>JABAOD010012695.1_pt1 | contig 11139 bp, 11 predicted proteins | sample 7062151 | NCBI WGS metagenome assembly JABAOD01 (sample SAMN14538626, study PRJNA623070) | marine sediment metagenome | biome: marine biome [ENVO:00000428]; feature: marine pelagic biome [ENVO:01000023]; material: deep marine sediment [ENVO:00002113] | place: India: Gulf of Khambhat ...
ATTTATCGTAATTTCTATCTCTCCTGCAATGTTTTAAAACGTCGTTGGAACCACGCTCTAAAGTTATTGACATACCTCCTTTGCCCCCCTACAATGACACAGGCCTCTGGTGAAGATAATCCAGGCGCGCGTCGAGGTTACAGCACCTCATGAACAGCATTTCAGTATCAAGTGCTGCGGCACTCTCACGGCTAAAGCTTTTCCTGGCCCTCTCTCGAACCCCTCACGGGCTGCTGGATTTAGCCACGCCGGCCCTTGGGGCCATACTCTGGCTAGGAGGTTTTCCAACGCTCCAAGTGATGGTATTGGGTCTTGGGACCGCCTTCGCGGGATACACCGCGGTCTATGCTCTAAACGACTTGGTAGACAACCAGATAGATAGAGAGATCATCCAAGACAGTGGCCGGGCCGGCGGCGGTGGCGACTTGGACGTTGTTTTCGTGCGACATCCCATCGCCCAGGGACTGATGACTTTCCAAGAGGGTTTCTGGTGGGTCGTCTTTTGGGCGTTACTCGCACTCATCGGAGCTTATTGGTTGAATCCTGTCTGTGCCCTTATCTTCATCATCGGTTTTGTTCTAGAGGCGATCTATTGCCTCTTGTCGTCCGTCAGCCACCTGCGCACACTGGTCAGCGGTGTGGTCAAGACATCGGGAGGCATAGCCGCTGCCTTTGCCGTTGCCCCCGATCCCTCCCCTGTTTTTTTGATCGTCCTATTCTCTTGGCTTTTTTTCTGGGAGATAGGAGGCCAGAATGTGCCTAACGATTGGCATGATTTAGAGGAGGACAATTGTTTGCGAATCAAAACCGTACCAGCAAGATACGGGCTCAAGGGTGCGGGTTTGATCATCCTCGGTTCTTTGGCCATCAGCATAACCCTGAGCATCGCTCTTTTCTCGATCGCCCCACTCGAACTATCCCTCCCCTTTCTGGGAGCGTCCCTATTTGTGGGAGTTTACCTCCTCCTCCTTCCTGCCTTTCGACTTTACCGCACCAGAAGCCAGACTCAGGCTTCAGTACTCTTTAATAAGGCGAGCTACTATCCTCTCGCCCTCCTCGTCATTGTTTTGCTTCGTCTCATAACGTGAAGACCTTGATCTGAGTGTCCCAGATGAATTAGAGTGAGATAGGAGGAGTGGATTTGGCCGATAAGAAGATGACCTTAGAGAAACTTGCCGATCATAACGGAAAGGGTGACAAACCTGCCTATATTGCTCACAGAGGCAAAGTATATGATGTGGACCAAAGTGAATTCTGGGCAGGAGGGGTTCACATGAAGCGTCACCGAGCCGGAAGAGATCTCACTACGGCTATGGAGGCAGCCCCTCATGGTCCAGAGGTCCTTGAGCGTGTCCCCCAGGTGGGCACTCTCAGTTCCGAAAAACGCCCCGAGCGGCCCATGCCGGAGTCTTTATCGAATCTTTTAGACCGGTTTCCCATACTTAGACGCCATCCTCATCCGTCGGTTGTTCACTTTCCAATCGTTTTCATGTTCTCTGCGCCCCTCTTCACCATTCTTTACCTCATCACAGGAATTAGATCTTTCGAGATCACAGGCCTGCATTGTCTTGGCGCTGGAATTCTTTTCACTCCTCTTGCTATTCTCACCGGGTTTTTCACCTGGTGGCTCAACTACCTGGCAAAACCGATGCGATCCGTTACCATTAAGATCGGGCTCTCTTTTGTCCTGATGGCCGTCTCCGTTGTTGCATTTGTCTGGAGGTTGGCGGTCTCTGACCTTTTGAACTCACTACAGGGGCCAGCCATGATCTATCTCGTGCTCCTCTTGTCCCTGATCCCCCTCGTGTTCATCGTTGGTTGGCTCGGTGGATTGATGACTTTCCCGATCGAGAGAGGTTGATCTCCTCCTCTTTTCTTGATGTATGCTTCATGCCTAGATGGACAACTGCAATACCGTTTGTGAATCTTCTGTGGGTTACGCGAGAAAATCCGATTTCCTGGAGGATAGCGGTCAGTTGCTCGGGCTGAGGAAACATCCGAATCGACTCGGGAAGGTAGATGTATGCCTGCCACGACCCAACCATGATCTTTCCTAGTAAAGGCATGATCGAAAAAGAATAAAGATCATAGAGCCAGCGAAACCAAAAGGCCGTCGGCAGAGAAAATTCGAGACACATGAGTTTCCCCCCGGGTTTCAACACGCGGTGCATCTCCTGGAATCCGCGATCCATGTGAGTCAAATTCCGAATGCCGAACCCGACCATTGCCGCGTCAAAGCTTTCATCTGCCACTGCGAGTTGTTCGGCGTCCGCCTGGACGTACATGATTTGCATGCTGGAGGGGGACCCGGTAACCTTGGACCTCCCGGCATCCATCATCGGTCGATTGATATCACATAAAACCACCCGTCCCGAGCTTCCGACGGCTCTTGCCGCCAAAATTGCCAAATCCGCTGTCCCACCGCATACATCGATGACCCGATCTCCTGGATTCAATCCAAGCCTTCTGATGGCACGCCGCTTCCAGAGATGATGGAGGCCAAAGCTCAAAATCGTGTTCATCAAATCATACTTCCGGGCTACCGTATTGAAATGACGCTGAACCAATTTGACCTTCTCTGCTTCCGCAACCCGTCGATACCCGAAATAGAACATCTTGCCTTGATTTGTCGAGTTTGGTGCTTGTCGGTCCATCGATTCTCTTTCCTGGCCCCCTTGCTCAGGGGGTAACGATAGAACCAGGAATTTAACAGGGAACCGACGACCTGTCAACGACAGGTGGTTTTGAGGAGTTCCCCTATTTCCTAAGGGATATATCTCACGAGCTACAGATTTCTATGGATACATCGAATTTCTCAAGTGGGTGCCTCCGTTCTCTGAGCGACGTTGCGGAAGCGGTCACCGCGTGAGCCTGGGAGTGAAGCGACAGGAGCCTCCTCAACACTTGGAAAATCCTCTACACTGTCCTGGGACTTTCGTTGACCCTGACCTTGACACCATCCCTCTCCGACTGATATCAGGTCTTAGATCGGGCTATGATGACATAAGAGGGCCCGGAACAGCACGGGGCATACAATCACGTAGAGCACTGTTGAAGAAGGGAGAGGAGGCTTCCAAATGGTAACACTCGAAGAGATCACGAGGGCAAGAGAGGTCATTCGGGGGACGATTCATCCGACCCCCCTGTTGTTTTCCGATTCGATCAGTGCCATGGTTGGCAAAAATGTTTACCTCAAGCTGGAGAACCTGCAAAAGGCCGGGTCCTTTAAAATCCGGGGAGCCTCCTACAAGATATCAAAATTGGGCTCCTCCGTCGGGAAGAAAGGGGTCATCGCTGTTTCAGCCGGCAACCACGCCCAGGGCGTCGCTTTGGCTGCGGCCTCTCGTGGGATCCCTGCAACGATCGTCATGCCGGTACACGCCCCCTTGTCAAAACAGTTGGCCACCAAGGGCTATGGTGGCAAAGTCATTCTCAAGGGAGAGTCTTTCAGCGAGGCCGAGCAGCATGCAAAGGAACTCGAGAAAGATGGCTATACAATGATTCATCCCTTTGAGGATGAGGATATCATCTCCGGACAGGGGACCATCGGTCTTGAAATTATCGAAGCCCTACCGGAGGTAGAAGCCGTCATCGTGCCGATCGGCGGTGGAGGTTGCATATCGGGCATATCCACAGCGGTGAAGGGGAAAAAATCTGAAGTCCACGTCATCGGAGTAGAGGCTGCAGGAGCCCCATCTGCCCTCCTCTCGAGGCGTGAAGGGAAGATTATCCCAGTCCATCCGATTCCGACCATTGCCGACGGGATTGCTATCAAGTGCGTTGGACAGATCACCTTTCCCATCATTCAGCGATACGTGGACGAAATCGTTACAGTAGAGGATGACGAAATCGCCGCAGCCATATTAATGCTGATCGAGCGCAAAAGAATCGTTGCCGAAGGAGCAGGAGCAGCCCCCCTCGCGGCTCTGTTCAAGGACGATCTAAAGATCGAGGGCACGAATTGCGTGCTCGTCATCTGTGGGGGAAATATCGACGTCAACCTCATCGATCGCATCATCGGTCAAGGCTTAGCCAAAACAGGGCGAATCATACGATTTGGCGTCAATATGCGAGATATCCCCGGGTCTCTTGCTCGGCTATGTGATGTCATTGCGACCCAGAGGGCCAATATATTGAACACCTACCACGACCGAACGTCCGCGGAGGTTCCCGTTGGAGCCACCAAGGTCGTCATGGAACTGGAGACCTCGGGATTCGACCATATCCAGGCGATTCTCGGCGCACTAAGCAAAGAGGGTTACGAGATCGAGACAGATCCGACGTGCCCGGTTGTGTAAGACGGTTGACATGATGAGAGCAGCAAGTCTACATTACGGATCGGGTAGATGAACAAACTTGGAGGCACGAGATGAACGAAGTCACTGAAGCCATTCAAAGTCGACGGACGATCAGAAAGTTCAAAAAGGAGCCAATCCCGAGAGAGATGGTTGAAGAGATTCTCGAAGCGGGTCGGTGGGCGCAGTCTTTCAATAATGCGCAGCCTTGGAAATTTGTCGTGGTTCAAGGGGAGGGGACGAAAAGAAGATTGAGCGACGAAGCTGGAAGGAGCGTTTACTATAAGGGAATCACTGAGGCCCCTTTGACCATTGTTGTGTGTGTTGATCCCAGCCAAGAGCCTGCTCACTGGATCGAGGCCGGATCCATTGCTCATCAGAACATGTCATTGGCAACCCACAGTCTCGGATTGGGATCCTCATGGATCGGCATCCTCAATTCTAAGGCCGAGGAACCGATCAAAAAGGTTCTCGGAATTCCCAAAAATATGAGAGTGATCAGCTTGATGCCTGTGGGATTTGCCGACGAAAAACCCGAGAGAGGTCGGAAACCACTCCAGGAGATGGTGTATTATGAACGGTATGGCGTTGGAATGAGTGAGGACCAAGAGTAAACAATCTCCGGTGATTTCCGGAAGGCCCACTGGTCCAATTCCAGAATAAGATCCCGTGCACAGGCTCGCCTATCATCACCGATCTGTGTTATCATTGTCTATAATAGAATTGATCCGTCCGAAAGTAGGTGAAATCGCGTTATGAAAGATAAATATCGACAAACCCTTTTGCCCCTCCTCGGTTTTTTTTCTCTTTCCTCCTTTCTGTTTTTTCTTTGGTGCTCTAACGATGTGTTACACGCTGAACCAGCAGGGGAAGTCACACCTGGGACGACCACCGAAGTTACACAGCCATCTGAAGAGATTGGGGATCAAGATCAGGCTCAGGGAGGCCAGAGGTTTTACAAATGGACCGACGAGAAAGGCGACCTCTATTTCACCAATGATCTCGCGACGGTTCCGGCGCGTTTCAGAGAAGGCGTCGAGATCATAGAGCTTCCGCCTTTACGAGTTGAAGGTGTCGCAGAGGAAGCGGATGTGAAACCAGAAAGGGTGGAGTCCACCTCAGAGAGTGCCTCGGTCGTCAAGGGCCGAGAAAACGAGCCTGAGAGGCAAAGTGCTAATTCCCAAGAGCTGGGCCTTTACCGAGAGATTCCTTTTGATCAATTCATCCGCATCCAGGTGGGAATGGATGAAGCTGAAGTGATCGCACGACTGGGCTTTCCGAGTCTCGTCACACCGAACGACTACTTTGACGGGTATCATCGTCGGTATAGATCCCGGATCATTCGGCTGATTTATCTGGGAAACCGGGATTTGAATCAAAAAACAACGGTCGTTGAAATTATAGACGGCAGGGTGGTGAACGTCGAGCGTATATTTCCTTTCTAATCACCAAACTTGATGCCCTGGGCAAGAGGCATGTCGCTCGACCAGTTGATCGTGTTTGTTTGGCGACGCATATAACCTTTCCAAGCGTCGGAGCCAGATTCTCTTCCACCACCGGTTTCCTTTTCCCCGCCAAAAGCGCCGCCGATCTCAGCCCCTGAAGTACCAATATTGACATTCGCGATACCGCAATCGGAGCCGCTTACGGAAAGGAAGGTTTCGACCTTGCGCATGCTCTCCGTAAAGATCGCACTGCTGAGACCCTGTGGCACGTCGTTATGAGTCTCGATGGCTTCCTCGAGACTGTCGTATTCCATGAGGTAAAGGATCGGCGCAAAAGTCTCTCGCTTAACGATCTCAGCTTGAGCTGGCATCTTGACAAGGGTCGGTTCCACGAAATTTGGTCCCAGGTCCGATCGACGTTTACCACCCACAAGGATTTCGCCGCCTTCCACACTGGCCTGGTCCAACGCTTGAAACATTTCATCAACAGCAGAGACCGTCACCAGAGGACCCATAAGAGTCTCCCCGTCCAGAGGATCACCGATTCGGACCTGCCGGTATGCTTTCACCAAACGCTTTGTCAGCTCCTCGGCAATGGCTTTATGCATGATAATCCTCCGGGTGGTAGTGCAACGCTGGCCGGTCGTTCCAGCGGCACCGAAGACGATCGCCCGAGTAGCGAGCTCGAGGTCTGCATCTTCGGCCACAATGATGGCATTGTTGCCTCCAAGCTCCAGAATGGTCCGACCGAGTCGCCGAGCGACCACTTCTGAGACGTGACGGCCCACCTCCGTCGAACCCGTAAAAGCGATCAACGGGACCCTGGGATCGGTGATCAGTCGCTCCCCCACATCCTTCCCAGAACCAATCACGAGGTTGAAGATGGCCGAGAAACCGTGATCCGCTAAGACCTGATTCGTAATATGCTGGACCGCAATCGCGGCAAGAGGAGTGAGTGAGGAGGGTTTCCAAACCACCACGTCCCCGCACACGGCGCCAATGGCTGCATTCCAAGACCAAACCGCAACGGGAAAATTGAAGGCTGTGACGACACCCACCACTCCAAGGGGATGCCACTGCTCATACATCCGATGTTTGGGTCGCTCTGAGTGCATCGTCAGGCCATAAAGCTGACGGGAGAGACCAACGGCGAAATCGCAGATATCGATCATCTCCTGAACCTCACCATGCCCTTCGGCCCTGATTTTCCCCATTTCCAGGCTCACGAGGTCACCCAATGGTTCCTTCATTTCGCGGAGGGCGTTGCCCAAATCTCGCACGACTTGGCCACGCTTCGTCGCTGGCGTTTCACGCCATACTCTGAATGCGGATTCCGCGGCTCTCACAACCCGATCATAGGTTTCGGGGCCAGCTTGAATGACCTGAGCGATGGGCTCTCCAGTTGTTGGGTTATATGAGATGAGTTCTTCCCCTTTCGAGTCTGTAATCCACGCATCTTGGCCGGTGCAGGCACCCGGATTTATCTCTTCGACATTTAATTTCTCCAGTACGGCCTTCATGACAGGACCCCCTGAGCCATGTTATTTACTCTATCTTCGGAATCCAGAAACCAACCGTGAATCGGTATGGGTCTTTCCCAGAAAAATCCAGATGAAAATGCTTTATTTCCGCGTCTCTTCGGTAAGTTTTTGGTCCGAGCGAATACTTGACCTCGAGGCGGTATTCCGGTTTCCGGTTTAGGATTTTGAAGACTCTCAACACCGTTTTTGAGGAAAGATATGATTCGACCAAGATTCCCTCATTGCTGGCATTGACCATACTGCCTGTCAGTATATTCCTTCCAATCCGATAGACCACTGGGGACTCGATCCACAGCCTGTCGTATTTCCGCTGTTCGGAAGCTGTGAGTTCCTCAGCCATCAATCACTCCACTCCCCTCTATTATCGTAATTTCCTGCTTTTTTATCAAATTCCCAAAATGCATCCCAGAACGCTCTTTTTTCCCGCCGGTCTGGATCCGGCTCGAACTCGCCACAATCGATTTTTTAGCAGGTTGGAGCATATCCACTTGTAGCCGGGTCGATGCTCTCGGTCATAGCCGTACGAGCACTGAGCTCGAAGACGAAACGCGAACGAAGAAAGCGCAGTCTCCTTCAGGCCTTCAGGTTGGGTTTTTTGAAAGACTTTTCAGCCTATTACAGCAAATCTCCAAATGATGTCAAGAGAATTGTGAAATGGAGAATCTCGTTTGATTTCTCGTCGTAGGTAACCAGAATAAAATGGAATTCATGTTTCAACAAATGGACGGACAACAGAGAAGTCGGGTCTGACCATGGACGTCATTAGATGCTAAGGCTTCGGCCTTGGAATTGAGATGAGTCTATGAACTCGCGGTATAATTCTCATAGAATGTTCGATGAAGTGCGGACTCACCAAACGCGTTACGTCGAGAGGCCAAATCGTGGAAGTAAGCAAAGAATTAAGATCCTCTATCAAATCGAGGTCAGATATTCAGTTTTGTCTCTTCTTTCATCGTCGAGAGAACCATTTCAGTCGTTGCGTTTGTGACTCCTTCAATCTCTCCGATCTTCTCGGTCAACAGTCGGTCGAGGGCTTCTGTGTCCTCGACTCTCACCTTGAGAAGGCAAGCATGGTTCCCCGTGATCCTGTGGCACTCGAGGATTTCTGGAAATTCCTTGATTTTTGATATAAAACCAGGGAAATATTTAGGATACTTGACGGAGACACGGACAAAAGCGGTGGCGTGCTTTCCTAGTTTTCTCTCATCGAGAATGGCCACGTATTTTTTGATAAAACCTCGATTGTGGAGCTTTTTCAGCCGTTCGCAGACAGAGGGCGATGACAATTTGACCTCTTTAGCGATCTGAAGTACAGGAGTCCGGCAATCTTCCTGCAAAAGAGTCAGGATTTTTCTGTCGATGTCGTCCATTTGGAAAGAAGCCCGTTTTGGATCTTATTTTAACTTTATTTGGACGAAATTGCAAATTCCTTTAACAAATTTTGGAATATTTTCTATGACATGTTATACTATTTGGTCGTGACTCCTGATAGTTTCTTTTCTTTGGCAATATCAATTTCCTCGGAGCAGATGGTGTGGCGATAGGGTTTCGAACTTTTAGCGTGCTGAGCTTCTTTTCGATGGCCCTTGTTTTCCTGGCTATTCATTCCGGTTGCGTGGCCTCGAGGCAGGAAATGAGTTCTGTCGAAAACAGAACTTTAGAGATCCAGGATGATCTTGATCGCCTGCAGACGCAGATGGACCAGAGACTGAGAGCTATCGAGGGGTTTGATGGGAGGTATGACTACAACAACGGTCTGCTTCTCGATCGACACCGTTTAGATCGGGTCATCAACTCCATTGTTAAGATCGAGACCCAAACCGTCTTTGGATCGTACAGAGTGTCTGAACGGGTGGTCAAGGTGGCAAGTGGTATCGGTGTCGTTGTAGGCCCTTATGTTCTCACCCTCAATCATGTCGTCACACAGGATACCCTTGAAGTCCTAACCCCCCTCGGTGAGGTCAGCGTTCCCTTGGGTGGACCATCAAAATCAATCCCATCCTGAAGACACTCTCGAAGCGCGTGAACATTAGGGAGTTTTGTACCATTGAAAATGCGGGTCCCTCGCCCACCCAATAGGGGATTCGCACGAACTCCCTTTGATCTCTACCCAAATGTGAACCTCTTCCTGAACGAGTCCTCAACGATCAACCGATGAGCCGGCAATGAGAACCCATCATAGGTGAATATGAACTCCACTCAACCCGAGGCCCTGAGGTTTCCCGGCGAAAGGAGTCCTCTCTCTCAAATTCCCACTCCAGACCAAAGACCGTATCCCCGATGAGAGTATGAGAACGTCACGTCTATGCCGCTGCGGCGAGGTCAGCTCGATTCAAGACGGAGGCTTTGACTCTAATCGGGAATGTGGTATAAGGGGATAAGGCTTTGATGATGAACATGAATACTTCCTGAAATAGTCCATGGACCCACTCCTTCTGGAGTAGACGATGAGACGAGTGTCCAGAAGGTATTGATAATAGCCTTTGAGTCGGTCTCCGTATCCGTCTGGAGGCTTTTACTTTTTTGATTGCGATCACATCCGCCTTATTGGAAAAGAATCGAAATACTGGGGCCTTTTTCCGCGCCCCTGGTGAAGATCAGTGGGAAACACTCTCATCAGATCCTCGCAAAGGGAAAGCTTTGATTACCCTCCGTCGCCTCCCGAAAGGATTAGTTGGGCAGAGAAAGCGGCTACGAATGGGGACGAGAATCCATGTGACTATAATCGGCGACCCCCTCAGCGTGATGCAACTGGTCGTGATTTTCTTCTCCTAGGAAATGAAGGCAATGATCCGGGAAGTCTTTGATATTTCGCCACGAAAACTAAATCACCTGCATGAACGTCGAACTTGCAGATATGAGGGAAGAGAAGATGCCTGAGAGGGATAGGACATCGGGGTATTTTAACAAAAAAAGAGAAACCATGTCTCAAGATGAGAGATGGAACCATCTTAATGAGAAATTGAGAGGGTTTGTCAAGTATGCTTACAACCATTCCAGCGAAGTCAGAGGGAAACTGGATAACCTCCAGGTCAGACCTGAGGAAATGGGTACCATCGATGACCTGGAACGTCTGCCCATTACGACCAAGTCAGATCTTGTTCAGATGCAGAAGTCCAATCCGCCCTTCGGCGGGTTCGAAGCCGTTCCAGTGAAAAAAATGCGGCGCATATACGTCCTTCCAGGCCTCATCTACGAACCCGGAGAATGGGAGTACAAGGATACTCGATGGGCGGAGGCCCTCTATGCCTGTGGTTTTAGGGCTGGAGATATTGCTCAGAATACTTTCAACTATCAAATGTGGCCTTTTGCCTTCATGCTGGACGATTCCCTGAAGATACTGGGTTGCACCACGATTCCTGCAGGAGCAGGAAACACCCAGATGCAGGTGCAGATCATGCACCGCCTTAAGGTAACCGGCTATTTGGGAACTCCCAGCTTTTTGATGAGCCTCGCCGAGAGGGCAGAAGTGATGGGATATGACCTAAAGAGGGATTTCTTCTTGGATGTCGGCTTCGTCGGTGCCGAAATGCTCCCAGAATCTCTCCGAGAGAGGATGGAAAGGGATTTTTCGATGATTATCAGGCAGTGTTACGGCACGGTCGATGTAGGTTGTCTCGGCTATGAATGCATCGAAAAACACGGCATGCACATCCCCGATGATGTCATCGTTGAAATCGTTGACCCAGAAACGGATAAGAGACTTCCCCTTGGCGCAACGGGAGAAATCGTGGCAACTAATTTCAACTTTACCTTCCCCATGATTCGTTACGGTACCGGCGATCTATCCTTTATTTCAGAGGATCCGTGCCCTTGTGGTAGGACATCCATGAAACTGATGAAAATCCTGGGAAGAAC
>JABAOD010035373.1_pt1 | contig 11133 bp, 11 predicted proteins | sample 7062151 | NCBI WGS metagenome assembly JABAOD01 (sample SAMN14538626, study PRJNA623070) | marine sediment metagenome | biome: marine biome [ENVO:00000428]; feature: marine pelagic biome [ENVO:01000023]; material: deep marine sediment [ENVO:00002113] | place: India: Gulf of Khambhat ...
GCGCCCTGGTACTTCCTCGGGCTCCAGGAGCTGCTGTCGTACTTCGACCCCCAGGTGGCCGGGGTGCTGATGCCCGGGCTGGGTCTGGCGGGCCTGGCCGCCATCCCCTACATCGACCGCAACCCGTCGACCCGTCCCTCCGATCGCAAGCTGGCCATCATGATCTTCACGTTCTTCCTGATGGCATCGGCCGTGCTCACGATCTTCGGGTCCTTCTTCCGGGGCCCCGGGTTCAACTTCACGTTCCCGTGGAACGACGGCCTCTTCTTCGACTTCTGATGAGCGGCGGCCAGATCTTCGCGCTGGCGATAGCAGCAGTGGCCGTGGTGGCGGCCATCTCCATCTTCGCGGTCGCCTTCCGTCGTGGGCCCGCCCCACCTCCCACTGGAAAGCTCGATCGCAGGGCGCTGGCCGCCGAGCGACGCCGGGAGGAGGAGCGCCGCCCGGCCGCAGTCGCCGCCGCACCGGCCGAAGAGGCACCCCGGCTCGAAGAGGCCGCGGCCCTCCCGGAACCCGAATCGGTCCCCGATCCGCTCCAGGCCCGCCCCGAGATCAGCGAGGAGGAGTACGGCGTCACCCGGCGCATGTTCTTCACCCGGTCCATCCTCATCATCTTCGGCGTCTTCCTGCTCCAGTTTGCGCTGGGCTCGCTGGCGTTCATGTGGCCCCGCCTGCGGGCCGGCGCCTTCGGATCGGCAATCGACGCCGGGAACATCGACGAGATCCGGGACCAGCTCTTCAACGCCGACGGGTCGGTGACGCCGTTCTTCGTACCGGCCGCCCAGGCCTACGTCCTCCCCTTCCAGACCGACGTCACCACCAGTCAGTTCGAGGGGACCGGCGTGGTGGTCGACGACGTCATGGCGCTCTGGCAGCGCTGCGTTCACTTGGGCTGCCGGGTCCCGTGGTGCCAGCCCTCTCAGGGCTTCGAGTGCCCGTGTCACGGCTCGAAGTACAACTCCCACGGGGAGTACGAAGCGGGACCGGCCCCGCGCAACATGGACCGGTTCGTCGTCACGGTCGACGACTCCAACAATCTCGTCATCGACACCGGCGCGGTCATCCAAACCGCCCGGGCCAAGGACAAGACGGTCGAATACCCGCAGGGGCCGTCGTGCCTGGCGTAGCCGCGCCGACCACCCGGGCAAGGAGGCCTCGCTAGATGGGTCTCGGTGCCGTCGTGGTCGGCATCGCCGTCCTGGCCATGCTGGTGTGGGCGGGATACATCATCAACAGTCGGCGTCCCCGCCCCACCGCAGTCGAGGGGGCTCCCCAGAATCTCGCTCCCTACCTCACCGACGACGAGCTGGAGAACAAGAGGGTCAGCAAAGCGCTGGTGGGTGCACTGGTTTCGGCGGGGGTGCTGGCGCTGGTGATCCCGGTCTACTACTTGGGCGAGTCGAGCCGCCAGGCCGAAGCAGCCGAGGCGCAGCTGGAGAGGGACATCGAGGAAGGCGAGCACTGGTTCGAGGAGTTCCAGTGCCTGCTGTGCCACGGTGCGGCGGGAACCGGGGGCGGGGCGACGTTCATCGAGCCCCGCAGCGGCCTCGAGACCACGTGGGCGGCTCCGTCTCTCAACGACGTCTTCTACCGCTATTCCGAAGAGGACGTGCGGTTCTGGATCACCTTCGGCCGCCGGGGAACGCCCATGCCGCCTGCCGGCCTGGAGGGAGGCGGATCGATGACGAGCCAGCAGATCGATCAGGTGATCGCCTACATTCACTCGATTCAGATTCCGCAGGAAGAAGCGGTCGCGCAGGTCGATACCAGGGTGAGCCTCGCATTGGACCGACTCGACCGCGCCGATGAGTCGATCGGTACCGCGCTCGCCGATCAGGAGCGGCGAATTGCGGAGATCGAGTCGGTGCCGGCCGTCTTCGAGCGAGTGGAGAGGATCCCCGACGAGATAGCCGACGTCCTGGCCGGCGCCGGCACGTGCACCGACCATTCGGCCCGACTGGCCGAACGGCCCTGTGAGAGCGAAGGGTCCGACGGTGACCGCGACGACATCACCGACGCCGCCGAGGTCGAGCTCACCCGGTTGTTGGGCCGGTTCGCCACCGAGACCGGATTGGAGCAATTCGACGTCCGGTTCGATCCGGTCAACGGCTTTTCGACGACCGACTCGGCCGGTGATCCCATCGCCGACTTCGACTTGCTAGCCGAGCTGCTCACCGACCTCGAGGTCGAGTTCATCAATCTCCGGGTGACCGCCCAGAACAACGAGACCTTCCTCGAGGGAGCCAGGGTCGGAGCCGAGTTTCTCGAAGAATCTGGGGCCGCCCGACGCTACGCCGTGGACGTCCCGGCTCTGGCCGACGAAGCATTTCAGGGCGACGAGGAGGCCGCCCGGCGAGCCGTCGGCCTCTTCAACGCGTATTGCGCCCGCTGCCACACCGCCGGATACGCGGCGGGGGTCGCCTTCGAGCGCGAGGCCGGATCGGGAGCGTGGGGTCCCTCGCTTCTCGGCGGCAAGGCGGTGCGCCAGTTCCCCGATCCCGAGGAGCATTCCGACTTCATCGTCAAAGGCTCCGAATCCGGCCAGAACTACGGCGTCAACGGCCTCGGTAACGGCTACATGCCGGCCTTCGGGTTCATCCTCGGTTCAGAGGACATCGAGCTCATCGTTGCATACGAGAGGGCAATGTGATGAGGACCGGTCTTCGCGACGAATCCGGGCTCACCAAGCTGGAGTGGCTGGGGGTGGCCCTCATCGTGGTGTCCATCCTCGCGTTCGTCCCGGCCATCAGAGGGTGGGTCGGTGAGCTCTACGACCGCTACATCTGGTCGAACACGTTCTGGTCGGGGGTGTTCATCGTGTTGGTGGCGGTGGCCGCCTTCGTCGGCACCTCCTACCTCTTGCTCTACACCAATATGGGCAAGCGGCTGGCATTCCTGGTCACCGGTGCGGCCCTGTTCGGCTGGGGGGCCATCAACGGATTCCTGTTCGTCCTCACCGTGCCCCGTGGCCCTCGCCCGGCCGAGTTCGAAGGCCTCAACGCTTTTCAGCTCCGGGTCATGTCACTGGCGATGATGCTGGGCTCCCTGGTCCTCTTCGCCATGTTCCTCACCGCGCTCAACCGTTTGGAGTCCGCCGACGAGGAAGAGGGCGAGTAGCGGCTACTCCGCCTGGTTGAGGTAGTAGCTGAGAATCTGCAGCTCGGTCGACAGGTCGACCCGCCGCACCTGGACGCCCGGAGGCACCTCGAGCACAGCCGGGGCGAAGTTGAGAATGGACCGCACCCCGGCGGCCCCGAGGCTGTCGGCCACATCCTGGGCCACCTGCGGCGGAGTGGTGATGATGCCGATGTTGACCCCTCGCTCGACGACCGCTCGGCGCAGGCCGCTGAGATGCTCGATCGGCATGCCGTTCACCCGGCGGCCGATCTTGTCCGGGTCGGTGTCGAAGATGGCGGCGATCCGAAACCCCCGTTCCTCGAAGCCCTCGTAGCCGGCTAGCGCCTCGCCGAGATTACCGGCGCCCACGATCGCCACCGCGCACGGCTCGGTGCGGCCCAGGCGGCGGGCGATGAGCACCCGCAACTCCTCCGTGTCGTAGCCCACCCCCCGGGTGCCGAACGAGCCCAGATAAGAGAGGTCCTTGCGCACCTTGGCCGAGTTGACCCCGGCCATTCTCGCCAGCTGCTGGGAGGATATGATGCGCTGCGAGGCCGGCACCTCTTCCAGGCACTGCAGGTATAGGGGCAGGCGAGCCACCGTGGCCTTGGGGAGGTTTGCCTTCACAGTCCGCCACGCTACTGCCTGCGCTCGTGATTTCACAATCGCGCAAGACTGCCCGACGCCTTCCTACCGCTCGACGAGAGCCCGTTCCTCGATCCTCTCGGTCCGTAGATAGGCGTAGAACGCCGCCACCGAGCCCGCCGTCACCAGGTGCCACAATCCGTGGCCTTGGAGGAGGGAATCTGCATCGCACAGTGGCGCTCCGGTGCGGGAGGCCAGCCACACCAGATTGGCCCCGACGTAGGAGCCGAGCCCTACCCAGAACCACGGCCGGCGCCGGGCGATGAACGGGTCCAGGGCGATCCGCCATTCTGTCCCCACGGTGATGATGATCAGGGCCCCGAAGACGAACTTGCCGAGGCCTTCCTCGAGGGGCCACTGCACCAGGGCCAGGACGGCGACCAGGATCCCGTAGCCGGCCGCGAAGGACTTTCGGTTCCAGGACCGCAAGGCGCCGACGTTGTAGGCGAAGAGGAACGAGATGTAGGCGTACATCGACACCAGGTCGAACCAGCCGCCCCAGTCGGTCATGGTGCCGTGGAACAGGGCGGAGCCCACGCCCAGACCGATCGCGGCCGAGCCGTACAGAACCGGGTACAGCTCATCGTCCCTCATGCGGTTGGGCCGCCCGGCCCGGGAGCCGTTTCGGGCCCGTCCCACCTGTGCGAGGACGGCCAACCCCACCAACACGAAGCCGGCGTTGGTGAGGGTATTCACCGGCTGGACGGCCGCTCCCCGGTCCCTGAATGCTTCGCAATAGCAGTCGTCGTGGACGAGACAGCCGGACGGGTCGCCGGGCCAGCCGGCCGCACCGGTCACCGACATGGCGGCCGCCAGTCCTCCCACCAGCACAACTGCGATCACGAATTCTCGGTAGCGGCCGGTCCCGCCCATCCCGTCACCGTAGCCCGAAGTGTCGCCAAGTAGCTTGGCGGATATGCTGCCGGTCCGGCGCCGGACGCTCATCGCCCTCGCCGTATCCACTGCGGGGGTTTGCAGAGATCTGGTTGTCGCCGGGGGCCAGGCGTTCGCCGCACCGGGGACTCCGCCCTTCTTCACCTATAGCCACAGCCCCCCCGGTGCCCTGCCCACCGAGGAAGGCATCGGCCTGGGATCCACCGACACCGATCCGCAGGCCGCCTACGACGACCGGCACGTGCTCGAAGACGAGCTGGGCTTCCCGTTCTTGGGTGTCGACCAGGACTTCGATACCCCCGAAGCTCTCTCAGGAGGAACGACCGGCCCGGCCCTCGATGACCGCGCCAGCCTTATCCTGAGGGGTCCGGGTTGCCGGGAATGACGGTCCGGTAGATTCCAATCATGGCGGGACCCAACGCAGACGTGGCCCGCGCCTTCCGAGAGTTGGCCCTCCTCACCCAGCTCGCCGAAGGGAGCCCGCAGGCGTTTCGAGTACGCGCCTACGAGAACGCCGCCCACGCCGTCGAGGAGTTGGCAACCGACGTCTCGGACCTCACCGAGGCCGAGCTGGTGGCCATGAAAGGAATCGGTCGGAGCTCGGCCCGCAAGATCCGAGAGTTCCTCGAGACCGGCACCTTGGCCCGGTTGGAGAAGCTGCGGGCCGACTTCCCGCCGGCCTTCGTCGAGCTGACCCGCATTCCCGGTGTGGGGCCCAAGACGGCGATTCTCCTCCGCGATCGCCTCGGCGTCGAGAACGTCGACGACCTGCGCCGGGCCATCGACGCGCAGGCGCTGCGTGATCTGCCCGGTCTCGGGGCCAAGAGCGAGGAGAAGCTGCGTGCCGCCATCGAGCGCCTGGGTCTACACGGCAAGGAGCGGCGAACTCCGATCGCCGACGCCCTGCCTCTGGCCGAAGAGATCGTGGCCGTGCTGGAAGCTCTGGGCGAAGTGCAGGCGATCAAATGCTGCGGCAGCCTGCGGCGGTTCAACGAGACCATCGGCGACATCGACGTGCTGGCAGCCTCGCGACACCCGGTGCCGGTCATGGAGGCGTTCGTCGGCATGCGCCTGGTGGAGCGGGTGCTCGGTCGAGGCGACACCAAGTCGTCGGTGGTCACCAGGGAAGGACTTCAGATCGACCTGCGAGTGGTCGAGCCGCACAGCTTCGGAGCCGCCGTTCTGTACTTCACCGGCTCGAAGGCGCACAACATCGCCCTCCGCCAGGTCGCTCTAGAGCGGGGATGGACCCTCAACGAGTACGCCCTATCCGATGCCGAGAGCGAGGAAGTCGTTGCGTCTCGGACCGAAAAGGCCATCTACCGGGCCCTGGGCCTCCAGTTCATTCCGCCGCCGATGCGAGAGGATGCTGGCGAGATCGAGGCGGCCGCCGCCGGCAAGTTGCCCCGGGTGGTCGACCACGAGGACCTCCGGGGCGACACCCACGTGCACACGTCGCTCTCCGGTGACGGCCGGGCCTCCCTCGAGAAGATGGTGGCGGCCGCCGCCGAGCGCGGACTCGACTACGTAGCGATCACCGACCATGGCGAGAACCTGGCCATCAATGGGGTGTCCCGTGACAAGATGCTCCGGCAGCGTAGGCGCATCGCCGGCCTCCGGGAGGAGTATCCCGATATGGCGCTGCTGCACGGTTGCGAGCTCAACATCGGCGCCGACGGCGGTCTCGACTACGACGACGATTTTCTCATGGGCTTCGACTGGTGCGTCGCTAGCGTCCACTCCCACTTCGACCTGGAAGAGGCTCGCCAGACCAAGCGGATCCTGGCCGCCATGGAGCATCCGGCCGTCAACGCAATTGGGCATCTCACCGGCCGTATGATCGGCAGACGGCCCGGCATAGACCTCAACGTCGAAGCCGTCCTCGAAGCTGCAGCGGGAACGGGAACGGCTCTCGAGATCAACGGGGCCCTCGACCGCCTCGACGCTCCCGCAACCGTCATCCGACGGGGCGCCGAGCTGGGAGTCCGCTTCCTCATCGCCACCGACTCCCACCACCCCTCCGAGTTCCGTAGAGCGCGCTGGGGCGTGCTCTACGCCCAGCGGGGCTGGCTGGAACGCAAGCACGTGGCCAACACCTGGCCCAAGGCACGCTTCCTGCGATGGGTCGCTTCCCGCCGCAAGGACTAGTCACTCGCAAAACCAGGGTTCAATCTCATGCCGCTCCTGCCGATAGAAGTGCGTGTCGTTTTCGGGAACGGTGGACCAGGGCATGCGCGCCGGTGGCGGATCGACCCGTCGCAAGAGGGCCGAAGGCGGCGCCCCCCACTCCACGATCCGCAACCTCACCATGCCCTACATCACCGGCTTGGCCGCGATAGCCCTTCTGGCCCTCGCCAGCACTGCAGTCATGTGGGCCGCCATGTCTCGCCAACAGGAGGATGCCCGAGTCGCCGACTTGGCCTTCGGTCAGGTCGTAGCCAGCTACCAAGTGGTCCAGGGAGCCGTCCAGGCGTCCCAACTGGACGTCCCGGGCCCGGCCGAGGTGGAGTTCGTCGAGTCCACAGTGGAACGCCTCAATCGAGTCCACGGAGCTCTCATCCATGGGGACGAGAGCCTGGGCGTCAGCGCCGGCAACAGCGCCGTCGTGCAACAAATGTACGGCTCGATCCAGGGAGCCCTGGAAGCCATTTCCGAGGGGGCAGCGGCGATGCGCAGCGCTCTGCTCGCCGGTGAGGCGATCGAGGCTGGCGAGATCGAAAGGCTGCTCCTCCAGGTGGACATGTACCGCCTGGGCATGGAGAACATCGCGTCGCAGTACTCGCTCGAGGCCGACGCCCGTGCCGAAGACTTGCGCAAGATCCAGCTCGGACTGCTGGGCGGAACACTGCTGTTGCTCGTACTGGAAGGCTTGTTTCTCTTCCGTCCTGCCACCAAGCGGATCCGGGCCGACATCGAGGAGCGGCGGCGGCTTCACGAGGAGGATCAAGACCGCCTCGATTACCTCAACGAATTCGATCCACTGACCGGTCTCGCCAACCGGGCCCTTCTCAACGATCGCTTGCAGCGGGCCCTCATCAGGGCGCGTCGCGACGGCGGGCTGGTGACGATGATGCTGGCCAACCTCGATGACTTCAAGGCCGTCAACGACCAGTACGGCACCGAAGTGGGGGATGCTCTGCTGATCGAGGTGGGCCGGCGAATCAAGGACGTAGTCCGAGAGAGCGACACGGTCGGCCGCCTGAGCGGAGACGAGTTTGCGGTCATTCTCGAAGGCGGCCATCGGGCCGAAGACGCCGGGCGGATCGCCGACAAGATCCTCAATGGCCTCACGGCCGCCCACACTGTTCAGGGCAACGACGTGTTCGTGAGTGCCAGCATCGGCATCGCCATCTACCCACTCGACGGCGACAGCGTGGAGGGTCTCTTCCGCGACGCCGGAATCGCGCTGGAGACCGTCAAGTCGACCGGCCGTAACACCTACCAGTTTTTCACCCAGGAGCTGCGCCAGCGGACTTCAGAGCGCCTCAGCCTCATCGACGGCCTACGCAGGGCCTTGGACAAGACCGACGAACTGCGGCTCGTCTACCAGCCCAAGGTGGATCTCCGCACCGGCGAAGTCATCGGAGTCGAGGCTCTGATTCGGTGGGAACACCCCGACCTGGGCATGATCCTGCCGGGCCGCTTCATCCCCCTCGCCGAGGAAACCGACCTCATCATTCCGCTGGGAAGGTGGGTCCTCAATCGGGCATGTGCCCAAGCGCGGGAGTGGGCTCAGGCAGGGAAGGACGCGATGGCGGTGTCGATCAATGTGTCGTCTCGTCAGTTCCGGCAAGGTGACCTGGTGGAAACCGTGGCCGATGCCCTGGACACGTTCGACCTCGACCCGCAGTTCCTGGAAGTCGAGTTGACGGAGGGAACACTGATCGAAGACGTGGAGTTGGCCCGTGAGACCCTACGCAGGCTCAAGGAGATGGGCGTTAGGGTGTCCATCGACGACTTCGGAACGGGCTACTCCTCGCTCAGCTACCTCAAGCGCTTCCCGATCGACACGTTGAAGATCGACCAGTCGTTCATCGACGAGATCACTGAAGATCCCGATGATGCTGCCATCTCCGAAGCAATCGTGGGCCTCGCCCAGAGCCTCCGCCTCCAGGTGGTAGCCGAAGGCGTCGAGACGGACGAACAGCTCGAGTACCTGCGAGCCCTCGGCTGCGACGCCGTCCAAGGCTTCATCTTCAGCCGACCGCTGCCCCCCGAATCCGTGGAGGCCTTCGTCGCCGGAATGGAACGTTCGCCGACCGGCTAGCGCTGCCGTCGAGGGGACGGCAACACGACGGATGGCTGCTCTACGACCCCCCCGGACAACCGGATTATGAGTCCTCGCTCCGGCCGTTCGCCCTCGGCGTTGCCGCCGGTGATCAGAAGCTGGGTCCGAAGCCGACTGCCTCGGCCTCGGCGGCGATCGGACAGGAATCGGGACGTTGCTGGAATCGGCCGTAAAGAGTGGTTTCGGCGTTCTCCCAAATGCCGAAGACGGTGCCTGAAGCGGCCTCGCTCCACAAGCACACTGCCCCGTCCTCAGAACGCTCCAGAGCGACGCCCGCCACTTCCGCCTCTCGACCGGGCGCCGATCCCGAGAGGCCGACCAGGGCCTCCTCGATGGAGGAGAACTCATCACCGGCGATCACGCCCACCTTGGCGGGTACTGCGGCATTGCGGGCCTCGAGAGCGGCCCGGGCCTCGTCGACGCGCTCGAATACGGTGTTCAACACCGGAATGACCGCCGCGGCCAAGACACCGACGAGGAGCAGGCCGACGCCGAGCTCGGTGGGCTTGACGCCCCGATCGTCGCGGTTCATGCCGCTCCCTATCGGCAGCCGGACGACTCCCTTGATGCCTACTGCTCTCGGTATGTTTTACACACGCAGCGTGATGACATCCCCTCCGGTGCCGGGAAGAGATTCGTCCTGCTCCGGCCGGTGCCTATCCTCACCCGGGATGTAGTGACCGCGCCATGACCGAACCGACGACCCCGCCCGACGATTCCGAAGCCGACGCCCTCGAACCCGAGGTCGTCGCCCAAGAGGCCGCTCCCCAAGAGGCCCAGGAAACGATCAGCAAGCCCTCGCTGATCATCCGCATCGCATCGATGACCCGGGCGATGCTGGAAGAGGTACGCCAGGCCCCCCTCGACGAGGCGGGCCGACGCCGCCTCCTGGCCGTTCACGACCGCTCGCTGGAAGAGCTCTCGGAGGTGCTCTCCGAAGACCTGCGCGAGGAGTTCGAGGAGATCTTCGTGCCCCTCCAGGGCACGCCTTCCCAGTCCGAGCTGCGCATTGCCCAGGCCCAGCTGGTCGGTTGGCTGGAAGGCCTGTTCCACGGCATCCAGGCCAGCCTGTTCAGCCAGCAAGTAGCGGCGGCTGCCCAGCTCGAAGAGATGCGGCGGAGGAAAGCGCTCGATCGGGGCCAGCAGGAGCAGCCTGGGCTCTATCTCTGAGCCATCGCCGACGGCCGCCACGGCCCGGCGCGCGACACCGCGCTGAGAAGGACCGACGCGCCGATGCGTCCTCTCACGAAGCGGCCAGGGGCCGTCCCTGAGCCTCGGTGCGGGCTTCGGCGGAGCGGGCGATACGTCGGGCCATTCGTCCGAAGATCGCGATGTGGAAAGGAAACAGGGCATACCAGTAGAGGCGGCCCAAGAGGCCCCGCGGTTCGAAACGGGCCTCCTGGTGGAGGTGCGTCCCCCCGGTGTCCTCGACGGCAACAAAGGAAAGCCAAGCGGTTCCCGGCAGCTTCATCTCGGCTCGCAATACCAGCCTCCGCCCCGGTTCGACGGCGGCGACCCGCCAGAAGTCGAGCGCTTCGCCGGGACGCAGGTCGGTGGGATGACGCCGGCCTCGCCGCAGGCCCACCCCACCCGAGGCCGAATCGAGCCAGCCCCTCAGGCGCCAGGCCCAATTCATCGCGTAGTAACCGACCGAGCCTCCCAATCGGGAGAATGCCCAGAACAGATCATCGGGAGTGGCGCGCGCCGGCACCTCCCGGCGGTCGATGAACACAGTTCCTCCCGACCAGGAGGGATCGCTGGGCTGGGGAGCGGCCGGGAGCTCGGAGGCATCCGACCATCTGGTGGTCACCTCGAGTTCTCGGGTGTGCTGCAGCGCCAGGCGTACAGCCGTCCGATACGGGGTGGGCTCATAGGGGATCACCTCGGCTATCGAATCGTCACGGACGACCACCTCGTTGCGCAGGCTGTCCACCAGAGGCCGGGCCACGCCGACCGGTAGAGGCGTCACCAGGCCGATCCACAGAGAGGACAGCCGTGGGCTGAGCACGGGTACGGGAATGATCCGCCGACGGGGCAGTCCGGCTTCCTGGGCGTAGATCTGCATCATCTCCTCATAGCTGAGGATGTCCGGGCCTCCAATCTCGAAGATTCGGTCGGTCCCGCCCGGGTCGCCGAGCGCTTCGGCCAGGATCTCCAATACATCGCCGATGGCGATCGGCTGACACCGG
>JABAOD010019839.1_pt1 | contig 11124 bp, 12 predicted proteins | sample 7062151 | NCBI WGS metagenome assembly JABAOD01 (sample SAMN14538626, study PRJNA623070) | marine sediment metagenome | biome: marine biome [ENVO:00000428]; feature: marine pelagic biome [ENVO:01000023]; material: deep marine sediment [ENVO:00002113] | place: India: Gulf of Khambhat ...
GGGGAGTACGGGACGACCACGGGGCGGCCCCGGCGGGTGGGGTGGCTGGACCTGGTCATGGTGCGCTTCTCGGCCCGGGTGAACGGCCTGGATCACCTGGCCATGACGAAGCTGGACGTCCTGGCGGGAGTGGATCCGGTCCGCGTGTGTGTAGCGTACCAGGAGGATGGCACGGAGCGTCGGGCGTTCCCGGCCAACATGCGCACCTTCGCCGGCTACCGGCCCGTTTTCGAGGAACTCAAGGGCTGGAAGGACCTGGGCGAGGAGGGGTGGGAGGAGGCCCTGCAGGCGGGCTACGAGGAGCTGCCGGGGGCGCTCCGGGAGTACGTGGACTTCGTGGCTCGAGAGGTGGGGGTGCCCGTGGGGATTGTCTCCGTGGGGCCGGGCCGGGAGGCCACCCTGGACGTGCGGTGAGGGTTACTCCATCCGGGGCAGGAAGTGGTAGCGCTCCGAGAAGCAGAGCAGGGCTGCCAAGACCATGAGGCCCGCCGCGGCGAAGAGGATGTAGGACCCCAGGGCGAGACCCCAAACGATCTGCGCGCTCCCGCCCTCGTAGGCGAGGGACGTGGACCCGCCGAAGGGGTCCTCCGCCACGGGCTGCAGGATGACGTCCGGCCGGATGCCACCCAGGTCCAGTCCCGCCAGGCCCACGAGGAGAGTGCTGGTGAAGAGGATGATGAGGGCGAAGGGGAGGAGCCAGACGATGCCGCGCCCGAGGAACTTGGCTCCCAGACGTCGGGCCGTCCGCGTGCCGGCGATGCGGAGGAAGTAGTAGGCGGTGAGGATGACGAACATCCATGCAAGGGGCAAGGGCACCAGCGTTACCAGGTCCCCCTCTCCGCCCGTCCGAAGGGGGTTCACCAGGACGCCGTCCACCCCGCCTACACGCAGGAAATCCACGGGCCCGTCCGTGACCAGGAACCCGGGGGCGTCCACCTCCAGGGTCACCACGTACCAAGGATAGAAGAATCCGACGACCCCCAGGACCAGGCCCGCGACGGCCAGGAGGAGGCCCACGGACTTCCGGTCCAGCGGGCGCAGGTGAGCGTAGGGCCACGTGCGGACGCCCGCCTTCGTCCGCCGCTGTACGCGCCACAGGCGGATCACCGTCAGGAGGGCCGAGAGGCCAAGGAGGCCCAGGAAGACGAACCAGATGTTGGCCAGGGTCCACTCGATGCCCAGGTCGACCCGGGTGGGCACGTCCAGGTCCTCGGCCCAGGGGACGGGGGACCCGAACATCTCGCCTCCCGCTCGGAAGGCGGGTCCCGGTGGACCGACCTCCGCTCGGGCGTAGGCCTGGAGGTTGAACTCGCCCCAGAGGCCCGCGAAGGCGAGCCACTCCATCCCCGGCATGGGGCTCCCCGCCTCCCCTACGTTCACCACCTCGTAATCCGTGGGCGACCAGACGGGACCGTCGTCGGAGACCTGGTCTCCCGCGATGCCGATCTGCCCCTGGTAGGGCCGGGGGTAGTTGGCGTGGGAGCCCCGGGCCACGTAGACCTTAGGGTGGGTCCCGTCCGCGAGCACGTCGGCCCACGCCAGGCGCTGCCCGTGCTGATGCTGGGAGTAGGCGACGTGGACGGGGTTGCCTCCCTGGAGGGTGACCTGCACCATCTCCCAGTCCCCCTCGTGGTGATTCCAGCGTCCCGGGTTGAAGGCGTAGAAGAGCCAGTACTGGAGGACCCTCTCGCCGTCGGCGGTCATCACCCGGCCGTAGACGACCTCAGGGCTTTCGGCGGCCCGGTACGCGGACAGGATGCCGGCGTCGTCCCGGATGGAGCCGCGGGTGTTGTTCAGGTAGTAGACGTCCCCCGGGTTCACCTCCGGGTTCGCGGGAGTGGAGTAGGAGGCCAGCTCTGCCGGGGTGGGGTCCGGGTCCACCGGGATGGGGGGCCCGCTGCTGTTGTAGCGCTCCAGGACGCTGTGCTCCAGGGCGAAGTCTATGGACACGGGGAAGTAGGTCTCCTCCGGGTGGAAGTAGAGGTACGGGGCGTACGTCTCCAGGAGGTTCGCCTCCATCGTGTCCTCCGTGCCGTCGCCGTCCACGTCTTGGGCCTGGGCGGGGCCCGAGAGACCGAGCAGGAAGAGAAGACCGAGCGCGAGGGGCCAGCGACGCATGGGCGGGCATGCCCCGGTGGCCACTTAAAAGCGTGGCATGGGGGCCCTTCCCGCCAAGGATATCAGGCCGGAGACTGGAGGAGAAGCAGTTAAGAGTCGCAACGGGCTCGCAGGGTCTGCATGCGTCCCTCCCCCCGGCCGGTCCGAGGACGCGGCTACCTCCTCCTCATCCGCATCGTGTCCATCCTTCTCTCCCTCACCTTCACGGCCCTCATGCTGGGGACCGTGCTCCTGGCCTTCCCCGGCACCCTCGCCTTCGACCTCCCGGAGCTGGGGGAGGAGGGGGGCGTGAGCTACGAGGACGGCGTCCTGCTTCTGCGCAGCGCCCTGAACATCACAAACCGGGGCTACGCCATCCCCGGCCTGGGGTCCCCGCTGACGCACGACCTGAACGACCTCTCCTTCACCGTGCGGGCCGTGGTGGCCGACTCCATCGTGGTGGCGGACTACGCCTCCCCGCCGGTGGACATCCCCGTGGGGGAGGAGCGCACCATCGCCTTGGACATCCCCATCGACCTGGCCGCCCTCGTGGGCCTGGCCTTCATCGTCTTGGAGCCGGCCAACGTCTCCTTCAGCCTGGGCGTGGGCGGAAGCACGACCCGGGGGCTGGTGGACTTTGGGGCCTCGGTGACCATCGAGCAACGCTTCGACGCTCTGGTCCAGTTTGAGGTGGACGTGGCCAACGCCACCGTCTCTGACGTGATGGGGTCGTGGGAGCTGACAGTCCCCTACGTGGTGGGGACCCCCGACTTCCTCAGCGGAAACGCGAGCCTCGGCGTCACCCTCCGCAATGCCACCGGGGGCCGGGTTGGGGTGGCCAACGAAACGATCCCTCTAGGAACGGATTGGGGAGGGAACTTCACCTTCGTCCTCGACCAGGAGCAGGCACAGGACCTCCTGGCGGGCCCCCAGGATCTCACCCTGGAGCTGGAGGTGGAGCTCCCGGGCGGCCTGCGGTTTGCCGTCACGCGGCCCCTGGACTGGGAGGGCGGGTAGATGCCTCCCCGGTACCACCCCGTGAAGGCCGTCCTCGTGGCCATCGGCAACGCCATCCCGCTGATCATCCTCCCGGTCTACGCGCTCCGCACCCTGCCCAACCTGCTCCCGTCGGAGGTCCCGCTGGACCTCCCCTTCGACCTCCAGGCGTTGGAGCGGACGATCATTACCTTCGGCCTGCTGGTGGTGGTCATGGCCGGAGCCACGGCCTTCTTCTCCAAGGGGCTCGCCCCCCGGGCCCTCTTCGGCGGGGCGCGGCAGGGAAGCCGCGTGGCCTGGATCCACTTCGTGCTGAGCGGGGGCCTCATCAGCCTGACCATCTCCCTCTTCGACGTCGCCACCGTCTCCTTCTTCCTGGACTTCCTGCGGCTCCTCTACATCCTCTACGCCGCCCTCCTCGTCATGGTGGTGTACTTCCTGGTGGAGTACTTCGTCTATCGGGGGCAATTCCAGGTCGAGGAAGGGGTCCCCGCCTACGCGATTCCCTGAAGCCCAGCCAGGCCTTCCGCCATCCTGCATGCCCGGCAGAGGCGGTTGACCGTGGGCTCCCCGCAGCGCGCGCAGGGAGCCAGCTCCGGCGGCAGATGCGCCTCCGCCAGGAGGGGGCGCAGCTGGTCGTGGCTGCGCAGGAGGGCGTGGCGGGTTCCCGGGGAGTCGCGCTCCAGCAGGTGGAGGACCTCCCGGTAGCGCGTTCGGAGACCTCGGTCCGCGTAGGGACACACCCCGTCGTGGAAGGGGATGCCCGTCAGCAGGGCGTAGAGGTAGACCTCCACCTCCGGGATGGTGCGGAGGGGCTGGATCCGGGGAATCAGGCCGGGCTGCACCGTCTCGTGGGGTCCCATGCGGGAGAGCTGGTCCAGGTCCGCGCGTCCCAGGTTCATGAGGACGGACTGGGCCGTGTCGTCCAGGTTCAGGCCGGTGGCCAGGGCGTCCGCCCCCACGCGGCGGCCCAGGACGTTGAGCCCCTTCCGCCGGAAGACGCCGCAGTAGCTGCAGGGGATGGCCTCGGGGTCCGCCTGGACGACCTCGTCCATCTCCCAGCCGACGAGCTCTTTGTACGCTAGGACGTGGTGCTCCAGGCCCAGCTCCCGGCAGAGCCGCTCCGCGTCGCCGATGCTCTCAGGCCGGTAGCCCCGGATGCCCTCGTCCACCGTCACGGCCACGAGCTCCACGTCGGGCCGCGGACCGAGGATGCCGTGGAGGAGGTACGTGGCCACACTGCTGTCCTTCCCGCCGGAGAGGGCGCAGGCGATGCGGCCGCCGTCCGTCAGGCGGAGCTGCCGGCGCACCTCCCGTTTTACCCGGGCCTCCACGAAGGCCTGGAAGTGGTCGCTGCAGAGGTGGGCGCCGCTGTAGCGGATGTAGGCCACGGCCTCCTCCCCGCACCGGTCGCACGCCACGCCGTCGCATCCGCCAGGCGGCTATATAAGGTTCCGGAGGAGCCTCTCACCCCCAAGCAGACGAAGCCTATTGTACCGCGGCGGCATGCTGTCCTCCGGCCTGGCAGGGCCAGGTGAAGCCATGGGCCCAGAGTATCCTAAGGTCATCACGGACCTTCCCGAGGCGGACCTCCCGTTCGAGGGGGTGCGGGGGTGGATCGCCCAGGGCGAGGACCACCAGCTGGTGTTCTTCTCGGCGGATCCCTCCACGGACGTCCCGCCCCACTCCCACGTCTATGCCCAGTGGGGGGTGGTGCTGGAGGGCCGGATGGAGCTGACCGTGGGCGGGGAGGCCCGGGTCTACAAGAAGGGGGAGGACTACGTCATCCCTCCGGGCGTGGAGCACTCGGCGAGGTTCTTGACCCCGGTCCGGGTCTTGGACTACTTCGGGGAGAAGGCGAGATACCGATCGAAGTAGGGGTAGCTCCCCGCCTCGGTCGCGGCGTTGAGTCGCGCTCTTGCCGATGATACCGTCAACCGTGCCCCTCCCTCTGCAGGCCAGCCGGAGGCCAGGTGGCGGCCGCACTCCGAAGGATTATGCGGGTCGGTCAACTCCCAGCAGCCATGGGCACTCCCAAGATCGAATCGCTGCTCTCGGCGCGGTTGTTCCTCCAGCCGCAGCTCGTGGGCGACCGCATGCACTTTATCAGCAACCTTGCAGGCCACATGAGCCTCTACGCCATGGACGCCACCGGCAGCGTGCCGGAGCCTCTGATCCCGCCGGACACCGCTCTGCAGAACCCGCACCTCGTCTTGGGCTCTCCCTACTATGTCTTCCCCCGGCTCGGACGCATCCTGCTGATGCTGGACCACCACGGCGACGAGAATTACCAGCCCATGTTCGTCCCTGTTGATGGGGGCAACCCTGAGCCGGTCTTCCAGGAGACCTTTGCGGACCACCGCGTGCACATGGGCCACCCGGATCTGGAGCGGAACGTGGTGTACTTCGTCGCGGAGTCCCGCAAGGAGCAGCTGCTCCGCACGTTTCGGGCCGATCTCGCGTCCGAGAAGGAGACCTTCATGGGCGAGAGCAAGTGGGGGAACTGGGTGGGCGGCGCGAACGAGGACCACACCAAGGCCGTCCTGGTTGACGGCTACACCGCGGGCGACCACGTCCTGTACTCCTGGCAGGAGGGGGCCGGGGAGCGCGAACTCCTCTACGGGAAACCCATGGAGGAGCGGGAGGAGGGAGAGGCCGTCAGGCCAAACGGCATCTCCGACATCCAGTTCGTCGGAGGGAACACGGGCCTGCTGTTCGTCACCTATCTGTTCGACGAGTCGGGGGGCCTTGGGTACCTCGGTCTCGGAGATCCTGCGGAGGTCGAACCCGTGCCCATCAGCGGGACGTTTCACACCGGACAAGGGGAGATGGAGAGCCTGGAGCACATCCAGGACAACCGGTACGTCGTCGGGTACAACATCGACGGAAGCTCCTGGTACTACGAGGGAACGTACGACGACGCCGCCCGCAGCATGCGGCTGGCCACCGTCCTGTGCGGCTCCGGGGAGCTGTCCGACGGCGTCCTGGAGTCCCTGCGGTTCGATAAGGCGGGTGACCGGTACGCCCTCTCCTTCTCCACCGCGACGTCGCCGACGCAGCTGTACTCCTTGACTGGCGAGGACCGGAGGGCGGAGAGGCACACGCGGGAGCGCGTCCTGGGCGTCCCTGAGGCGTGGATGTCTCCCGGAGAGGACGCCTCCTACGACTCCTTCGACGGGACGCGGGTCTCGGCCCGGCTGTACCTGCCCTCAGCCGACTTGGGGTACGAGGGACCCCGCCCCCTCATCTACTACGTGCACGGAGGCCCCCAGAGCCAGGAGCGCCCGGACTTCGCCTGGTTCTCCATGCCCCTCATTCAGTTTCTCACGATGAAGGGGTTCGCCGTGTTCGTGCCCAACGTGCGGGGGAGCTCGGGCTACGGCATGAGCTACATGAAGGCCGTCGACCGGGACTGGGGCGGGGAGGACCGGCTGGACCACGTGCATGCCATGACCAAGGTGCTCCCCCAGGACGGCCGGGTGGACGTCTCCCGGGCGGGCGTGGTGGGCCGGTCGTACGGGGGCTACATGAGCCTCACCCTGGCCACCCGCCACCCGGAGCTGTGGGCGGCCGCTGTGGAGATGTTCGGCCCCTACAACCTGCTGACCTTCATGGAGCGGATTCCGGAGACCTGGAAGCCGTACTTCGCCGTCGCNNACTTTCTGGTGGAGAGGTCGCCGCAGACGTACATGGAGGACCTCGGCTGCCCTCTCCTAGTCGTCCAGGGCAAGAACGATCCCCGAGTCGTGGAGCGGGAGTCCCGGGACGTCGTGGAGTCCCTGCGGGCCAAGGGAAAGGACGTGGAGTACCTGATGTTCGAGGACGAAGGGCACGATGTCCTCAAGTTCAAAAACCGCGTCGCGTGCTACAACGCCATTACGGATTTCTTCGTCAGCCGCCTCCAGCCGTAGTCGCTCGGTANNAGGTGTCGAACCTACCGGACGATGGGGGGGAACAGGTCACGGCAGTAGGCCTCCTTAAGTACGCGTCTACTACTGTCATCTCCCGTGGAACCCCTCTCGGTCGACTACGACAAGCTCAAGGCCTACGTGGATGCCAACGGCATGTACAGGATGTACGAGGAGGGGAACCGCGTGGTCGTGGTCTTCGAGCCCACCTTCATCGAGGCGAGCTTTCACGGGACGGGGGCCCGCACCTTCATCACGTGGCGGCGGGAGGGGAACCGGGTCACCCTAGCGAGCTTCGAGATTGAGGACGTGGAGGGGGAGCGGCGAGACGTGGACTTGGAGGCCGCCCACGCCTCCCTTGCAGCGTGGCTGGAGTCCGTCGAGGAATGAGCGCTCGTCGGAATCAGGGCGAAGAACGACGGGAGAAGGCTTTTGTAGCCCAGGGCGCACGTGCCCTGCGGGTGGTCCCACGGAGGTCATCGAGCTAGCGATACTCCTCCTCGGCGTCACTCTGGGATGGCTTCTCATCTTCGCCGTGCGCCGCTACAAGGTGCACTGGGGCGCCTTCGGGACCTTCATGACCGTGATCCTCGGCTCGACCATGGTGAAGTTCTACTACGCCCAGAACCTGCTGCCGTGGTACGCCATCGGTCTGTTCATCGGCTTCTTCGGCAACCTGGCCGTCCGAGTGGCCGGGACCATTGCCGGCGGTCGTGTCGGCGAGGGGCTGCTCGAGATCTCGGCTTACAGCGGAACTGCCCACGCGGCGGAGGGCGACAACACGTCGGAGGAGAGAGTCGGGACGACGGATGCGCCCGCCGACGAGGGTCCCAGGCTCGCTCCCCCCCTCCCGTAAAAGGTTATAACCCGCCCTCCCATCCTCGCCCCAGGGGCCCGGATGGAAGAGGTCTGGGTGGAGAAGCACCGGCCCAGCACCCTGGGGGAGGTCGTCAACCAAGTGGACATCGTCTCCCGCCTCCAGGCGTACGTGAAGCGGGGCAGCCTTCCCCACCTCCTGTTCGCCGGTCCTGCCGGAACGGGGAAGACGACCTGCGCCATCGCCATGGCCCGAGACCTCTTCGGGGAGGATTGGCGGGGCAACTTCGCCGAGACCAACGCGAGCGATAGCAGGGGGATCGACGTCATCCGAACCACCATCAAGGACCAGGCCCGCATGGCCCCCATCGGCGGCCACGGCTTCAAGATTCTCTTCCTAGACGAGGCGGACCACCTGACGAACGACGCCCAGGCGGCCCTCCGCCGGACCATGGAGATGTACACCCGCACCGCCCGCTTCGTCATCTCCGTGAACTACTCCTCCCGCATCATCGCCCCCATCCAGTCACGGTGCGCCCTCTTCCGCTTCCGCCCGCTGAAGCCGGAGGACGTGAAGGCGTACGTCGCCCGCATCGCGAAGGCGGAGGGGCTGAAGGTGAAGGAGGACGGGATGGAGGNNTCCAACACGGTGGACGCCGACTCCCTCTATCGGGCGGCGGGGGCGGCCCGGCCCGAGGACGTCCGGAAGATGCTGGAGGCCGCCGTGAAGGGGGACTTCCTGGGGGCCCGCAGCCAGCTGGACGACCTCCTCATCGAGTACGGCCTGGCGGCGGAGGACCTCCTGGCGGAGATTTACCGCTCGGTGTACGACCTGACCCTCCCCGACGAGGCGAAGGTGGAGATGGTGGACCGGGTGGGGGAGGTGGACTACAGGCTCATCCAGGGCAGCAACGCCCGCATCCAGCTGGAGGCCCTCCTGGCGGGATTCGCCCTCCTGGGGGAGGGGCTGGGCGAGGGCTAGCCGGGTGTTATCAGGTCGGGGAATCGCGGCCGAACCTTTATTACCGCTTTAGGGGAGCCCTCCAAGGCGTCGACATGGCGAGCCCTCCCAAACACCCTGGAAGGTTTTCTCCAAGGCTCCTCAACGCCCTTTTCTGGGCGCCCTTTGCCGCCATCGTGGTCTTCGCTTTCTACCTGGCTCCCACCCTGGGCTACGCTTACCCGCCCGAGCTCTCGCTGGCCACCTACAGCACCGTCCTCCAGGGCGTGGGGATTCTCCTGGCCATTGCCGCCGCGGGGCTCTTCATGATGAAACTCAAGCTCGACTCCGCCGTGAGCACCCTGGAGGAGCGCACCCTGGGCGTGCTGAACAACCGCCTAGGCTTCTCCCTCATCCGATGGAGCGACGAGCTGGAGGAGCACCTGGAAGAGGAGCTCATGGGCGCCGCCTACCCCGACCTCGGGGGGGAGGCCGAGACCTCCACGGACTACTTGGAACGGGAGCTGGACGAACTCCTGGACGCCATCCTTGCCAAGGACGCGGGGGGGGCGGCCCAGCAGGAGGTTGTCTACCAGGAGCGCAAGGCGGCCCTCAGCTCCGACGTGAAGGAGGTCCTGGGCGCCCTGCGGGAGCGGCGTTCCCTGCTCAGCCGCCGGTCCAGCCTGCTCCGCATCATGGGTGGCCCCATCGGCATGCTCGCGGCGCTTGTGGCCGTGGCCGCCTGGGCCCTGCCCGCCAGCGGGGGGTTCCTCGTGTCCATGAACGACTTCAACACGGCCCTCCTGTTCACGTCCACTTACGGCGGGGTTGTGGCGCTGCTCTTCACGGCCGCCGCCGCCATCAAGGCCGCTCTCGCCTAGCGGTTCTCGAAGCCTCTCCCTGGGGTTTTCCCGGGCCCCCTTGCGCAAGCGCCGCCCGGCGACCCGTCCTCGGGGGGCCTCGGGTGAGAGTCTACTGCCGCTCGTGGCCCACGACCTTGACCTCGAAGTTGAGGTTCTCCCCCGCCAGGGGGTGGTTCAGGTCGATGGTCACCCCGTCCTTCTCCACCTTCGTGACGTTGGCCTCGAAGACCTCCCCGTCCGTCGTCTCCAGGCGGAGCGTGGTGCCCACCTTCACGTCCGTCTCCCCCACCTGGTCCGGGGAGAGCTTGCCCACCAGGTCGTCCCGGCGAATCCCGTAGGCCTTCTCCGGCGGAAGCTGGAAGGACTTCTCCTCCCCCTCCGCCATCCCGACGACCTGCTCCTCGAAGCCCTCGATGATCTTGCCGGAGCCGACCTCGAAGGCAAGGGGACTCCCTCCCTCGGAGGAGTCGAACACGTCCCCGTTGTCCAGGGTCCCCTTGTAGTGAATCTCAACCTTGTCGCCCTTCTTAACCTTCATTGCGCCACAGCCGTTGAGCTTCCCAGGGAGAGGACCTTATATACATGTTTGGTCAGCGTTCCGCCGCACGGTTAAGTAGGGCGGGGCGGGTCCTCCGCCGGGTGAGGAGATGACGCCCATCGACCTCCGAAGCGACACGGTGACGCTCCCCACGGAGGAGATGCGCGAGGCCATGCAAGGGGCGGAGCTAGGGGACGACGTGTTCGGGGAGGACCCGACGGTGAACCGCCTCCAGGAGAGGGCGGCGGAGCGCTTGGGCAAGGAGGCCGGCCTCCTGGTGACCAGCGGGACCCAGGGGAACCTGGTCAGCCTGCTGGCGCAGACGCGGCCCGGGGAGGAGGTCATCGTGGAGGCCGACGCCCACCTCCTGAACAACGAGAGCGGGGGAATCGCCCGGATTGCCGGCCTCACGCCTCGCGTCCTTCCCGGCCGCTACGGGGCCCTCACGGGGGCGCAGATCGAGGCCGCCCTTCGTCCGACCAACCTCCACTTCCCGCCCACGAGCGTGGTGTGCTTGGAGAACACCCACAACGCCGCCGGGGGCACGGTCCTCCGCCCCGAACAGATGGAGGAGGTGGGGGGTGTAGCCCGGGATCACGACCTCCGTCTCCACGTGGACGGCGCCCGCATTTTCAACGCCGCCGTGGCGCTGCAGGTCCCCCCGGAGCGGCTGGCCCGCGAGGCGGACTCCCTGACCTTCTGCCTCTCCAAGGGGCTCTCCTGTCCCGCCGGGTCGGTGGTCGTGGGATCCCGGCGCTTCATCGGCGAAGCCCGGCGCGCCCGCAAGGTCCTGGGCGGGGGGATGCGTCAGGCCGGCATCCTGGCGGCCGCCGGCCTTGTGGCCCTGGACACCATGGTGGACCGGCTGGCGGAGGATCACGCCCGGGCCCGGAGGCTGGCCAAGAGAATCGCCTCCCTGGGCGCCGTCGACGTGGACCTGGACAGCGTGCAGACGAACATCGTCAT
>JABAOD010041670.1_pt1 | contig 11119 bp, 11 predicted proteins | sample 7062151 | NCBI WGS metagenome assembly JABAOD01 (sample SAMN14538626, study PRJNA623070) | marine sediment metagenome | biome: marine biome [ENVO:00000428]; feature: marine pelagic biome [ENVO:01000023]; material: deep marine sediment [ENVO:00002113] | place: India: Gulf of Khambhat ...
CGTGTCACTCGACTGGAGCGCTTCGGAGGAGATCGACCTGGACCTGGATGACCTGGAGAAGGAGCCGGGGGAAAGCGCCCAGTACGGCAGCGTGCCCGCCGAGGCCGCCAAAGCCAGGAACTACTCCGCCTGGAAGAAGGCATTCAAGGACTGGCTCTACCGGAACCGCAGGCTCGAGCTCCTCAGAAGCCCGTCCCTGGGGATGGTCTCCGACCTTGGGGAGTCGGAGCGAGACTTCCGCATCCGACTGGGGCAGTCCGCGCGCGAAGCACGGGACGAAGCTCTGGAAGACCTCCGGAAGAAGTACTCCAGGAAGATCGCCACGCTGGAGGAGCGGGTCAGAAAGGCGCAGCAGGCCGTTGAGCGTGAAGCTCAGCAGGCCAAAGAAGAGAAGCTACAGACGGCAATCTCGGTCGGGGCCACGCTCCTGAGCGCGATGATGGGGAGAAAGGCGGCCACCCGCTCCACCTTGGGTCGTGCCACCACGGCGGCCCGGGGCGTCGGCAGGTCCGTGAGGCAGGAGCAGGACATAGGCCGTGCGCAGGAAACCCTCCAATCCCACGCAGCCAGGCTCCAGGAGCTGGAGGCGGAACTCCAGTCGGAGATGGAGGAGGTGAGGGCCCAGTTCGACCCCCTCACCGAGGAACTCGAGACCGTGGTTGTCCGGCCCAAGAAGAAGGACATCTCGGCAGATCTGGTGGCTCTGGCCTGGACCCCGCACTGGGTAGGCGCCGAGGGAGAGAGGACCCCCGCCTGGGAGTAGCTCAACTCCCGTCTCTCTGGGGCGCCAGGCTCCGCCTGAGGAAAGGCGGCTACCTTCCGGAGGACCGGCGCCGGGCCACTTGCGACGATGATCACGGTCACTGAATAGACCACGCCTCCTCGAGGTCCTCGTGGCGCGGTATCTTCCTTCTAAACGAACTGGCGGCGGAGAGTGAGGGCGCTCACGACCAGAGCGCCTATGGCGAAGAGAAGCAGTACCCCCAGATCCACGGCGATGTCGGCCAAGCCGAAGCCGCGAATCATCACGTCGGTCATGGCTCGGTTGGCGTAGGTGAGGGGCATCGCATAGGCCACCCACTGCAACCACGTCGGCAGGTCCTCCACGGGAACCAGGATGCCAGCGAGTAGCACCTGGGGTACGATGACGATCGGGTAGAACTGCATGACCTGGAGCTCAGTGCGTGAGTAGGTGGACAGAAAGATCCCTACGTTGACGGCGCCGAGAGCCAAGACCGCCACGACGAGATAGGCAAGGGCCAAGTTTCCTTCATAGTGAATGCCGATCACGAAGATGGTGAAGAGCAGGACCACGGATGACTGGATGAGCCCGAAGAGACCGAAGCCGAGCATGTACCCCAGAACGATCTCGATCCGGCCTATCGGTGTGGCCATCAACCTCTCCATCGTCCCCTGGGCACGCTCGCGGAAGAACGAGATGCCAGTCAGAAGAAAGACCAGGAAGAAAGCGAAGAAGGCGATGAAGACGGGTGCGAAGGAGTCCAGGAAGTCGAACTCCTCTCCGCCGTAGACGTAGCTCGTCTCGAAGTCCAGAGAGCCAATAGCAGATCCCGCAGGAGCAAGGGTCCGGGCGCCCCGACTCACAGCACCGCTCAGAGCGGCCGCCACGGTTCCCGTCTGGCCGGGATTGGACCCTTCCAGCACCACCTGGAGAGTGGCCCCTTCTCCCCGCAGAAGTCCTTCTGAGAAGCCGGCGGGGAAGATCAGGACCACGTCCAGTGATCCGTCTCGAAGCTGAGATTCGCCCTGCTGGCGCGAGACCCGACTGATCGCTAGCTCGTCATCCTCCTCCAAGACCTCGACCAGTAGCTCGGCCGCGCGTACTTGAACGCCGGTAGGCAGACTCACTCCCGCGTCCTCGACCACGGCTCCCGCTGCGATGGGCGAGGGTTCGATTCGGAAGAGGTATCCGAGAAGCCCCATGACTAACATTGGCACAATGAACACCAGCCCCACGCTGCGACGGTCGCGCCGGATCTGCCGCACGATCCGGACTGCCAAGGCCGCTATCCTCCTAGGCTGCACCGCCATCCTCCGCCAAACGCACAAAGGCCTGTTCGAGATCCGAGGCACCGGCCATCCGCCTTAACTCCTCCGGAGATCCTTCCGCCAGGAGCCGGCCAACCCGCATGAACCCCAGCCGATCGCACCGCTCGGCTTCGTCCATCACGTGGCTGGAGACCACGAGTGTGACCCCATCCGAGGCCAGCCTCCGAAAGTGCTCCCAGAAACCGACCCGGAGTTGGGGATCCACCCCCACCGTGGGCTCGTCCAGGATCAATAGTCGCGGCCGGTGTACAAGAGAGCAGGCGAGCGATAGGCGCTGGCGAAGTCCTCCACTGAGGGTTGAGACCAGATCGCGGGCTCGATCGCCAAGTTCGACCAGATCAAGGGTCTCTTCCATCTGCCGTCGCGAGGTGACGCCATTGAGGGCGGCGAAGAAGGCCAGGTTCTCCCACGCGGTCAGGTCAGGATAGAGAGCTTCGGCCTGGGTCATGTACCCCACTTCGGTGAGCAGGGTGCGATCCGGCACACGCCGACCTAGCACGTAGGCCTCACCGTCGTCGGGCGCGGCGAGTCCCACCAGCAACCGCATCAGGGTTGTCTTTCCCGATCCGTTGGGCCCGAGAAGTCCATAGATCTCACCCCGCCGCACACGCAAATCCATCTCGTGGACGGCCCGGATGGCGCCGAAGGCCTTTGTGAGACCACGGGTCTCGACAACGTGATCCACTGGGTACGGGTTCAGGGTTTCGTTCACGCGCGGCGGTACACCTGCTCAGCGAAGCGGTAGGCGTCGGGCTCGTACTCGACCAGATCCGCGGGCGTGTTGACGTGGATAGGTGCCCCGGGGAGTGCGGTCAGATTCACACCGAAGTAGCTCTGGGTGACCTCGGCGAAGAACTCATAGGAGTCCTGGGCGGCATAGGTGCCTTGCCACCGACCCGCCTCCATCGCGGCCTCATAGATCGCCTCCCACGCTGCCCGCTGCCCGGCGGTGAGGCCAAGATTGTAGACGGAGTGGGCGCAGCGATGAATGAGGACGCTCTGCCCGGCATATATNNTCCAGGAGGTTCTCCTCACCAGCGGAGCACACGCTCACACGAAGGGAGCCCCCCAGCCCGCGGGCGCCCGGCCCCACATAGTAGTGCTCGAAGGGTGTCTCGCGTCCTCTGAGGAAGGCGTATTCAGGGATCTCGGTCANNCGGCATTGAATGCCCGCAGCCGGGCCACGACTTGCGGATTGCCGCTGACCAGGAGGCGGAATTCCCGGGCTGCCTCGTCCAGAGCCTCCGGCGCAACAGCCGAGCTCGCCTTGACTGTGAACCCTCGAACTGAGCGGAACTGGGTGTAGAAGCCGGTGGGCGTTGCGGTCGGCGTGCGGGTAGGGGTGGCGGTCCGCGTGGGACGCGGAGTGCGCGTGGGGGTTCGGGTGGGCGTGGACGTCGCCGGGCTTCCTGAGTTCCCGTTCTCGGGGCGGGCGGTGGCCGTCTCGATCCCCCGTATCTCCGCGCGGGAACCGCAGGCAACCAGCACAAAGGCAAGCAGGAAGAGGAACAGGAATCTCAACCGCACCCCCGACTCAGTCCGGAAGGTCTGCCTAGGAATCGTCGTGCGACTGGCAGCGGAATCCTCCTTCGATTAGCAGCGGAATCTTACTGCGGCTACCGGCGAACTTCCAGGTAGGGGGAAGCGGATCGGCGACGAGATCGGAGGAGTAGACGCTGGGGACTTCGAGGAGAGGGGAGGTCTAGCTCCAGGGGAGGAGCCGAGGCCCGCTCGCGATGCCGCGGGACGGGACACGAGGCAGCCGCGGAGCGGCGCCACTCGACCCTCAGGAGCTGAGAGACTCTAGTCCCAGGGAAGTAGACGCGGCACCAGCGTCCTCGGGATCTCGCCCGAGTCGGCGAAAGCGTCTACGACACGGCCCACGGCCGAGTTGGCATCGAAGGCCAGGAGCTCGACCTGGGCGTAGCCCAAAACGGTGACGAAGCTGTTCACGTTCGCTGCGGATCCCGTCCCCTGCGCGATGACGTCGAATCCTCCCATGACGAAGTGCCCGTTGGGCGGAAACGCGTCCCCCGGGGTGTTTGTAGAGCCCATCGGCGAGGAGATCTTGAAGAAGTGCCGCTGTATCGCTGCCGTGTTGTCCACGCGAATCGTTAGCCGCCAGCCCATGCCCGTTGGGCTCCATGACGGCGTGATTCCGAGCGGGCGCCCAGCGGGGTCGACCGACGGGTTGCAGTCAAACCCGGTCAGATCCAGCCCACACCAGAAGAGGAATGGCTGCGGGCCCGAAGGCGCGGCCTCGCCGATGTCCTCGTAGTCGAGATCCCAGCGCACCTGTTGGGTTCCGGAACTCGGTCGCTGCACTTCAACGAGAGGATCGTTCCCGAGGGTCATGGCGAAGTCTTGAGTACCCGGGGTGCCAATGACGAGTCGAGCAGAGGTGAGGTGGTGACGCTGCGTGCCCGGGTCAAATGCGTCCACAAAGATGGTCCTGGCCATGGGTCGATGAGCCAGCCCACGCTCCCAAACGTAGAAGGGGAGCGTGACGGGACTTGCCGCGTCGACGGGGACGGTGGTCTGTGCGATGAGCGGATCTTCGAAGCCATCTCCACCCGGAGGGATGTCGTCCGGGCGGTTCCATGAGGCAACGATGTCCGTGGTGTTGGCCTCCAGTGCCCCTGACCAGTAGTCGGCATCGGACGCGTAGAGGGTTAGCTCAACTCCGGTTGACACGAAGTTGGAGTCCGGAGTCAACGTCACAGCATACTCCGCGCAGCCCGGGAACAGCGCGCCGGAGTCGGGCGAGCCACAGGGCTGGGCGGGACCGAACAGGTCCACTCCGGGCTCCTCGACCCCAGGTAGAACCCCCAAGGTGTCGTCCCAAGATACGGACTGGGCAGAAGGGAGGATCTCGAGTTCGAAGTCGGGATCCTGGAATAGGGTGCCGTCATAGACAATGACGGACACCACGTCGCCTGGGTCGTAGCACTCGGCCAACTCGCCGGCGGCCTGGTTGGCGTCAGCGCCGCTGAAGGCCCCTATCTGGTCTCCAGGAACGGGGAGATCCCCTATGTACCCGTGGCACATCCAGTGCTGCCCCAGACTCTTCAAGGTCTGCACCGAAGTCGTGGGTTGAACCGGGATCGCTGGGTTGTACCAACGGTTGGCGCCGCAGGTGATGCACCGCACGTCGAGGCTGACGAAGAACCGGAAGTCCAGGCCCGATGCGACGTTGGCGAAGGCGCCGTCCCCCACGATATACATACCCCTCCCAGGAACGCCGGATGGCCCATTCACGACTGGGTTGGGAGGGCAGCCGACGTCGAATGGCGGAAGGAACAAACACTGCGGGTCGGCGGGGTCGCCGGGGTCGGCAGGGTTGTCGAACTGAGGCCAGGCCGTGATGATGTCGCTCCCTGCCGACTTGGTGTAGTCCACCACATTGTGCCAAGGGGCCGGATTGGCCCCCTGCCCCGCACCTCCCAGGTCGAGCCCGTACCGCGTGTCACACGAGAAGCCGGGGGGTGGCGTGTTGTTGGTGCAGTCCACATCGTCCATGAGGCCGTCGGGGCCGGCGGGATTGGTGCAGGTCCCATTCCCGCCGTCCTCACAAGTGCCGCCTAGGCTGGCGGTGAGGTCCCCGTCCTCGCCGTATCGCTTGATGGCAATGGGGAGGAGTCCGCCGCCGGCCTCGGCATTACAGCGGCTGCGAGCGCCTACGATGGTCGGCGGCCGTCCAATGAGGGCTGTGAACACTGTGGGCACATCCCGCTGGAGGGCCACGCGGACCTCCAGGCCCCCTACCGAGATTCCACGAATGAGATCCACTCCTGAGCCGGTCACCGGCGTGTAGCGCTCCGGTCCGCCGCCGTTCAGGATCACGTAGTTCTCCGCCGCGGTCTGGGCGTCTCCGGTTGTGCCTCCCTGGGCCAGCTCAACCGCGGCTGCGAGACAGGCGGCATCGGATTGGTTCTGGAGCGCCCTCCGGGCCAGATAGAGGCTCCCCCCATCGATAGCCAGCGCCGCAAGAGCGATAAAGGCCAGCAGTGCCAGCAGCGGGATCAGAACGGCCGCCTGGCCGGTTTCCCCGCGCTGGATCACTCGCCTCAACACTGGCCCGATCCTAGCCATGTCGCTCCTGCCTATTGCACCCGCATCACGCTAGAGCGCTGGATGGTGAAAGTGGGGCCCACCAGGTCGCTCAGTGGCCGGAGGTTCGATACGAAGGGAAGCGAGAAGTCATACGTCACCGAAACCGTCAGCTCGTCGCCAGCGGACAGCGTGTCGTTGTCGCAGTTGTCGGATACATCGAGGGTGATCGTCCAGTCGGCAGGCAGCTCACCTCGCGTTTCGCCATTCCCGCCAACGGCCCGCGACACGGTCGTGAGGCACGACGGGGACGAAGCGGTGTTGTGCAGGGTACCGGCCCGCGCACCTACTCTGGTGGCATTGGTGACCTGAACGCTGGCCCAGATGATGAAGCCAAACTCGATGATGGCCAGCATGAGCACGAGGACAAAGGCGAGCATCAGAACCGTCTCGACCATGGCCTGCCCATCTCCGGGTTGACGCGCTCTCACCACGTTCACCACATCATGCACCCGGGAATGACGCTCCCGGTTCAACGATCATCACCGCATCGGTAGAGAGGTCTAGCGTGGATACTAGATTTATGACCAGCCCCAAGATGGGAGAGTGGGTGTGCGTGATCTGCACGCGGACGGCGTCCCCATCGCGGAAAGGATCACAGATGCCCGAGACGATCTCCGGGACGGTGTCGTCCGGGACCTCCCCGAAGATCCCGTCGTGGTCATGATCGTAACCGACAGATACCGTTGTGGCCCCATTGTTGGATATGGGATCGTACGGGATCAGGGGAACCATGACCTGGTCTACATGGTTCCGGATGAATCCCTCTCGGGCGGCATCGACGGTAGACACGAAGCTGCAAGAGGTCTCCCCGACGGGTACGGAGGAGGGGGACTGGTAGATCACCCCGGCGCGAGCCCCCTCGCGGGCGGTGCTCGCCAGTCCCACATACTTGAAGAAGAGGATGCTCCCGTCGGCAAACCCGATGGTGNNGCTCCCTCGCGGGCGGTGCTGGCCAGCCCCACGTATTTGAAAAAGAGAATGCTGCCATCGGCGAATCCGATGGTGATCGGGATGATGATGAAGAGCAGCACGAGAGCGAATTCGACGAGGGCTTGACCTCGCTCCTCGCGCGGGATGGACCCGATTAAGTGACAGACACGCGAAGGGGGAGCGGGGCAAGAGTCTACCGCTGGCCCAAGACGGTCTGCCGGGGCACATACCATGAGACCCACCCGAGAGATCTGCGAGACGCTCGGGCCGACCTACAGAGGATATCCCCGGTCCGCACGCCTGTCAAAAGGCGCCCTGGCCGACGATCCGTATCTTCCAGTCGGTTCGTGTGTTAAGGATACTACTCCTAGGTCGTCAACGCAGCTTTTCTGCGGGGACTGCGGGCGGGCCGAGAGCAAGGGGCGGCCCGCTCGCTGCGTGCGCGGTACACGGTCCGGACTGCTAGCCTGGTTGACACCAGCCTCCGGTCGAGCCGGCCCTGGAGCGCCGGCCCCTCTGGCGGCGAGCGGACCTAGGTCGGCGCTCAGCTAGGAGAGTAGAACTACGCTCCGTAGAACCGGTCGGCCTGGCCCAGCGCCTGATCTAGAGCATCAAGCCCCAGCCGGAGCTCCTCCTCCGAGATGACGAGCGGCGGGGCGTTGAAGACCCAGTTCCACCGGACCAAGGTGCTGACGCCGCTATTGCGCAGCGAGGCCACGACCGCCTGCATGGCTTCGCTGAGCGGCTCGTTGAAGGCGCTGAGCGGCTCGCGTGTCTCGCGGTCCTTCACCAGGTGGAGAACGTGGTGGAGCCCGGTGCCCCTGACGTCTCCCACACAAGGGTGGCTCTCGGCCAGGTCCACGAGCCCGGCTCGCAACAGTTTCCCCATCTCGCGTGAACGCGAGACAGGATACTGCTCTCGATACACCTCAATGTTGGCGATCCCTGCAGCGCAGGCGAGGGGGTGGCTGCTGTAGGTCATCCCAGACCAGAGCACCTCCTCGCGGCCCGTGTACAGCCGAGCAAGCTTGAGGGCCGTCTCGACCGCGTCGGCGCCGCCGACCGTGAAGAAGGTCTTCTTCAGATCTCCCGGGTGATCTCGGACAGCATCTTGGCCAGGCGAGCGCGTGGCTCAGTCGCGATGCCCAGGTAGGCGTACGTCAGACGCTTGGCCTGCTCATGGATGGCGGCGATCACTTGGGGGTGGCCGTGACCGATGTTGACGTTCACAAGCTGCGAGGACCAGTCGAGGAAGCGATTGCCGTCGGCGTCCCAGAAGTGCACTCCTTCGCCTCTCAGGGCAGAAAGGGGGTCCCAGGCCTTCTGGGAGGTCCACGAGGTCAGAGTGAAGTCCCGATTCTTCGCAACGAGCTCGCGGTGGGTCAGGGTCACGGCTGATGCTTCCGGGCTATTTCCGGGGCGAGATGGACCCGAGGGGCGGGGCTCACGATGGCGACCGGATGGCCACCATCTGGATGTTGGTCATCTCCTCGATTGCGTAGCGCAGCCCCTCCCGACCGAGGCCGCTCATGCGGTTCCCTCCGTACGGCATGTGGTCGGCGCGGAAGGCCGGAGAGTCATTCACGATCACGCCCCCGAAATCCAGGGCCCGCACCGCTTGGAGCACCCGGTCGATGTCGCGGGTGAAGACCGCCACCTGGAGGCCGTACTCGGTGGCGTTGGCCCTCTCGAGCGCTTCCTTGAAGTCGACGGTCGGGATGACCGAGGCCACGGGAGCGAAGGCTTCCCGGGAGACGACCTTCATCTCGTCGGAAACCGAGCCCAGGACCGTTGGATGGTACACGGACCCCTCGCGGACCCCGCCGGCCAAGACCTGAGCGCCACCGTCTGTGGCCTCATTCACCCAACCCTCGATCCGCACGGCCTCGGCCTCAGCGATCATGGGACCCACGTCCACCCGCTCATCCAGAGGATCGCCCACGACCATCGCTTCGCTGGCTCCGACGAACCGTTCCACGAACGGCTCATACGCCGTCCCCTGCCCATAGATGCGCTGCACCGAGAGGCAGACCTGGCCCGAGTTGTAGTAGGCACCGANNGCACCGACGGCGCAGCGCTGGGCCGCGTGATCGAAGTCGGCATCGGGAGCGATGATCACCGGTGAGGTGTTCCCCAGCTCGAGTGTGATCTTCTTGATCCCTGCGATCTCCGTGATGCGTCGGCCTACCGCTCCGCTCCCGGTGAAAGTGACCTTGGCGACCCTCGGATCGGAGACCAGCCACTCGCCAACCGTCTTGCCACTCCCTATCACCAGGTTCAGCGCGCCAGCCGGGAGCCCCGCTTCATGCATGATTTCGCAGAGCAGCACGGCGCTGATTGGGGTGAGGGAGGCCGGCTTCAGGACCACTGAGTTACCCGCGGCCGCCGCAGGAGCCAACTTGTGGGCCACCAGATTGAGGGGGAAGTTGAAGGGTGTGATCGCCGCCACCACCCCCACCGGCCGGCGCAGATAGAAGCCGAAGTACCCCTCGCCGGCGGGAACCGCATCCAGGGGTACCGTCTCGCCGTGTACCCGCTTGGCCTCCTCTGCGGCGAGAGCAAAGGTGGACACAGCCCGATCCACCTCGATGCGAGCCCACTTAAGCGCCTTTCCTGCCTCGGCGGCAATAGTAGTAGCGAACTCTTCGCGTCGGTCGCGGATGGCATCGGACGTTCTCACAAGGATCTGGGCCCTCCTATGGGCTGGAAGCCCCGCAATTTCCGGCGCTGCGCGCTGAGCCGCCGCAAGGGCTGCATCCACCTCGTCACGGCGCGCCGTGGGGATGGACCCGATCACCTCGCCGGAGTATTTGTTCGTGACCTCCAGCGGGAGCCCACCGTCGACCCACTCCCCGTTGATGAGCAGTCGGTGCTCTCTCACCTGCACTTCCTTCTTCCGTCGGATGGATAGAGTATTCGCTGGCAGGGGCTGTCGGTCCTCGCCCCTGCCTGTACTCGCAACGAAGTCCTCTTCAGCGGCTTTGCGGCCATTCGAGGAGGGATCGTAGGGCAGAGTACAGCCACGGTCAAAGACATCGTGCGAACATCGTTCGTGGCCCGAGCGGCGGCACCTTGGTCCGCCCGCCGTTGATGGAGTATTCTCTATCCGAGGCTCTTAGACGATGACCCACCACGCCAACCGGCTGATCCACGAGACCAGTCCCTATCTCCTGCAGCACGCCCACAACCCCGTGGACTGGTATCCGTGGGGCGAGGAGGCGCTGAGGAGAGCAGGGGAAGAAGACAAACCGATCCTGCTGTCAATTGGATACGCAGCCTGCCACTGGTGCCACGTCATGGAGCGGGAGTCCTTCGAGGATGAGGAGACTGCCCGCATCATGAACGCGCACTTCATCAGCATCAAGGTGGACCGAGAAGAGCGACCCGACCTGGACGCCGTGTACATGGATGCGGTCCAGGCCATGACCGGGCACGGCGGCTGGCCAATGACGGTGTTTCTGACCCCCGAAGGGATTCCCTTCTACGGTGGGACCTACTATCCGCCGGAGCCCCGGCACGGGCTGCCTGCCTTCCGCGATCTCCTGATAGGGGTGGCCGAGGCCTACCGGGAGCGAAAGGAAGAGATCCAACAGACCGGAGAGACATTGGTCGAGCACCTGAATCGCTCACGGCTCATAGCTCCGGAGAACGTGGACCTCGAACCGAGCCTCCTGGATCGGGCGATAGGCGCGCTCGAGACAACCTACGACGCGACCCACGGAGGATTTGGAACGGCCCCGAAGTTCCCTCCGGCGCACGCTCTGGAGTTTCTGTTGCGAAGCCACCTCCGGACGGGGTCGCTGCGCGCGCTCCAAATGGCAGAGCGCACTCTGGAGAAGATGGCCCGCGGGGGGATCTACGACCAATTGGGGGGCGGGTTCCACCGGTACTCCGTGGACCGAATGTGGTTGGTCCCCCACTTCGAAAAGATGCTGTATGACAACGCCCTCCTGGCTCGAGTCTATCTTCACGCCTACCAGGTCACGGGCAAGGCCCTGTACCGGCG
>JABAOD010017427.1_pt2 | contig 11118 bp, 8 predicted proteins | sample 7062151 | NCBI WGS metagenome assembly JABAOD01 (sample SAMN14538626, study PRJNA623070) | marine sediment metagenome | biome: marine biome [ENVO:00000428]; feature: marine pelagic biome [ENVO:01000023]; material: deep marine sediment [ENVO:00002113] | place: India: Gulf of Khambhat ...
GTCCGAAGGCTCAGGTTCGTCACCTCGGAGCTGCTGGTCTCCTGGTCGTCCTCTGATGGCTCGGTGAGGCTGTGGCGGATCCCCGGCCTGGAACCGGTCCGCGCTCTGGGGGACGCCGCCTTCGGGTACCGAGTCCTCCCCGGCCTCGACGGCCGGCCCGGCATCGTTGCCTGGGAGGAGACCGGGGCGATCCGCTGGTGGCCAGCCGAGAGGGGAGAGCCGACGCCGCTCGGATCGGTCCCCTACACGGCGACCGACGCAAACCGCCTGGCCTGGGACGTCGATCCAGCGCGGCGCTTCCTGGTCTACGCCCATGGAGAGCAGATCCTCCGTCAGCGTCTCGACGAGCTCGGCGCCCGGCCGCCGACGGTCATCGGCGTCTTTCACACCGAGGTTTCCGCTCTCGCGGTCAGCCCAGATGGCCGAAGGGTGGCCGTCGCTTCGCTCAACAAGCCACCTCTTCGGATGTGGTCCCTCGAACCGCCGTTCCGCGAGCTCTCCGTCGGCCGGACCCCCATCGGCCCGAGGAGCATGACCTTCAGCGCCGACGGGAGCTGGCTCGCGGTCGCCTCGATCTCGCAGGAGTTCTACCTGCTGGACCTCAAAGGCCCTCCCGAGGCGGAGCCGATGGTTTTGCGCCGTCGAGGGAGCAGCCTGGCGTATGAGGCCGCGTTCTCTAGCGACGGCCGCCATCTGGCAACGGTGGATCAGAGCGACGTCGACCTGTGGCCGGTCGAGGGGAAGTACCCCTCCATCCTACGCAAGGAGGGAGCGGTCTGGGGGGCTACGATCACACCCGACGGCGCCTGGGTGGCCGCTTCCGGGGCCTCGGGCGACGCCTGGATCTGGCCGGCGCGGCGCGGGGGAGGCCAGCGGAGCCGGCGGCTGGTCGACAACACGCTCCCTACGTTGCGGCTGGCTGCGAGTCCCGACAGCTCCGTGATCGGCCTCGGGACCGACGAGGGAGCGCTCTGGGCGATCGCCCCCGACGGCACCTCGGCCAGAAAGACCCACCCCTTCCAGGCCAGTCTCACCACCATCGGCTTTGCTCCCCAAGGAAGGATCCTCGCCGGCGCGAGCGGCGCCTACCAAGGCGAGGACGCCTTCATCCGGATCTGGGACCTCGATACCGACGCCGAGCGGGACCTGAGACCCGACCATGGGCTCTGGATCACGGGCGTCCGATTCACCCCGGAAGGTGACCGACTCATCGAATCGGGCTTCGACAGCCTGGCGATCTGGAACCTCTCCGACGGCAGCCGGAGGCTGCTCCGCAAGGGACGATCGTTCGACGGCCAAGTCGCGCCCGGCGATTCGGTCGTCTTCCTCGAGGCCACAGGGCACTTTCAGGGCATTCCGCGCCGCATCAGCCTCGACAAAGGAGCCGAGCTTCCGATCTCCGATTTCGGGGTGGTGAGCGGCCTCACCGTCACGCCGGAGGGCATCCTGATCGGTATCACTCCGGAGGGAGTCCTCCAGGTCGGCAGGCTCGAGGGCGGCAGGCCGCACCTCCTCTACGGCCACAGTGGTCTGTCGATCACGACCGCCGTCCACGGCGATCGGATCTTGAGCGGCGGGGCCGACGACGGAACCGTCCGCATCTGGCCGATGCCAGACATCGACGAGACCCCGTTTCACCTCCTCCCGTACGACGAGCTTCTCGCCAAGCTCAGCGCTCTCACCAACGTGCGCGTAGTTCGAGACGCCGCTTCGGAGACCGGGTATCGCACCGAGATCGGGCGATTCCCGGGATGGGAGGTCGCTCCGGAGTGGTGACCTGAGACGCACCGACTAAGGCCGGCTTGTTGACAAGGAGGATCGAGATGCATCCGAAACAGAAACCGTTCCATCGGGTGGCGATCTCGCTGCTCACGCTCACGGCGCTATCGGTGTGGTTGCCGAGCGCCGCCCAGGGGCAGACGTCGACTATCCCCGTCGCGGACGGGGGCGCCGGAGTGGCGGCGAGCGCCGACTCCGCCGACACCGCCTTCGCCAATCCGGCGGGGCTAGTGCTATTCGACGAGGCGCAGTACACGCTGGGCTTCACCAGCGTCGAGAACGACACCACCTTCGAAGGCTCGTCGTTCCAGATCTTCGGCCCGCGGATCTTCGGTAGCGCGGAGAGCAACGCCATCGATGTCCGTGGCAGCGTGTTCGGCGCAATGCCGCTCAACGACCGCTGGCACCTCGGCTTCGGCATCCACCAGCCCGGGAGCCGCAACCTCTTCTACGACGGCATCCTCAGGTTCCTGACCGTGAAGGAGAAGGCAACCATCTACACGCTCGGTGCCTCGGTCGGCTACAAGGTCAACGACAAGCTCTCGGTGGGAGTGGGGCTGAACGCCCAGTACGCGGAGTTTTGGTGCAACATGTTCCTCCCCGAGCACGACAACTTCGTGCCTACGGGCGCCGACGGCTACTTCACCAGCTACGCCGACGACTGGGAACTGGGCTACCGGCTGGGGCTGCTCTACCAGTTCACGCCGGGGAGCCGGATAGGTCTGACCTACGTGTCCAAGATGTACCAAGACCTGGGGGGCTACTCCACGTACGTCTCCGACGCTGTTCCGTACCGCCGGGGAGACGGCTACACGCTCGAGATGCGCAACCCGGCCTTCGCCGTGCTCAGCCTCCACCACGATCTGAACGAGCGGTGGTCGATCCTGGCCTCGGTCGACTACACCTTCTGGGATTGGGACACCGTGTTGTTGGACAACCTGGTGGCGCCTGCGCCGTTCACTTCTCTCGGCGGTCCGTTCGAGTGGGAGGAGACGTGGGGTTGGGCGGCGGGCACCGCAGTCCGGCTGAACGACCGCTGGACCCTCACGACCGGATATCGGGACGAGGAGGGGCAGACGCCGGACCACACTCGCGGCGCCAAGGACTACTTCAGCGGCCACACCTCCCTGGGCTTCGGGATCGACTATGAGATCACCGATCGGGTGTCGCTGGGCATGGCCTATCGCCACATCAGCGGCAAGGACGGCCAGATCACCGCGCCGGGCGCGTTCGGTGAGGGTACCCAGACCGGGGAGTTCGGCGTCGTCAGTTGGTACGAGAACCACCTGGGCTTCGCGCTGAACGTGAGACCCAAGTCGAAAGGCTGAGGCTCGCAGTCAACTCGTCATCCGCCGATCCAAAGTCCGATACTGGATCGCCTCGGCGACGTCGGCGGCGCCGATCCGCTCCCGGTGTGCGAGATCGGCGATGGTGCGGGAGACCTTGAGGATGCGGTTGAGGCCCCGGGCCGAGAGGCCGAGCCTCTCGAAGGCCGAGTCGAGGAGCGTCTGGGCGGCGCCCTCGAGCCGGCAGTGGCGTCGCAGCTCGGCCTCACCGAGGGCCGCGTTGACAGGAATCGGGGCGGCGCCGTCGAGCCGTTTGAGCTGCGCCTGCCGCGCGGCCAGGACCCGGGCGGCGACCGCATCGCTGGTCTCGCCCGGTGAGCTCTTGAGCTCGCTCAGGCTCACCGCCGGCATCTCGACCTGGAGATCGATGCGGTCCAGAAGCGGGCCCGAGACCCGATTCCGGTAGCGCTCGACCTCGCCCGGCGTGCAGCGGCACTCGTGCCGCGGATCGCCCAGGTGGCCGCACCGGCAGGGGTTCATCGCCGCCAGGAGCGCGAAGCGGGCGGGGTAGGTGAGCCTGGCCCGAGTGCGGACCACCGTGACCCGGCCCTCCTCGAGCGGCTGGCGCAGGGCCTCCAGCGCGTCGCGCCGGAACTCCGGCAGCTCGTCCAGGAAGAGGACGCCGCAGTGCGCCAGGCTCACTTCGCCGGGGCGTGGGAAGGAGCCGCCTCCGACCATGCCGGCGGTGCTGACCCCCGGATGGGGGCTGCGGAAGGGTCGCTCGCGGATCAGATCGGAGGGCGGCTGCTCGGCCACTAGCGAGACAACTTTGGTCACCTCGATCGACTCGCGCAGGTTCAGGGGCGGCAGGAGACCGGGAAGGCGTCGGGCCAGCATCGTCTTGCCCGCCCCCGGGGGACCGATGAAGAGCAGGTTGTGGCCTCCGGCGGCGGCGATCTCGAGGGCCCGCTTGGCGATCTCCTGGCCCCTGACCTCGGCCAGGTCGGGTCCGGGGGAGGGCCTGCCGCTCGCAAAGGGAGCCCGCGCGACAGGTTCCAGGGTGCGCGTCCCGGTGAGGTGCTCGATCGCGTCGGCCAGGCTCTCGAGGCCGATGACCGGAATCGCCCCGAGTGCCGCCGCCTCGCCGGCGTTGGCGGCCGGCAGAAGCAGCTCCGAGTTCCCCAGCCTGCGACCCAGGTCGGCGATCGCCAGACCGCCGCGGATCGCCCGCACCGTGCCGTCGAGGCCCAGCTCGCCGCAGACCAGGCGCCGCTCGAGCCAGGCCTCGGAGAGCACCCCGTGGGCGGTGAGCAGGGTGAGCGCGATGGCGAGATCGAGATGGTTGCCCTGCTTGCGGATGTCGGCCGGGGCGAGGTTGACCACCACCGCGCGGGGGGGCAGATCGAAGCCGCAGTTCTGGATCGCCGCGCGCACCCGCTCGCGGCTCTCGCGCACCGCCGCGTCGGGCAGGCCGACGATCTGGGTCTGGGGCAGGCCGTTGCGCACGTCGACCTCCACCTGCACCGGGCGGGCGTCGATCCCCCAGGGCGTCGCCGCGGTCGAGCGCGCCAGCATCCACCCGGTAAGGACGGAATTGGGGAGCGCCAGCCTTAGCCTTCAGACCCGCGCTTTCGAGCGGCCCTTTGAGCCCCGGGGCACGCGGCAGGATCTGCTCCGTCAGAAAAGACCGCGCTGCGGCAACTTCAATAAGTAGAGATCCAAGCAAGGCGTGAGAGGGTAGGTGACGGGTGAAGCGAAGCAGCTCGAGCGAGCCGGGGCGGGCCACATTCGATCCGGGTGAGATCAACCGGAGGGCGTTCAGTTACTACTCCCGTCTCGAGCGCGTCAAGAGGTACGTCGACAGCGACCTCTCGGCCAAGATCTCGCTGCGCACCGCCGCCGCCAGGGCCGGGCTGGAAGAAAAGTACTTCTCGGCCTTCTTCCACCGCAAGACCGGGGTCTGCTTCTCGGAGTGGTTGACCTACCGAAGGGTCGAGAAGGCCAAGAGGATGCTGGAGCACCACAACCACAGCATCACCGAGGTAGCCCTGGCGGTCGGCTACGAGGACCTGACGACCTTCGAGCGCGCCTTCAAGCGCTGCACCGCGATGACGCCCAGCGACTTCCGGGCCGCGGTGCGGCCATCCTGACCTCTCCCCAGCCTGCGGCGCCAGCCTCGCGGCCGGACCGGCCTGCAATCTGTCAGAGGTAGATGAAGGGTTGCTCGGAGACCCGCACTTCGAGTCGGCCGTCGTCGAGCGAGACGCCGACAAAGACCGGGCCCTCGACCGTAACGCTCACCGACTCCGAGACCTGTTTCGCGGGAACCCGGATCTCGACCTGATGCGATCCCGGCTCTACCTCGGTCTCGGCCGAGGCTGCGTGGCCGATCGAGTAGTCGGTGCTGACCTCATCGGCTTCCAGGATCGTCTCGCCGTCCACCAGCACCTGGACCCGGTCGCCGGAGAAGCCCGCCTGTAGATCGATCTTCAATGTGACCATCGCGTCCCCCAGAGCTTGCGTCATTGCGACCTCGCCGGTCGACCCGGAGCCGCATCCGAGCACCAGCCCAACCAAGGCGATGAGCGGCAGCGCACCGATAAGAAACGGGCAGGGGGAAGATCGACGCCTCCCCCTGCCGCGTGGTCGACGAAAAGCGAGTAGAGCGAGCACCGCGATGATTCTACAACTTCGCCTGCTCCTTGATCACCGCCATGACGTGCGCCGGCAGCTTCTTGCGGCTGAACAGGTTGACCATCTGCTTCATGGTCTCCTTCGCCTTGGTCTTGGCGCCGGCCTCGACCTGGACCTGCGCCAAGCGCCGCATCGTCATGTTGAGGGAGATGTTGTCGAGTCCGGCCTCTCCCTTCGAGTCGCTCACCACCTGGTTCAGGAGCGTTTGGGCATCTTCGCGGCGCGGCTTGCGGGTCGACATCGTGTTGTCGGCCTCGAGGTTCTTGAACTCGCGCGAAAGATTGAAGCCCTGAACCAGCTTGGCGTAGACCGCCAGCGGATGCTTGGCATGCTTGGCGACGACTTCCTCCATGGCTTCGTTGCCCGGCTTGAGGCTCGGCCCGTCGGAGCCCAGCAGGAAGAACAGCATCCCCTGCTCGTCCCCGAGCAGGAGCTCGCCCACCTCCTGGTCCTCGGCCTTCAGCGGCGGCCGCACCCGCACCGAAAGGACGTTGGAGAGCACGATCGAGCCATCAGTTGCGAAGTAGGCTCCGCGCACGCGATAGACACCAGGCTGATCGAAGACCTGGCCCCTGTTCTTGTCGTAGCCGATGTAGGCGCTTTCGTAGATCGCCGGCCGCTTCGCGTCGAGCTGCACGCTCTTGACCTCGGAGCACTGGTCCATAGGCGGCTCGTAGGGGATCACTTCGCCGCCCGGCTTCTGGATCGCGATCTGGACGAAGCCATCGTTGGGATGCAGCCGGTCGGCCACCTCCTTGCCACGCAGGTCGGTGAGGCCCAGCTTGGCCTCGACCACCACCGGCTCGCCGAAGGCGAAGGGCCTCGGCGCCCTGAGTTCGAGCTGCAGGCCCGATTCGTCCTCCGCCGCCTCTGCGAAGTCGCCGGTCAGCTCGAGGGCCGCGCCCTTGCCGAACGGGTTACCGCCGAAGACGATGTTGTTGTAGAAGGCGTGACGGAGATGGATGATCTCGAGATGGTCGAACTGGAAGGGAAAGGCGTTCCAGAAACCGGTCGCTCCCCCGTGCGGATAGTACCAGGGGTAGTTCATCCAGGAGAGCGACGAGGGCCGGTTCGGCAGCGGCGGATCCATGTACTTCTTATGGAAGGAGTGGAAGAGGTTGAAGCAGTGTCCCAGCTCGTGCACTGTGGTGTAGAGCTGAAGGCGGAGCCTGTCGGCGGTGGTGCCCCCGACTCCCGTGTAGAACACGGCGCACCCCTGTCTCTGCTTGCCTTTCTGGTCGAACATGATGCCGTAGAGTCCCGAGCCCATCTCGTGCCGGTTGGCGTGGAACAGCCAGACCTTCCACTGCGGCACGTCCCGCCAGTAGCGGAAGTGGTTCTCCATCGCCGTATGCAGCTCGCCGTTGCTCCAAGAGCCCCCGGGCGCGGGCGGAACCTCGTTGGTGAAGCCGGCGTTGCGCATGTCGACTCCCGCTTCCCGGTACGACCTGGAGACGTTGAGGATGCGAGCCGGTCCACCTGAGGGCAGCGAGCCGGTGTTGTAGGCGTTGAACGGGGAGATGCCCTTCTCGTGGTCCTGCTCCAGATAGACGGTGCGAAAGTAGTAGGACTCGAAGGGGCAGACATAGCGCGCCCCGAGGCGGTTGGTGAGGGTCATCCAGCGCACTTCGGCGGTGGCTGGAGGCTGGGTCACGTAGTGCCTGGGAATGCGCACCCGGATCTTCCGATAGCTGGTCGCCCAGGTCGTAGTGGCGACGCCGATGATCGTCACCATCGTGGAGCTGACGTAGATCGCAGGCGAGTGGACGATGAAGGAGCCGAAGTAGACCTTCGTCTTTCCGGAGACGCGGAAATAATCTCCGCTCACCTTCTTCTTCGGATTGCGGCCATCGATATCGACCCGTACGGTCAGCTCCCACGGCCGCGGACAGCTCACATAGCGTCCGCTGACCCAGCGGTAGCGGACCGCGGCAGCCGCCTCCGCGGCTTCGACCGCGCCCTCCACCGCCCCCTCCTCACTCACGACCGGTGCCTCCAGCTCTTCGGCCGGCAACTCGGCCTCAGTTATCGACTGGGCCACCTCCTCGACGCTGAACTCCCGGTCCAGCGCTCCCGCGAGCTCGTAGTCACGTCTGTTGGGATCTTGCACACTCATCGCTCTGCCCTCCTTGAACGTTGTCGGGTCAACCCGTCCTCACGCACGACGCTAGAGGCGGGGCTCGCACGGCCTCTGCACAGCGGGCATCAGCTGCAACTAGTTAAACAAAATGTTCTCAGAGGCTGGCCTCACCGCGCTCGGCGTTCTTAGCGCCTTCCTAGGCGCGAATCGTGTGGTTCTCGGCGCCAATCCACTCGCCAACGCCTCTGCTCACTGATCGGCGATTCAGGGTGGTAAGCTGCGCGACCGAAGGAGGAAGCCGAGATGGGCAAGACGCTTCTAGGTTGCGGGCTTCTGATCGTCGTCGTCGGGGTGGCGGCGGCCTTCGTCGTGGCCGGGCAGTACAACGCCCTGGTCGCCGGTGAAGAGGCGGTGGAGACGCAGTGGGCCCAGGTCGAGACCGCCTATCAGCGGCGCGCCGACCTGATCCCCAACCTGGTTGCTACGGTTCGCGGCGCCGCCGACTTCGAGCAGGAGACGCTGCAGAACGTGATCGAGGCGCGCAGCCGGGTCGGTCAGATCAGCGCCGAGGCCGGAGCCGCGATCGTCGAGAACCCTGAGGCCTTCTCCCGCTTCCAGGCCGCCCAGGACGCCCTCTCCTCGGCCCTGTCGCGCCTGCTGGTGGTGGTGGAGCGCTATCCGGAGCTCAAGGCGGTGGCCGCCTTCCAGGACCTCATGGTGCAGCTCGAGGGCACCGAGAACCGCATCTCGGTGGCCCGCAACCGCTACAACGAGGCGGCCCGCGACTTCAACACGCGGATCCGGCGCTGGCCGACGGCCTGGTTTATCGCCATGCTCGGATGGCCGTTCAACGAGAAGGCCTACTTCGCGGCCCAGCCAGGAGCCGAGACCGCCCCCCAGGTCGAGCTCTGACTGGGACTCTCGATCAGCCCGAGCGCGCGCTCCGAAGACCGTCGGCCTCGGCCAGCTCTTGGTCGAGCAGCTCGCGCAGCTTGCGCCCCAGCTCGGCGGTCGAGAACGGCTTCTGCAGGAAGTCGGGGCGGAAACCGGGAGCGGCCGGGTCCTCCAGCTCGGTGCGCTTCTCGGTGTAGCCCGACATCAAGAGAACCTTCAGCTCCGGATCGGTGCGGGTCATGCGGCGCGCCAGCTCGATGCCGTTGATGCCCCGCATCACGATGTCGCTGAGCAGCAGATCGATCGCCCCGGAGTGGCTGCTGGCCACCTTCAGCGCCTGACGGCCGTCGCGCGCGCGCAGCACCGAGTAGCCGCGCTGCTCGAGGAAGTGGGCGATGAAGTGGCGCACCGATTTCTCGTCCTCAACCAGAAGGATGGTCTCTCTCCCGCGCTCGGGCTCTCTGCGCTCCGGAGTCTGGGAAACGGCTCGCTCCGGGGTCTCCGCGATCTGGGGCAGGAAGATCTCGAATGCGGTCCCCTGATCGCGCGCGCTGCGGACCCGGATCGCCCCGCCGCTCTGCTTGACGATGCCGTAGACCGTGGACAGGCCGAGGCCGGTGCCCCGGCCACTCTCCTTGGTGGTGAAGAAGGGCTCGAAGATCTGGTCCCGGATCTCGTCGTCGATCCCCTCGCCCGAGTCGACGACCAGGAGACGCACGTAGGGCCCCGGTCGCAGCTCCACCGGATCCTGACCGCCCCCGGACCCCATCAGCAGGTTCGAGGTCTCCAGCACCAGGGTGCCGCCCTTCGGCATCGCGTCGCGGGAGTTGATCGCCAGATTCAGGATGACTTGCTGGATCTGGGTGGGATCGGCCCGCACCGCTCCCAGCTCGGGATCCAACCTGGTCTCCAGCTCTACGTCCTCGCCGATCACCCGGCGCAGCAGCCTCTCCATATCCAGCACCACGCGATTGAGGCTCAGCAATTGCGGCTTGAGCACCTGACGACGGCTGAAGGCGAGGAGCTGCTGGGTGAGCTCGGCGCCGCGCATCCCGGCTTTGCGAATCTCGAGGACCTGAGCCCGGGTTGGATTGTCTTCGGGAAGCGCATCGTTGAGCAGATCGGCGTAGCCGATGATCGCGGTCAGGAGGTTGTTGAAGTCGTGCGCCACACCGCCGGCGAGCCGCCCCACCGCCTCCAGCTTCTGCGCCTGCTGGAGCTGGCGCTCGAGCTCTCTCTGGCCGGTCACGTCGCGGAGAATGCCCCGCATCGAGATGATCTTCCCGTCGTTGTCCCGCACCGCGGTGGTGGTGGCCTGAACGGTCAGCACCCGGCCGTCCTTGCGCCGGATCGCCAGCTCCACGTCCTTCACGAACTCGGTCTGCTCGAGCCGTCGCAGGAAGCTGACCCGGTCGCGCGGCCGCATGTAGACATCGCGGCCCAGGTCTGCCTCGAGCAGCTCCTCTTTGGAGTCGTAGGCGAGGAGCTGGACGCCGGCCGGATTGATGTCGAGCAACCGTCCCTCGGGAGTGCTGATGTAGATGACGTCCTTCGACGATTCGAAGAGATCCCGGAACTTGGCCTCCGATTCGCGAAGCGCCTGCTCGGCCGCGATCCGCTCCGAAATGTCGGTCAAAGTGAGAACGTAGCCGGCCAACTGGCCGTCATCGTCGTGGAGGGCGACCGCCTGCGCCACAACCCAGAAGATCGAGCCGTCGCGGTGCTTGAATCGGAACTCGGTGGAGTAGACGGGATCGCGCTTCGAGACCGTTCGCCGCCAGCTCTCCTCGACCCGGCGGCGGTCTTCCGGATGCACCGAATCCAGCCACCCCGCCCCGCTGACGCTTCGCGCATCGGTACCGGTCATCTGGCAGAGCTTGCGATTGGCGTAGAGGCCGCGACCGCTCTCGTCGCACTGCAGGATGCCGGCCGGCGAGTTCTCGGCCAGGGTCTGGTAGCGTTGCTCGCTCTTGCGCAGGGCATGCTCGGCGCTGCGACGCTCGGTCACCTCCCTCTCCAGCGAGACATTCAGATCGAGCAGCTCGGCGGTGCGCTCCTCGACCCGGTCCTCGAGCTCCTGGCGGTCCTGGCGCAGCTCGGCGTTGGCCTCGAGCAGCTCCTGCGAGGTGAGGTCGAGGGAGCGCTCCAGCAGACGTCGATCGGCGTCGGCCTGCTGGTAGGCGTCATCGACCATGTGCAGCAGGGCAGCCAGCTCGGCCGGGACGTGGGCTAGCGAGCCGTAGAGCTTCTTGAGCTGCCGCTCCAGGAGCTTGTGCACGGTTGCGCCTACCTCTCCGCGAAGGTAGTGATGGTCATGGTCTGGTTGTGCAGCTCGCAGGTGGCCGAGGGGGTGAAGGGCGAGATCTCGCCGTAGGAGTAGAAGCC
>JABAOD010011665.1_pt2 | contig 11109 bp, 14 predicted proteins | sample 7062151 | NCBI WGS metagenome assembly JABAOD01 (sample SAMN14538626, study PRJNA623070) | marine sediment metagenome | biome: marine biome [ENVO:00000428]; feature: marine pelagic biome [ENVO:01000023]; material: deep marine sediment [ENVO:00002113] | place: India: Gulf of Khambhat ...
CATGGCGGTGGGCACCGGCAACATCTGGCGGTTTCCCCGCATCGCCGCCCAAAACGGCGGCGGCGAGTTCATCGTCGCGTGGCTGGTGTTCCTCGTCCTGTGGTCGATCCCGCTCATCTTGGTCGAGTTCGGGGCGGGCCGAAAGACGCGAACCGGTCCCGTCGGTGCCTTCATTCAGCTCATGGGTCCGCGGTGGGCGTGGATGGGCGCGTTCGTCGCGTTCGTCGCGACCGCGATCATGTTCTACTACTCGGTCGTGGCCGGCTGGACCATCCGATTCATCCTGGCCTCGCTCACCGGCGAGATTCCCGGCAGCCGGCCCGGCGCGTTCTGGGATGCCTATACCGGGTCGTGGTGGCCGGTGGTGACCCATGGTCTCGCCATCGGCCTCGCCACGCTCGTGGTGGCACGAGGCGTGCGCGCCATCGAGCGGGTCGCGCGGCTGCTGATGCCCACGCTGGTAGTGCTCGTCGTGTTTCTGGCGGTGCGCGCGGTCAGCCTGCCCGGCGCGTCGGACGGGCTGACGTACCTCTTCACCGTGGACTGGGGCGCCTTGGGCAACGCCCGGATTTGGATCGAGGCCCTCACGCAAAACGCGTGGGATACCGGCGCTGGCTGGGGACTGATCCTGGCCTACGCCGCTTACCTGCGCACCCAGGAAGACACCGCCCTCAACGCCTTCCTCCTGCCCGCGGCCAACAACACCGTGTCGCTGCTCGCCGGCATCATGGTCCTCTGCACGGTCTTCGCCGTGGTCCCGGATCTGGTGGCCGGTCTGGCGGCCGACCCCCATACGCTGGCCAGCTATCCGGGACTCGCTGAAGCGGTTCAGCGCGGGGAGGCACTGACGCCGGGGTTGATTCAGGAGACCATCTTCAGGTCGAACAACGAGGGGTTGACCTTCATTTGGATGCCGCAGCTCTTCGCCGAGGTCCCGTGGGGTCGCGGGCTGATGGTGGTGTTCTTCCTCGCCCTCAGCTTCGCCGCGTTCACGAGCCTGATCGCCATGGTGGAGTTGGCGACCCGGGTCCTGCGCGACGCGGGACTGCGCCGCGAAGTCGCCGTCGGCTGGGTGGGCGCGGCGGGCTTCCTCTGCGGCGTTCCCTCGGCGGTCTCGCTGCGCGTCCTGGGGAATCAGGACTTCGTGTGGGGCGTGGGCCTCATGCTGTCGGGATTGTTCTTCGCCATCGCGGTGGTGGTGCACGGGGTGAGACGGTTCCGCACCGAGCAACTCAATCATGAGTACTCCGACATCCGGGTGGGTCGCTGGTGGGACATCGTGATCGGGCTGGTGGTGCCGCTCGAAGCCCTCGCCCTGCTCGGATGGTGGTTCTACCAGGTGCGGGGGCATGATCTCGCGGGCTGGCTGGATCCGCTCCGCGAGGCGAATACCGGGACCCTGGTGCTCCAATGGGGCGTGGTGCTAGCGGTGCTGCTGGCGGCCAACCGTTGGCTGGCGCGCCACACCCACGGCATCGCACCCGAGCAGGTGCCCGACGGCGCGGGGCGAGACCCGCCGTAGCGCGGCGCGATCGTGACCCGCGAGGAGTTCGAGGCCGCCGTGGCTGAGCTCGCCGAGGAGATCCCCGCGCATTACCTGGACGGGATCGCCGGCATCGACGTCAGCCCCCGGACCCGGCCCCATCCGGTGTACGCGCACGTGTACACGCTGGGCGAGTGCGTACCCATCGTCACGGGGACGGATGAAGTGCTCTCGCGCGTGGTGCTGTACCACGGATCGTTTCGCGCGCTCGCCCGCGAGCAACCATCGTTCGATTGGCGACAGGAAGCCCGCGAGACCCTGCTGCACGAGCTGCGGCATCATCTCGAATGGCAGGCCGACCAGGAACACCTGGAAGCCTACGACTGGGCGGCCGAACAGAACTTCGCGCGCGGCGAGGGGCAGCCGTACGACCCGCTGTTCTACCAGGCCGGCGAGCGGGTCGCGGACAACGTGTATCGCGTGGAGGAGGACGTGTTCATCGAGCGGCTCGTCCGGCGCGTTCCCGCCCAGAGCGACGTCCTGTGGCACGGAGATCACTACCGGGTGCCGATTCCGCGAGAGCCGCCGCCGCTCTATCTCACGCTCGACGGCCTCGAGACCGAACCGTCTGGCGATGTCGTGCTGGTGGTGCGCCGCAAGCCTCGATGGCGGGATCTGTTTGGTGGGCGCCGCTCGATCACCGAGCGAGTGGTGCGGGTTGAGCGGCTCGACTGAGCGCACCGTGCGGCTGTGGTCGGCCGATCTCTTCTTTCGGGCCAAGGTGACCGACTGGGTCCAGGGGGCCGGGGGGCGCGTGGTGGCGGATGGCCCGGCGTCGCTCGCGGTCGTGGAGTTGACCGGCGAGCCGGCGCTCGAGCGCATCCGAGCGCTGACGGCGGCGGGACGGCGGGTGCTCGCGTTCGGTCCGCATGTGGGCGCGCCAGCGCTGCGTGCGGCTCGTGCGGCCGGTGCGCGCGCCGTCCCGAACGCGGAGTTGGAGCGCGCGCTCCGGGAAGAGCTGAGCGGCTAGAGTCTGGTCGGCGACGGCGCTGCAGTCCGGGGGGGCGCGGGGTTATCTTGTCCGCCACGGCGCCGCCGGCGTAGGCGCCTTCGACTCCACGAGGCTGGGACATGACGCACCAGATGACGACGTCGCTCTCGCCGGACGAGGTGCTGCAACGGGCCAAGGCGTTCTTTCCGGAGCGCGCGCCGCACCACGCGGCGTTCCTGGAAAGAGACGGACCGGGGTTCGCCACGTTTCGCGGGCAGGGAGGAGAGGAGCTCGCCGTAGCCGTGTTCGGCGCGAGCGGCGGCACCCGGGTGCGGGCGTCCACCTTGTTCTTCGATCAGGTTATCGGCCGGTTCTTCTCCACCCTTCCTGCGGCGCCGTCGCCGTGAGCGCGGTGTCGGCGGCGCTCACGGTCCGCGTGTGGGTCCCCGACGTGTGGGACACGGTGACGATTGCCGCCTCGGCCGACTGGACGGTGGAGCGGCTCAAAGCCGAAGCCCTCCAGGCGGCCACGGGCCGCTCCCCGGACCCGCGGGGCTACCGGGTCAAGTTCCGGGGGGGCCTGGTGCTGGACGAGCAGCAGACTCTGGACGCACTCGATGCGCCGGACCGGGCCCCGTTCATCGTCCTGCCGGCGCGTCGCCACCCCGTGCGGTAGGTCTCAGGGATCCGGGTGCCGTCTACCGGGGCGGGCTCGGGCGGCCGCCTGTTCCCGCACACCCGTTCGGTCGAGAGCGAGCCAAGCGTGAGCCTGCATGTCGTGTGGCATCCTGCCACCTTGCGTCACGATCCGGGTGCGGCGCATCCCGAGGTGCCTGACCGGGTGGACGCGGTGGTGCGGGCGCTGCGATCCTGGTCGCACGCCGATCGGCTGGTGTGGCATGAGTCGCCGCCCGTCAGCCGCTCGGCGCTGCTTCGGGTCCACGCCGAGGCCCACCTCGTGACGCTAGCGGGCGTGGCGGCCTCCGGAGGAGGGCGCCTCGACGCCGACACCACGATGAGCGAGCACTCGCTCGACGCGGCGCTGCATGCGGCCGGCGCGGCGTGGCTGGCGACGCGGTTGGCGGTCGAGGACGGGGCGGCGTTCGCTCCGGTGCGCCCGCCGGGACACCACGCCACGCGCGACGCGGCCATGGGGTTCTGCCTCCTCAACAACGTCGTGGTCGCCGCCTGCGGGGCGCTGGAGGACCTCGGGTTGGAGCGCGTGCTCATTGTGGATTGGGACGTGCACCACGGCAACGGAACCCAGTCGCTGGTGGAGCGGGATCCGCGGATTCGCTACGTCTCGCTGCACCAATGGCCGCTCTACCCCGGAACCGGTCGAGCCGACGAGCGCGGCGTCGGCAACGTCTTCAACGTGCCGCGCCCACCGGGGCTGCCACGAGCGACCTACGTGGCCGACCTGCAGGCGGCCGTCGATCGTGCCACGGACGGATGGACCCCGCAGCTCGTGATGATCTCCGCCGGCTTCGACGCCATGGTGGGCGATCCGCTCGCAGGCTTCACATTGGAGCCCGACGACTACCGCTCCTGGGTCGAGGCCTGGCAACGCCTGCGGGTGCCCATCGTGTCCATACTCGAGGGGGGGTACCTGCCGCAGCGCATCGCGGCGGCCAGCCTGGCGCACCTCGGACCGCTCGCCGTCCACGCCTGAGCGGGGGCTGGCGTGACCACTTGACGAACCTCGTACGCCGCATGAGGGTTCGCCCTATGTCTCCCCGGCTTTCGCCCACGCGGCTGCTGGCGATTCTGCAGCCCTGGGCGGACGTGGCGGAGCCGATCCACCGGCGCCTGGCCCACCTCGCCGACGCGGCATCCGGCCAAGAGGTCTTATGGGTGGGGTGCGGTTCGGGGCGCTCGGTCCTGTGGTGGGCGGAGCGGTTCCAGACCCACGTGGAGGGGGCGGACGCCGACCCTCGGGCCATCGAGGCAGCAGAGCAGCGGGCGCGGGCGGTCGGCCTTGGAAGACTCGCCACCTTTCAGNNCCGCCGAACTTGGCGATCTTCCCCATGAAGCCCAGACGTTCGACCTCACGATCGTCGATTTGCTCCACACGTTCGACACCGATGGAGAGCGGGTGATTCGGGAATCGGGCCGGGTGGCCCGGCCCATGAGCACGGTGGTGGCGCTGGTGCCGTCGTGGTTGAGCACGCCGAGCGAGCACGACGCCAAGCTGATCGCGACCCTCGGGCTTCGGCCGCAGCTGCTGATGGAGTGGAAGAGCTTCTTTCGGGCTGCCGGCGTGGTTGAACTCACCGTGGAAGACGCGGCCCTGGACGGGGGCTGGATTGCATACGGCCGCGTGGGCCTGCTGGTGCGAGGCTGGCGAGCGGCGGGTTGGACTGGGGTCCGCACGGTCATGAGTCGGGCGTTCCGCACGCTTCACACTCTGGCACGCGCCCGCGTGCTGGGCCTGTCCATCGTCAAGGGAACGCGCTGGCCCCACACATGATCCCCTCGACCTGCTCGGTCGCGCTCCCGCTCCCCAGTCCGAAGCCTTACACGTACGCCATCCCGACCGCGCTGGCCGATCGGGTGGTGGAAGGCGCCCGCGTCGTCGTGCCGGTGCGCAACCGCGAGCTCGTGGGCATCGTGGTTGCGGTCGGCGTCACCGCGCCGGAACAGGTGAAGTCGGTGCTGCTCGCGCCCGACCCCGGTCCCCTCCTGTCGCCGTCCCTGCTGCGTCTCGCAGCGTGGATCAGCCGCTACTATGCGTCGCCCATCGGGCTCACACTCCGGACCATGTTGCCGGCCGCCCTGTGGGGCGGCTCGCGATTGATCGCCGAGGTCCGAGACGCCGACCGGGCGCCGGGCGGGGCGAGCCGGCACCTGCTCGATTGCCTGGAGCGTCTCGGGGGCCGAGCGGCGGCCACCGCCTTGCGTCGCAAGCTCCGGCGTCCCGTGTGGGACGCCCTGCAGCGCTTGGAGCGCGTCGGCGCGGTCGCGCTCGAGACAGAGCCCCCGGATCTCGGTCCCCAGGCCCGGACCGAGCGAGTCCTCGCGCTCACCAAATTCCTCCCGACGCTACTCGAGCGCGAGCGGGCCTTCGGGCGTGCCGAGCGGCAGCGTGCGGCCTACGAAGCGGTAGACGCGCTGGGCGGGGCGGCCGCGGTGCGACACCTCCGCAGACAGCTGGGGTTCTCCGCCGCCGTGCTGCAGGGGATGGTGGAGCGGGGCCTGGCACGCTTCGAAGAGCACGAGCGACCGCGCGACCCGTTCGCGGACGTGGCGGGAGTCGAGCCGGCCGAGCCCACCACGGCGCAGCGGGCGGCCATCGCGGCACTGCAGGCGCTCAGCCCCGGCGGGACGCTCCTGCTCTTCGGTGTCACCGGTAGTGGGAAGACGCTGGTGTATCTCGAGGCCCTGCGCGACGCCGTTCGATCGGGCCGCGGCGTGGTCGTGTTGGTGCCGGAGATCGCGCTTACCCCGCAGACGGTGGCCCGCGTTCGCGGGGTGTTCGGGGACACGGTGGCGGTGCTGCACAGTGGGCTCTCCGACGGCGAGCGGGTCGACGCGTGGCGCGCGCTCGCCGATGGGCGTCGTCTGGTGGCCGTGGGTCCGCGTTCCGCCGTGTTCGCTCCGGTGCGCCAGTTGGCCGCGATCATCGTGGATGAGGAGCACGACGGCAGCTACAAGCAGCACGAGGCGCCGCGGTATCACGCGCGCGATGTCGCGCTGCGTCGCGCACGTCTCGAGCAAGCCCGTGTAGTGCTCGGCAGCGCCACCCCGTCGCTCGAGTCGTGGGTGGCGCGCGATCGCCGGGAGGTGGTGACGCTACCGAACCGGGTGACGGCCCAGCCGCTTCCCGCGGTGACGCTCATCGACATGCGGCGCGAGACCCGCGTGCCGGCTGCCGGCGCCGTCCCCTGGTCGGCGGCGTTGGACCAGGCCGTCAGCTCGACCCTGGAGGCGGGCGAGCAGGTGATCCTGTTCCTCAACCGGCGCGGCTTCGCGCACTTCCTCCAGTGCCGCGAGTGCGGTCACGTCTGGGAATGTCCCGCGTGCTCCATCGCGCTGACGGTCCATCGCGCCCCGCCCAGAATCCGGTGCCACTACTGTGGGTACGACGCGGCGGTTCCCGGCACCTGTCCCGCCTGCGGTGGGACGGCCCAGCGATCGCGGGGGGTCGGCACCCAGTCGCTGGAGCGGTGGCTGGCCGAGCGGTACGCCGCGGCTCGGCTGGCCCGCATGGATGCCGACACCACCACGGGTAAGTGGTCTCACCGCCGCATCCTCGACGCCGTGGCACGGCGGGAAGTGGACGTCTTGTTCGGCACCCAGATGATCGCCAAGGGGCTGGACTTTCCCGGCGTCACCCTGGTGGGCGTGGTCGACGCGGACACGGGGCTCCATCTGCCCGACTTTCGGGCCGCAGAGCGCACGTTTCAGCTCATTGCGCAGGTGGCCGGACGGGCCGGTCGCGGGCCGCGCGGGGGTCGTGTGCTGGTCCAGACCCATACGCCGGAGCACGAGGCGCTGCAGGCGGCAGCCCGGCATGACTACTTGGCGTTCGCCACGCAGGAACTCGCCGCGCGGGAATCGCCGGCCTATCCGCCGCACGTCGGTCTGGTCAACGTGGTGGTGAGTGGCGCGGAGGAGCGGNNGCGCGTCGCGGCTGCCGCAGCCGACGTGGGCCAGTGGTTGCGCGGCCTCATCGCCGCCCGCGTCACGACGCCGATCGACGTCATTGGTCCCGCGCCTGCCCCGTTGGCCCGCATCAAGCGTCGCTGGCGGTGGCATCTGTTGCTCCGCGCGCGCCACCGGGGGGCCCTGGGGCGGGTGGTGCGGTATGCGGCGCGTCGGGCGCCGCACACCGGTCGTGACCCCGTGCGAGTCGTGTTCGATCGGGATCCGCTCTCGCTGCTCTGATCCGCCGGCGCCGACGCTTGATAGGCCTTTGACCGGCGCCTATCTTGCCTCCGCCGTCGCACCGATTTCGGTAGGGAGAGCAAGATGACCGAGGTTCCTCGCGCGATTGTAGGTCGGTGATCGTCTCGCCTCGACCCGAGGTGAGCGGGACGCCCGGGCTGGGACTGGGTTGGGAACGGGTGGCTCGGGCGGTGGCCGAGGCGGTGCCGCCCGACGAGATCGTCGGCATCTGGCTGTTCGCGCCGGTGCGGCACGACGAGCGCGAGTTCGGCACGGCGGTGATTGCGTCGCGGGCCGACGATGACCGCCGCCGGGTGCTCACGGCCAGCTACGTGTTGGTGATCCGCGGTCGCGGGCGGGGCCAGGGCAGGGTCATGGTCGACGATGTCGGCACCAGTCCCGCCGCGGTGCTGCACGAGGTGATCCGAGGGGTGCAGGATCGGGCGGGCGAGCCGGAACCGCCGGTCGAGATCGCCCCGGAGTTGTGGTATGGTGACGGACCCGACCCGGCACCGCCGGCCGACGGCCAACCCAAGCGCGGGTCGGCGGTGGACGCGCACGGTGGGATCCCCCCAGCACGAGGCCTTCAGCCGTGATCGATCCGCAGATGTACCTGCCGAGCCAGGCGTTCCTCACCAAGGGCGTCGGCCGGCACAAGGAGAAGCTCACCAGCTTCGAGGAAGCGCTGCGGGAGGCGCGCATTGCGCAGTACAACCTCGTGCGGGTGAGTTCCATCTGGCCGCCGCATTGCCAGCTCGTGTCCTGGGAGGCTGGAACCAAGAGTCTCATTCCGGGTCANNTCCACCAACGAACCGTCCCGGCTCGCCACCGCGGCCATCGGCCTGGCGATCCCTGCCGATCCCGAGCACCACGGATACGTCTCCGAGCACCACGCCTTCGGTCAGCGCCGTGACCCGGCAGGCGACTATGCGGAGGATCTCGCCGCCAGCATGCTGGCCACGGTGCTGGGCGTCCCGTTCGACCCCGAACAGGCGTGGGACGAGCGGCGCGAGCAGTGGCTACTGTCCGGAGACATCGTGCGAACTCTGAACATGAGCTGTAGCGCCGAGGCGCAGGACGACGGTCGCTGGGTGACCGTGGTGAGCGCGCTGGTGTTCTGCGGATGAACGAGTTCCGCGACCGGGGTGGGGAGGGACTGCCCGAGGCGCTCGCCGGGTTCCCGTGGGGGCACCACGAATCGTTCTTGGGGCTGCCGCCCGAGGACACGGCCTTCTCACACAGCTCGCTGGTCGTGCTGCCGGTGCCCTACGAGGCCACGGTGTCGTACCGGGGAGGGACGCGGGACGGCCCCCGCGCGCTGCTGCACGCGTCGCGCTACATCGAGGTGTACGACCACGAACTCGACTTCGAGCCCTACCGAGTCGGCGTTCACACACTCCCGGAGCTGCAGCTCCCCGCCACCGGCCCCGAGGCCGCCCTCAGCGAGCTGCGCCGCGCGTACGAGGCCCTACTCGATGCCGGGAAGTTCGTCGTCCTGGTCGGCGGGGAGCACAGCGTGTCCGCGCCGCCGATTCTGGCCCATGCCGATCGCGCCGACGACGAGCTGACCGTGCTACAGCTCGACGCCCACTCCGACCTGCGGTCCGAGTACGGGGGAACCCCGTTCTCCCACGCGTGTGCGATGCATCGAGTGTTCCAGCGGGTGCGACTCGTCCCGGTGGGGATCCGCTCGCTGACGGCTGAGGAACGAGCCCTCCTTCGGGCGCACGACATCCCCGTCGTCTTCGCCCACGAACTTCACGAGTCGGGATGGATCGACCGCGTGCTCGCCGCGCTGGGCGACCGCGTGTACGTCACCTTCGACGTCGATTACCTCGATCCATCGCAGATGCCCGCGACCGGGACCCCGGAGCCGGGCGGCGGTGACTGGTACTCCGCGGTGACCTTGCTGGAGCGGGTGTTTCGGGAGCGGCAGGTGGTGGGCTGTGACGTGGTCGAACTGGCCCCGCTCGCCGGGATGGTGGCGCCCGACGTGCTCGCGGCCAAGCTGGTCCATAAGCTCATCGCGTTCTACGCCAGGTACCGGGAGCGGGAACGGCGCGGGTAGCCCGCGCGTTCCATTGGTGCGTCATGGGCAGCGAGTCGGTCGGGATCCTGGTCGCGTTTGCCGCGGGGGTGTTGAGCTTCCTCTCGCCCTGCGTGCTGCCGCTCGTCCCCAGTTACGTGTCGTTCATCACGGGGCTGTCGCTCGATGAGCTGGGCGAGCGGCGCTGGGTGGCCTTCACCCACGCGGTCCTGTTCATCACCGGGTTCACCTTGATCTTCCTGGCGCTGGGCGCCTCAGCGACCCAACTCGGGCGGTTCCTGAACTACAACCAGGTCTGGCTCGAACGGGTCGGTGGCGGGCTCATCATCTTCTTCGGGCTCTACCTGCTCGGCGTGATCCGGTGGGGAGCGCTCGCGCGGGAGCGACGCCTCCACCTGCAGAACAAACCGGTGGGCTATCTCGGCAGCGTGCTGGTCGGCTTGGCGTTCGGGGCGGGCTGGACCCCGTGTATCGGCCCCATCCTGGGGTCGATCCTGATGTACACCGGTGTACGCTCGAGCTTGAGCGAAGGCCTCGTATTGCTGTTGGCCTACTCGTTGGGTCTCGCCGTGCCGTTCTTGCTCGCCGCCCTGGCTGTCGAGAAGTTCATCGATTGGTTCAAGCGATTCCGCCGCTTCATCCCGCTCACCACCAAGCTGGCCGGCGGGGTGCTCGTCGCCGTCGGCGTGCTGCTCGTCTCGGGATACTTCTCGTTGCTGGCGAGTTGGCTCCAGGGGCTCACCCCGGAGTTCCTGCGCGAGCGATTGTAGGCGGCGGCCCGAGGCGGCGCCTAGGCAGCCGCCTCCATCGCCGCGGTGTACTTCCCGTATCGCGCGGCGCCATTGAGCTTCGCCCGGCGATAGAANNTTCACGCTCTTACCGCCCCAGGTGGCGAGGGCCGGGGCCTGCAGGGCCCGACCGTAGGAGAAGCTCAACTCCCACGGGAGGTCGCTCATCGTGTTCATCGCGTTCAAGTGCGCGGTCGCTTCCGCCGCGCTCTGGCCGCCGGAGAGGAACACGATGCCCGGGACCGCGCTCGGCACCGCGCGCTTCAGGCACCTCACCGTCGCGTCGGCGACCTCGTCGACGCCCGCCTGCCGGGGGCAGGTCTTGCCCGAGAGAACCATGTTGGGCTTGAGCAGGGAGCCCTCGAGGACCACCCGATGGGCGTGCAACTGGAAGAACACGCTCGTGAGCGTCGCTTCCGTAACCGCATCGCAGACCTCGAGCGTGTGGCTGCCGTCCATCAAGACCTCAGGCTCGACGATCGGCACCAGACCGGCTTCCTGCGAGAGGGCGGCGAACCGCGCCAGCGCGTGCGCGTTCGCATCGATGCAGAACCGGGTCGGGATGCCGTCGCCGATCGTGATCACCGCGCGCCACTTGGTGAACCGGGCGCCCAACTTGGCGTACTCGGCCAGGCGCTCTCGTAGGCCATCCAACCCCTCGGTCATCTTCTCGCCGGGGAACCCGGCGAGCGGCTTTGCCCCGGTGTCGACCTTGATACCCGGGATGATCCCGGCCTGGGTCAACGTGTCCGAGAAGCGGGTACCGTCGGCGGTCGCTTGGCGGATGGTCTCGTCGAAGAGGATGACGCCGCTGATGAACTCGCCGACGCCTGCGGTGGTGAAGAGCATCTCGCGGTAGGAGCGGCGGTTCTCCTCGGTCGACTCGACGCCGATCTGCTTGAATCGCTTGGTG
>JABAOD010031490.1_pt1 | contig 11106 bp, 12 predicted proteins | sample 7062151 | NCBI WGS metagenome assembly JABAOD01 (sample SAMN14538626, study PRJNA623070) | marine sediment metagenome | biome: marine biome [ENVO:00000428]; feature: marine pelagic biome [ENVO:01000023]; material: deep marine sediment [ENVO:00002113] | place: India: Gulf of Khambhat ...
AGCGCCTGGAGGGTCGGCATGGCGGCCGCCAGGCTGATCGCGAAGCTCGAGAGCTGCTCCAGCGTGATGTCCGAGTCGTCCAGCTTCTCTCCCAACGAGTCGAGAGTCTGACGGGCGATCGGAGTGGCGTCGGCAGCGAGCTCGGTCCAGCGCTCCCTTCCCGCCTTCTGGGCCGCGAGCTCGCTCCGAATCTCGGTGAGCATCAGCTCGATCCGGTCGAGGTGCTCGTCCGGTTTGACCATTGCGGTCGTCATGACGCCTCCTCCACCTTGCCCACCATGCTCATCAGGGCCGGGAGCGGGAGCTCCTTGCCGGGGAGGAGCAGGTTCCAGTACNNCCAGTACATCCACTTGAACATCAGCTTCCCGAAGTGGTTCATCTCTGTTTCCTTCAGAAGGCTGAAGGGACCGATCCCCGGCAGCGGGTACTTGCCGGGCAGCGGCTGGGTGTTGTAGTTGAAGTCGATGAGCATGCCCTTGCCGCCTCCGGACTCCACGAAGCAGTTGGCGTGTCCGTCGAACGACTCAGTCATCGGACGACCGGCGATGTGCTCCAGGAAATTGTGTGTGAAGACATCGACTGCGAAGTGGGCCACCGATCCTGCTTTCGACGTCGGCAGATCGGCCGCGTCGCCGATGGCGAAGACGTTGTCGTACTCCGGTGACAGGAACGTGTGCTTGTCGACCTTCACGTAGTTGAGCTCGTCACCCAGGCCACTGCGAGCAACGAAGTCGGCCCCCATGTTGAGGGGGACGGTCACGAGCAGATCGAACGGGATCTCGCGCTCGTCGTAGGAGACGATGGCCTTGGCCTCGGTGTCGACCCGCTCGATCATGAAGTCGGTCTCGAGCATGATCTTGCGCTCTGCCAGCATGCCTCCCAGGTGCTTGGCAGCGATCGGCTTCGTGAACGCGGCGTCGAGTGGCGTCACGAACATGATCTCCACCCGGTCCCGCATCCCCTTCTCCTTGAAGAAGGAGTCGGCCAGGAACGTGAACTCGAGCGGCGCCACCGGGCACTTGATGGGCATCTCGGTGATGTGGACGACGAGCCGGCCACCCGGCCAGTCAGCCAGCTTCTCGGCAAGCGCGGCAGCACCTTCGTGCGTGTAGAACTCGTGCACGGTACGCCGCCATTCCTCCTCGGCCATCCCGGGGGTCTCATCGGGGCGAGGGGTCGTCCCGGTGGCGATGACCAGGTAGTCATAGGTCAACTCGGTTCCGTCCTCGAGATGCACGGTGTTGGCATCGGCATCCACCCGATCGATCGACGCAGTGAGTAGCTCGACACCATCGGGGACGAACCGCTTGGTCGGCTTGACGATCTCGTCCGGCCGATAGGTTCCGAACGGAACGAAGAGGTAGCCGGGCTGGTAGTGATGACCGGCGGCCTGGTCGACGATGGTGATCGTCCACTCAGACTCCGGAAGCAGTGGCCGGAGCTTGTTGACCACCATGGTGCCGGCGGTTCCCGCACCCAGTACCAAGAGACGCTGCATTGGTGACTCCTCAGTTGGTCGGATCGACGTTGGGCCAGACGCAAGAAACGACCCGGTGGTAGTTCGAGTCGCACTGCATGCCCATGCGGATTCCCGAATATGTTCAGGTACCTCGTCAAGGTACGGATCGCCTATGTTTGCTGGCAGGACCAAGGGTCACATGCGACAGGGACGTTCAGCTATACGAATGTTTCACTGCATTGCCGTGGAACACTCGTTGGCGCAAGGCTCAAGGCTCTAGGCGATAGGAGAGGCCGAGCCTCTACAAGGTCAGAGTTGGGGCGGCCAGGTCGAAGACCGCCTTGGCGAAGTCGCGGATCAGTTGGTCGGCGTCGTCCCGATCGGAGATCTCATCGTAAAACAGCTGAGTTCCTTCCCAGCCATCGGTGTGCCATCGGGCCGGAACAGGAAGCGGCTTGTCCAACAGCTCATCGGCTTCGAACGGCCACGGGTTCGAGTACAGGTACGGCCGGCCTCCCGGATAGAAGCCGAGGTTGAGCTGCGACGGATAGTCGACGGTCTCGCCGTCCTCCTCGTAGGACTCCACCCTGGTTCCGAACCACTCGAAGGCCAGATCGAAGCCGTGGGGCCACACCTGGACGGGCCCGACTGTCCCGTCGAGCGAGGCGGCATGTTCCGCGAAGATCTGTGAGACCGCGGCCATCGCCCGAAAGAACTGTGTCGCCTTGGAGGCGTCGTACTCGCGAGCATCCCCGTTGGTGTACTTCGTCCGTTCGTATTCGGCTGCCACTCCCAGCGTCTCCATCATCGCGACCAACCGATCGCCGAACTCGGTACCTGTCAGACCATCGCTCATCGGGATGCCATGCCGTTCGCCCGTCGAAGTCTCGACGACGGCCTCGTGGTCGAGAAGATCCATGAGAATGCGGGCCACTCCCCCGCCCGGGATTCTCACGTTGTCTGTCCGAAAACCGCGCGGGTCGACCTTGAGGGAAATGTGCCACCACTTCGGATGAGCGATGCCGAGCGCTCTGGGAACCACACCAATGGCGTGNNCTCGAAGTCTTGGGGCATCGAATGCAGCGTGCTCACCGCGGTCTCCTGTCTCGTCGGCGTTTGTCCAAACCGCCGCCTGACCGACAATTCCAGCACGAGTGTCGGAAACCTGTCAGTGTGCAGAGGACAGAGGGCGGGTTGGCGCGTTTGCTCTGTTGACCGACGACGGTGAGGTGACCTCATGGAAGCGATCGATTGGGCCCTGTTGGTGATTCGCCTCGGGCTGGGCGGGGTGTTCCTCGCCCACGGCATCAAGCACCTCGGGAGCCGAAGCAAGACCGCAAATTGGTTTCGCTCGCTGGGCTACAAGAACCCAGAGTTCCAGTGGTTGGCGATGACAGCCACGGAGCTCGGAGCAGGCCTGCTGTTGGTCATCGGACTCATCACCGGGCCGGCCGCAGCCGGCGTCATCGGGACCATGCTGGTGGCCTTCATCACGGTGCACCGCCCTGCCGGCTTCTTCATCACAGCCTTCATGACCGAAGGCGTCGAAGTCGAGGGCTACGAATACGTCCTCACTCTCGGTGTGATGGCGCTGGCACTTGCCATTGCCGGGCCGGGTGAGGCAAGCGTCGATGCGGTGATCGGCCTGGCTGACACGCTCGATGGAAGCATCGGTGCGTTGCTGGCCGTCGGCGGTGTCCTCTTCGGCATCGCGCAAGTAGCGACCTTCTGGAGGCCCAACTCGGTCTGATCAGCTCGTGACGCCTGCCGCCCAGTCGGCGTGCAGCCCCGCGTAGACGCCGCCCATCTGCAGTAGCTGGGCATGGGTACCGATCTCGGCCAACCGACCCTGATCGAAGACCAGCACCCGATCTGCCGCCTCGGCTGTCGACAGCCGGTGGGCGATGGTGATCGTCGTGCGGTGTTCTGAGATGCGCTTGATGGCGCGACGAAGCCGCACCTCGAGGTGAGGATCCACAGCCGATGTCGCCTCGTCGAGCACCAGAACATCTGGGTTGGCGATGACCGCTCGAGCGAGAGCGACCAGCTGCCGCTCTCCGGCCGAGAGGCGATTGCCTCGCTCCCCCACGGGTTCGTCCAGGCCTAGGGGCTGCTCGTCGAGCCAATGGGACAATCCGAGCGCCTCGAACGCCTCTTCGAGCTCTCTCCGGGGTGCGTCCGGCTTTCCGTACCGGACATTGTCACCAATCGTCGTATCGAAGAGAAAGCCATGCTGCGGAACGAAGCCGACTCTGTCACGCAGTTCGGCCAGGGCGACACGATTCACATCTACGCCTCCGAGCACCACCGAACCGGCCTGGGGAGCGAGGAGCCGGACGAGGACCTTGGCGAACGTTGTCTTGCCGGAGCCCGTTTCGCCGACCAGCGCAACGCGTTCTCCGGGAGACACCGTCACGGAGATTCCTTTCAGAACCTCCTCCCCGGTTGGGTAACGGAACCGGAGATCGGTGACAGAGACTCCCAGAGGGCCACTGGGGAGCGGAAACGGATGATCGGGATCGTCGATCTCCACGTCCGTCTCCAAGACGTCGAGCACGCGCCGCATGCCCGATGCGGCCATCTGTGCCTGATTCAGGGTCTCGACCACTGTCTGAATGGGCTCCACGAGCAGCGTGACCAAGAACAAGAAGGCCACCAGTGCTCCTGCCGTCAATCCCGAGGCGGCGCCCATCCAGACCCCGACTCCGACGACGGCGGCAGTGATGAGGCCCGCAAACAGCTCAGCACTCGAGAAGAGAATGGCACCCAACCGATCGGCGCGAAACTGATCACCAAACTGAAGCGCCAAGGCCCCTTCGACCTTCCTCAGCGCCGCTTCCTCGGCGCCATGTGCGCGGATGGCGGCGAGGCCGGTGATGGCCTCACCCATGGCCGCCAGCGTGTCGGCAACGCGCAGCCTGGCCCGGTCGTGGGCACGCTGGAGAATCCGCTGAAACCAGACGAGCAGCACCGTGTAGACAGCGGCGCCGAGCCCGACCACCAACGCGAGCTGCCATTGGTAGAAGACCATTGCACCGAAGGCGAGTATCACCTGAGCACCTCCGATGAGCATCCCCACACCGCCCCAGTCCATGAAGTCCTGGACGGCGCTCACATCGGATGTGACCCGTGCCACCAGCGCGCCCCGACGTTCGGCTTCCACGTGCAGGACCGACAGGCGGTGCAGATGGCTGAAGGTCTTGACTCTGAGCTCGGAGAGCCCTGATGCAGCAGTGACCGCCAGTCGGACGAGCGCCCGCCGCGACAGCACCACGGACACGAACATCACCGCCAGAGCCAGGAGTCCGCGTCGGACTGCTGCTGAGGAATCCGGCCCGGTGGGCCCGAGGAGGTCGCGGTCGATGATCTGTTGGACGAGAACCGGGGCGACGATCTGCAAGGCCGTTCCCAACAAGGCAAAGGCCAGCGTGAGGGAGAGTCCCCTTCGAAAGGTCGGGGCGTGGACGAAGGCCTTTCCCAGGACCCGGGTCGATCCGCTCGATGAGGCGTCGATCATGCCGGAGCCTCCGCATCCGTCTCGTACGCTTTCATCAGTCGCCGGTACCCGGGGAGGTCGTCCATCAGATCCTCGTGGCGCCCGAAGCCGGCGATTCTTCCCTCCTCCATGTAGAGGACGTCATCAGCCATCTTGATCGAGGCTGGTCGGTAGGCCACGATCAAGACGGTCGATGGAAGCTCAGCCTCTCGGAGGCCCCGCAGGATTGCCGCCTCGACCGAAGGATCAACCGCCGACGTTGCATCGTCGAGGAGGAGCAGGCGAGGTTGGCGGGCGAGCGCTCGCGCCAGCGCGATCCGCTGCCGCTGTCCGCCGGACAGTGTCGTGCCCCTCTCGCCGAGTCTCGTTGCCCGGCCCTCGGGAAGTCGATCAACGAATGCGGTTGCCCCTGCCAGTTCCAGGGCTCGATCGAGCTCATCGTCCCTCAGTTCGGCGCCCAGAGTCACATTGCCGACCACGGAGTCGTCGAACAAGAACGCATCTTGTGCCACGAACGCCATCTCCTTCGGGAGTTCGGATCTGGCGAAATCACGAAGATCCCGCTCATCCAGGCGAATCGCACCCGAGTTCGGGTCCCAGAGACGAGCCAACAGCCGCGCCAAGGAGGACTTCCCTGAGGCAGTGGGCCCGACGATCGCAACGGTGCGTCCGGGCGGGATGGTCACATCGATTCCATGCAAGACGAGCTCATCGCCATACCCGAAGGTCACAGCCGTTCCCGCCACGTCAGCCCCTGACCTGTGTCGAGTCGCGGTGAGCTGTCCGTATGGCACCGGGTCGTCGGCATCCAACACTGCCTTCACTCGCCGCCAGGCCGCGCTCGACTCGGCCGTGTCCCAGAGCACATAGCCGATCAGGCGAATGGGGATGTTCAGCAACGACATGAGGTACGCCACGCTCACCACCTCCCCCACCGAGACGATCCCGCTGGACACACGGCTCGCACCGAGGACGAGGAGCGCCACGGTGGCGAGCGGAGGAAGTGCGTTCACTACCGCCTGGTAGTTCGCCCAGGTTCTTCCAACGTCGGTCACACGGTCGCGAAGCGTCTCCGAGCGAAATCGAAACCGCTCTGCTTCGTAGTCCTCGCGTCCGAGCGCTTTCACCGTGAGGGCACCATCGAAGCTCTCGTGAGCGGTCGCAGCGACGTCTCCCTGGAGATCCTGTACGTCGCGAAACGCCTGGTACGTGCGGAAACCCCCTGTCACATCGACAGTCACCGTCAGGAGCAATGCCATCAGCCCCACGACCGCCAGCCACACATCGATGACCGCAATCGCCACGACCACTCCGACCAAGAGCAGTGCCGCACCGGTGGCATATGGCAGAGGTGCCAGCACGAAGGTGGCCACCGACGTGTCTGTCTCGGAGATCGAGAGGAGGTCACCCGTCGACCGGCCCTCGTACCAGGACAACCTCAAATCGAGTTGATGGGCGATCAGCTCGCGCCGCACGCTGTCACGGACGCTGAGCATCAGCCAGCCGGCGGCGGTCCGTCGGACCACGATGCCAACTGCCTTCCATGCAGCCACAGCCACGATGGCGACGAGTCCGCCGAGCACCTCGACGTCATTCGCATCGGAAAATGCCGGGATGATCAATTCGTCGGTCACGTCGCCGATCACGAGGGCAGACGCCACGATGGCTGACACGAACAGGACAGCACCGAGCACGGCGGTTGCATAGGCGCGCCTGTTTCGGCTGACCAGGGCTTGGATCAGCTCGGCGCCATGCCGGAGCACCTCCGAGAACGTCTGCATGGGCAGACGGTACTCCTGGTGGGCAAATCTCCTGACCTACCCCCTCATTTCACCGTGACGACGGTGCAATTGGCGATATGAGCAAGTCGACTCGACACGCTCCCCAACAGGAGGCCGGCGAATTCTCCCAGGCCCCGGCTGCCCACCACGACGACATCTGCCTTGTGGGCCTCCGCAGCTTTGGCGAGCTGAGGAGCCGGCGAGCCGACCAGCAACACCTTCACCGGGCGGGAGTAGCCATGATGATCGGCGATCGCCTCGGCGTGGTCCAGGAGTCGATCGGCCGCCTCCTTCATGACATCGTGCTCGGCCCGATACACCTCTTCGACCCGTCGATACGCCGGAATCGAATCGGCCGACGTGAAGCCTCCCGGCTGGGACATCACGTGAGCGAGAATCAATTCCGCATCGAATTGGAGAGCCAGCTCGGCAGCAAACGACACGGCTCGCTCACCATCATCCGAGCCGTCGTACCCGACCAGGACTCGCTCCACTCAGGCGTCCAAGAACTCGTGGATCTTGCTCTGCGCCGCCTCCATCACCTGCGCAGTGAGATCTTGCAGGGCTCGGGCAATGGCCAGTTCCTCTCCGATGACCGGCATCTGAGGGTCGGTTGGCTTCCTTCGAGCCCTGCCGATCGATTCGAAGTGATCACCGCGCAGATCGAGGACAGCATGCACCATGGTGTTGTTGTCGTCCTCATCCAGGTGCAACCGCAGGGTGACATCGCGTTCCATCATGACCTCCGGTCCCAATGGTGCCCAAGGTCGGCGCGCCATCCCAGGGTCGAACGCCGGGAACCTGCGCCGAAAGCCCGGCAAGCACCGCAGCACACCTCGTGTTCAGAGGTCGTGGAGAGGATCTGCCTCGCCGACATGAGCGCCGCAGATCTGACACGACCCGGCGCCTGATCGAACTCCAGCCCCACAGTCGGGGCAGGAGAGAAGCGGTTGCTCTTCGATGGGACGCGACAGCTCGCCGATTCGGGCTTGCAGAGCTTCGTCTGTGTAGCCGGCTTCCTCGAGCAACGACCACATCGCCGCGACGACGATGCCCAGACGATCGAGCCGTTCATCGAGGTCTGCGATGTCGCCGGTCTGCCCGGACGCCGTCATGGCATTGGCCATGACGTTCATCCGTCCAGCCCGTGCACCGGCCCTGCTTCCGGCGACATAGCCGCCGATGAATCCGAACGCCATACCACCGTCATCCTACGTTCGGGTGGTTAGGGTGCAACGCCTCGATGGAACGTGACGGGACGAGATGACCGGTGTTCCGGGCGACCACCGGCGTGCCTTCACCGAAGGTTTCCGAGCGCTCCTGCCCATCTTGGTGGGCGTCATTCCCTTCGGCTTGATCTTCGGTGTCACTGCGGCAGAACTACCGGTCGACGACCTCCTGGGCTGGGCGAGCTCGTTCATCATCTTCGCCGGAGCGTCGCAACTCGCAGCTGTCGATCTTCTCGCGGCGGACGCAGCACCGGTGGTCGTGATCATGACTGTGCTCGTGATCAACGCGCGCCATCTCATGTATTCCGCCTCGATGGAACCCCACTTCCGCGACTTCTCGATGCGGGAGAAGCTCGCCCTTCCCTATCTCATGACCGATCAGGCCTATGCGATGTCCATTCTCCGCTTCGAGGACGCTGATCTCGATCGGTCCTACCGGAAGTGGTACTTCCTCGGAGCAGGCCTTGCGCTCTGGACCACGTGGCAACTCAGCACCGCCATTGGCGTGCTGGTAGGCGACATCATCCCTGGCTCCTGGCGCCTCGACTTCGCGGTGCCCTTGGTGTTTCTGGCACTCTTGGTACCGGCCGTCAGAAACCGCCCCGGCTTGATCGCAGCAGTGGTTGCAGCCACGATTGCCGTGTCAGGACGGATCGCCCATGGAGGTGACGGCCTGCCGTTCAATCTGGGCCTCATCTTCGGTGCCATGGCCGGGGTCCTGGCGGGAACATTGGCTGATCGGTACCAGTCACGATGAATCCCTGGCTCACAGTGATCCTGGCCGGCGTGGGTACGTACCTCATCCGTGCCTCGTTCGTGCTTGCGCTGCGCGATGTCGAAGTGCCTGACCTGATCGTGAGGGGCCTTCGGTACGTGCCACCGGCAGTCCTGGCTGCCCTGGCGATCCCGCCCGTGGTTGCACCCGGCGGTGAGCTCGGCGTCGTCCCTCCATCTCCTGAGTTTCTTGCTGCGCTCGTCGCCGGGGTCGTGGCCTGGCGCACCAGGAATCTGGCAGCCACGATCGTGGTGGGAATTCCGGTGCTGATCGGACTCGAGGCGCTGCTCACCTGAGAGACCACTCCGGGCCGTAAGCGGCAAGCGGCTGTCGGCCTTCAGGCCGACAGGATCGCGAGCAGCGCCCGGGCGTACGCCTCTGGAGCAGAGAACGCTTCGAAGTCGGAGATCTCACCGTCGCGTCGTATCGAACAGATGTAGCCATCATCAGAATTGGTGAGCTCCACGAAGTCCTCGCCGAGCAACTCCCGCAGTTGGGATTCGGACGGGAGCCACACCGATTCGGCCGATACCACGTAGTCGAGCGACCACTCCACAGCGCCGTTGAAGCTGATGATCGGTGGGTCCACATCGTTCATCAGTTCCGTAGCGAGTTCGTTGATCACGAAGATGCGTTCCTCCAGACCACCCCACGGAATGGTGAAGAAGTCGTGCAATCGAGGCTGCCAAGCGAGACCCGCCGCCTTCAGTCGGCGGGCGGTCTCCACTGATGTGACCGAACTCGCGCGAGGTGTCAAAACAGCGTCCCCTGGGCCTCCGGGCGCACGTAGCGATCGACACCGTTCCACGGGAGCCAGTCCATGAAGGCCCAACCACGCCGATGGATGGCGCTCGGGCCATAGGCGACCAGCGCGGCCTTGTGCACCGGGCACGGGTAGCCCTTGTTGTGTTCGAAGTTGAAGTGAGAAAAGTGTTCAGCCTCGGCTCGCATCAAGCGATCCCGAGTCACCTTGGCCAGTATCGACGCGGCTGCAATCGACAGGCTCTTGGCATCTCCCTTGACGATGCGATCGGTCGGATGGGTGCCGATGAAGTCCCAGGTTCCATCGACGAGCACATGATCGACCGAGACTCCGAGGCCGGACAGAGCCCGCTGGGCAGCGAGACGCTGCGCTTCGGACATGCCGAGCCGATCACACTCCTCATGCGAAGCGTGTCCGACCGCCCATGCGTCGCACCAATCAGCGACACGCTCGAACAGCGCTTCGCGCTCCGATTCGGTGAGCATCTTCGAGTCCCGGACCTTGTACACACGGCGATCCTTGGGGACAACTGCGGCACCCACCGTGAGTGGGCCTGCCCACGCCCCCCGGCCCACCTCGTCGACACCCACCACCACACTGCGGCCGGACGCCCACAGATCGCGCTCGACACCGAGTCCGGGCGGCTTGCGACGAATCGCTTTCCGCAGCTTGGGAACGGTGGCAGCGGCCATGGGGCAACAGAGTAGGGTCGCCGGCCATGTCAATCGCAGACCGACTTCGATTCGAACCTGCCAACGGGAAGGTGATCCGCAAACCTCCCGGATCGGGCTACGGGTACTGGGCCGGTGGTCACAAGGTGTTCTGGGATGGTGAACGATTCACACTCTTCTATCGTCTCCGAAGTCCTCTCGAGGTCGGTCGAGGTGGCGTCGCCCGGGTCGCAGTGTCGAAGGACGGTGAGCACTTCGAGGATGTGTGGGAAGTCACGAAGGAGCAACTCGGGTCGTCGTCGATCGAAGTCGGGCATTGCATCCGACATCAGGGTGTCTGGCGACTGTACATCTCCTATGAGATCGGCGGAACCGGGTTGTGGCGGGTCGACCTCATCGAAGCCGACGACCCTGCCAACCTGGTTCCGCAGAGCCGGCGGACCGTGCTCGACCCACGCGACTATGGGCTTGCGTGGCTGAAGGATCCCTTTCTCGTCCCCGCTGAATCCGGCTGGAAGTTGTTTGCAGCCGCTCCCCCACGACGGTCTCTCGTGGCCGGCACCCACGGCCGCCTGGTTGCCCGACCTCTCGATGCCACGGTGGTTGCCATGAGCGACGACGGGCGCCATTTCGACGCTGTCGAGTACGTCTTCGAGGCACCGGGAGGGTCGTCATGGCATGGCAACCGAGCCCGGCTGAATTCAGTCTTTCAAGTCGATGGCGCCTGGGTTGCCACGTATGACGGAGGACGAACCTTCTACGACAACTACGAAGAGTGGGCGGGGATCGCCACGTCCCAAGACGGGATCAGGTTCACCCGTCTGCCGCAATCCGAGCCATGGGTGCGGTCGCCACATGGCTCGGTCCGATACGTGTTTGGACTACCGATGGGGACGGACGTCCTGTTCTACTACGAGTACACGACGGAGGAT
>JABAOD010000115.1_pt3 | contig 11098 bp, 12 predicted proteins | sample 7062151 | NCBI WGS metagenome assembly JABAOD01 (sample SAMN14538626, study PRJNA623070) | marine sediment metagenome | biome: marine biome [ENVO:00000428]; feature: marine pelagic biome [ENVO:01000023]; material: deep marine sediment [ENVO:00002113] | place: India: Gulf of Khambhat ...
AGGTACCGCATGAAGCCCTTCATCTCCAGCTCCTGGATGACGAACCCTTCGTGGGGGCTCGGGGCAGACTTCTCCAGGGTGGGAACAGCCTTCTCAGAAACCTCCTTGAAGAAAGACTCCAAGGTCTTCAATGGAGGACCTCCTTCAGGATGGTTTCGCCTTCTTTCAGAATCTCCTCCAGGCGAGGGTGATCCCCGTAGTTGAGTCTGACGTATTCTTCGAAGAGCCTGAGGGGATCCAGGGTGAACTCCGCCAACGAAATCTTTTCCCGCTCGACGTAGGATAGGGCCACTTCGTAGTGGAAAGCCGGGGCCAGCCTCTTGGCAACGGCGGCTTCGTCGAGGACCTCCCTTTGACCCTCCGTCAGTTTGACCTCCAGCCGTACAAGGGCATCCTGGATGTCTCCCTGGAGGACCTCAAGGACCCGGGACGTCGGGTTCCCACCGGTGGCGTCCACCTCCACCTTGATCATGGGTCGGGTAGGCAGGGGATGGAAGCTCCAGCCCTCCCCTGGACCATAGGTGATGAATCCCTTTGAGTCCTCCCGCTCCCCCCAGTCCACCCTCTCGGGGGCACCCACGTAGACCACCTTGTCGCCCAAGGCCTGGTGGAGGTGGATGTGTCCGAGGATGGCCAGCTCCACCTCCGGGGGTATCATGTCCAGCGTGAAGGAGAACTCCCCTGGCAGGACCTCGGGATAGGCTGTGGATCTCACTTTAGCGCCCTCAACAAAGTAGTGCCCCAGGAGGAGGACGCGATTCTCACCAGCTTCCTCGACCCTCTTCTTCATCCACTCCTTCAGCATCCTGCGGCCTAGCTCGAAGGTCTGCTCTCGAGGAACGTCCTCTCCAAGCTTTTCCCGGACCCTGTCGCCAATGTGCTCGGGATGCAGGTAGGGCAGGATGAGGAAGGTGAAGGTCTCCCCCTCCAGGGTGACCTCCCGGACCGTGGGTTCCCTGAACACCTCAACGTGGGGGTAGCCCCTGAAGTCGTCCAGGGAGGTCCCGCGGCTCCACAGTCTGGGCTGGTCGTGGTTTCCTGCCAGGAGCCACGTCTGAATTCCTGACTTGCCTAGGGGCTCGATGACGTCTCGGCGAACCAGCTCCCGGAAGGCGGGGCTTACGTGGGTTCTGTCGAAGAGGTCGCCTCCCACGATGAAAAGCTCCACTTTGTGCTCGATGGCCCACTCGGCTGCCCGGGCAAAGTTCCTGTGAAGGTCCAATGACCTCTCTGAAATGCCTGTCTCTGGGTCGACCCTGAAGCCGAAGCTTATTCCTTCGTGGATGTCAGAAACCGCGAGGAGGCCGCCCATCCCAAGCTGTAACGGGCTGTCCTATTAAATGCATGATGGGGAGGTCGATGAAAGTGGCGTAGCTCCTCAGTGCATGTCCCGGACTCTGGAGAGATGTTTGTGTCCGATGTAGATGTCATGCCAACGCTCACCAAGAGTCTCACTCAATTCCTCAAGGGTCTGAGGCACATCGAATCCCTCGGTGGGATCTAGGACTGCGACTCCAGCTCCAGAGGAACCAGAGTATTCTATGACCAGAACCTCCTGGAAGTCCTCATCCTTTGGCATGAGGGTTGTGTAAACCAGAGCGACAGCCTCAAGGGGTATGAAGATTCCCCTTCGCCCTCTTAGGGCCACCTTGATGCCCTCACTTGTGATCTCCACCCATGGGGATTTCCGACGGCGGCGGAGGAGGAAGAGTACCAGGGAGGCCGTGGCCGGCATCCGAAGCCCACCGGAAAGATACAGGGACGACTTCGAGGAAGCTGTGTCTGTCATGAGGATCCACGGCAACTCCCACCAACTAAGGCCCAGGGAACTAAAGGCCTTGCGCCTGTCTGCAGAGGAGGAAAGAGGGTGACACCCGGCATCCTTTTGCGTCGGAGGTCGATGACCAACCGTGATCAGGCCTTCCGGCTACCAAGGGGTCTACAACGAGGGCGAGAACCTCTTCACGGAGAACCTCATCCCTGGGACCTCCGTGTACGGCGAGGCCTTGGTCAGGCAAGGCCCCCGGGAGTTCAGGGCGTGGAATCCTCGGAGGAGCAAGTTGGCGGCACTCCTCCTCAGGGGCTTCGAGGGATACCCATTCCAAGAAGGTTCAAGGGTCCTGTATCTGGGCGCCGCCACGGGCACCACCGCCAGCCACGTGTCGGATCTCGTGCCCAAAGGCGTAGTCTACGCTGTGGAAATCTCACCGAAGGCATTTCAGAAACTGCTCCGCCTCTCAGAGGAGCGCCCCAACCTCGTACCGATACTGGCCGATGCCAGGAACCCCGAGTCCTACAGGTCTCTCGTAGGCGAGGTGGATGTGCTATACCAAGACGTGGCCCAGAGAGATCAGGCGAGAATCTTCCTGAAGAACACCCCCTGCATGAGTCCATCGGCAATGGGCATCCTCATGCTGAAGGCAAGGAGCGTGGACGTGGCGGCACCCCCTGATAAGGTTTTCACGCAGGAACTGAGGATACTGAGGGACGGAGGGATGAAGCTCCTCTCCGTCAAACGCCTCGACCCCTACCAGGCCGACCACGCCGCCTTTCTCATGAGCCGGGGATGGTGACATCTGGCCTGAGGAATAGCCAGTGATGCGCACTTCAAAGGTTAAATACGGGGAATACGTAGAAGGTGGTCCTGAGGACAAGGCATGGCCAGGATGCATAGGCGGAGAAAGGGGAAGTCTTCCTCCAAACGCCCTCCCTCGGAGGAGCCACCGAAGTGGGTCTCCATCAAGCCCGAGGAAGTGGAGAAGCTCGTCCTGAAGCTTCACAAGGAGGGGATGCAGACCGCCCAGATAGGCATCCGGCTAAGGGATCAGCACGGCATCCCGAGCGTAAGACTTGTGACGGGGAAGTCCATCACCAAGATTCTCGGAGAACAGGGGGTCAAGATGGACTTGCCGGAGGACCTTCGCAACCTCATGAGGAAAGCCGTAAGGCTCGACAGCCATCTTAAGGATCACACGAAAGACTTCCACAACAGGAGGGGCCTGGAGCTCATTGAGGCGAAGATTCGCCGCTTGGCCCGCTACTACAAGCGGGAGGGAGTCCTTCCGTCGGATTGGGAGTATTCCCGGAAAGCAGCAGAGATCCAGGTACGGTAGGCGTCACACTCATGGACTGGATGCGAGAGAGTTTGCCAGAGGGTCTTGCTGAGAGGCTGGAGAAAGCTGCCAGCACCGTGGATGGCGCGAAGCGAGCCCGGGTCCTCTGCCACTACGACGGTGATGGAACTGCAGCCGCAGCCCTCCTGACCATCTCCCTCCTGCGAGAAGGGCTGGACGTCCGCACCACTCTCTCCCACCACTTAGATATGGAGAAACTGAAGGAGCTGGACCCCGAGGACGCCGATGTCCTCCTGGTGAGTGACATGGGAAGCCCCCAGGTGGACCTTTTTGAGAGGCTGAAGCTGCCCGTGGTGGTCCTGGACCATCACCAGCCCCTTAGGGACTCCGACAAGGTCGTGCAGATTAACCCTCACTTTTTCGGGCTCAGTGGCACCCGAGACGCCTGCGGCTCCACGACATCATTCCTCTTCTCCCTGGCTCTCTCAGAAGCCAACCTCGACCTGGCGGGGATCGCCCTGATTGGGTGCATTGCCGACCGTCAGTATCTGGGAGGTTTCAAGGGCATCAACGAGACCCTCTTCCAGAGAGCCCTTAAGGAAGGCGTCCTCAGAGCCGAAAGGAGCCTGGCCCTTGCCGATCTGCCTCTGGAGGAAGCGCTCCTCTACTCCGTAGGGCCCTACTTCAAGGGTCTCTCAGGCCGCCAGGACAAGGTCAGACGATTCCTGTCGGAGCTGGGTTTGGACCATAAAGATAGGTTTCGGGATCTGCAAGCCGCCGCGAAGGAGCAACTCGTCTCAACCCTGGGCCTGTGGCTCCTCAAGCAGGGGGTCCGCCCCGAGACGGTCCAGCAACTTGTGGAGGAGAGATACTGGTATCCCGCCCTCGAGACCTACGTGGACGACCTGGAGAGTTACGTCAATGCCTGTTCGAGACAAGGAGAGGAGTCCCTTGGCCTATCCTTGAGTCTCGGCGACTTCAGCGGGAGGGAGAGAGCCGAGGAGATCAGACGGAAGCACTGGAAGGATGTCCTGAGAGGCATCATGAAGGTCGAGTCCGACGGCGTCTTCTCCAAGAAGCATGTGCAGTTCTTCTACGCCGATGGACCAACGCTGGCAGGCTCCGTTGCGGGGATCTCCATGAGGTACCTTCTGGACCAGGAGAAGCCAACCCTCGCCATGGCGGTGGTGAACGGCAAGACCAAGGTATCCGCAAGGGGCACCGACTATCTCATTGGGAAAGGGGTAGACTTAGCCGAGGCCCTACGTCTCGGAGCAGAGGCAGCAGGGGGCTCTGGGGGAGGACACAACATAGCCTCCGGAGCCACCATTCCGAAGGGGAGGGAGGAGAGGTTTCTTGAGACGGTGGATTCCGTCGTGGGCAGGCAGCTTGAAGGGAATTCCCCGGAGTGAGGCCGATCCCGTCAGATCTCTTGGCAGTGTCTGAGCTAACCGCCGGCCTTTCTCAGGACGTCAAGGTCCTTTGAGGACGTTATTAGGATCTCTAGCTGACCTCTGTAGAGCTGAAGCTCGCCCCTGACCATGACCTCGGCTCCCTGGACCACGTCCTCTCTCTCCTCAAGGCCGTCGTACACCTGCCTGGAGGCGAAGACTGCAACCTCACTGTAGTCCAGGGGGTCCATCAGCCTGAGGACGAGGCCCGAGGAGGTGAGACGTGCCTCCTTCACCGTTCCCACAGTCTCAACCCACTTCCCAACCATCTCCTCCGTGAGATCCCCTATGGGGAGCTGCGCTGGCCCTATGGAGAGGCTGTAGTAATAGAGGCCCGTCAGGGCCAGGACGGAACCTAAGGTCAGCAGGATCACGATGCCTTTCCTGTCCAAAAGGTCCAGTAACCTCCCCCTAGTATGTGTCGATGAGTTTGATGACCTCTTCCCTGTCGAGTTCCCTCCTGACGTCCTCTCCCTCTAGGAGCTCCAGGTTCCTCTCGAGGAGTGCCATCTCCTTGGGCTCCAAGGCTTCGGGGTTGATGGGGATCAGCACCAGGGCCGGTTTCTGCATCACGAACTCGTTTACGTGCTCCACGAAGAGGAGGGTCTGGACGAAGTTGTTGTTCAGAATCAGATACTCAAGGCCGTCCAGCAGTACCGCCGACCGATCGTTGTCCTGGATGAACTTACAGATTAGCTTGTTCAGGCCTCCCAGAGCGGTAGGGTTGTGGAAGTCCTCGCCGGGCGTGTGGCTCAGCCAGACAACCCGCACATCCTCCATATCCCTCTCTTTCCTGATTTTGGCGGGATGTCTCCTGCTAACCACTAGGCTAGGCCTTCCGTCGCCTTTGAGGAGCCTGAAGAGGCGATAGGTGAGGTTAGGCTTTCTCTCCTTCACCAGATAGCAGCCATCGCTGAGTTCCAATAGGCGGCTTTGAGAGTGGAAACCTGGCTCCTCTCCCATGTCTCCTCCGCCGGAAGAATCAGGCTTAAGACATATCAAGTTTGTGGAACGCGAAGGGCGAGGGTAAGGGTGTGGCTCTCCTCCGAATAGTCCCTCTCTGTGACTGCTGTCTGCGTCACCTCGAGAGGGCAACCTCTAGGCTGTGGATGAGGGCCCTGGCGGGCACTTCTTGCAAGGATATGATGGTGGTCTTCCCCGTGACCCCTTCCCCTGAGGGCTTCGCCTCGATGAATCCCAGGATGTCCAGGTCCTGAAGGTACTTCCAGAACTGCGTGTGCCCCCTCTTCTTCTCGCCGTACTCCTCGCAGGCCAGCGAGTAGGCCTCCTCGGCTTCCCCCGTGGTGATGTACGCCTTCTTCTCCAGCTTCCTGGCCAGGGCCAGGAGGGCCACCATCTTGGGCCGGTCCAGGGCCTCCAAGCTCTCCTCGCTCAGCAGGGCGTGAGTCGTCGCCCTCGCCTCCCTCACCTGCTCCGGCAGCACCTCCCTCATGTCCTCATCGAGGGCCAGGTCCCCCGCCTTCTGAAGGATCTCTATGGCATACCTTGCATCGCCATACTCCGACGCGATGTCGGCGATGAGGTCCACGCACTCCCCCCGCACCACGTCGGGGAAGAAGGCCAGGTCCACCCTGTCCTCCAGGATGTCCGCCAGCTCCTCCTTGCTGTACTTCCCGAACTCCACCACGTTGCTCCTCTTGAAGGTGCTGAGGGTGGCCTTGTCCAGATAGGTTAGGATGTGCTTCTGGGAGATCAGGATGACGCTGACGCTGCCCCGGGGTCCCTGATACTCCTCATCAAACCTCGTGAAGCTGTAGATGAGGTCGGAACTCTTCCGAACGAGGGTGTCGGCCTCGTCCAGCACCACTATCAGGTGGGCCTTGTCCCTCTCGAGGTGCTTCCTCAGGACGCTTAGCTTCTCAGGTATGGAGAAGCCCCTGTCAGGGAACCTCTCGTCCCACTTTTTCAGGATGGCAAGGAGGACGGCGTCCTCCGTGGTCCTCTGCCGGCAGTTGACCAGGACCCACTGTACGTTCTTGTCCCTCCCTCGGGCGAACTCCTGGAAGTCCATACAGAACCTCTTGGAGAGGTGAGTCTTCCCGGTCCCCACGTTACCCACCAGGAAAACATTCTGGGAGAGGTTGGCCTCCACCAGGGGGTGGAAGAGGTTTCTGAGGGTTCTCATCTGCTTATCCCTGTGGGGCATCTTCTCAGGGACGAAGTCGAAGGAGAGCTTGCTCACATCTCTGAATATAGGGGGGCCACCCGGGCGGGGCATTTCACTGGAATAGCCGTTGTGTTTGATAAAAACGTTGCCCTGGGCCAGAATCTGGCCTGGAGAGGAAGGGTCAGCGGCTCCCCCGCTATATGAGTTGCACAGGGCGCCACTCATGACGAAACATTTAAGCATCTTCCGTCGGACCGTCCAGAGAGACTTACCATGGCCAGGAGGTCCTCTTCCGAGGTCCTGGAAGGAGACGACCTGCAGGACCCGAGGCGTGAGCTGGAGTCCCTCACCGTCAAGGAGCTAAGAGAGAAAGCTAAGGATCGATCGGTGAACCTCCAGGGCAAGCGGCGGAAAGCCGACATCATCGACGCCATCTTGGCCGCCACCCTGGGGCAGACCCTGGAGGCAATTGAGGCTCCTGAGGAGGAAGATGCCATGGACCTGGACCTTGACCTGCCCTTCGGAAAGTTGGAGGACCTGTGGATTGAGGCAACCAACAGACTTTCGGAGGGGGACTACAAGTCTGCCATCGCCCTTTCCAAGGACGGACTGCGACTGCTGGACCAGTGGTCGGGGAGGTACAGGAAAGGCATGTGCTCGAGGGCCCTTCATGCGGCAGAGCTGTTCGGAAATCGCCTCGAAGACGAAGGGCGAGCCCGGGAGCTGAGGCGGAAAGTGAAGGAGGCTCATAAAGCCTACTCGTCCGAAGACCTGGACCGTTGCTCCCTCCTCATCAGTGAGCTTCAGGGAGAGGTGGCGGACCTCTACGTCGAAGAGATGGGAAAGGTCAGAAAGATACTGATGGATAAGGAGAGGACGCTAGAAGAACTGAGGGGTCTGGACACCGACCTCTCCACGGCCCACGAGATGCTTTCCGCCGCCGAAGAGGCCCTCGGCATTGAAGACCATGCCAGGGCGCAGGGCCTCATCCAGAGCTTCGATGAAGTGGTGGAGGAGACCTTGAAGAGGCGGAGGATCGAACTGGAGAGCTACCTCAACTCAGTGGAGTCCAGGCTGGAAGAGACGGAGGGCCTGGGCAAGCCCCTCAAGGAGTGCAGGAAGCTGGCCAGGCAGGCAAGGAGTGCCTTTGAACAGGGCGACCTGGTGCTCGCCAGTGAGATCGCCCAGCGTTGCGAAAAGGCCGCGGTCGAGGCCCAGAGGAAGCACATTGAAATGGCACTGCAGCTGCGCAGGAAGCACTACCAGGAGGTCCGGGATATCGTGTCCTACACCAAGCCCCTCCTGCAGGAGGCCCAGCACTACGGCATCGACATCGAGGGTGCCAAGACCCTGATCAAAGAGGCCTTGGAGTTCCTCCGGCAGGAAAGCTACTTCGAGGCCATGGGAAGGGCCCAGGAAGCAAGAAGGTTCCTGGAGTCCCTACAGCCTTCCATCGCCGCTGAGAGGGCGAAGAGAGGGATTGTCAGGCCCGAGAGAGGAGTCTGCAGCCAGTGTGATTCTAAGAGTCTCACTTTCAGGGAGGATGGTTGGGGAGAGTGCGCTTCCTGCGGCTACCGATTCCTTTGGTCCACCAAGGACCAACCGTGGTTCATAAGCTTCCTGAAGAGGACTCTGGTCCGTTAGGCCCACTGATTGCCTGCGGCCTTGAAGGAGTGGAAGTCTTTTCTATCCCTGCTCCCTTGAGTGGCACATGAGTGTCCGCCTTGAGGAAGAGGTGCAGGACTATGCCCTGATGGGAAAGGTGACCTGCGGTGCCCTGCTCAAACAGATGGGCAAGGCCGGAGGCTTCACCGCCGTCAAGCTGGCTAGGGCCCTGGATATAGTGGAGGAGATGGTGAGAAAGGAGGGATGCACCACTTTGCCATCCTTCCCGGCAGCCCTGATGGCCACGGGTTGCAGGGGCGTCTTCGTGGAGATGGCCAAGAGGGAGATGGTGGACGTGGTCGTCACCACATGCGGCACCCTGGATCACGACCTGGCCCGGGTCCATAATCCCTACTACCACGGAGATTTCGACATGGACGACGCGGCCCTGCGCAGGGAGGGGATCCACCGCCTGGGCAACGTCCTCGTACCCTCGGAGGCCTACGGAAAGGGCTTGGAGGGTCGGCTCATCCCCTTCTTCCAGTCTCTGTGGGAGGAAGATATGAGGAGGTTGACCACCGCGGACCTAATACGCCTAGCGGGAGAGAGGCTCGGCAATGAGACCTCCCTCCTCTACTGGTGCGCCAGGAAAAGGATTCCTGTCATCGTCCCGGCCATAACCGACGGCGCGTTTGGCTATCACCTCTGGAGCTTCTGGCAGGAACATCAGGAATTTGTGGTGGACATAATGCGAGACGAGTCATTACTGGCTGACCTAGTGTTCACCTCCCGGGAGACAGGGGCTCTTGTGGTGGGGGGTGGGGTATCGAAACACCACGTCATCTGGTGGAACCAGTTCAAGGAAGGGCTGGATTACGCGGTCTACATCACCACAGCCGTGGAGTATGATGGTAGCCTCTCAGGGGCCAGGGTCCGGGAGGCTATCTCCTGGGGCAAGGTTAAGGAGGGGGCCAAGAGGGTAACGGTGGAGGGCGACGCAAGTCTTCTCCTCCCCCTTCTCTTCGCTGCCCTCGTGGAGGACCTTTCCTGAGGTGGCGCCTTGAAGATGCCCGAGGAGCTCCGGCAGGTTGTTGAGAGGTATGGAGGCGTTCCCCTCCTTATCAGGACTTTGAAGGTGCCCAGGGCCACCGTGGAAGCCCTCAGGGCGGTAGGGGGCGGGAACATTGGCGCCGCGGCGCTTCTGTGGAACGAGGAAGGACAGGTACTACTGGTGAGGCAAGAGTCCTCCTCCGATTGGGGAGAGAACTGGGTCGCTCCTGGTGGTGGGGCCCGGCCAGGGGAAGGACCCGAGGAAACCTTGCTCAGGGAGGTGTGGGAGGAGGTGGGCATCAAGCCGCAAATCCTCGACCTGTCATGCGTGTTCGAGCTGACGGTGACGGACGGCAAAACCAGAATCTCAGGCTACTTCTTCCAGTTCGAAGCCCTAGCAAGCAGCACAGAGACGCGGCCGGGCCCGAAGATTGCCGAGACGCGCTGGTTCGACGCCCTACCCCATAACATGGCCTTCCGCGATGACTACTTGGAGGCCTTTCGGATGAGACGGGGCGAGAGTTCCAGAAAGAGACCGTAGCTCAGTTGAAATTTTCCCGCCGGGAGAAGGAGCGGCGACGTTTTATATACATCCCTCCTCTCTTTTCGTTCCCAGGAAAGGCCTGGACCATGCCCGAGTTGCGGAAGGATTACGTCACGGACACCTGGGTCGTATTCTCAGCGCTGAGGTCCGAGAGGCCAATTGAAACCAAGCGGGACGTTTCCCCACCCAACTCCACTGCTCCCTGTCCCTTCTGCCTCGGCAATGAGCACATGACGCCCCCGGAGATCATGGCCTACAGGTCGGACGGGAAGGCAAACAGCCCCGGATGGTGGGTGCGCTGCATCCCCAACAAGTATCCGGCCTTGACCATCGATGGAGAGGTGAAGCGGACCGTCAACCAGATCTTCCACACCGTCAGCGGGGTAGGGGCTCACGAGATCATCATAGAGACGCCGGACCACAAAGGCCACATCGCCTCTCTTGACGAGAAGCAGATCTACGAGTTCATCTGCGCCTACCGAGACCGCTACGTGGACCTTACGAAGGATTCCAGGTTCAAGTATATCCTAATCTTCAAGAACCATGGCCCTGAGGCTGGCGCCTCCATGTTTCACCCCCACAGCCAGCTTATCGCCACCCCGATCATACCCCGCCGCATCATGGACGAGCTTAGGGCCTCTAGGGACTTTTACGACCAGACGGGAGGGTCCTGCCTATACGATGAGATACTGAAGGAAGAGAAAGAGGCATCGGTGAGGCTGGTCACCGAGAACGATTTCTTCGTGGCCATGTGTCCCTACGCGTCCAGGTATCCCTTCGAGATTTGGATCCTACCTAAGGAGCACGAAGTCCACTTCGAGGACATGAGCTACGACGAAAGGCGCGCCTTGGCCTGGATGCTAAAAGACGCCTTCACCCGGTTGGGCAGCCTAATCAACGATCCGCCCTTCAACTACTACATCCACACAGCGCCCTGTGACAGAAGGGACCACAGGTACTACCACTGGCACATCGAGATAACGCCCAGGCTGTCGAGTACGGCAGGGTTCGAGAGGGGAACTGGCTTCTATATCAATTCCGTGCCCCCGGAGGACGCTGCCAGGCTTCTCAGGCAGGCTGGCCAGGAATCTCGGGGATGAGATTCCTGTATATCTCATCGTAGGTCCCTGCGGACCTCTCCCAAGAGAAATCCTGATTGAATCCGTTTGTCTGCAAACGTTTCCAGGCGGTACCTCTCTTGCGGACCTCCAGAGCCTTGTCGATAGCTCCCAACAACGCCTCGGGT
>JABAOD010031619.1_pt3 | contig 11096 bp, 9 predicted proteins | sample 7062151 | NCBI WGS metagenome assembly JABAOD01 (sample SAMN14538626, study PRJNA623070) | marine sediment metagenome | biome: marine biome [ENVO:00000428]; feature: marine pelagic biome [ENVO:01000023]; material: deep marine sediment [ENVO:00002113] | place: India: Gulf of Khambhat ...
AACCGCCGTCCTCGCGAGCGATTTGCATCAGAGGAAGCGCTGGTTGAGATTTGGTCTTTTTACTTTCGCGGTGTCCAGCTTCCTGCTGCTGGTGTTTTTGATCCTGGGGCGGGACCTGATCCGCTCCTGGGTTACCAGCCTGGTATACCAGGCCTATTACGCCGATCCTGCCACCCCGTTCGGCGCCCTTTTCGCCCGTTTGGCCCCAAACGCGCAGGCCAACCCCGTTGAAAATTATGTTGAAAAAAGCCTGAAGCTGTACTCGCCGCTCGTGCTTCTATATTTTGAGATCGCGCTGGTGTTTAACTTGCTGTTGGCCAGTCTGGCGTTCCCGACAGTGTTCTGGGAGCGCCGGTTCAGGCCTTTCCTGGCGGCTCTCTGGCGAAATCTGCGCAAACCTGCCGTTCTTTGGGCAGGGCTGTGGTTGGGATTGAGCACCTCGATCCGGGTGGCGGGACCAGCTGCAGGCGTTTTGATTGGCGGATACGCGATCTCAAAGATGAGACGCAAAGCGTTGATTCCCCTCGTTGCCTACTTCGCCATCGCAGCGCTCATCACCTATGCCACGTGGCCGGGTCTCTGGGACTTCCCTATCTTTCGGTTTATCGAGCACCTCACCTCGGTTACCGAATTTGGCTGGAAAGGCAAAGTGCTGTTTCAGGATGCTTATCATGAGCTAAACGAGTTGCCGAGGAACTATCTGCCGGTGCTACTGTCCTTGCAGTTTACGGAGCCGGTGATCGTCCTGTTTGTGCTGGGAACCCTCGTCGGTGCCGTCCGACTGTACCGGGGTTCGATCGACCGGGCGGCGATGATTCTACTCCTGCTATGGTTGTTCACCCCGATCACCCTGGCTGTTATTTTCCGGCCTCGCATGTATGATAATTTCCGGCATTTCTTATTTGTGATCCCCCCCATTTTTGTCTTGACTGGCCTCGGGCTCGGTTTTCTTTTTAGCCGGATCAGATCGCGTGCGCTGTCTGCCGCGTTGTTGATCGCGCTGGTCTTGCCCGGCCTTTTCTGGATTGTAAGGCTGCATCCGTACCAGTATGTCTACTACAATTCGCTGGCCGGAGGCGTTTCCGGCGCCTTTCGCAGATACGAGCTGGATTATTGGGCGACTTCCTATCGAGAGGCGACGGACTACCTCAATGACCTCGCGCCACCGAATTCCACAGTTTTTGTGTGGGGTCCCGCTCACATCGTTCAGGCCTATGCCCGCAGCGATCTGAAGGTTGAGCGTTACAATAGCCCATTCCGCGGGGAGAACCCGCCAGATTTTGTTGTGATCACGACCAGGTTCGATAAGGACCTGGAGGAGTTTACCGACGCCAGGGAGGTGTATCGAATTGGGCGGCTTGGGGCCCTTTTTGCCGTTGTGAAACAGCTCAACTAGCGCTGGATCTTAGAGCCCGACGTGCGCCGTTCATAAAGAGCCTCCCAAGCATATTGATTGCGCGCCTCCAAATCAGTCTGGCGAGCTTCGAGTCGTGCCGGTTGATAAAGGCCTCCAGCCGCCGCAGGATCTTCAATAACAACCAGCGTTTTTTGCCTTTTTCCTTGAGGTATTTCCGGATTTCTGAAAATGGTCCGAGGCCGTCCGGACTCGGTCCTGGCCGGTAGAGGTTTTCCAGCACTGCGTACCAGTGCTGTTTTTGAAGATGCGTTTTCACGTCGATCACCGTGTCCAGAATGACGTGGTCTTCATTGACAAGCTCACTGAAGGAGAGACGCTCCAGATCCATGATGCGAAGCCGTCGGATCCCACCTTCTTCGTCAATCTCAAGCATCAGGTCGCAATAGTCCAGGCTGAGCCCGGCCGACCACAGCCACGTAGAGAGTTCGCGGAGTTTGTCCAGGAGCTGCCACCTGTTTAGATAGACGTTGTGCTGGCGGGCGGCTTGCATGACGCCCCTGGCCGCTGTTTGTAAATTCCAGAAATCTGAAAGGCGATGGACGCGGCAGGTAAAAAGCCTGCCGGCATCCGGTGGCGGGACTTCCTCGAGGAAGAGCCCCAGCCACCCTTTTTTTTCTTCCGGGTCGAAGGGTGCGTTCAACCGTTCGCAGGTGAGCAGCAGGGGCCCTGCACTGAGCAAGTGGGGGGCGGGGCCGGCAACTTTCTCCTGGATGAAAACATAGCTCATAAATTCTTTGATCAGGTCGAGCTGGTTGTTGATCTCGCCTCGATAATGTGAAAAGCCGCGCAGCTTAATCACCACCCGATCTGCGGGTACGAAATGTCGGCCCGCCTTGAGACCTTTTACCCTGCTGATGGTGAACTGGTTCGCTTTCTCGAACCCCTTTTCGTCTTGCAGACGTCGGGTGCCGTCCTCGACGACGATTTCATCGATATCCCCGCGCAGGAGATGATCAAAGAACAGCGCATTTTTGGAGAACCAGGGGTTTTTTGCCCGGGCCTGCGGAGCAAGCAGGTCCAGACAAACAAGACGCCGGTCTGGCAGTTCGTTTTTCGTACTCCAGTAGTTGGCGACCAGCGCGTCGGTTTCGTATCCGAATTCGACCGCTAACTGTCGTTCCCCCTGCTTCAGTGCGAGGCACTCTCTGGCCACCTTCGTCACCGACTCCTGGAACTTCCGGTACAGACCGCGCCCCCCTAATGTGGCGATTGCACGCTGAATGGTCTGGCTGGCCTGATCCCAGCCCAGGATCGTGTAACCGGTCAGGACGCTTTCCAGGGTCAAGTCGTCAACCGACGTAAAGCGGCAGCGCAGCGGGGGTGAAAAGTTCCTCAGCGCGGTAAATTCCGTCCTGATCTCGTCCTGGATTTCATCAGGGCTGCAGCGGCAGGGCTCGGAGAAAAAGAACGCCAGGTCTAATGGGAAGACCAGGTCCGCATCCAAGAACCGGGACTGACCCATCGATTGGGATTTTCCGAGGAACGTAAAGAGCCAGTTGTAAATCGTCCAGACCAACTGGTATGTGCGGGGTCCGAGCCTCTGCCCGTCAACGCTAACCCGAAAAGGATCTGCATAGCCCAGGGCGACCGGTCCCGTCGCGATCACCGCCACCAGGGATTCGCGCAAGGGTCCATACGTCCCCTGCAGGTTCTGCAAAACTTCTTCGCAGCTGCTGAGCATGAACCGGGCATATGAAGTGGGGTTGGAAGAGAAAGGGACGTTCCTGCGCCTCAGGTAGCGGCGGACGTCCTCAAGAAGGATCGGCAAATGCCAGTTTGGCTCACGCCCGGTTTTTTGAGGAGACAGTTGATCTTCGAAAACCTGGGTGATCTGGTCTCGCCTACGGACAGCGGGGATCAAGGGTGATCCTTCCGTGTGAGCGCCATTTCATAGGCTCGCAGCAGCTTCGGGAAGTTCCGTTTCCAATCGGCGCGTTGTTCAGCCAGTGACCGGGCGGCCTGCCCCATCTCAGGCAACTTTTCCCGGGCGTCGAGGGCGTTGTCGATGGCCTGGGAAAGTGCGGCAACGTCGCCATCTCGGAACCACCAGCCTTGAGCCCCGTGGTTGATCCACTCCCGGTTGCCCGGGATATCCGACACCAGCGCGGGCGTGGCGCACGCCAGGGCTTCCAACAGGGAAATAGAACTCCCATCGCTCCGGGAGGCGCTGACATACAGGTCAGCAGCCCGGAAGTAGTCGGGCAGGGCAGGCTGACTCNNTGAACCCGTTCCAGGACGCCACCGCTCAGAAAGATGCGACGCAGAAGCGCAGCCTGGGAGCCGCCGCCGAGCAGCAGGAGGCGGAGTTCAGGCCGCTGCCGGGCAATCTGTACAAACGCGCGCGCGATCAGGTTCACCCCATAGCCTGGCTCCCAGGCACGGGTGGAGAGAAGGACGAAGCACCCCTGCCAACCGAGGCGGGATCGCAGAGCTGCCGCCTGGGATTCATGCACCTTGCCGTCCGGAGCAAACTGTTCGATATCGATTCCCCATGGGAACGTCACAATCTGATCCGCTGGATACCCAAACGCGATCGCTTTGTTCTTTACGGTCTCACAATCTCCGATCAGCACATCTGCGCGGCGCAGTGTGATGGTGGTGGCGAATCTCCAGAGTGCGTTCCGATCAGCGTCCCGCAGCAGGTCAGATCCCCAGGAGGCCACGACCAGCGGGCGGAATCCGGCCAATGCGGCCAGCAGCCCCGCCGTCTGGATTGGGCCGGCATGAATAAGCTCTGGCTCATAGGCGGCGATGACGTCCCGCAGGCTCATGAAAAGGCGCGGGCCGGTAAGGAGACTGGCTGGCGATCTCCCACCTGCCCACTGGATCTGCGTGACATCGGGAGGGAGGGCGCGATCTTCAAGTTGCGGCCCCCGGCGCTCCAGACGCAGGAAGAACACTTCGTGCTGTGAGCGTGCCAGCGAGCTGAGAAAACGGTGATCGTGGGGTGTGTAGTCCCGGGAAAAATATAGAACCCGCATGCTTTGCTCGTCTCGGGACACCCGCCCTTCAACTGTTCCAGACAGGCGGGTATCTGGTGCAACGGGAATCGTCCGGTGCCCGCGTGCCCGATCTACGCGGCGCCCAGATCAATCCAGCGCAATTCCTTCCCGAAAGGCAGGTCAACCAGGGCCCGCGTGCCGACGACGGCCTCGATTTCATATGGGGGGATGGCCCCTGGGGTGGCAGGACGGAGCACGTCGATCAGCGCGCGGTCCAGGATCTCCCCGGCCTGAATATCCCGTGCAGCCCGCAGGCACCGTCGCTGTAAGATGACCGTTTCAGCCTCGTTGGCTGCCACAAACTTGTCGGCAGAGCCAAGCGCGCGCTCCAATTCCCTCGTTCTGTCCACCATCTGGGCCCAGGCGCTCGGGTTCAACGCAAAGGGGTGGTCGGGTCCCTCCCGAGCGTTGTCATCGGTAAAATGTTTCTCGATCACTCGGGCGCCCAGCGCGACGGCGCCCAGCACCGCTGCGTGTCCCGGCGTGTGATCCGACAGGCCGATGATCACGTCCGGAAAGACAGTGGCATACGTTCGGAGGACGTTCAGGTGCAAATGGTCGAAATTCTCCGCGCTGCCGGTGTAGTTCGTGTTGCACTGCATAAGGACCAATTGCTGATTGTGCTCCCGCACTGCGCGCACCGCGCGTACGACTTCCCCCATATCGGAAGCCCCCGTGGCCATGATGATGGGTTTTCCTTTTTTGGCCAGGTACACGAGCGCTTCGATCCAGGTGATCAGACCTGATCCGGCCTTATAAGCCGGGACAAAAGGCTCCAGCATATCGATCGCTTCAAAGTCATAAGGCGAGGAGAAGTAGCTGATGCCGGCTTCATCGCAGGTCTCTTTGAGGATTGGGGTCCAGGAAAACGGGAGGGAGGCATCCTGGTAAACCTCGAAGACCGATTTTTTCCAGGTCGCCTGATGAGAGAGCTGGCTTCCCAGAGCGCGGAAGCCATAATCTGAGACGATCCTGGGAGCCTGGAAATTCTGAAATTTGGCGGCATCGGCCCCGGCTTCTTTGGCCAGGTGGATGAGCGCCTTCGCCCGTTCGATATCACCGTCGTGGTTGGCTCCGATATCCGCGATAAAGTAAGTGGGATGACCTTCCCCAAGTGCGCGGGTGCCGAACTTGATGTCCATTTGTTTTCCTCTTAGCCGGCTCGCCCCGGGTTTCGTGGCTGTCGACCACGCGGGGCGTGAGCGGCTGCCCCCGAGTCTGAGCTTATGCAGCCATCGCGCGCAGTCGTTCAGGATAACTTTCTTCGTAGAGTCGGTAGAATTCGTCCAGCCCGGCCGCCAGGTCGGGCGGCGGTGCGCCCAAAGCCTCCGTCAGCTTGTCAGCGCGCAGGGTAAGGTTTGGCGAGCGGGCCGCCTCCAGGCCGGCGGCCGAGACGGAAGCCGGACTGATCAAGGTGTGATCCAGGTTGAAACGCCTTGCCAGCGCCATCCCAAAATCAAATTTGCTGGAACACTCGCTGCTGACGACGTGGTAAAGCCCGCTCAAGCCCATCTCGAGCATGTGTATCAGCATGTGGGCCAGGTGGTTGGCCAACAGCGGACAGAAATTGACGTCCGTAAAGCCCATGATCGGCACGCCCGCTCGCAGGTTGTTCAGAAACCACTCCGCCAGGCTCCGTTTTCCAGACGGGCTCCATCCGAACAGGTTTACCCGGGCGATTATGGCGTCCGGATTGGCCTGCGCCACTGCACGCTCTCCATTCAGTTTGGTTTGGGCGTAGACGCTGAGGGGGTTAGGGACATCGGTCTCCAGATAGCTCCCACGCCGACCGTCAAAGACCGCGTCCGTGGAGACATGCAAGAAGCGCGCTCCGCCCCTGGCTGCAATCTGCGCCAGTTCTCCGGGCAGATCCCCGTTCAGGCGTTGGGCCAGATCGGGAGACCGCTCACAAGCATCAACGTTCGCCAGCGCTGCGCAGTGGATGACCCAGTCCGGTCTGGCGTCGTCGAAGGATTTCTGCGGGGCGCCTACTTTCAGCAGGTCGGTTGTCTGAACCGTAAACGTCCGGGTCCGTATGGGGCGGCTGTGGACCGTGCCCACGACGGTGTGATGACGAGCGGTCTCCAGGGCCACATTGATGCCCAGTAAGCCGCTCGCCCCCGTGACGAGCACCCGCATCAGGGCGCAAACCCTTGGGTCAGGGCTGCTTCAATCGGCGCCACAATTTCGCGGATCTGGTCTACGTTCAGCCACTCCGTGTTGGTGTTGCTGGCGAAACAATACCCGTCGGGCAGGGGACGTCCCTTGCCCTGCCATTCATGACCAAACCAGTTGGTCGCCAGCTCGGGTGCGGGCTGGACGACAAACATATCTTCCAATTCGAGGGTTGCGCGTGCCTCATCTTCGGAAATGAGGATTTCGTGGAGCTTCTCTCCCGGACGGATACCGACCACCTCGATTTCGGCGTCGGGGGCGATCGTCATCGCCAGATCGATCAGCCTCATGCTCGGGATCTTGGGGACAAAAACCTCCCCGCCATACATCTGTTCCGTCGCCCGGATTACGAAGCGCACGCCATTTTCGACAGAAACCCAGAAGCGGGTCATGCGCTCATCGGTGATGGACACTTTGCCGTTTTCCCGCTGCTGTAGGAAGATCGGCACCACGCTGCCACGACTGCCAACCACGTTCCCATAACGCACGCAACTGAATCGCGTGGCACGTCCACCCGCGTAGGCGTTGCTCTGTACGAATAGCTTTTCCGCGACGAGCTTCGTCGCGCCGTACAGATTGATCGGGCTGACCGCTTTGTCCGTACTCAGCGCGACGACTTTCTGCACACCGGCATCAAGCGCAGCATCGATCACGTTGCTGCTCCCAAGGATGTTCGTTTTGACGGCCTCCATCGGGTTGTACTCGCAAGCCGGGACTTGCTTTAGCGCCGCGGTGTGGATCACGATGTGGACGCCATTCATCGCCCGCTTTAAACGGGCCAAATCGCGAACATCACCAATAAAGAAGCGCAGGCTTGGATGGTCAAAGCCACTGGTACGCATCTCATGTTGTTTTAGCTCATCGCGGCTGTAAACGATCAGCTTCGATGGGTGGAACTCGTTGAGCATGGTGCGGACAAATTCCTGTCCGAACGACCCGGTCCCACCCGTCACCATTACGACTTTGTCCGTCCAATCCATCGGTTGCTCCTCTAGTTGGCGCCCTTTCCTTTTCGGATTACGATCAACGGATAGGCCCCGTGTTCGCCCAGATGGTGAGGGAATATCTCTTCCAGACTATAGACCAGCCGCAGAAACCAGCGCCCGGCGAGGCGCTCATGCACGAAAGCGCGCAGAAATCGCACGTTAAGAGTTCGCCAGACGCAGATTTCAAGCGGTATTCGGGATCCAAGCTCGCGCTTGAGGGCGTCCGCGTTGTGCTTGTTCACAAAAGTCGATTTGGGTTCCGGGCTGCGCGCTGCCTCCTGGTCTTCGAGTGTTGAAGGCTGCTCTGCCATGGCCTGCCCCTTGCCCAGAAGCCTGCTTCGGAAGGCCCTTAACCGGTAGGACCAATCGATCAGGGGGTCAAAGATCCGTGTGAACGTGGAGGATTTCCAACCATTGACCACCACCGCGCTTGAGCCGGGAGCGAGCACACGATACGTCTCTTCGAAGGCGCGCCCATGTTCGTTTTCGGGCAGGTGATGGATCGTATGCAGCGAAACGACGCCCTCAAACACATCGCTCTTGAAAGGCAAATTGGCTACATCTGCGACGACGAACAGCCCGTGGTCGGCGATCCGCTCGCGTGCCGATTTCAGGGCGATAATTGAAAGGTCTGCGCAGACCCGATGTCGGTAACCTTTTGAATATTCCAGGTACTCAGGGTATTGGATCGGTCCCGAGCCAGCGTCTAGCAAGCGGTTTCCCGTGGGCCTCAGGTAGCGACCCACCCTGAGGTGACAACGGTGGATATACTCTCGGGAAACCTCACGCAGGTCTTCATACCGTGCGTTCTGGTACAAGCCGTNNCGTGCGTTCTGGTACAACCCGTCGCCGACTACCTTCCAGCCGATCTTGTTGTAGAACTCGCGCACTTGTTGCTTGATTTCCTGTTCCGAGGCCATGATCGCTTTTGCCATCTTGTTCTTCTTAGACCTTGCAGCGTGTGCCTATGTGATCGCCTGCCAATCGATCGGTTCCCCGGCCAAAAATTGAAACGTGTTCCCAAAAAACGCCTGCCCGTCGGCAGACAGGGTGCGGTCCAGCGGCCATTCTTCTAATTCCTCCCACATGTGCAGCAGTTGCCAGGGGAAAGGCCGTGGGAACTCGAAAAAGAACCGGTAGGCGTAGTGCCAGGCGTCCTTTACCTGGGCCTCTGTTGGACGATGGCCCTCCAGGTCTGCGAACACGCGGTCGAGTAGTTCCCGGTACGCATTCCAGGAATCAGGGTCCAGCGTTAAGCCCTTGTTTCTATAATGCGTCTGACCGGCGACGATCACTGGCCGCCCGCTCATGACCATCTCCAGACCGACCGTTGTGGTGTAAACCAACCCAAGATCGGCGATCTCGAAAAGGTCATACGTGTTGACAGGAGCGTCCGCCGCGATGATATGCAAGTGGTCAGGCATTGTCGGGGCGGCGCGGTGTACGACCTCGGTCACGGATGGCCCCTTCTTATACTGCTCACCAGGGTGGATCCGGATCAAGAGCTGCAGATCCTGACGCCCGGCGAAGTAACGAACCGTTTCTTGCAGCCACTCGGTCATGCTCTCGCTGAAAACCTGTCGACCGAGCGTCAGGCTATCTCCAATCACATTGGTCGCCAGCAGTGCAATCGGTCGGCTGTCCAGGCCCAGTGACCTGCGCACACGAGCGCCCCCGGCGCTCGGAACGCCCTGCCAGCGCCGGGCGAAGTTCTTCCACAGGCTGGCGTCCTGGCGGGCGGCAAACAAAGTCTCGACTCGATCTTTCTGGGCGGCGGTGAGCGACCCGTCTTTGCGGGCCACCCAGAGGGCGTCGGTGTTTTGTCGCATCACCTCATCGTTCCTGGCCAGCCAGATTCTCTTGCGCTGCTCGCCGAACTCGTACGTCACAACCGGTCGGCCCAGAAAACGGCCGGTGCGGAACACGGCGCCGAACTCCAGGATGCTGCCGTTTGGCACGATAACCGTATCCGGTGGGCGCTCCTGCATCCAGGCCAGCGCGGCCCGGGCTGCGTCTGTGTTGCGTTCCAGCCGCATGCGGTACAGATCGCTTTCCGTGTCCACCTCCTCAACCTGGAGGCTGTATTGGGTGTCGCGATAGGCGACGGCTTCCACGCCGCGCTGCAGATCTTCAGGCAATGTCTGCGCGGCTGCACGCATATCCACCATGGGGAGCAACTTCACCAGCGGCTCGATAGGGCGCAGGACCTCCTGGACGTAAAGGTTTTGTCGCCTCAAGTCAAATCGATGAAAGGGTTTTTTCCAGGTCGCGTAGGGCAAGTATGCCAGCGTGACACGATGGCCCAACCCGGCGAGCGCCAAACTCAAAAGACAGGTATGCTGGGTCCAATAACGCAATGTCGTGAAGACGAACAGCTGTTTTCCAGAGGGCGCGTGCCTGGCCGCCTGAGTGGCCTGAGCGACCCAGTCCGGCAAGTGCGCCTTCAGGTGATCAAGCGAGAAATTCAGATCCACTGGTTTTCCGCCATGACGAAGGTGCCAATACATCTCGGCTGTCAGGGGAAGCTCACCGAGGAGATCTTTTAGCGCGGTCTTTCCGCGGACTGGCATCAACCCACCTCTTCGATCTTCCAAGACAGTCGCGGCCGTACCGGACCCAGACGAGTCTCCGGCCAGTGCATCCCTGGCGCTCCGGTTCCATCGACGGTAAACATCAGAGCGCGTTCATCCTGGAAGTAACGTTTGATCCGATACGCGCTGGCGTTAAACCCCAAGACGTATCGGCCTTCGTTGAGGAAGTCAGGGGGAAGCGCTGTTCGACTTACGTAATGTCCCGCCGGGCGAACGCCCAGGCGCTCAAACTGGTCGCGCTCATCGGTATCGAATGAAGTCAGCACGGTTTCGCCTCGAGCCGTCGATAAATAAACGCCCACCCGCAAACCCTGAATGGGTGCGTCAAGGCAATACTCCACCTCGATCGTGATCGGTTCCACCGAACGGAACGCATCGACGGCGCGCCTTTGGGCGTCGCAGACCCGCAGGGCGACCGGTCTGAATGGGGCAGCCCCGGCCGGAATCTCATCCACCGTCCACTGTCGTTCTCCCGTCTGCGAAAACCCCGAGGACATATAATAATCCACGGCTTCGGAGGTCGGCGCCCGCAGCGCAAGCCGGCCGCTCTCCAGGACGATGGTCTCTTTCGTCAACCGCATGATGGCTGACATATTGTGGCTTACGAACAGGACGGTGCGCCCTTCCTGGGCCACCGAGCTCATCTTGCCCAGGCACTTGCGCTGGAACTCCGCGTCTCCGACCGCCAGCACCTCGTCGACCACCAGGATCTCCGGCTCCAGGTGGGCGGCCACGGAAAAGGCCAGCCGCAGGTACATGCCGCTGGAATAGCGTTTGACCGGCGTGTCGATGAATTTCTCGACGCCGGAGAAGTCGACAATCTCGTCGAATTTTCGATCGATTTCGGTTCGTTTCATCCCGAGAATGGCGCCGTTCAGGTAGATGTTCTCCCGGCCGGTCAGCTCCGGGTGGAAGCCAGTGCCGA
>JABAOD010006856.1_pt2 | contig 11094 bp, 14 predicted proteins | sample 7062151 | NCBI WGS metagenome assembly JABAOD01 (sample SAMN14538626, study PRJNA623070) | marine sediment metagenome | biome: marine biome [ENVO:00000428]; feature: marine pelagic biome [ENVO:01000023]; material: deep marine sediment [ENVO:00002113] | place: India: Gulf of Khambhat ...
CGACTTGCCCGAGCCGTTGGGTCCCATGATCACGTGGATCTCGCCGTAGGGGACCTCCACATCGACTCCCTTGAGGATCTCGAGCTCGCCGATCGAGGCTCGGATGTCCTTCACCTGAAGTGCCAGGCTCATACCGTCGACTCCTCGCGACTCAGGTACACGCCGCCGTCGTCCACCTCGACCGCGTAGACCGGAACGGGTCTGGTGGCAGGCAGCGAGTCCGGCTTCCCGGTGCGCAGATCGAACTCGGAGCCGTGCCGGGGGCACTCCACGGCGAGGTCGAACACCTCGCCTTCCGCGAGCGACGCTTCGGCATGGCTGCACCGATCACCGATGGCGTACACGTCGTCCCCGATCCTGAAGAGGGCGATGCGGTCCTCGCCGATGTCCACGCGCAGCCCTGCACCGGCAGGGATGTCGTCGATGGCGGCAACTCGTGTGCGCTCCATCACACCCGTCCTTCTGCCTGGGCTTCCACGAACTTGGAGTTCAGCCGGCGCCGGATGGGGTCGACGATCCCGGGCACGCAGAACTTGGCGAGCGCCTCTTCGAAGAAGCCCCTGAGCTGCAACCGGTCCGCCTGCTCCCTGTCGAGGCCGCGCGACATGAGGTAGTAGCGCTGCTCCTCGTCGAGCGGCCCGACGGTGGAGCCGTGGCCGCAGCGCACATCGTTGGCGAGGATCTCGAGGTTGGGGACCGACTGTGCGGAGGCTCCGTCGGAGAGGATGAGGTTGCGGTTGGTCTGGAAGGCGTCGGTGCGCTGGGCGCCCTCGTCGATGCGGATCATCCCGGTGAACACCGAGAGGGCCTCGTCTTCGACGGCCCCCTTGAGGAACATGTCGGACGCCGTGTTGGTGCCGATGTGGTGCATGAAGTAGCGGTAATCGAGGGTCTGCTCGTGTTCCCCGAAGTAGGCGCCCACGATGTCGGCGACGGATCCCCGACCTTCGAGGTCGACCGTGAGATGAAGTCGCGCTGCGGCGGCGCCCAGCCCCGCCTCCGAGAGTCGGAACGAGGCGTCGCGCCCCACCCGGGCTCGGCCTTGAGCGAAGATCCGATCGGTCTGGGCGAGGGATTGGACGATGCCGGTCCGCAGGGTGGCATTCGTGCCGACGACCATGTCGAGCTGGGGCACGACGATGCCATCGCCGGGGCCACCCGTGTACTGGATGACGACGGAGGCCTCCGAGCCCTGTTCGGCGACGAGCACGATCCGCGGGAAGCTCACGGCCCCGGCGGCTCCGGCTTGCACCTCGATGTAGAAGGGTCGCTCCTCGGCCACCCCTCGTGGGACGCGCAAGACGACGCCATCGGACCCGAACGCCATCGCAGCGACCGAGAACTTGTCGACCTGTGACGCAGCACCGATTCCATAGACGGGCTCGAGCCACTCCGGACCGGTTGCTGCGACCGAAGACAAGTCGGTGAACTCGGCCTTGGTCCCGCTGGTTGCGAGCTCGCTGACATGACCATCGACGACGATGGCCACACCGGCCGTCTCCCCGATCGCTCCGAGCATCTCGTCATCGGTCACCACTGCCTCGAACGTCTCACCCGCCATGGGCGTCGAGTCGAGGTCGACGTCGAGCTCCACGTAGCGCCAGACCTCTTCCTTCGGGCTCGGCATGCCGAGCTCGGTGAACGTGGCGAAGGCCGAACGGCGGCGTTCGGCGATCCACGGCGCGACGTTGCCTACCGCGCGGTCGAGCGTGTCGGAGTCGAGTTGTGTCACGAGTGTGCTCCTTGCGAGCGAGGTGCTGGAGAGGATACCTGGGGCCGGGTGCCTAGGAGAATCCGGGTGGCGGCGACGCAGCGAGCTCGGCGGCTCTGGCAAACACGCCGTCGAGCATCGACTCGGTGAGCCGCCCCGTGAAGGTGTTGTGCTGCGACACGTGGTAGCTCGCCAACAGGCTGACCCCGCCGTCGAGCTGGAGTTCGAGACCGTGCGCGAAGCCGGGGCGAGGGACCGGGAGATCGATACGGGATCGCAGATGCCGCCACAACGTCTCGTACGCGTACTGACCGAGACAGACGAAGACCGCTGCCGCATCGAGCGCTTCGAGCTCCTGCGAGAACCAGGACGAGCAGTTGTCCCGCTCTTCAGGGAGAGGCCGGTTGCCGGGTGGCGCACACCGCACGGGCGCCGTGATCCAGCAGTCACGGAGCTCGAGGTCGTCGTCACGGCTCACCGCCTCGGGTCGATTCGCGAACCCGGTCGCGTGCAGGCTCCGGAAGAGCCACTCCCCGCTCTTGTCACCGGTGAACATGCGGCCCGTCCTGTTGGCGCCATGGGCGGCGGGCGCCAGACCGATCACCACGACACGGGCGTCCGGGTCGCCGAACCCGGGAACCGGCTTCGCCCAGTACTCGTCGTCGCGGAAGGCGGCTCGCTTCTCGATGGCGACCTGTTCGCGCCACTCCACGAGGCGAGGGCAACGGCGACACGCGACGAGCTCTGCGGTCAGCCTCTCGAGATCATCCCGGCCCATCGGGTGGAGGCAGATGCCCCAGATCGAAGGAGGTGGTCGCAGACCAGAGCATCCAACCGAGGTCCCGCGCCTCGGCGACGTTCTGTACGCCGAGGATGTCCTCGTCCTCGATGAACGCGCGCTGCAGCCAGGGTCGATAGATGGCGAAGCCGTTGAGGCGGGTGAGACCGGAGTCGAGGGCTCGCGCGACGATCTCGACGGCACACTCCTCTGGGTCCTCACACCCCGCCCAGCCGGGCCCGTACGTGTAGGTGTAGATCATCGGGCTCAGCACGTCGACGGTGTTCGACAGCACCTGCGGCAGCTGACCGATCCCCTCGTCGGTGCTGCTCTCGAGCGTGATGGCGAAGATGTCCGCGGCGGTGGCACAGCCGAGCGGGCTCAACCGGCTTCGAGCCTCGGACAGGAACGCCGAGATCGTCTCGAGCCGGATCTGCTGCTTCTCCTGGCTGTAATAGTCCTCGACCGTCAGGCCGTCGAACCCGAGTTTCGAGATGGGGCCGTCCGACGGGAACCGCACGTAGTCGAACTGCACCTCGTCGAACCCCAGGCGGCAGGCCTCGACGGCCAGCGAGAGGGCGTACTCCCAGGAGTCCCGATCCGTCGGATCGAGCCACCGGAGACCCTTGTTGTTCTGCCACGGCTCACCCGTGTCGGTGTTCCTCGCGGCGAGCGCAGGCTCCTCACGTGCCAGGAAGTTGTCCTGGAAGGTCACGATCCGGGTGATCTTGTAGAGACCGGCCTCGTCCATGTCGGGGATGAGCTCGTCGAAGTCGTAGAGCGGCTTCACCGCACCGATCTCGTGCGCCTTCGCAACGCCGGTGTCGTGATAGACGAACCCGCTCTCGTCCTTCGTGTCGACGACGAACGCGTTGACCCCACTGGCGGCTGCCAGATCCAGCAACTGGCGCCACTCCGTCGGATTGGCCGCCTTGTCGGCGCCGATCCGCAACCCCCGGACGAACCGGGGCTCCATCGACACGACCATGCTCGACTCGCCCGCCCAGTCGATGGTCTGCGGTTCGAAGGCGGGTCGGGTGACCTGGAGGCGGTCGCCCACCGCCCGGTTGAAGCGGAACTCCCCGTCCTCGTCGGTGATCACTTCCTCGTCGCCGAGCACGACGCGCGCATCCGGCAGCGGGCGGCCGTTGTCGCCCAGCACGCTGCCACGCAGCACCACCGGATCGAGCCGCACCTCGAACGGACGATCTTCGGCCGGCAGCTCCATGATCGTGGCGGATGCCTCCCGGAAGCCGGGAGCCGTCGCCGTGATCGCAATCGGTTCCTCGGCCCACTCGATGCGCAAACTCCCATCGCGTGACGCCTCGAGGACATCGTCCCCGGCGAGCACCAGCGCCGACGTGAGCGGGGTGAGATCGTCGCCGGCGAGCACCGAGATCTCGAGGGTCGGCAAGGGTGGTTCCGGTGTGCGAACGCCCTCGCCGCCCAGCATGACGGAGGGGCCGCCGCAGGCGATGGCTGCGAAGGCGAGGAGCATGAGCTTGGGGGCAAGACGTGACATCGGAGGCGAACCTCGGAGAAACAGGACAAACGACCCGACGGATCGTGACGCGCCAAGGCTAACAAGCCATTGCGGCCTACCGGCTGTGGTGATACCGTCGCTATGGCTCTCCCCTTTTGTGAGGGGGGTCTCGCACCAGGAGGGCACATGACGAGGACCGCTCGTTCGGTCCGGTTGGCGGATCCTGTCGGGATCTATCTCGACGAGGTGTCCGGGCACGAGCTGCTGACCGCAGACGACGAGGTACGTCTCGCCCGGGACATGGAAGCGGGCGTCGAAGCGGCGGAGCGTTTGGAGTTCGAGGGGGACATTCTCACCGTCGCAGAACGACGCGAGCTCATTCGGGCGATCAGGCGTGGCGAAGAGGCCAAGGCACAGTTCATCCAGGCCAATCTGCGTCTCGTCATCTCGATCGCCAAGCGGTATATGGGTCGCGGGCTCGATTTCCTCGACCTCATCCAGGAGGGCAACCTCTGCCGTCGAGAAGTTCGACTGGCGCAAGGGATTCAAGTTCTCGACCTATGCGACGTGGTGGATCCGCCAGGCGATCACCCGCGGGCTCGGCAACCAGGGCCGGACGATCCGGCTGCCGGTTCACATGGTCGACGTCGTGCGAACCGTCCACGAAACCGAGCTGGCGCTCCGTGAGGAGAGCCGACGGGCACCGACGATCGACGAGATCTCCCGGTCGAGCGGTCTCGACCCGGCCAAGGTCGCCATCGCACTCGAGGCACCGGGTGATTGCGTGTCCCTCGATCTCCGTGTCGGCGACGACGGCGACGCCGAACTCGGCGACTTCGTCGAGGACGACGCCACGCCGGATCCATTCGTCGTGGTGTCGGAGCGCGCCCGCCGGGTTCACCTCGAGGATGCGCTTGCGACACTCGAGAAGCGCGAGGAGCAGGTGCTCCGGCTCCGTTACGGGATCGGCGACGACTCGCCGCGGACGCTGTCGGCGGTCGGCCAGATCCTCGGGATCACCCGCGAGCGAGTGCGCCAGATCGAGGCGAAAGCCCTCGGTCGCCTCCGGCACCCGACACTTGGGTTCGACCTGGAGTCGCTGCTCTAGGCCGGCTCTCGGAGAGCACGATCACCGGGCACCGGTGCGATGCCGCGCCCGGTCGACGATTCCCGACCGCGAGAGCCGCCACCCCGGCACCGGTACCATCGCAGCCAGATGACCGTCCACGGAATCATCGTCGCCGCCGGGTCGAGCACCCGATTCGGGGGCGACGTGCCGAAGCAGCTTCTGGAAATCGCCGGCCGACCCGTCGTGGCGTGGTCGGTCGAAGCATTCGTTGCGGCGGGCGTCGACTCGATCGTCGTCGTCGCATCCGCCGATCGCCGCCACCAGATGACCGATGCCCTCGGATCCTTCGAATCACGGATCACGCTGGTCGGCGGTGGGTCCACCCGCAGCGAGTCGGTGGCCAGGGGCATCGACGCCGTCGACGGCGACCCCGATGACAGGGTGTTGATCCACGATGCGGCGCGTCCCGCCGTGAGCGTGACCCTCGTGCAGGCCGTCATCGCAGCACTCGGGGACTTCGAGGCGGTCACCCCCGTCGTGGCTGTCACCGACACGCTGGTGGAAGCCGACGAGGGCCGCCTGGCCGCGGTGGCGGACCGGGCGAGATACGCCCGCGTCCAGACACCCCAGGGATTCCGCCTCGGGACGATCATCGCCGCGCATCGTCTGGCCGGCGAGGCAGGCGACGCGACGGCCACCGACGACGCCGGCCTGGTGCATCGCTATCTGAAGTGTGACGTCGCGCTGGTGCCCGGGGAGACCAGCAACGTGAAGATCACCACCGAGGGTGACCTCGACATCGCCGAGTTCGTGCTCCGTTCACGATCCTGAACGTGTCCCTAATGAGCGGCGGCCGGATCACGGGCCGAACGGCACTGTTGCCCGCGGACGCGGTAAGACACAGTGGTGGCGTGACATTGAGAGAGTGACGATGCCTGGAGCAGCGCGTTTGGATGCGGCAGAGCAGAGATTCACCCTCCTCTACGACGAGCACTACCGGACGGTCCTCGCCTATGTGGCCCGGCGTCTCGATTCGATATCCGTGGCGCAGGATCTGGCGGAGGACGTCTTCCTGATCGCCTGGAACAAGCTGGACCAGGTTCCGGATGGCGAGGAGGCTCTCTACTGGCTCTATGGGGTTGCGAAGAGGGTCCTGTCCAACCACCGACGCAAGACGGCGCGCCGCACCCGGATCGCAGCCGCATTCTTGCGGGCGTCGTCGCCACCCGATGAAGGGCCGGCAGAGCAGGTCGTGCGCGATGCAGAGGCCGAGATCGTGCATCACGCGCTGCACGAACTTCGAGCAACCGATCGGGAGCTGATCCAGCTCGCCTACTGGGACGAGCTGCCGCACGCCGCGATCGGAGAGATGCTGGGCTGCTCGCGTTCGGCGGTCGACGTCCGGCTCCATCGTGCCGTGCGTCGACTGCGGAAAGCCCTGACACGGTCACGACATATTCCGGTTGAGGGGCTCGCAGGAAGAGCCCCCGAGGAGAACACATGGCGACCGACCCACATGTGATCGAAGCGGTACGCAGGGCCGATCCCGTTCCTGACGTGGAGCGTCTGCCCCAACCGCGCCGTAGCGCCATCGGTCTGCTGGCCCTCGCCGGAAAGGAGTCGACCGTGAAGACGCTCGACCCGAAGCACACCACTCTCTCACCCTCGCCGCGAGGGCCTCGACGTCGAGCCCTCCTGGCCTTCGCTGCCGCGGCGGCTGTGACACTCGCCGCCATCGGTGTGGTTGCCCTGCTCGCAGACGACGAGACCGTGCCGCCCGCAGCGGCAACCACCACCCAGGCCCCCGACCCCACGACCACGACCGAGGCTGCGACCACCGAAACTCCGGACCCCACGACCACGACCGAGGCTGCGACGGCGACAACGACGACAACACAGGTGCCCCCTTCCGATCCGTTGGCCGGGTCGTGGGAGGCTCGTCAACTCGAGTTCGGGGTTGCGGCCGTGCATGCCACCGATCTGGGCTTCGTTGCCCTTGGAACGCGGACCGTGTCGCTGTCGACCGACGGGGTCTCGTGGGACGTCTCGCTGGAGACGCCGTTCGAGCCGCTCGATCCTCAACCCCAAGATCTGCTCCCCGGTGAGCCGCCGCTGGGTCGCATCGAGTCCCACCTGTCGAGGGCGGCGGTCGAATACGACGGCTCACTCGTCGTGTTCGGATCGGTCGCGACCGATATCCACTCGGGAGCCGGCAGCGTCGAACACTTCATGTGGCGGACATCGGACGGAGCCACGTGGACGCAGACACCGGTGACCACGATCATGACGGGGATGGGCGGTGTGCAGGACGCAGCCGCCATCGGGACACGGCTGATCGCCACCATGCTCAGTGAATCGGGCACGATCGTGTTCGTGACCGACGACGGGACCGATTGGACGATGCTCGAGCCCGCCGACAGCGGTCTCGGCGGGGTCCAACTCGCCCGATTGACGGTGCACGGCGGATTCGCTGCGATCGGCGGAGATCCGTCGGGACAGCACGCTCTCTATCGGTCCGTCGACGGAACGTCGTGGATGCGCGTCGACGGCTCGGAGTTCGCCGCCAGCGAGTACCCGACCTACAGCATCGCCTCACACGGCGAAAGCATGTACGTCGGCGGCGCGGTCTTGCTCGAGGAGGGGTTCGCACCCGCGTTGTGGATGTCCACCGGCACCGGCCGCTTCGAGCGTGTGGCGCTGGATCCATCTCTCGACGGCGGTTGGGGGTTCGTCGATGCCATCGAGCCCACCGATCGCGGGCTGTTCGTGCTCGCGTGGCAGGGAGCCACGGAGGATGCACCGAGCCGCATCGTGATGCACGCAGGCGATGACGCCGCCACCCTGAGCGTGATGCCGGACACCGAGAGCCTGTTCACCGGCGCCAACGACGCCGGCACGCTCGCCTACGACGGGTCCCGCCTCGTCGTGGCTGCGAGCGTCGCAACAGGGCCGGAGTGGACTCCGTGGTCCTGGATCTGGACGGCAGATGCCTGAGCGCAACACNNGACGTCGACGGCCGGCCGGAGTGGCGGCGGTCATGCCCGGTGCACTCAGAACAGCCGCAACGCCGGCGAGTCGATCCCACGCAGCTCGTCGTAGTCGACCTCCAGCCAGGCGATGCCCCGATCCCCCGCCAGCACCCTCGCCTGTGGCTTGACCTCCTGCGCCACGAAGAGCCCCGTCACGGGCGCCAGGCGCTCGTCGCGGTCGAGGAACTCGAGGTAGCGGGTGAGCTGCTCCACGCCGTCGATCTCGCCGCGCCGCTTGATCTCGACGGCGACTGTCGCACCCTCCGCATCGCGACACAACAGATCCACCGGGCCGATCGGAGTCGGGAACTCACGCCGCACGAGCGTCCACCCTTCGCCCAGGACCTCGACGCGCTCGGCGATGAGCCGCTGCAGCTCTGCTTCCACGCCGTCCTTCTGCAGACCCGGGTCGTCGCCGAGTTCGATCTCGGTGTCGAAGTGGATCTCGCCGAACGTGATCGTCAGGCGCTCACCTTTGGGATTCGTCACGATCCAGACATCACCGTCGTCGACCAGGTGGTTGGGGGCGTTCATCCAGTTGAGCGGCTTGTAGGCGCCGCCGTCGGCATGTACCGCAACACAGCCGTCTGCCTTCACCATCACGAGGCGGGTGGCGCTGGGGAGATGGGCGGTCAGTCGGCCGTCGTAGTCGACGGTGCATTCGGCGACACGGATGCGCATGGGGATGGAGCTTACGCCTGCGGCTCTCCCGCATCTTCGGCGAGCACGATCCTGGCGAGGGTCTTGGGAGCGACGAGGGTGTAAGACGTGCGCACCCACTCTCGCAGCTCCTCGATTCGCTCCTCCGTCGGAGCCTCGTCGAGCGTCACCGAGATCCAGCCGTGACGCCCGAGCCCGTATCCGGAAGGCACCACCGCATCATCGGTCGCCACGACCGCAGCCGCTTCCTCCCTCGGGAGCTTCACCGAGAGGTTCTTCGCCTCGATGTCGGAGAAGACGAAGTTCTTGCCACGCACTCGAAACGTCGGATGTCCGCCCCACTCCTCGATGTCGACCCGCTCCGCCTCGGGAAGCTCGGCGACGATGCGCTCGAGTCGGTCCATGTTGCCCATCACGCGCGATCGTACGCGGCCACTTGCACGAGGAGCGGGGATTCCCCGGGAGGGGGCCGCGATGGTCGGGTCGGTCAGTCCCCTGCGACGAAGAAGACCCACTCACCGTCTTCGGTGAAGCCCGTGCGCCATCCGACATACCCGCCGAAATCCTTCATCTCGGCTATCTCGGCGGCGGTGTAGAGCGCTTCGATCTCGGCCCAGTCCTCCGGGGTGGGAGCATCTCCGAACACCGCCGGCCACACGTAGATCGGCGTGTACACGTCGGTCACGAACTGCGTCTGCTTCTGACCCGCAGACATGTCGAGGATGTCGAGGAGCGCCTGCAGCGCACGATGGTCGCCGCCGGCCATGTCCATCCAGAACTCGCCGGGATCACCACCGTCGCCGAACGAGAACGTGAAGGCGAGGTCGCCGTCCGAGGCCAGCGCACCGAGCCGCTCGTAGTCGCACTGCTGCGCCGCCGCGACGATGGCGGCTCGCTTGGCAGACACCGGCGCCGGAAGGCTGTCGGCGAACCGCACGCCCACCCCGGCCAGCGGGCACGAGCCCGACGTCGGATCTGCGGTCGTCGGCGGTGAGGCGACCGTGGTCGTCACGGGAAGGGTCGGGACGGGACCGGTCGTCGAAACTGCGCCGTCGGCGCCGCAGGCGGCGAGAACGGCGAGAACGGCGATTCCGGTTGCGAGACGAAGGATCATCGGTACCTCTCTCGAGAGTGGGCTCAGGGGACGACGAACTGCGGGGGCGCTTCGAAGATCCAGGTCATGCCGTCGAGTTCGAGCTCTGCCAGCGTGGTCTCCTGTGGTTGGAGGGCGTTGGCACCGTCGAAGTACCCGACCAGTCCGGGATCCGGATCCGGTGCGTCGAAGTCGACGTGATATCGGTCGAGGCGCGGGAGGGCGATCTCGTAAGGGGCCAGAAAGCGACAGCCACGAGCGAGGTCCATGCGGTCGAGACGACCCGGGACCACGGATCCGACGACTTCGCCACCCTCGTCCGTGAAGGTGAGGACGACTCCGGCGAGCGCCAGGGGCAGATGCGCGGGTTCGGTGTACTCGCTGCACCCCTGATCGGTCCTGAAGTCCGTGTAGATCGCCCCGCTCAGGGCGACGGTGTCGGGATCGGTCTGCGGGGTGGCCCCGCACGACGAGAGGACCACGGCACAGACGACGAGGGCTGCAACTCGATTCGTGCGGTGAGTGGTGGTGTTCATGTTCGCGATTCGACGCCGGATCCGGCGCGGCGGTTCCCGCCGAATTCGGGAACTCGAGGGCGTGGCCTCGAGACACGCGATGTCTCCACAGCGACGGGTCTCGGCCTCGGAGACCAGCACAGACGAGTCACCTTCGCCGCCGCGAGCGGCCGTCCGTCGTGCTCGAAAGGCCGGACGGGAATCGACTGGCGCGCGTCGGGAAGAGTTCCCGAGCGGCCGTCAGGACCCGGCTACTCGACGCTCCAGGATCTGACGAAGCTTGGCGATCCTGGCTCGGATCCCCGGCGCGCCGCCGGCATCGCGCATCGCCACNNCACATTGATGCTCGCCTCTCCGGCGGAGATGTAGCCGGCGCCCGTGCTGCCACCGCCGCTTCCGCCGGCCTGAGTCACCATGTCCATCGCTTCACCGACGAGCGCCTCGAGCTGTGCTTGACGTGCGGCGAGTTCGGCCTCCAGGTCCTCCGTGGAGCGTTCCTCATCGTGGTCGGTGCGATGCCGATCGGCAGCGGCACGCAACTCGTCACGGCGCGTCATCAGGGCGTGACGTGCCGCGAAATCGTCCGGCGGCGTGGCGTTGAGCTGCTCGACGATCTCTGCGAGCTCGCGAGTGATGGTCTCGAGTTCGTCCACGAGGCGAGACTACCGGCCGTCGGCCGACGGAGCTCCGTCAGCCGACGGAGCCCTCCATCTGGAGCTCGATGAGCCGGTTGAGCTCGACGGCGTACTCCATCGG
>JABAOD010008314.1_pt1 | contig 11093 bp, 11 predicted proteins | sample 7062151 | NCBI WGS metagenome assembly JABAOD01 (sample SAMN14538626, study PRJNA623070) | marine sediment metagenome | biome: marine biome [ENVO:00000428]; feature: marine pelagic biome [ENVO:01000023]; material: deep marine sediment [ENVO:00002113] | place: India: Gulf of Khambhat ...
CCTGCGGGAGAAGTTCAGCCTGGGCACCGCTATTTACCTGCGAATACCGCTGGAGAGGACACGGGCCGCCCTATGACGACGAGATATTACGAGTTCTACTGCCCGGTGAAGATTCTCGCCGGGCTCAAAGCGCTCGAGCACCTGCCCGCGGAGCTCGCCGAACGCGGCTGCGCGGCGCCGATGGTGCTGACCGACAAGGGCGTGCGAGAGGCGGGCCTCATCAAGCACGTCGAACTCGCCTTCGAGGAAGCCGGCCTTTCGGCCGGACCGATATTCGACGACATCCCTCACGACAGTTCGACCGACGTGGTGGAGGCCATCGCGCGGGAGTTCCGCGAACGAAACTGCGATTCCCTGATCGCCGTCGGCGGCGGCTCGGTGCTGGACACGGCCAAAGCCGTCAATATTCTCGTCTCGGAGGGCGGTGAGTTCCTGCGCGCATACGTCGGCGCGCACAAGCTGACGCGACCGCTGAAACCGCTGGTCGCCATCGCAACAACCGCGGGCACCGGGTCAGAAGTGACGAACGTCGCCGTCATCAAGGACACGCACAAGCAGAAGAAGGATGCCTTCCAGTCGTCACACCTGATGCCGGCCCTGGCGGTCATCGACCCGCGAATGACGCTGACCGTGCCGCCCGCTTATGACGGCCGCAACGGCGATGGACGCGCTGACCCACGCGGTGGAGGCNNCTCAGCGACGCCTACGCATCGGCCGCGATACGCAAGATCGTGACGGCGCTGCCGGTCGTGCTCGCAGAACCCGGAAACACGGAGGCGCGGCTCGACCTGGCCGAGGCCGCAACGATGGCCGGCATCGCGTTTACCAATTCGATGGTCGGACTGGTCCATGCAATTGGCCACTCCCTCGGTGCCTTGTGTCACCTGCATCACGGCACCTGCATGAGCCTCTTGCTGCCGTACGTGCTCGAGTACAACTTCGACGCGATTCAGGACGACCTGGGTGCGCTGTTGCCGTTCCTGGCCGGCGATGAGGTCGCCCGGGCGACACCGCGCGAGCAGCGAGCGACAGCGGCGATCGCAGCCATCCGCGACCTGCGCGACAAGATATTCGATGCGACGCAGCTGCCCCGCTGTCTCAGCGAGTCGGGTAAAGTAGAGAAGTCGCAGTTCGCAAAGATCGCCGACCTGAGCGTGGATGATGGCGCACTCATGTTCAACCCGGTCGAGGCGGACCGATCCGATATTCTGAGCATACTGGAGAGGGCCTGGAGCCTGCCGAACCGATGAAAATCCGAAGAGACCATGAATACGCGCACAGCACGGACGCCGTGTTTGCGCTGTTTACCGATGCGAAAGAGATCAAGGCAAAACAGAAAGCGCTCGGCGCCCGAAATATCCGCGTAGAGGAATGCGATACCGATGACGACGGCGCGGTCGTCCGGTTCGTACGCGAACTTCCGGCCGAGGTACCCGGCGTGCTGAGAAAATTCCTGCAGCCTTGGAATACGGTCGAGCAGTCGGAGCAGTGGCGCGACAGCGGCGACGGCGGTTACACGGCGAACCTCGCCATCGACGTCGCCAATGTTCCGGTCACTGTCAGCGGGACACTGAAGCTCGAGCCGCTGGAAGACGGCTGTGTCAATCACATTCGGATGAGCGTTGACTGCGGTATTCCGTTCGTCGGCAAGACCCTGGCCGAGTTCGTCGCGAAAGACTGCAAGCGCATCATGGCCGACGAGTACGACTACATCAGCAATCGACTGGACGCTGCCTGAGGCCGCGACACACCTCAATTCCTGCCGATACTCGAAATCGCAGGGGCGCTGCGATTACAATGCCGATTCGGCCGCGACATTCTCTGGCGTTCGCGGTCGGATACACGATGCTTGGGCACAATAAGATCGGCAAAACCCGGGCCGCGGCCGGACTCGCGGCATTGATCCTGCTTGCGGTTGCGGGCTGCGGCACCGCGCCGCCGCAAAACGTCGAGAACATCTGCGAGATCTTCGAGGAAAAGTCCCGCTGGTACAGAGCGGCGAAGAAGTCCGAGAAGCGCTGGGGCACGCCGATCCACGTGCAGCTCGCGATCATCCGCCAGGAGTCCACCTTCAAGTTCAATGCGAGGCCACCGCGTACCGAGCTGCTCGGATTCATCCCGTGGAAACGGCCGTCGAATGCCTACGGCTACGCGCAGGCTCTCGACGGTACCTGGGAACGTTATCAAAAGGAGACGGGGCGGCGCGGCGCCGATCGCGACGACTTCGGCGATGCGATCGATTTCGTCGGCTGGTACACGGCTCAGTCGCAGCGCATTGCCGGCATTTCGAAGTGGGATCCGTATAACCAGTACCTCGCCTATCACGAGGGCCATAGCGGCTGGCTCAGGAAGTCCTATCGCCACAACGGCGACCTCAAGAGGGTCGCGCGCAAGGTCGACTATCGCGCGAAGGAATGGGGAGCGCAGCTCAGGCGATGTGAAGATGACCTCGACGACGGCTGGTGGATCTTTTGACGGCCACTCCCTGTTAAATTAGCCGGATGCTGTTCGCAATTATCGGCGCCCTGCTCGGCGCAGCTTTCGGTGGACTCGCGGGTTTGCTCCTCGGCGGATTGCTCGGCTATGTCGCATCTGTTTGGATGCAACAGTGGATTGTCGGCAACCTGCGTGTGGCGCAGTCGGCCCTGCTCGACTCGACGTTCACCGTCATGGGTGCGCTGTGCAAAGCGGACAAGGTCGTCACGCGTGACGAAATAAAAACGGTTGAACAGATCTTTCGCATGCTCAACCTCGATAGCGAACTGCGCGACAACGCCAAGGCCGCGTTCAACCGCGGCAAGCAGCCGGACTTCAACCTCGATGCCGCCGTCGATCAGTTCGCACGGATCAGTCGCGGCCGCGGACCGCTCGTCAGCCTGTTCCTTCAGTTGCAGTGCATGGCCGTCGCGGCTGACGGTCGCGTCGACCCCGCCGAGCACGCCATGCTGGTGCGCATCGCGCAGCGGCTCAACCTTGGCGAAGCCGATGTCATGCAGCTCGAAGCATTGCTGCGTGCCGCGACCGGCAGGCCTTCGGCAGGGGCGACTGCCCCGGCGAGAGATCGACTGGCGGATGCCTACACCGCGCTCGGCGTCTCGCGAGACGCCAGCCCGGCCGAGATCAAGCGTGCCTATCGCCGGCTGATCAGNNAAGCTTGCCAGCCGCGGCTTGCCGGAGAGCATGCGTGCGGTGGCGGAGGAACGCTCGCGTGAAATCAATGCCGCCTATGACCTGATCAAGGAAGCCCGCGGCATCCGCTGAGCGGCGCCGGCTCCTGCCGGCGATAGTCGTGACAGTGCGCAGAAAGTGCGCTGTGCCCGGGCCGCACGTAATGCCGCTCTACCCGGCCGGGCTACTGCGCCCGCAGCCCGGCCGGATAGACTTGTGACCTTTTAAAGGGTCTCCGCCCTCGTCATCTGCCGAAAATCACAGCTCAAACAAATGCCGGAACGCGACCTGGTATTGACGGCCAAACGGGTCATGCGTCCTTGCCTCGAAATTCAGGTCTTGATCCGCAAACGGAGGATCTTCGTCGCCGACATTGGTCACATTCAGTGACAGCACCGTCTTGTCGTTAGCGAAAGCATAGCTATAGTGCAGGTCCACAGTCGTCATGGAATCGATGACCGAGTTGAAAGTCCGGTCGGCGGTCTTGTCGTCGGTGTAGTCATCGATGTGCCTGACGATGGCGCGGGCGCTGTGCCGTTCGTTACTCCAGCCGATTGTGAAGTTGCCGCGCCACTGCGGCAAAGGAGCGGCAATGTTACTTTCGTTGCGATTGCCGACAGCATCGATATTCACGGTGGTCACCTGGCCGTCAACAACGCTTGGAATTCCGCCGATGTCGTAGCCGAACATGTAGCTGGCATCCAGGCCGAGCAACAGCTCGCTGTTGCCGGCGATGTCTATCGCATAGCTTGCCGAGATATCGACACCGTCGGTCTCGACGGTCGGTGCGTTGATGAACGGCACGATAACCCGGTTGATCTCGCCACTGTGCTGCAAATTGTCATCCGGATCCTCGCCAGGCAACGCGTTGCGGATTATGTCCGGGTCGCGACAGTCGGGCGTCCTGTCCACGCACAGCGTATTCTCGATCGTTACTTTGGTCTGTCCGTTTTCTATCGCAATCAGGTCCTCGAAATCGATGTTCCAGTAGTCCAGCGTAAAGCGGAAGTTTTCGGTACCAGCCACTACCATGCCGACGTTGAAGGTCGTTGCCGATTCCGGTAGCAGGTTGGGGTTGCCGGTTGTGTCGGCCGCTTTGAATCCGGTCGACGGCGACCCACCCCCTTTCGGTACGTCGGCGAACGGAATCAGGTTGGTCTCCTGGTTGAAACGCTGGTGCAGCGTCGGACGGCGCGTGGAAGGTCGTGCTGACGGACCCCCGCAGCGACAAGACATCGTTGACCGTCCACAGCAGGGCCAGTTTCGGATCCAGCGAATCACCGATGTTGCTACCATAGTCCTCGTAACGCAGCGCCAGCTGTGCTTCGAAGTTATCTGACACGGGCACGGCCAGCTCACCAAACAGCGCATAGACATCCTGGCTTTCGTCGACTTCGATGCCACCGCCGACGAATATGAAATTGCCCGGAATCAGGGCTTCCGGATTACGGTTGACATCCAGGCTTTCATCGCGGTACTGGAAGCCGAACGCACCCCTGACCGTGCCGGCGCCTGTCTCCCACAGGTCACCGCTGAAGACGGCATCAAGCACCAGCAGCTCGGCCGTCTGATCGAGGTCGTTAGTGCTGCGCATGAAGTCTTCGACCGCCGGGTCGTTCGCCAGCGCCGGATCCGAGAAACGGGTGCTGAAAGGATTGAACCACAGGCAGTCACCCACGCCCGGCGTGCCGGTCGCGGTGTCGCAGTTCGGCCCACCCAGCCCATTCAATCCATCAGCAAAAGCCTGCTGCCGGACAGTCGGGCTCGATTCCTTGACGTTGTTCGTGCTGTAGCTGGCCGACGCGTCCAGGTCCCATCCGTTGGCAAAATCGTATCGCACGCCGCCGACCAAGCGATAGGTCTCATAGTCCCGCCATGATGGCTGCGTCGGGAAGTTCTGGCCGAACGGCCTGCCGAGGTACACGCCCGGCACGCCGTGCGGGTTAGCCGGGTGCGTCGCCGGCATCACGACAAACCTCAAGACCGGGAAAGATGGCGAGTTGCCGATGTTGCTGACGTCTGCGGTGTAGTAGGCCGCTTCGCCATAGATCTCGGCGCTATCGCTGACCTGGCTGCGTAAGGTCGCCCAGAGATTGATCTTCTCCTGATCATCGGCAAGGTTATAGTGTTCGACGAAGCTGTAGCCGCAGCGGCCGACGAACGGCGGCACTCCCGGAAGCTGAGCGGTGCCGCCCAACGCGTTAAAGATAATTCCGTCCGGACCACAGTCCGGCGCCGGGCTACCCGGTGTGTTAGCGATCAGCGGCAGCCCGGCTAACGGGGCCCCGGCAAACACGCCGGTCGTCGGGTTAGCCAGCGGTATGAAGGCGCCCGGCGCGGCCAGCGTCGACACGCCGCGGTTGGCATTCAGGATACTGTCGTTCACAAAACTCGAAAACGGCATCTCGTCCCCTCTCAGCCTGTCGACCTGGCTGTAGGCGGCCGACACCACCAGGTTGGTGCCAGCATTCGCCCATCCCCAGATACCGCTGATATCCCAGCTCGCCTGGTTTGGAGACTGCATACGATCCCGCAAACTCGCACCCAGCTCGAGTCCCTCGAAGCGGGTTCGAGTAATGAGATTGACGACGCCAGCGACGGCATCCGACCCGTAGGTGGCGGCGGCGCCGTCCTTGAGAACCTCGATACGATTCACCGCGATGCCCGGGATCAGGTTGATATCGACAAAGGAAGCCCCGGACCCGGTCGAGGTTGAATGGATCACCTGGCGCTTGCCGTTGAACAGCACCAGGGTCTTGTCCAGACCCAGGCCGCGCAAATTGATATTGGCGGTGCCGGTATTGCGGTTCTGTCCGCCCAGCGCATTCGAGCGGTTCTCGGAACCGGCGTTGATCACCATGTCATTGACGATGTCCGCCGCAGTCGGGGCGCCCAGTGCTTCGAGCTCAGCCCGGTCGATCACGGAGATCGGCAATGCACCCGTCGTCGGCGATCCCTTGATGTAGGAACCGGTAATCACGATTTCTTCCAGCTGCTCGTCCTCTGCCGAGTCAGCTCGTCGCGATTCTCCCGTTTGTNNTTTGTGCAAAACCGGAACCACTCACAGCCAGCATCGATGCAAGGAAAAAACAAGGAATAACGTAGCCGCCACGGCCAGCGTGCTTGGAATTTCGCATAATTTCCCCCCTTATGCTTTCTTATGAAACCGCTCTATTTCGACCCATATTGCACCTATTGTGCCGCAAATGAAAATGGCCCGATGTGGCGAACGCCTGATGGTTGTCACACGGCGCCCGACAAAGGGATTTGGAGAAATGCTGCCGGGTTCATCTAGTCGCCGCCCAATGGCGTCGTGCAGGGGATTGCATAACGTCCAGTGGCCCCCATCTTTGTTTGCGGCGACAGCACCGCATTGTGAAACAGGGAGTCAACATGGCCGATTCGCCTTTCATCATCGACGTCACCCGGGAGAACTACCAGCAGGTCATGGAGGCCTCCTTCAGGGTCCCGGTGCTGCTGGACTTCTGGGCTGGCTGGNNGGCAAGTTCCTGCTGGGCAAGCTGAACACCGAGGAGGAGCAGGAGATCGCCGCCCAGTTCGGCATCCGCAGCATTCCGACCGTCAAGCTGTTCCGCGACGGCCAGCCCGTGGACGAGTTCATGGGCGCGCTGCCGGAACGGGCGATTAGGGAATTTCTCGACCGGCACGTGGCGCGCGAATCGGATGCGACGGTGGAAGAAGCCCGAGGACGCCTGGCCGCCGGCGATGCCGAAAGCGCGGTCGCCCTGCTGAACGAAGCTCGCGAAAAGGATCCGGATAACCCGCGGATCACGCTGGCCCTGGCCCAGGCGCAGGCGACCACGGGCGACATCGAAGCCGCCGAGGCGACCCTCAACAGCCTCCCGGCGAATGAGCAGGACCAGCCGGACGTCGCCGCCCTGCGAGGCCGGCTGTTCTTCGAGGGACAGCTGGCCGAAGCCCCCACCGCGTCCGAACTGGAGACCCGGCTTGCGACCAAACCGGGCGATCACCAGGCCCGGCTGCACCTGGCGTTTCGCAAAGTGGTCGACCAGGACTACGAAACGGCTGTGGAGCTGCTGCTCGAGCTGATGCGAAAGGATCGCGGTTTCGGGGATGACGCCGGACGCCGCGGGCTGCTGAAGGTGTTCGAACTGCTTGGCGACGACCCGCGGGTAGGCCAGTATCGCAAACGCACGGCAAGCCTGTTGCACTGACCCCGTCGATTTACATCGATTCGGACAGCTCCCATATTTTCGTCGAGCGAGCGCCCGAGCGACTGAAGATCAGGAGCGGTCGCTCGAGCTCGTCGCAGGCCTTTGCAAATGCTTCGACGTCCTCGTAATTAAGGGGACAGTGACCTTAATTACTACTAATTAAGGTCACTGTCCCCTTAATTACGCTCGACTGCGCGGCCGCCCGATACTCGCGTTGCGGCGTCAATCGATCCCAGAGTGCGCGCGGGTCTTCTGCAAAGACATGTTCATCCGATGCCGGGACGACGTGCCAGCTGCCGTGCTCCATTTCCCGGTCCAGCTGTCCGGCATACCAGCCGGCATAGCCGATGAAGAACCGCAGGCTCTTCGGGTCCGGCGGAGTATCCGTCAGCCAATCATCGATCTGCACCAGGTGCACCGAATCGACAATTGCTTCGGCTTCCTTCGGCGGCGTATCCGTGCGCAGCAGCGCGCGCAGGCTGTCCATGCGCACCGGTCCGCCCCAGTAGATTGTGCCGCTATAGCTGTAGATCGCGTCGGCGTCGGCGATAAGCTCCCCGGGTTTGATATCGGTAGGGCGATTGATGACGATTCCCATCGCGCCTTCTTGGTCGTAGTGAAGCAGCAAGATGACGGTCTGGCCGAAGACTTCGCCCTGCACCAGCTCGGTCGCCACCAGGAGCTTGCCTTTCGCGGGCCGCTGATCCGCAGCGGCCACCGCCGGCAGCAGCCAGGCGACGAACACGAGCCCTGTCACGATCTTTCGCATACGTCAGTCAGTATAGGCCTCAGACCAGGTCGTGCACCGCGCGATGCGCCTCTTCAATCGCGGATTCGGTCATCGCGTTGGACGACGCGTCCGTGCCGGCGAACGCGATGTTGCCGACGCGCTGCCGCGCATCGACCCATGGGCGGCGTTCGTATTGCCACCACTCCGGCCACCAGGCAACGTCACCGGATTTGGCATCAACCGAGTACGCGTAGCCGTGCGGCCATCGGTTGACCGTGATGCCGGCGATGTCACGCGCCGGATCGAAGCCGCCCGGGCCCAGCATGCGATCGAGCTGGTCGCGCACGTTACGCTCGAACGTTGTGAACGGCATTGTAAACAAGGCGCGCCGCCCGGCCCTGAACTGCTCCGCGGCCGGCAGCCCCGGCTCGAGCGGTATGTGCTGCAGGTGCAGGATGACGGGTTCGTCGGGCGATTGGGAAGGTTCGTAATCATCCAGGCTGGCCTGGTGACTGATCATCACGGTTTGAAAGAAGCTGCCGGGACAATAGGCGCGTCGCACGCCGAGCTTCACCAGGCTTCGCCAGTTGCGAATCAGGACGTTGGTATAGGTGAGCGGCGCTCGCAACGCGCCACTCTGGGCCGAGGCCTGCTCTGTCGGCACGTCCGGACACACGTACGGCAGCATTGCATGGTAGCCGGCCCACACCGCCTTGCTTGCGGTTACGGTTCGAGCCTTGTCGTCCTTGACGAAGGTGACGTCGACCTCGCCGTCGAGCTGACCATCACGATGCCTCAGATCGACCACCGTGCTGCCCAGCCGGATACGCGTCGGGTTCTTTTCTGCGTCGAGCGTCGCGTAATCGAAACGTGCCGAAACGATGTCTGCCATGGAGTTACCCGGCGCCACGCCCGGAACGAGCTTGCGCACGAGCAGGCGTGCGATCGAGGCGTTGCCGTCGGGGAAATAGAAGTCCCCGCCCGGCTCCGCTTCGCCACCTGCGTCCGCGTAGCCGAGGTCCATCCCCGCAAACCCGGGGTAGCCTTCCAACCAGGCCATCCAGGCCGGCAGCGCGTCGGCACCGATCGCCCACACGCCGTGCGACCATTTCTGCACGAAAGCGAGCACCTCGTCGCCCATCCCGGCGTATTTCTCGAGGTAATCGCGCCAGCTGTGAGATTCGATGACCGCGCGCCGTTGTGCCGGCGTCATTCCCGCAAGGTAGTCCTGCTCGTCGGCGGTCAGGCGTTTCAGCTCCGCCCGGGCTTGCGATGATAAGGGCGCTTCCACCATCGCATCGCTGTACCAGTATCCACCGGCCGTGAGAAAATCCTCACCGAATGTCTCCCTGTCGAAGAAGGTCGCGGGACCGGCTCCCAGCGATCCAAGGAGTTCCCGGTGCGGAGCGTCCGAGTACCGATCGACATCGATGCCGATTTCCCGGATCACCTCGGCGGCGACGGCGGGATAGCCTTTCGACGCTTCCATCAGCATGGTCCCGCCGTATGCAATGAACGTGCGGCCATCGAGCGTGAACTCGTTGCGCTTGGCATGCCCGCCAAAATCGTCGTGATTGTCGAGCATCAGGATGCGCGCCTTCGGGTCGACATCGCGACGATAGATGTACGCCGCCGCCAGGCCGCTGATGCCCGCGCCGACGACGACCAGGTCGTAGTGCTCGCCGGTCTTCTCCGCGGTCCAGCGCCGGCCCTGCACCGCGGCGTGGGCCGCTTCGAAGGAACCCGCGTGGGCGCCGCGCATCCCGGTCTCGGCCGGCGGGTAGTACACCGATTCGCTTGCGACGACCGGTTCGCCGGTCTTCGTGCAGGCCGGTAACAGCGAGGCGCCGATCGCAACGCCGACGCCGTTCAGGAAGTCACGCCTTGATATCGCCCGGTCCATGCCGAGGCGCTTGTCACGCGGGTTCATACCGTCGCTCCGGTTACGCGAGGTTGCATCATTGCCTCCACGGCCGATGGTGGTCCGATCGACCATACCAGCGCCTTCCCACTATGCCCTAATCTGAGGGACATAATGGCCATGCCCGCACGCCACGACATCGCCCGCGGGCGCCCAGGCTGTCTTTACGGGTACCATGAAGCTCATTTCACGCAACGTCCAAACAACGCGATGAAGGATTTTTCGACACGCTACGAGCGGGCTGCCTCGCGCACGCGTGGCAAACAGGCCCTGGACAAGCTGATCCCAAATCCGAGGTCAGCCGCGACGCTTGCGCGCGTCGCGACGGTGTTCTCGATGCTCGCTGTCACGAACGTCACGGCGGATACCGAGATCCACCGCTGCCTGCTGGAAGACGGCACGTTCGCCTTCCAGGAAATGCCGTGCTCCGATACCGATGCAAGTACCGCCGTAGGCAGTGAGGCCGGCGAGAGCCGCACACCCGCCCGCGACGATGACGCGTTCGACTTCGTCAACCCCTTCGACGAGCCCGCGGGCCCGGCGACGCCGCCCGAGGCAACGCCACCCGAATCGGTGTCACGCGACCGCGCCGACTGCGAGAAGAAGACGCGCGATGCGATCGACGCGATCGATCTCGAGATGCGCAAGAACGCCTACACGAATGAGCAGGGCCAGGAATACCTGGCCGAGCTGCTGACGTTGACGCGGCAGCTGCGTGCCTGCAAGCAGTTGTAGGCCGTCAGCTGGTCGTGCCCTCTCGCCCGTAGTTGTCTTCCAGGCGGACGATATCGTCTTCGCCCAGGTAGTCGCCGCACTGCACCTCGATGATGTGCACGGGCTCGTCGAACGGATTCGCGATGCGGTGAACGTCGCCGATCGCGATGTAGGTCGACTCGTTGACGCCGAGGTCGAACACGTCATCGTTCTTCGTGATCCGCGCCTTGCCGCGCACGACGACCCAGTGTTCGGCCCGGCGCGCGTGCTTCTGCAGTGAGAGCACCGCACCGGGATTGACGATCAGCCGCTTGACCTGGAAGCCGTCCTCGTTCTCGAGGCTGTCGTAGCTGCCCCAGGGACG
>JABAOD010018442.1_pt1 | contig 11088 bp, 14 predicted proteins | sample 7062151 | NCBI WGS metagenome assembly JABAOD01 (sample SAMN14538626, study PRJNA623070) | marine sediment metagenome | biome: marine biome [ENVO:00000428]; feature: marine pelagic biome [ENVO:01000023]; material: deep marine sediment [ENVO:00002113] | place: India: Gulf of Khambhat ...
GTCGGCGCCGAAGCCCGCCTCGGTCACGACGTAGTCCGCCAGCTTCAGCGCGGCCCGCGTGGCCATCACCGAGTTGCAGCCGTGTGCGATGTTGGCGAACGGCCCGCCGTGCATCAGCGCAGGGTTGTTCTCAATGGTCTGTACCAGGTTGGGCTGCAGTGCATCTTTCAACAACGCCGTCATTGCCCCATGGGCATTGAGCTCGCGAACGGTGATGGGCTCGTTGTGGCGGGTGTAGCCCAGCACGATGTTGCCCAGGCGCTTTTCGAGATCCTCGAGGCTCGTCGCGAGACAAAAGATCGCCATGATCTCGGAGGCGACCGTGATATCGAAGCCCGCTTCGCGGACCACACCGTTAGGGTATCCCCCGAGCCCGGAAGTAATCGATCGCAACGCTCGGTCGTTCATGTCGACGACACGCCGCCACGTGACGCGTCGCGGATCGATACCGAGCTCGTTCTCCCAATGCATATGGTTATCGATCAGCGCGGCGAGCAGGTTGTGCGCGGCGCCGATCGCGTGGAAGTCGCCGGTGAAATGCAGGTTGATGTCCTCCATCGGCACGACCTGGGCATAGCCGCCGCCGGCCGCGCCGCCCTTCATGCCGAAGCAGGGCCCGAGGCTCGGCTCGCGCAGGCAGATGACCGCTTTCTTGCCGATCCGGTTGAGGCCGTCGCCCAGCCCCACCGTGGTCGTCGTCTTGCCCTCGCCGGCAGGCGTCGGCGAAACCGCCGTAACCAGGACGAGCTTGCCGTCGCTGCTGTCGTCCAGGGAATCGATGAAGTCCCCCCTTATCTTCGCCTTGTCGTGTCCGTAAGGGATTAATGCGTCCGCCGGTACACCCAGATTTTCGGCGATTTCCTGGATCGGCCTGACCTCGGCAGCCTGGGCAATCTCGATATCACTTTTTATGGCCACGATGCGTCCTTTTGAAACCCGATAGCGTCGCCACAAATTCTATCGCAATCGATCTTTCGCAGCGTCGCGCGGGAGTCGTGGATTGTGCCTACCCGCGTTGCGGACCCCGGACATTACAGGCTCGCGAGTCATTGCTGCGGCGGTCTTGTGCAAGCGAGTCTCACGGCGGACCCGCCGACTGCAGCCCCGGAAAGACGCAAGCAATGCAGCCCCGGCGTCATCGGAGAGAGCGGCGCCAGTCGCCGTGACCGCCCATCCAAGGGATGCCTATTCCTGCCATTTTAATTTGATGAAATACAGCTACTTATAAGATTTTTTCCATGTTATTTCGAAGATATTTATTCAGCCCGATATCGACCAGCGTCGATAGCTCTCGGGTTTATTTGCAGCGCATTGCTGCTGCCGGGCCGGTGAGTCTGGGCCGGCTGCACTCCGCCGACGATCGGCTTCGCTGACCAGGCACAGCTGCTAGAATCGTCCGACGCCAACCAGAGGTGAACACTTGACGATTAATCGCAGCGCGCTGTTCCAGATTTTCAAATACACCGTCTACATACTGCTCGCGATGAACGTCTACTGGTTTTTCGACGAGGAAACGGCGGCCGCCAGCCTGCAGTTCTCAGACGGTATCGCCGCGCTCGATCTCATCGAGGCCTTCTCAGCCACCATCGACACGGCCGCCTGGGTTGTACTGCTGCTGATGTTCGAGTTGGAAACCTACGTCCTCGAAGATCGACATTTCACCCCCCCGGTCAAGTCGAGCCTGCACGGCCTGCGGGCATTGTGCTACGGGTTCATCGTCTACGCGTTTTATGGCTACATCGAGAACCTGGACTTTCATTACGAGATGACGCTGCTTAACGGTGTCACGGATCTCTGCTCGCTGCTGCCCGACCAGTGGTCCTGGGCGGTGACGCTCGATGAATATGCGCGCATCAGCGCTGACAACTGCGGGGCGCTGTCCGCATCGTCGGCGTTCTACCAGTTCAATGGAATGGCGGCAGTCGTCGATCCCCAGGGCCTCAGGGAGATCCGATACCTCGCCTGGGTCGATGTCATCAACGCGGCGGTCTGGCTGCTGGTCGTCCTGATCCTCGAAATCGACGTTCGCCTGCAGGCGCACAACCGCTTCGAGGGACTCGCCTTGCGACTGAGCAACGTCGTCAAGTTCGTGCTGTATTCGATCCTGTTGCTCGCGGCGATCTACTGGGGTGTGAAGGGCGACTTCGTCGACTTCTGGGATGCCTTGCTCTGGCTGCTGGCGTTCTTTTTTATCGAACTGAACGTCGTCGAGTGGCGNNCTGGCTAGTGGCATTCGTCTTTATCGAGCTCAACGTGTTCGAGTGGCGCCAGGAAGAACATGCGGCCAAAGCCGCAACAGGCTGAGGGTCTCAGAATGTGTACTCCGGCCTTTTGACCGCGTGCCCGCCGCGGCTCGCTGCGCTCACGGAACGATTTCCAGCGCCGGATTGTCGGCCGCCTGCGCCGAAAGTCGGGCATCCTGTACTTTCAGGCGAAGCAGCGTGAGATCCTGGCTGAGGTTGATAAGATAAGGATGCCAGCGCTCTGCGTCATCGCGCCGGTAATAGCCCGACACCGCCCAGCCCGGACCTTCAGCGTAGATATAGACCTTGCCAACATTTCGATCGGGCGCGAGTGGATCCACGATCTGCAGTGAATCCGACGCGACGATGGTGGTCAGCAGTGAGCGAGAGGCCTGGACAACCTGCTCTTCCTGGGCTCTTTCAATGCGCGGCGCCGGATTGGTGATCCAACGATACGAGAAAACGGCGACGGCCAGACCCACCACCAGCGAAAATACGGCCCGTCCCACCCGGTGATTCATATTCAGTCGATTCCAATGAGCTTGTGCGTCTGCACGCTGAGCTTCCACAACGGATTCAACATGCAATAGTCGATCGCTCGCCGCGTGTTGGCCTCCCGCTCGGGGCTGTCGAGGGGCTGCAGGTAGAAATGATCAAACTGCAGATGGCCGAATTCTTCTGGCTGTGCCTCGGCCTCGACCTGTGGATACACGAGCTTCAGTTCGTTGCCCGTGGTTTGCACGACTGGCGCATTCCCTTTCGGGCTGATGCAGAGCCAGTCGATGCCCTCGGGTGCCGCGATCGTGCCATTGCTCTCAACACCGACTTCGAAGCCGGCGTCGTGAAGAGCCTCAATGGCGCTCGCGTCCAGTTGTAACAGTGGCTCGCCGCCGGTGCAGACCACGTAAGGCTTCGCGTGAATCGCATGGCCGGGCCAGGCCATTCGCACGGCCTCCGCAAGATCTGTTGCGCGCTCGAACTTGCCGCCGCCCGGGCCGTCGGTACCAACGAAGTCGGTGTCACAGAATCGGCAGACCGACTCGGCACGATCTTGCTCGCGTCCCGACCACAGGTTGCACCCTGTGAATCGAAGAAAGACGGCGGGCCGCCCCGTCTGTGCGCCCTCGCCCTGCAGCGTGTAATAGATTTCTTTGACCGAGTATGTCATTTCGATTGCAGTAAGGGATCGTCTATTCCCGCCTCGAGGAACCCCTTCGCGCGCAGCTCGCAGGCCGGGCACCGACCGCAGGGCGGGCGCTGTCCGTTATAGCAGGTGTGCGTGAGCGCCATCGCGGGCAGAGCGCCGAGATCGCTTGCCAGCTCGACTGTCTGCCGCTTCGACAAATGCATAAGTGGCGTATGAATGACCACCTCGCATTCCATGCCCAGTCGCAGTGTCTCCTGCAATGCAAGGATCGTTTCTTCCCGACAGTCCGGGTAACCGCTGTAGTCGGTCTGGGCGACACCGGTAACGATTTGCGTGATGCCACGCTGGTAGGCGAAAGCGGCCGCAAATGTCAGAAACACCAGGTTACGGCCCGGGACGAAGGTATTCGGCAGCCCATTGCCGCTGGACGACCCTTGTTCGACGAGGATTTCGCCGTCAGTCAATGCGTCTCCGCCGAGCGCTGAGAAAGTGTTGATCGGCAGACGGACGTTGGCAACGCCGGCATGTTCTGCGATCCGCGTCGCACAGTCGAGTTCGACACGATGCCGCTGGCCGTAGTCAAACGTGAGCGTAACAACGCTGTCGCGGCCAAAGCGGTCGATCGCCCAGTAAAGACAGGTCGTCGAGTCCTGACCGCCGGACAGTACCACCAAAGCATTTTCGCTGTTCAGGCCCATCGCGTCAGCTATCTTCCTCATCCGGCGGCCAGCTGTTCCCGAATTCGCTCCAGTCCTCGGGCCCGGGTCCGACCAGGTAATCAGCGGTCAGCTCTTCGGAGATCTGCATGAGCTTTTCTGCCATCACCGCATCGTGCATATGACCCGGTCCGACGATCCTGACCGCGTTGCAGTCCTCGAAGTATTGACCGCTGACGGAATCGAGCTCCGGGCTGGTGGCGACGTAGCAGCTGGTCGCCGCACCCTGAGGTATCGTTTTGCCGGCCAACCGGGTAAGAAGGCCAAAGCCGAATCGCGTAACCGGACCGAGATTGCGGTCAATGTCGGTGTTGATAACTCCCGGGTGCAGCGAATTGCTCGTAATACCCGTGCCGCGGAGGCGCTCAGCGAGCCGCAGCGAAAACAGCACGTTGGCAAGCTTGGATTGACCGTAAGCGGCCGAGTCGCTGTAAGCTCGGGACATTTCCAGGTCACCGAAATCGATGCCGACGGACGGGGCGCCGCGATAGGCCGCCCGGCTCGCAACAATCACGATCCTCCCCTGCCCCGACAGGAACAGACTATCCAGCAAGCGATTCACGAGCACAAAGTGTCCCAGATGGTTCACGACGAAGTGCTTTTCGACGCCGTTAATAAGCTGGCGTCTGTTGCCACCACCTCGATAGCCCGCATTGCAGATCAGCCTATCGACCGGCATCTTCAAGGAACGGACCGACTCGGCACAGGCAATGACGGACTCGAAATCCGACAGCTCGAGTTCCACCGGCGTGGTTTCGCCATCGACTTTGCGGCAGGCAGCCGAGGCTTTCTCCAGTGATCGGCTGGTCCCGACCACACGGGCACCGCGTTTCACCAGGACGCGCATCGTCTCGAAACCGATTCCCGACGTGCAGCCGGTCACGACCGCGAGCTTGCCCGACAGATCGATACCCTCCGTTACTTCTTCCGCCGTCGAATCCGCATTGAAGGGACTGCGCGGCACGCCCTCGGCGGCAGCCTTTTCAACGCCCTTGCAGCCCGCCACCTGCGAAACCGTCACGGCGGCGCCCGCGTAGCCCAGGAATTGCCTGCGGCTAAGCGTCATCGCCAAATAAGCCGGCCAGCGCCTCCTTGGCCGCGTCGGCTTCCGATTTTCGGTTTGGGTCGAACGCCGCCTCCGACGGCTTGAACCAGTCACAGAAATTGGCGTGTTCCTTTTCCTTGACGTCCTCCGCACCGTCTTCGCGGCACTGGCGCGGAACGGTGCGGTCAAAATGCACGCACATCAGGCACACGTGCAGTTCGGCACTGCATGAGGGACACTGATCTCGCCTCGAAAGCGGCAAAGACAGGGCACTCAGGGAAGCCCCNNATATTGGCCTCCGGACCATTTCGGCTCTGAGCAGTATACCGCCTCGGTCGCAGACAGGCCGATGCGCGCTTGACCGATATGTCTTCAAACCGGGTCGGCGATCGCCAGCACTTTCGCGCCGCGAACATTACCCGATCGCAGATCACGGAGCGCCTGATTCGCCTGCTCGAGCGGATAAGCCTGGGTCTCGACGCGCAACGGTATTCGGGCCGCTATCGGCAGGAATTCTTCGATATCCCGGTGCGTCACATTGGCAACCGATTTGACTTCCTTTTCAAGCCAGAGATGGTCCTCGTAGCGAATCTCGGCCATCAGGTGACGGTCCGCGTCTTCCTTGCGAATCGCATTGATGACGAGCCGACCGCCCGGCCGCAGATTCTCCAGCGCCGCGAGCACCGGCTTCCAGGCAGGCGTTGTGTCGATTATGGCGTGCGGCAGTTCCGGCGGTTTGTCACCGGTGTCCCCCCCCCAGTCGGCGCCGAGTTCCATCGCGAAGGAGCGCTCGGCCTGGCTGCGAGCGAACACGTAGACCTTTGCGCTTGGATAGAGATGCTTGGCGAGCTGCAGAACCAGGTGTCCAGACCCGCCGAATCCGGTCAGCCCCAGCACGTCGCCGTCCCGGATTTCGGCAAGTCGCAATGATCGGTAACCGACCGCGCCCGCGCACAGCAGCGGAGCCGCTTCCGCATCCGTGAACACATCGGGAATCGGGTATGCGTATCGTTCCGCCACGACCATGAACTCGGCATAGCCGCCATCCGCATCACGACCCGTCGCCCTGAATTCGCCGCTGATGTTTTCATCACGCTCACCGCTGGAGGAATGGATCCAGCCGACGCCGACGCGCTGCCCCACGCCGTGTCGGCGACATCCGGATCCCAGCTCGACAATGCGCCCGACGACCTCATGGCCGGGTACGACGGGCAGCACCGGTGGCGGTGTGCGGCCCTCAATTTCATCCAGTTCCGTATGACAGACGCCGCAAACCGAAACCTCGATGAGAATCTCCCCGGCACCGGGCCGCGGTCGCGGCAACTCCCGAAGCTCGAGCGGCTCGCTGCGCTCATCGATCCCGGCGATCGCAGCAACAACCATTGCGCGCATCCCGTTACTCCTTTACGCCCCGATTGTCACAGTATAAGGTTCATCCACTTCTTTGCCGTAATTCCCGCGTATGCATCTGACAACACTTCCGCCGGCGGTCCTTGCCGTAATGCTCGACGCCTGCGAGACCGAGCCGGTCCTGCTTAACAGCGAGCGGATCCGGAAACGATTTGGCAGCTACGGCATTAATGTTCTTCCCGGCGAGCCTGGCCTCAGACGATCGAGTCTCTACAGCATCGAAGACGGCCGGCCGGTATGTCGGACCTATGCGCTTGTCCGGTTTGCCGATCGGCAGCACGATGGATACAGCGAAGAGCACGGCAAGGTGCTCGCCGGCAATTCGATCGGCGCGGTTTTCAGATCGCATGGCTGGGATATTCACAAACAGACGATCTACATCGGCAGCATTTTACTGCCCGCCGGGAATACGCGGNNATGCAGATCAGCGATCAGGATGAGTTATCGCTGCATGTTTACCAGCTGCTACTGGCCCGCGACAATCAGGTCTTCGAGTACGCGACGATCGTAGAGACGCATCATCCCCAGTATCTGACGGAAAGTGACGTACTCGAACTCTACGAATACGACGCATCCGCGAGCCTGTCCCCACAGGCTGTGGCGGACCTCAGCAGCCTCGTCCTCGACGCGGGCGAATAGCGCGCCACGTTTGTTGTTGCAAAGCAATGCGACTAAACTCCGCCTAACTCTCTAGCGATCGTGGGGAATGCGCANNAACATAATCAAACTTGCTTTCACAGGCGCGCTTTTGTTTGGTGCTGTCGGCGCGTTCGCGCAGGCGGATGATCAGGCGAACGACCAGGCAGATGTGTGGGCGCAAATCGAACTGCAGTGGAACATGGTCGAGAAGAAAGACGCGAAGTGGATCGATCGGTTGCTCACTGACGACTTCTCCGGCTGGAGCAAGGACTCGCCGGCACCGCGCGGCAAGGCGTCGACAAAGATGTGGACACGCTTCAATGAACAGGTCAGTGAGATGCTGGCGCACGAGCTGTACCCGCTTTCGATCGTGGTACACGATGATGTTGCTGTCGCACACTACATGTTCACGAGCGCCGATAAACAAAAGACCAAGGACGGCAAGATCGAAACGACGCACGGTCGGTACACCGATATCCTGGTAAGAACGGATGACGGCTGGAAATTCATCGCGTGGGCCGGTGGCGNNTCCCGGAACCGTCGACAGCATGCTTCGAGACAATTCGGTTCAAATGACCCACATCGGTTAAGCACCGGTTCAGCTAAGCGGCACTACTATTAGATCCAACATGGAAAGGTCCGTAGGCCATGATGGACCGGGAGGTCGCATGATGAACCGACTAAATGCCGATTTTGTGACAGCTACGACGCTTCGAGCCCTGCTGGTCGTCCTGGCGCTGCCTGGTATGGTCTGGGCACAGGTTCCCGTAGACGACAGCGGCGAGCCGATCGGTTCGTACGAGTCGGTGGAACAGACCCCGGCGACCGGCAACGAGGAAATCCCCCTGATGTCCGCCGTCGACCTGGAGGAGCTGGTCGGCCCGATAGCCTTGTATCCGGACGACCTGCTGGCGATCGTTCTGCCCGCTTCAGCGTACCCGTTGCAGATCATCGAGCTGGCTCGTTTCCTCGAGCAGCTGGAAGACGACCCGTCGCTGGAACCCGACCCCGACTGGGANNGTCGAACTGCTGAACGACGATATCGACTGGACCTGGCGCCTGGGTGAAGCCGTGGTATCGCAACAGGCCGACGTCGTTGCGGCGATCGAGTCTTTCCGGGACCGCGCGTATGCAGCGGGTAACCTCAAGAGCGACTCGTATCAGACGGTGTCGCGTGACGATGGCGTCATCGAGATTACGCCGGTCGAAGAAGACACTATATATGTGCCCTACTACGAACCCGAGCGAGTCGTCGTCTACCAGCCGCGCCCCGTCTATTACTATTACCCGCGCGCTTATCCGGTTTACTATTATCCGTATCCGTCATGGCACGCGTTCAATAGAGGCTACTTCTGGGGTGTAACGACGGCATTCACCATCGGATGGTACTCGGACAGCCTGAACGTGTTTCATCACAGCTATTACGGACATCCGTACTACGGGCATTCCTACTGGGATCGCTGGTGGTACCGTCGCCCGACCATCAACATATACAACTATCATTACGTGCCACCCAACACGACGGTCACGATCAATCGTTATAACCGCGGCGACCGCTGGCGACCGCGCCACGACCGACGCGACTACGTTGATGACAGGCGTATTACGCGCAATCGGTATAATCCGACGCGACGCCATGTCAACGTCAGCAATCGGTCCCCGCGAGTTTCAGATGGCCGGCGGCAGACGACGCCGGCCGGCGTCCGGCGTCAGTCCGGCAGTCGTGAGCCGATCGCATTCCGCGATCGGCCGAGAACACCCACCATCAGGCGGCAGGAGACTGCCGAGCGAGCCGTGCGCCAGACCGACCGACGCGAAAGCCGGGACACTGCCGATCGTCGCGGCGTGGCGACAAGGCAGCGGCGGTCGGAGACCGATACCCGAATCCGTCCCGCCGATCAGCGTCGCCCGACCCGTCGGTCCGAACCTGGCACACCGGTACGACGGCCTCAGGTGACCGCGCAGCTTCGCCGTCCCGAAGCGTCCGAACGCTCGCGCCGCGCTCTGCCGGCTACGCAGGATCGTCGTTCCAGGGAGTCCGAACGCACGCGACGAAATCCATCGGTTACGCCGACGCGTCGGATAGAACCAGCCGTACAATCACGGCGACCGCAGCAGCTTGCCCAGCCGCGACGCGCCGAATCGGCTCGCGAGACCCGCCGCAGCCCCGCTCCGCAGGCGCATCGCTCTCAGCCGACTGACCAGGTTGCCGCTGCGTCACAACCTCGGCGTCAGCAGCAGGTATCGAGCCGGAGCCCTCGTTCGAAAGAAGGCAGGCAACGGGGCGAACGACTGTCGCAGCATCGCCGGAAATGAGGTCAGCTGCCCTCGGGCGGCTCGTCTTCATCCGACTGCTCTGACGGATCCTCCTCCGACGTCAATTCCCAGGCTATGTATGCAATGCTGCCCGCCGCGATCAGCGCGAGCATGACAGAGACGATGGCAACGATTGTGCTCATCATTCCATGCTATCACTGTCGGCCTGGTCGGCACCGACAGTGTGCTTCGGCAACCTGCCGGATTCTTGCAGCGCCGCGNNTATTTCTGCTGTTTTTCTTCCGCAGCAGGCTTCGGCAGGCGACCGGCCTTGCGCAATGCTTCCCGCAGAACGAATTCGATCTGCGCATTGAGACTGCGCAGATCGTCATCGGCCCAGCGCTGCATAGCCTCAAAGGTCTTCGCATCAATCCGCAACGCGAACGGCTTGCGTTTCGCCATCTCAGGTCCCGAAGGTACGATTTACAACCGCCAGATCAGGTATACAGGGATCCCGTATTCACCACTAGCTGGGCACTCTCTGAAAGAATGCACTCAGGGTTTTATGTCAAATCCGCGGGGCACGCGACATTCGAAACAAGCGCCTGCCTGACCGGGATTCACGAGGCGCAGTGAACCGCGGTGCGCCTCGGCCACCAGGGTCGCGAGATACAGGCCCAGGCCGGTACCGCCGGTATCACGGGCTCTCGATGGGTCACCGCGATAAAAAGGCTCGCCGATGTGCGCCGCCTGCTCGCTCGACATGCCCGGCCCGTTGTCGTGAACTCGGAGGACGAGCTCGTCTCCATCCGTCGCGGCGGAAATCTCGACCCTGCCCCCCGACTCGGGCACGTAGCGCAGCGCATTCGAAATCAGGTTCTTCAGCATCAGCGCTATTCGTGCCTCGTCGAGGTTTGCCCGAACCCCCTCCATACCGCCCGCGAGGGAGATTCGATCGCGATCGCGCTCGAAGAAATCGCCGATCAACTTGTCGATCAATTCCTTCAGTCGAACGGAAGATCGGTTCAGGGCTACGTGGCGGTCGCTGAGCTGCTCTGCTTCGATCAATGACGCGACGATTGTTTCCATCTCGGCGATTTCCGGGCTGAGGGCGTCCCTGTCCTCGTCCTTGTCGAGAAATTCGAGCAGCAGTCGCATGCGCGAAAGCGGTGTGCGCAATTCATGGCTGATGCCCAGCAGCAACGCTCGCTTCGCGTCGAGCATGCGCTGCACGTCAGCGGCAAGTACATTGATATCGGAAGCGAGATCGCCCAGCTGGTCGCTCCGTATGTCGCGTATACGATGAGCGAAATTGCCCCGTCCGATGTGCGCGGCGCCCGTGCGAATCGCGCGAATCGGCTTGAACAACCAGTTGACGGCCGCGTAGCCGATCATGAGGTAGATCAATCCGAGGCTCACGATAATCGTGATCAGATCGGGGCCTGGACTGACATCGGCAATACGCGGCGTCGATACCACGATGTCGTAGCCATCCTGGCGGATCAGGAGGAAACGGTGCTTTCCCTGGAGTGCAAACTCGAGGTCCTGCAATTCGTCAACCCAGGCGTCGGGATCATCGCTGAATTTCGGACTCGGCCCGAAATCGAGCGCCTGCAGCGGGGGGAAATTCGG
>JABAOD010002734.1_pt3 | contig 11086 bp, 9 predicted proteins | sample 7062151 | NCBI WGS metagenome assembly JABAOD01 (sample SAMN14538626, study PRJNA623070) | marine sediment metagenome | biome: marine biome [ENVO:00000428]; feature: marine pelagic biome [ENVO:01000023]; material: deep marine sediment [ENVO:00002113] | place: India: Gulf of Khambhat ...
GCGAGCAGGCGGTCGGCGATCTCGAGGCCGTAGAGCGTGAGGTAGGGCTCGACGACCTCCACGGTCGTGCAGTAGGGGGCGACCAGCCCAGTCAGCCCGCCGGTAGCCAGGACCAGCGCTTGCGGGCGATCCCACTCTTCCTTGATCCTCCTCACCATGCCGTCGATGCCGTCCACGATGGCGTAAAAGCACCCTGAGCGCAGACACGCCTCCGTGCGCCGTCCGATGATGCGCAGCGGCGGCACCAGGTCGATGAACGGGAGCTTGCTGGCACGCTGGGCGAGGCCCTCGATCCCGGCCCGTGGCCCGGGAGAGATGACGCCGCCGAGGAAAACGCCGTCCCCGGTGATGCAGTCGAAGGTGGTCGCCGTGCCGAGATCGACGGCGATCGTATCCACGCCGTAGAGCTGTGACGCCGCCAGGGTGTTGAGCATGCGATCCGCGCCGACGGTGTGCGGCTCATCGACGTCGAGCCGGATCGGCAGGGGGCCCCCGTCGCCGGCGAGAGGCGCGGGGTCGTTGATCAGCCGGGGCTCGCAGCCGAAGGCGCGGCGAAAGCCGCGGATGATCAGAGGGTCCACCGCGGGCACCACGGATCCGATCACGCCACCGGCGGGCCGTCCAAGCCCCTCCTCACCGACCAGATGACCCAGCAGGTGAGCAAGCTCGTCCGGCGTACGCTTGACGTCGGTGGAGATTCGCCAGTGCCGTATCAGTTCGCGGCCGCGGAAGAGGCCGAGCACGGTTTCGGTGTTGCCGAGATCGATCGCCAGCCGCAGGTCCGTCATCGTCGCGCCTCCCCTCAGTACTCCGGGATAGGCAGCTCGTCCGCCAGAACCCGGCCCGCCGTCACCCGGACGAGGGCGCCGCGGTCGGGACGGAACAGCAGCGCGCCGTCCGGGGCGATGCCCACAGCGGTCCCTTGCAGCGGCTCCGCCTTCGGCTCGACCACGCGGCAGCGCCGGTCACGGAGCCAGTCGTACTCGTCGAAACGGCGGAGGAAGTCGCGGTCCAGGGTGTCCGGCGGGTCGGCACAGGCCTCCTCGACCTCGGCGATGACCTGGTCGGCCAGGTCGAGGCGCGACACGCTGCGACCGAGCGCCGAGTCGAGCGAGATCGCCACCTCACGAAGCTCGGGCGGGAAGTCCTCGCGCGCTTGGTGGACGTTGATCCCGATCCCCAGAACCAGGTGCCGTGGGCCCTCACCTGACCAGGCCGCCTCGCTGAGTATGCCGCCGGCCTTTCGCTCAGCGACGATCAGGTCGTTCGGCCACTTGACCGCCACCGGCGCGCCACCAGCCACGCGCTCGATCGCCCGCGCCACGCCCAGTCCGGCGAGGAGGGGGACCAGAAGCGGGTTGCCCAGTGCCGCCGGCCGCAACACGATTGAGAGGTAGAGCCCGGAACCCCTGGGCGAATGCCAGCGTCGCGACCCCAGGCCCCGACCCTCCGTCTGCTCATCCGCCAGCACGAGGGTCCCGGCCGCCGCCCCTTCTTCCGCCAGCCGTTTGGCGCGTGTGTTCGTGCTGTCGATTCGCGAATACACGTGAACGTGCGGGCGGTCCCAACGGGCCTTGAGCGCCTCCACGCTCTCCCCCTCCCAGCTCGAAGCGCGGCGCGTCACGTCGTCACCTCCCGAAACTCCAGGGAGAGATCGAGCGCCGGCGCCGAATGCGTAAGGGCGCCCACCGAAATGAAGTCGACTCGCGTCTCGGCCAGGGTCCGCACGTTGGCCAGAGTGATGCCGCCGGACGCTTCGATCTCCGGGCCCGGCCCCGGCGCTCGGATCACTTGGACCGCTGCGCGCACCTCACTCAGCGACATGTTATCCAGCATGATGCGATCGACCCCGGCGTCCAGCGCCTCGCGCACCTCCTCCAGGCTGGTGGTCTCGACCTCCACCCGGAGCCCCGCCCGATTGGCCTCACGAACGCGCCGCACGGCCTCGGAGATGCCGCCCGCGCAGGCGATGTGATTCTCCTTGATCAGGATCATTGCGTCCAGGCCTGGGCGGTGGTTCACGGCCCCACCGGCTCGCGTCGCCGCCCGCTCCAAATCCCGCCAGAGCGGCGTGGTCTTACGAGTGTCGGTGATGCGAACACCCGTACCCTCGACCGCCGACACGAAGCGCCGGGTGAGCGTGGCCACCCCCGACAGACGACCCAGCAGATTCAACGCCGTTCGCTCACCGGTCAGGATCGCCCGGGACGACCCGGTCACCCGGGCGACGACATCACCCGGTTCGACGCGGCCGCCCTCGGAGATGAGAGCCGCCAAGGCGGCTTGGCCCAGCTGCTGGTAGACTTCGGCCGCCGCCGCAACGCCAGAGATGACGCCGCTCGCCTTCGCCACGATCTCGGCGAGGGCTCGACTGTCAGGGCCGACACACCACTCGCTGGTCCAGTCCCCAGAGCCGACGTCCTCGGCCAGCGCCTCGCCGATCTGCCGGCGAATCTTCTCGGAAAGCCGCTCCATACCACTCACGGTGAAGCCGAAATCAGCGCGAACACGATATAGCCGCTTCCCACCACCCAACAGTAGTAGGCGAATCGGTGGAAGTGGCCGCTACGCAACCAGCGAATGAAAAGCACGATCGCCACCAGGCCAGCGGCGAAGGCGGAGAGTGCCGCCGCCGCCAGCGGCAGAGCGCCCAGCCAGGCTCCCGGTCGCAACAGCTCGGGGATCTCGAGGAGCGAGGCGCCGATGATCGCCGGCACGGACAGAAGGAAGCTGAACTCGGCCGCCTCAACGCGGCGCGTGCGCGCCCACAGCGCCGTCGCCACCGTCAGGCCCGACCTCGACAAGCCGGGAATCAACGCCAGCGCTTGCGCGACGCCGACCGCCAGCGAGCCGCCCCACCCCGGATCCGGATGCTCGGCGCGGCGCAGCAGCCAGCGGGTCGCGTAAACCACCCCGCCTGTCACGAGGAGGCTGAAGGCGGCGACGAGGGGCAGGTCGAACAGCCGCCCGATAGCGCCGGACAGGCTGGTGCCGACGATGGCGGCGGGGACGGAGGCGAGGGCCAGCAAGCCGAGGTAGCGGAGGGCCGGCGCTTCGCGCCGCAGCGCGCCAGCAAGCACAGCGACCAACCGGCCACGGTAGACCACCAGGACCGACAGAACCGTGGCGAGGTGGACCAGCACCTCGAACGAGACGCCGGGCGGGTTGACCCCCAGCAACGCCTCCGCCAGCACCAGGTGGCCCGAGCTGGAGACGGGAAAGAATTCGGTGAGCCCTTGCAGGAGACCCAGCGTCACCGCCTCCAACACCGTCATTGAGGTACAGTGGGCGCGCTGACGGAAGCGCTCATCGGCCGAGCACCTCCTCGTAATACGACTCGTAGAGGGCGACGATGCTATCGGCGGCGTAACGCTCCTTGCTCGCGTTGCGTCCTGCCTGCCCCATCTCGCGCTGACGCTGCGGATCGCTGAGGATGTCGATCGCCGCGTTGGCCATGGCGTCCACGGCACCGACAGGGAGCAGGCGACCGCTAACGCCGTCCTGCACGACCTCCTCGAGGCCGCCGCAGCGCGTTCCGACTACGGGCACCTCGCTCGCCATCGCCTCGAGCGCCGAAAGGCCGAACGACTCCGATTCGCTGGGCAGCAGGAAGAGGTCGGCGCAGGCGAGCAACTCCGCCACCGACTCCATCTTGCCGAGGAAGACCACCCGGTCGCCGATGCCCCGTACCCGGGCCTGTTCTTCGGCCATCGGCCGGTCGGGTCCGTCCCCGACGAACACCAGGCGCGCCGGCACCTTTTCCATCACCCGGGCCGCCACGCGCACCACGTCGCCCACCCGCTTGACCGGCCGGAAGTTGGAGATGTGCATGAGGATCTTCTCGTCGGGATCGGCGAGCGCGTTGCGGTGCCGCCCATCGGAGCGACGTCCGAACAGCTCGGTATCGACGAAGTTGGGGATCACCCGGACGTCACACTCGCTGCAGCCGAAGGTGGCGATCGTCTCGCGCTTGAGGAACTCCGAGACGGCGGTGAGTCCGTCGGAGCGCTCGATCGAAAACTTCACGATGCTCCGATACGACGGATCCTGCCCCACCAGGGTGATATCGGTGCCGTGCAGTGTCGTCACGATCTTCAGCTCGTTCGGCTCGCTCAACATCTGCTTGGCAAGCCAGGCCGAGGTCGCGTGGGGCACGGCGTAGTGCACGTGGAAAAGGTCGAGGTGCCGTTGCGTCGCCACCTCGTGCATCGCCACCGTCGCCGCCAGCGAATACGGCGGATACTCGAACAGCGGGTAGCGCGACACCTCGATCTCGTGGAAATAGGTGTTGCGCATAAAACGCGGGAGCCGAAACGGGTGCGCGTACGAGACGAAGTGAACCTCGTGCCCGCGCTGCGCGAGGCGCATCCCCAGCTCTGTCGCCACGGCACCACTACCGCCGTATGTCGGATAGCAGCTGATTCCAATCCTCATATCGTCTCTTCGCCGCTTATCAATCGCAGGAAGCTATCGGGGCCGCCCGTCCCGAGCCAGACCGGTCCCGCCGCTCCCCCCAGCGCCCCACGATCTCCGAGGCCAGCTCGCTCACCGGGCGTCGCCCGTCGAGCCAGACCGTTTCCGCCGGAAGCTGGTGCCGGAACCAGGTGAGCTGACGCCGGGCGTATCGTCGTGTGCTTCGCGTCGCCGCCTCCACCGCCGCACCAAGGTCGAGCTCGCCGTTCAGGTGAGCGATGAGCTCCGCGTAGCCGACCGACCCGAGGCCGGGTGCGTCCGGCGGATAGCGCGCCAGCAGGCGGCGGACCTCCTCGAGGAGGCCGTCAGCCATCATCCGCTCGAAGCGCCGCTCGATCCGACGATACAGCTCGTCCCTCGGCACGCGCAGACAGAAGACGACGGCCGCCAGAGCCGCCGTGTTAGGCGGCCGCGAGTGCCACCACGAGTGCGGACGCCCCGAGAGCAGCGCCACCTCCAGCGACCGCGCCAGCCGCTGCGACCCGCCTTCCCGCTCGAGCTGGGCGGCGCGCTCCGGGTCCAGCCGCTCGAGCCAGCGCTTGAGTGACTCGGCGGGCTGTGCGGACAGGTATCGTCGCAGCCGGTCCCGTCGCGCCGGATCGAGCTCGGGTTCAGGGCCCAATGGTTCCAGCAGCGCGCGGATGAAGAACCCCGTCCCACCCACGACCACCGGCACGTGACCGCGCCCGCGGATCTGGGCGATCCAGGCCCAGGCGTCGCGAGCGAACTGGCCGGCGCTGTAGGCTTGGTCCGGACTCAACCGATCGAGGCCATGGTGGGGAACTCGATCGCGCAGCGCCGCCCTCGGCTGGGCCGTCCCAATCTCCATGTGGCGATAAAGCTGACGCGAATCCGCCGAGATGATCTCGCCGCCGATCCGTTCGGCCGTCTCCACCGCCAGCTCGCTCTTGCCCGTCCCCGTGGCGCCGGTGATGACGATCGCCTCAGCTACCCCGCGGCCGCTCATGCTCGCTCTGGACGCCTCACCGAGCCCGGCCGCTCAGCTGCGACCGAAGCGCCGCGCCAGCTCTTCCAGCGAAAGGCGCAGGATCGTGGGCCGGCCGTGGACATCGTGGCTCGGCAGCTCCGAGGCGAACAGCTGGTCGAACAGCTCCAACATCTCGGGCTGCGAGAGCGGCTGCCCCGCTTTGATCGCGCCCTTGCAGGCGAACGACTTGGCCACTCGCTCATGCTGATTGCGGGCCGAGTCGACCAGCGGCGACCCATGAGCGAGCTCGGCGACCATCTCCCGGAAGCAGCGCTCGGAGTCGAAGTACGGATGCGGGTTCGGCACGGCGTGTATGATCACCGTGTTGTTTCCGAAGGCCTCGAGCTCGAAGCCAGCGCGGCGCAAGATGCCGCTCAGCTCTTCCACCGCCTGGAACTCGCTGGGCGAAAGGCGGATCGTGATCGGAAACAGCAAGCGCTGGGAGGTCACCTCGCCGTGATCGAAGTCGCGCATCAAGCGTTCGAACAGCACGCGCTCGTGGGCCGAGTGCTGGTCGACGATGATCAGGCCACTGCGCGTCTCGGCGAGGATGTACGAGCCGTGCAGTTGCCACATCGAGCCCGACAGGCTGAGCGGGCGATCGACCTCTTCGGCTCCGGCGTCGGCCGGGAGCGTTTGCGCCGCGCCGGGCACGAACAGCGCCATCTGTGAGCTCTCCGCCCTGGCCACGCCAGCGTCGCCCCGACGAACCGGGCGAGTCGTGACGAGCTGCGACGTGACGGGACCACCACGGTCGAGGCTCGCCGCGCTCGCCAGCCCCTCGAGCCCCGCGCGCACCGCCGCGCTCACGGCTTCCTCGACTCCCATCTTGTTTCGGAAGCGGACCTCGGCCTTGGTGGGGTGTACGTTGACGTCGACCTCCGCCGGCGGCAGCTCCAGGTAGAGAAAGAGCGCCGGGCGATGGCCCGGCGGCACGGTCGTGCGATAGCCCTCCTCCGCGGCGCGGGGGATGAACCGATCGACGAAAGGCCGACCGTTGACGAACAGGTAGACACGCCGCCCGCCCGGTCGCACGCTCGCTGGTCGCTGGATGAGGCCGGCCACCCGCACGCCGCCGGACTCGTGATCGAGCGGGATCAGCTCCGAGGCGAGCTTCTCTCCCCAGAGGGCGCCCACCCGGGCCGCCAGATCCCCGGTACGCGGCAGGTCGAACAGCTCCCGGCCGTTGGACCGCAGTCGAAACGCGGTGCTCAAGTGAGCGAGCGCCAGGGCGAGCGTCGCCTCCGAGACGGCACGGGTCTCCGCCGCGCTGGAGCGCAGAAACTTGGCCCGGGCCGGAAGGTTGTAGAACAGCGTGCGCACGCTGACGGTGGTTCCCGGCTGCCGCGCGATCTCGTCCACGGCGACGACCTTCCCGCCGTTGATCTTCACCCGAGTACCCGGGCCGCCGCCAGCTGGGGCCGTCTCCAGCTCGAACCGGGAGACCGCGGCGATGGATGGCAGCGCCTCCCCCCGGAAGCCCAGCGTCCGGATGGCCCGGAGATCGCCCTCGTCGCTGATCTTGGACGTGGCGTGGCGATCGATGGCGAGTAGCGCGTCGTCCCGTACCATGCCGTGCCCGTCGTCCGCCACCCGCAGCTCGGTCTTGCCGCCGGCGCGGATGTCGATCTCGATGTGGGTCGCCCGGGCATCGAGGGCGTTCTCGACCAGCTCTTTCACCACCGACGCGGGCCGCTCGACGACCTCACCGGCAGCGATCTGGTTGGCGATGTGGTCGGGAAGGATGTGAATGCGACGCTGCATGCCCGGAAGCTATCGGGCGCCCCGGCCCCCATCAAGCGAAATCGGTCCACGCCGGGGGTCCACTGGCTCCAGCCCGTAGAAGCGGCAGGCGTTGCGGTGTGTGATCTCCGCCAATTCCTCGACATCGTCCCCGCGAATCGCGGCGACCCGCCTCAGCACGTGTTCGACGAAGGCGGGCTCATTTCGCTTTCCCCGGCGCGGCGCGGGTGCCAGATACGGGCTGTCCGTCTCCACCAGCAGACGATCGGAAGGGACGCTGCGCACCAGCCCGTCGCCGTCGAAGTTCTTGAAGGTGACGATTCCGGCGAACGACACGTACCAGCCGGCCTCGAGGCCGGCGTGCAGGAGGACAGCCCCGCCGCTGAAGCAGTGGAGCACGCCGGTTACGCGGCCCGCGTAGCCTTCGAGGACTTCCGCCAGCGGTTCATCGGCGTCTCGAGAATGAACGACGATCGGCAATCCCAGGCGTTCGGCGACCTCGATCTGGCCCCGAAACGCAGCCTGCTGCACATCACGCGGCGCGTTCTCGTAGTGGAAATCGAGGCCGGTCTCGCCCACCGCCACCACGCGCTCTTCCGAACCGGCCAGTGCCTCCAGCCTCTGCAGCGCTCTTTCGGTGCAGCGATCGGCCGCATGTGGGTGGATCCCCGCGGTTGCGAAGACCCGCGGGGACGCGGTGCGGTGTGACAGCTCGATGGCCGCTTCGGCGTCCTCGAGGTCGCTGGCGATCGACACGACCGCTTCGACGCCGGCCGCGGCTGCCCGATCGAGCACGAGATCGAGTTCCGAGGCGAAGCGCTCGTCCGTCAGATGTGCGTGGGAGTCGAACAGCCTCAACTTTCGGCGCGCGCCGCGACGACGCGGCGACGATCGCTCTTGCCGCGCACGCCGCCGGATCGGTGCTCCACCTCGAGCAGCACGGGAGAGGCGACGAAGATCGACGAGTAGGTGCCGATGAACACCCCGGCGATCAGCACCAGGGTGAACTCACGGATCACCGCGCCCCCGAAGATCGCGAGCGCGGCGAGCACGGCAAGCGTGGTACCGCTGGTCATCACGGTGCGGGGCAGCGTCTCGTTTATCGAGCGATTCAGGATGTCGACGTAGGGCTGGCGGCGCAGCTTCTTGAGGTTTTCCCGGATGCGATCGAAGATGATGATCGTGTCGTTGAGCGAGTAGCCGATGATGGTCAAGATCGCGGCCACGGTCGGCAGCGAGATCTCGATGTTCAAGACCCCGATCACCCCGAACGTGATGAGCACGTCGTGAACGGTGGCGATGACGGCGGCCAGACCGAACCTCCACTCGAAGCGGAAGCCGAGATAGATCAGTGTCAGCAGGAACGAGATCATTACGGCGCCCGCCGCCCGCTGCCTCAGTTCGCCTCCCACCTTCGGCCCAACCGCCTCCGTCCGCACGACCTCGTAGGAACCCGCGCCGAAGCGCTCCGTCAGGATCGTGTCGACGCGCAAGGCCAGTTCCCGGTCGCCGCCCTCGATGAACTCGGCCAGGCGAACCAGAAACTCGCCCTCGCCACCGAAGTTCTGGACCTGGAGATTGGTGAACCCGCCACCGCCCAGGGCGCCGCGCACATCAGAGGCCGAGACATCCTCCGCAAAGCGCACCTGAAACAGCGTGCCGCCGGTGAAATCGACCCCGTAGTTGAGGCCGCCACGCAGGATGATCGTGAGAATCCCGATCGCGATCAGGGTCGCCGAGACCAGATAGGCCGTCTTACGCTGCTGGAGAAACCGAAAATCAGCCGTGGCAAAAAGCCGCATCGCCCCTCTTTCCTCTTGACAGTTAGATGCTGAGCTCGGCGGCCGGCGACCGGGACTCCATCCAGATGAGCATGAAAGTCCGGACCACGAAGACCGCGCTGAAGAACGAGGCGACGATGCCAATCGACAAGGTGACCGCGAACCCTTTGACCGGGCCTGTGCCGAACTGATACAGCACCAGGGCCGTGATCAGGGTGGTGAGATTCGAGTCGATGATGGCCGACAGCGCCTGCTGGAATCCGCTGTCCACCGCCGTCCGCACGGTCTTTCCGCCCGCCAGTTCCTCACGTATGCGCTCGAAGATCAGCACGTTTGCATCCACCGCCATGCCGATCGACAAGATGAGACCGGCGATACCCGGCAGGGTGAGCGTGGCCTGCAAACCCGCCAGACCGCCAAGCACGATCAGCACGTAGATCATCAGGCCGATAACCGAGAGCAGGCCCGCCAGCCGGTAGTAGGCAATCATGACCACTATCACCAGCACGATGCCGATCATCCCCGCCACTTCGCCTTGATCGATCGAGTCCTGGCCGAGCGACGGTCCGACCGTCCGTTCCTCGATGATCTCCATCGGCGCCGGCAGCGCGCCCGCCCGCAGCACCAGCGCGATGTCCTGCGCCTCGGTGAGGTTGGCTCCAGTTCCGAGCTCGATCTGGGCACGGTCTCCAAGCACGTCGCGAATTACCGGCGGACTCCCCTGGACTTTGTTGTCCAGGATGATGGCCATCCGATCGCCCACGTGGCGCGAGGTGCCGCGCTCGAAGATGCGGCCGCCCTGGCGCGTGAGCTGGAAGGGAACGATGGGAGTCCCGAACTGCGGATCACGGATCGCCTGCGCGTCGGTCAGGTACTCGCCCGTAATCAGCGGCTCGGACTCGACGACGAACAGCTCGTGGTAGATCTTGCCGGCCACGCTGCGCGTGTCGGTGCCCCACACCAGCCGGATGTCCGTGGGGATCCGCGCCTTCACCTCAGGCAACTCCAAATACTTCTCCACCGTCTCGCGCTGAGGACCTTCGACCAGCAGCATCCCCGGCTCGCCGGACTCCAGCAGGTGGAGGCTGAGCGGCCGTAGCTGCGCCCGGGACGGCCCGCTCCCAGCCGCCGCACCCGTATCGCGCTGCTGGAACAGCTCTTCGAGGCGCGGCGCCACTTCGGCGCGTGTCTCTTCCGGCAAGCCCTCAGGTCCGAGGACGGCGACGATCAGGCTGTCCAGCCCGGGCAACCGCTCGATCAAGCCCTGCCCGTCGGTGACGATGCTGAATTCGAGAAAGGCGGTCTGCTGGATGATCGCTTTGGCCCGATCGACGTCCGAGATCCCCGCCAGCTCGACGATGATGCGATCCACACCCACGCGTTGAATGGTGGGCTCCGAGACGCCGAACTGGTCGACTCGGTTGCGGACGATCTCCCGCGCCCGGTCGGCGGCGTCCGAGCGCGCCTCGGTGCTCATCGCACCCTCCGGATCCGCGACCTGGAGGACGAGGTGCGTTCCACCCCGAAGGTCGAGGCCCAACTTCAACGGCCAACCCTCCTCACCCCGGATCCTGGGCCCGACCAGAGCCCACGCGCAGACGAGGCAAACCGAGCCGATCAGGATCAACCGACCACGAGTTCCTGAGAACATGCTTTGTTTCCGAGACCTTCCTTAGGAATATGCCGAGGCCGCTTCCACCCAGCGGCACCAACCGCGGGTCGAACCGCCCACGTCGGTTTCCACCCGGCAGCCTCCGCCACTCCGTTGAACTACATGGGGGCCTGAAGCCGAAAACGTGGCGTTCGTCGTCGGCCTTGTCAATCCTACCCGGCGACCGCAAACGGTCGGGTCACCTACCAGGCGAGTTGCTGATCGCAGGNNACCGCCGCAGCGGCGGCAGCGGGGCGCACCGTCCTCGTCGGGCCTCCAGGCGCGCGCGTAGCCGGCGGAGAGCGCCGCGTAAAGGAAGGAGCTTGCCAGAACCAGCCCGATGAGGAACAGAAGGACCGGGACGCCCAGGTCGGCACCGCTGGGGTCGAACGCCATCTCGGGCGCTTCCAGCCATTGCGCCTGCAAGCGACGGGTGTTGATGAACAGCGG
>JABAOD010025452.1_pt2 | contig 11082 bp, 9 predicted proteins | sample 7062151 | NCBI WGS metagenome assembly JABAOD01 (sample SAMN14538626, study PRJNA623070) | marine sediment metagenome | biome: marine biome [ENVO:00000428]; feature: marine pelagic biome [ENVO:01000023]; material: deep marine sediment [ENVO:00002113] | place: India: Gulf of Khambhat ...
GCGCACACAGTGTAAGTGCCATGCCGCTAAACATTAGTGCGTTTGGTCTTAGGATTTCGCCCCCTCGTCTGTTTGTGCTGTCGCGATATTGACGGTCACACTAAAGTGGGCTATGCGTCCGTGCACGACCTGGCAGAAATAGCTGGGGCGTGACGCACAACTGGAATGATGTCCTTTTACGGAGGAAACCATGAGATTTACAAGTTTTGCCATGATCTTCACGTTGGCAGCCGCACCGCTTTACGCAGCTGAAATCACCACGAGCAACGATACCACAGGCACGACCGGCGCGCCCGCGGAAGTGGCTGCAGCATCCAGCTCTACTAGTGGATGGGTGGCGCGCGCCACTCTCACGACCGGCGTAGACGACCGCGAGCCGATTGACTCGATTACGACGCTGGGCAACGACAACGCTCAGGTTTATTACTTTACTGAGATTCGAGACATGGCTGGAGAGACGGTGAAGCACCGTTGGGAATACAAGGGCGAGGTCATGGCCGAAATCCCATTTTACATAGGGGGTCCACGCTGGCGCGTCTATTCAAGCAAAAATCTCGTGCCAGACTGGCTCGGGGACTGGAAGGTCTCTGTTGTCGATTCGTCGGGCAGTCCATTAAGTGTGAGTACGTTTCTTTACACCGCTGCCGAAGCCGGTATGGCCGCGCCGGCAAGTGCAACTGACAACCAATAGCCGGCAAAGCCAGTATTGCTAAGGACGCATAAGCCGGCGCGATGTAACTAACGTCGGTTTGTGTCGTTCCTGTCATGCGGGTGTCGCTATCAAGCACGCCGCGCGCGCTCGNNGCCAGCATAAATCGCAAACAGGGTTATCATCGCACCCCAAAGCCTCGGATGGCGACGCACCACGCCGTCGACACTATAGTGCGGTGCATCGAGCACTTCGATGCCACGCCGCGTTGAAATCCACCGATCAGTCACGGCGGCGAACCTCGCCAGTAAGGCGGGGGCGAAACACGCCACGCTACCCACTATCATGGCGAGCAATGCGCCCAACATCAGGAACGTTAACAGGCTCACCCACAGCACTTCCCACAGACTCAAGGGAAGTGTGCCGCCACCGAAAAGCCCAGCCAACAAACGTCCGCCTTCGACAACGCTGATATCCCTGGCAAAAAGCATTCCCTGAACCAGGATAAACACTGCGCCTATTAATACCACAGTGCCGACCAGACGCGGACGTCGCAGAACATGCTTGTCAAATGTCCGCATTCTGTCGAGGGACTGACCGAGCGAGCCGGTGGACACCCATTTGTCCGACAGCCGCGACCAATTCGTCAGCGCCCTGGGGGCGACCATCAAGCCGACGCCCACGATAGCCGCAAACACGTTTGCCACTATCAACATCAACACAACTGCATCGATGATCTCTTGCGATGAAATATTGGCCATAGCCTACACCCTCAACCCCAAGCATAGACCGTAATCCGTGAGTCGTAAGTCGTAATATGTAGGTCAGCGCAATCGCCTGGCACACGACTCACCGTTCACGGCTCACGATTCACGAGTCAGGCGCGTTTGCGCTTGAGGTGCACAAGCAGTAACGAGACCGCCGCCGGGGTTACGCCGGAGATCCGCGACGCTTGGCCTAGTGTGCTTGGTTTGTAGCTATTGAGTTTCTCTTGCACTTCAACTGACAGACCGCGCACCGTGCGGTAATCGAGGTCTGGCGCCAAGGCTGTGTTTTCATGTTTGCTGTGCTGATCGATTTCCTGCGCCTGACGCTCAATATAGCCGGAATACCGAGCCATGATTTCTAGCTGCTGGATAACCGCCCGGTCGGCCACCGGCCGCGCACCATCGATGAGTCCAATCACGGCCTCATAGCTAGTCTCGGGGCGACGTAAAAGGTCGAAAGCCGTGCAGGCACGCGTAATCGGTTGACCCAGTAGCTGCAAAACCTTATCGAGATCGATCACCTCCGGACGCAACCAGGTACTCTCGAGGCGCTCACGCTCGGCTTCAATCGCGTCGCGCTTGGCACAGAACCGCGCCCACTGTACATCGTCTATCAACCCGAGTTTGCGCGCCGTTTCGGTCAAACGCAGATCGGCGTTGTCCTCGCGCAGCAGCAGACGGTACTCGGCGCGGGACGTAAACATGCGGTACGGTTCGTTCGTACCACGCGTAATCAGGTCATCGATCAATACCCCGACGTAAGCTTGGTCGCGCCGCGGTGACCACGGTTCATGTCCCTGTACCTGCAGTGCGGCATTGATGCCGGCCACGAGGCCTTGCGCGGCCGCTTCTTCATAACCGGTAGTGCCGTTAATCTGTCCTGCGAAGAACAAGCCAGGAATAACCTTCGTCTCAAGGGTGGGGTTTAGGTCGCGCGGGTCGAAATAATCGTACTCGATAGCATAACCGGGACGCGTTACGGTCGCGCGCTCGAAGCCGTTGATGGAGCGCACCAATTGCAATTGCACGTCGAACGGCAAGCTGGTGGAAATGCCGTTCGGATAGATCTCGCTTGTATCAAGGCCCTCGGGTTCGACGAAGATCTGGTGCGACGTCTTATCGGCAAAACGCACCACCTTGTCCTCAATGGATGGGCAGTAGCGCGGTCCGATGCCGTCGATGACGCCGGTGTACATCGGCGAGCGGTCGAGCCCTGCACGAATGATCTCGTGCGTGCGTGCGTTCGTATGAGTCACATGGCACACGACCTGACGCGGATGTTCGTCAGCCGAACTCAGCTGAGAAAATACCGGGGTCGGTGTATCGCCCGGCTGTTCTTGCATCACCTCGTAATCGATGGTCTTGCCGTCGATCCGTGGCGGGGTGCCGGTCTTAAGGCGTCCGACGCGCAGCGGCAATTCGCGCAAACGTGCAGCGAGCGTGTTCGCCGGCGGATCGCCCGCGCGGCCGCCTTGATAATTTGACAAACCGATATGAATTCGCCCACCGAGGAAAGTGCCGGTTGTGAGCACAACGGCGCGGGCACGCAATCTCATGCCCATCTGCGTGACGACACCCGTTACACGTCCACCTTCGACTAGCAAGTCATCTACCGCCTGCTGGAACAGCGCCAGGTTCGCCTGGCCCTCCAAGAACTTGCGCACGGCCACCTTGTACAACACACGGTCAGCCTGGGCACGCGTGGCCCGTACCGCCGGTCCCTTGCGCGAGTTCAGCACGCGGAACTGGATGCCGGCACGATCGGTTGCGCGCGCCATAATGCCGCCCATGGCATCGATCTCCTTCACCAGATGTCCCTTGCCGATACCGCCGATGGCCGGATTACATGACATCTGGCCGATCGTTTCGATGTTGTGAGTCAACAGCAGTGTTTTGCAGCCCATGCGAGCTGAAGCGGCGGCCGCTTCGGTGCCGGCATGACCACCACCAATCACGATGACGTCGTAGGACTCCGGATACAGCATCTTTTGCGTAGCGCTCACTCGTTGAAGGCGCGAATCATAGCACCATCGTGACCCTGCCGGGCAGGGGTTAGCGCTAACGCCTAGGTCCGATCCTGTGGCATGCTGGGTGTCCGATTGACTATAAGTAGGTAGATACTGGCTCGACGTCCCGCAGCGAAGCGTCACCACCCATACATATGAGTTACCTACCCGAAAGACATGCCGACAACATCCAACCGACGGTGGATGCCATTATCGCCGAGGTGAGCCAGGTAGTGCTTGGGAAGGAAACCCAGGTGCGCCTTGCGTTGGCCTGCCTGCTCGCGCGCGGTCACCTGTTGATCGAGGACCTGCCAGGTGTCGGTAAGACCACACTCGCGCATGTCTTGGCGCATGTGCTGGGGCTGAACTTCAACCGCATTCAGTTCACAAGTGATCTGCTGCCGGCGGACATTCTCGGCGTGTCCGTCTACCAAACCGACTCGCAGGACTTTCGCTTCCATCCGGGGCCGATATTCGCACAGCTCATTTTGGCCGATGAGATCAACCGGACGACGCCAAAAACGCAAAGCGCCCTGCTAGAGGCCATGGAGGAACGCCAGGTTACAAGTGATGGACAGACGCAACGATTGCCAGAGCCATTTTTTGTCATTGCCACCCAGAATCCACGGCACTTGATTGGGACCTTCCCGTTGCCGGAGTCTCAGCTCGACCGTTTCTTGATGCGCATCGAGATGGGCTACCCAGATCGGCACGCAGAACGCGCGCTGTTACGGGGGCGCGATAGGCGCGACATGTTGGCCAACATGGAGCCGGTCATCGACGGTAAGAGACTGATTGGGCTGCAACAACACGTTGGTCACATACACTGCAGTGACGCATTGCTGGACTACGTCCAAGACTTGATTATCACGACGCGGCGCTCACGTCGCTTTATCAACGGTCTGTCACCGCGTGCGGGGCTTGCGCTCTTGCATAGCGCGCAGGCATGGGCGTTGCTGCAAGGAAGGGACATGGTGCTTCCCGAAGACGTGCAGGCGGTGGCACCAAGCGTGATGGCACACAGGTTGCGGCCTAGCGAGAGCGCACCAGATGAGTCGGCCGACGCCAGAATCGAGCACTTCTTGGAGTCGGTGCCGATACCCTGATGATGCAATTTCCGCCTACCGAAGAACAGCTCATACACCGGCGACGCCTGTACATGCTGCCAACGAGTCTCGGCTGGCTATTCAGCCTGGTGCTACTCGTGCTGTTGTTAGGCGCCATCAACTACGCCAACTCGCTTGCATACGGGTTAACGTTCTTGCTCGCCGCAGTCGCCATCGTGTCGATGCTACATACGCACCGCAACCTGCTTGGGCTGCGCGTGTCATGCGGGCCGTGTGCGTGCGTATTTGCGGGCGAAAACGCTCAGTTTCAAATTTATCTCAGCAACAGCAATGGCCCGCCGCGCATGGGGATATGCATCGAAAGCGGAAAGACCGAGGTTGGTCGCGCTGACATAGCGCAGGGCGAGCAGGCGTTGGTGCGCATGGAAGTGTACGCGGGTCGTCGAGGTTATTTGGCGCCACCGCTGGTGGTGCTATCTAGCCGGTTTCCACTCGGTTTCCTCTATGCATGGTCACGGCGCATCAGGCTTCAGCAACGCTGTCTGGTTTACCCTAAGCCAGGTGGCAGCCTGCCACTACCTGGCAGCCTGGATCCGCGCACGCATGAGGACCTCGGCGTGCAGCCTGAAGGTGAAGATTTCCGCGGCTTGCGCGAATTCCGCCCGGGCGACTCACCTCGGCACGTGAGCTGGAAGGCAGTGGCACGCGGGCGCGGCATGCTGACAAAGCAGTTTGCCGGCGGCCGTCACGCCAGCGTTTGGCTCGACTGGGAAGCGCTGCCCGGGCTAGACATCGAGCAGCGCCTGAGCCAGCTCTGTCGCTGGGTGCTGGATTGCGAACAGGCGGGTCTGCAATACGGCCTGCGTCTGCCAGCAACCACGTTGGCGCCGGCGAACGGTGAGCCTCACCGCCACGATTGCCTCGCCGCGCTCGCATTGTTCCCTGCGCGAGAGCATGACCCACATTAGACCGGAGCGCTGGGGCCTCAACGGCTTGTTGGCAACCGGCGCACTCGCGCTTGCGCCGCATGTGCCGCGCCTGCCTTTGTGGATCGTGCTGGTATGCAGCGGCGGCATGCTGTGGCGCTTAGGCATCGACAACCGCAACTGGCCGAAGCCGACGCGCATATTGCGCCTCGCGCTGACAGTGTTGATTGTCGCCGCGACCTACGAGCACTACGGCACACTGCTCGGCCGCGACGCCGGCACCGGCCTGCTCGCCAGCCTCTTGGCGCTTAAGCTATTAGAGCTGCGACAGCTGCGTGATTGCGTGGTAGCGGTGTGTCTGTGCTACCTGCTGGCGTTGTCAGCGTTTCTGTACTCGCAGACACCGGCGTTGGTGGCGTACGGAATCGTCGTCGTGCTCGCAAGCATCGCCACGCTCATTCGGCTCAACCAACCAAATGCTGCGCCGCTGGCCTATAGCCTGCGCCTCGCGGCGACATTGCTGCTCAAGGCAGTGCCGCTGATGCTGGCTATGTTCGTTTTGTTTCCCCGCATCCAAGGCAGTCTCTGGGCATTGCCGACCGATGCTCGCAGTCACTACACCGGTATGTCGGCGGTGATGCAGCCGGGAAGCATTCATCACTTGACGACTTCCGATGCGCCGGCGTTTCGCGTCACGTTCGAAGGCAAAACACCACCGCCAACCCAGCTATACTGGCGCGGTCTCGTCTTATGGCACACCGATGGCCGGCGCTGGGTGGCGGGTGAGCCCACGAGCGCGCTCGCCCAGAGCAGCCGTTTCACGCGTCTCGGCGCGCCTGTCAAGTACACGGTGACCCTAGAGCCGAGCGACCAGCCATGGATGCTGGCGCTGGACTTGCCGATTGTCGTGCCCGATGGCGCGCGACCGCGGCCGGGTTACCTGCTTGAACACCGCACGCCGATCCGCGAGCGCTTACAGTACACGCTGATCTCGTTCCCGGAATATCGAACCGCGGCGCTCGATCCACAGGAGCGCCGTTATGCGCTGCAGCTCCCCGATAACGTCAGTGCCCGCGTGCGCGGGTTAGCGCAGACGTGGCGCAGCCAGTCCACGGATAGTCTGGCGATCACCCGCATGGCGCTCGATTATTTCCGCGAACAGCGATTTTCTTACACGTTAGACCCGCCATTGCTAGGCAAAGACCCGGTCGATGAGTTCCTGTTCTCCACACGCCGCGGTTTCTGTGGACACTTCGCCTCGGCATTCGTGACGCTGATGCGTGCGGCTAACGTGCCCAGCCGAGTCGTAACCGGCTATCAAGGTGGGGAATTTAACTCGGCGGGCGGCTACTACCTGGTGCGACAGGCCGACGCGCATGCCTGGGCAGAGATTTGGGTGCCAGAGCATGGGTGGTTACGCGTCGACCCGACCGCTGCGGTAGCGCCCGAGCGCGTCGAGCTCGGCATCGATGCGGTGCGCGAACTCCGGCTGCGCGGCGTCGAGCTCGGGCGCTTCTCCACTGAGGCGGTACGCAAACTGCTTGCGCTCGGTTGGTTCGCTGCATCGCAGCGTACCCTGCGCTTTTACTGGGACGCCGCCAACCTCGCCTGGCACCGTTCGGTGCTGGGCTACGACCAGCAACGCCAGCAGCGCCTGCTGAGTCAGCTGCATCTGCCAAAGCTCTCGTGGCGCGGCCTGCTAGCGATACTCCTGGTCACACTCGTGGGCGCGCTCATGATACTCGCCGTGCTCAAACCGCGAGCGCGTAGAGTCGATCCGATACAGGCACTCTATCGCCGGTTCTGTGACCGGCTCGCGCGCATCGGCATCGAGCGTCGTGATGCCGAGGGTGCGCTTGCCTTTTCACAGCGCGCCGCCGCCGCACGGCCCGACCTCAAGGCCGCCGTCGACGCCGTCACGGAGCTATACGTGCGGCTGCGCTATGGCGCGCCCACCGACAGCGCGCATATCCGCTTGCTGCAGCGAGAAGTCTCACAGTTCCAGCCGGCGAGGCGTTGACCGGGCGCGGCGAGTTGCTCGCGCTTGTCACTTGCCGATACAAAAACTGGCGAAGATGCGCTCAAGCAGATCCTCGGTGGTGAACTCACCCGTGATCTCACCAAGCGCTCGTTGTGCGAGCCGCAACTCCTCGGCGAGCAGCTCCCCGGCACGCGCGCCTTCGAGCTGTTCCTCGCCAACATGCACGTGCTGGCGCGCGCGCTCGATCGCGTCCAGGTGCCTGCGCCGGGCGATGAAGGTGCTTTCTCCCGCCGCCTGAAATCCCACACACGCCTTCAAGTGCTCGCGCAAAACGTCCAGTCCCGCCCCTGTCTTGGCTGACAGCGCCACCTCCGTGCGCCCCAGCTNNCCCAGCTGCTGCCCCTGCCCCACCGCGCGCCCACTGAGATCGATCTTGTTGCGGACCAAGGTATGCGGCGCGTGTTCTGGAAGTTGCTGCAGCAGTCCCTCGAGCGTCGGCGCTACGGTAACACTGTCATCGATCACCAACAGCACGCGATCGGCGCGCTCCATCGCCGCGCGCGCGCGCCGCACTCCCTCGGTCTCGATCTCATCGCCGGATTCACGCAGACCCGCGGTATCGAGAATGTGCACCGGCATCCCATCGATATCGATTCGCTCGCGAAGCACATCGCGGGTGGTACCGGGGATGCCGCTGACGATCGCTGCATCCTGTTGGGCGAGCCGATTCAGCAGGCTGGATTTGCCCGCATTGGGTGGGCCCGCCAACACGATCGTCATACCGTCATGCAGCAAGCAGCCCTGGCGCGCTGACTCGAGTAGACCATCGAGCCCACGCCGTATTGCCGCGAGGTCGCACGACACCTTGTCATCGGACAGAAAATCGATTTCCTCTTCGGGAAAGTCTATCGAGGCCTCGACGTAGACGCGCAGTTCGATGAGCTGTTCAACGATCGCACGCACGCGCCTGGAAAATTCGCCTTCGAGCGAACGTAACGCGGAACGTGCCGCGCTTTCAGAGCTACTTTCGATAAGATCGGCAACGGCTTCCGCCTGCGCCAGGTCGAGCTTGCCGTTTAGAAACGCGCGTTCGGAAAACTCCCCTGGCCGTGCCATGCGCGCTCCGAGCTGCAGCACGCGTTTGAGCAGCATGTCCATGACCACCGGACCGCCGTGGCCGTGGAGCTCCAGCACGTCCTCGCCGGTGAATGAGCCGGGCGCCGGAAAGAACAGTGCAATGCCCTTGTCGATTGGGCGCTTGCAGGCGTCCCGGAATGCACCGTAAATCGCGTAGCGCGGGCGCGGCAGCCGGCCCACCAGCTCCTCCGCGACCGCACGCACGGCGGGCCCGGACACCCGCACGATCGCGATGCCGCCACGCCCCGGCGGTGTCGCGACGGCAGCAATGGTGTCGCGCGCGGGAATCGGCAAAGTGAACTCTATTTTGCTCTAGCCTCGATCATGCGGGTGATCTGCCACTGTTGCGCGATTGAGAGCACGTTGTTGACCAGCCAGTAAAGGACCAGCCCGGCCGGAAACCACAAGAAGAATACCGTAAAGACGACCGGCAACGCGTTCATGATCTTCCTTTGCATCGGATCAAGTTGTGCCGGGCTTAGCTTCTGCTGCAAGAACATGGTGATACCCATAAGAATGGGGAGCACATAAAACGGATCCGGTAATGAAAGATCCCGCAGCCAGAGGACAAAGGGTGCCTGGCGCATCTCGACGCTTTCGAGTAGCACCCAGTAAAGCGCGATGAAAACGGGGATTTGAATCGCGATCGGCAGACAACCGCCGAGCGGATTGATTTTTTCCTTCTTGTATAGCTCCATCATCGCCTGGTTCATGCGTTGTTTGTCATGACCGAAGCGCTCTCTGAGGCTCTGAAGCTTGGGTTGTACACGCTTCATATGCGCCATCGATTTGTAACTGGCCGCCGACAGCGGGTAGAACACAAGCTTGATGATGATGGTCAACACGATGATGGCCCAACCCCAGTTCCCAACCCACTGGTGGATGAACTGCAACAGCCAAAACAAGGGTGCCGAGAGAAAGGTAAGCCAGCCATAATCCACGGTGAGTTCCATGCCCTCGGTGAGCCGTTTGAGGCGTTTGTGCTCCTTTGGACCGGTATAAAGCGCGGTCTTCAGGCGGCCGGTTTCACCGGGCGCCAGTATCGTCGGTGTCACCTGCTTGAGCCCGATCGCGTAGTTGTTATCCGGGAGCGCCGTTGTATAGAAGCGATTGCGCTGGTCTGCGGCCGGCATCCACGCACTGACGAAGTAGTGTTGCAACATCGCGACCCAACCACCTGTGACATCCCGCTCTAGCGGTTCATCGCGCATCTCGTCAAACGAGATCTTCTCGTACTTGTCTTCGGGTGTATAAATCGCCGCACCCGTGTAGGTAGGCAGCCGCAACCAACCGCGCTTCGGCTCCACGTAGCGGCGCCGGAATTGACGATAGAGGTGTCCTTGCCAAACACCTGCGGCAGTGTTCTCAACCAAGAATTGAACGTCCACCGTATAGCGGTCGCGGTAAAACGTGTATAGCTTCGTGTACTTTACGCCGTCCGGTGCCTGCCAGCGCAGTGGCACCACGAGCTGCTCGGCCTCATCTCCTAACACGTAACGTCGCGCGTCTGCGGAGTAGCGCGTGGTGTGGTTCGGGTACTCACGATCCTTTCCTATCAGACCCGACTGCGCGATGTAGACATGCTGGCCGCTCTGCTCTAGCAAGACAAACGGTTCATCGGGGCGGTCTACCGCCACCGGATATTTGCGAAGCTTGACCTCGCGCAGGTCACCGCCGGCAGTATCGATGGTCGCCTGGAACACATCCGTTAGCACCGTGATCTCGGCGCCGCGGCTGACGGGCGCCGGAGCAGCGGCTTCGGCGCTGGGCGGTTGGGCTGGCTGCACAGCCGTGGGGGCGGCCGGCACCGGCGCCTCCCCGACGGGCGTCGTCGGTACGTCCTGTGTCGTCGGAGCACTCGTGACTTCCGGGGGCGCGGCCAGGCGACGCTGCTCTTCTTGCCACGCCTGGAAGATCAAGAACACAATGATCGCCAGGGCGATGATGAGCAAGAAGCGTTGATTATCCATGGCCGGCCTTGCGCTCGGGGCACGCGGCGTCCGCAGGCACTGGGTCGTAGCCACCTGCATGCCACGGGTGGCAGCGCAGCAGACGTCTGCCCCCCAACCACAAGCCCTTAGTGACACCGTGTTGTTGAACCGCAGTCAACGCGTATTGCGAGCAAGTCGGGTAGAAACGGCAATGCGCGCCGAGAAACGGGCTGATGAAATACCGGTAGCCGCGTATGACAGTTAAGACGAGTGCCTGCATTTTTCTATAATACTGATCCAGTGCCGCCGAAGCGATGCCCTCAGCGAAATGGCGCTAGCGCTTGCCGACCCTGGCTGGGCGATGACAACCAGATCGAGGCCCTTGAGTTGCCGCTGGTGACGGCGAACCGACTCGCGTATGTGTCGCTTCACACTGTTGCGCACAACCGCGCTAGCAGAGACTTTGCGTGATACCACCAGCCCCATGCGCGGATGGGGAAGCGCGTTGCCCACAGCAAACACCGCGAAGTAGCGGTCCCGCGCTTGGCAATCGGCGCGCAGGACAGACGCGAAGTCCGGTGACCGTAACAGACGATATGACTTCGGGAGCCGCGCGCG
>JABAOD010006895.1_pt2 | contig 11080 bp, 15 predicted proteins | sample 7062151 | NCBI WGS metagenome assembly JABAOD01 (sample SAMN14538626, study PRJNA623070) | marine sediment metagenome | biome: marine biome [ENVO:00000428]; feature: marine pelagic biome [ENVO:01000023]; material: deep marine sediment [ENVO:00002113] | place: India: Gulf of Khambhat ...
GGGGTCAGCGCCAGTCAATCCCTTTTTCTGGCTGCTCAGGAAAAGGCGGCAAAGATGGTTATCGTCCATCACGGCCTCATCTGGAAAGGGCTTCCATGGGTTATCAAAGGGATCCTAAAGGGTCGCCTTGAGGTCCTTTTGAAGAACGGCATCAACCTCCTCGGGTATCACCTGCCTCTGGATGCCCACCCTGAGATCGGAAACAACGTTCTACTCGCCAATAGATTGGGTCTCGGAGAGCTTAAACCGTTCGGCTACCAAGGAAGCAAACCGATCGGCTGGCACGGGCGTCTTACCACCGAAATGTCCCGTCATGTCTTATTGGAGGAGATCGAAAAGATTCTGGGAGGGGTCGCCATCTGTTTCGACGCCGGGAGGGAAAGCATCAGCCGAGTCGGAATCATCTCGGGTGGAGCCGCTAGAGATCTCTACGAAGCCATTGACTTGGGGTTAGATCTCTTCCTGACGGGAGAGGCAGAAGAGCCGACATACGAGATCTGTCGGGAGGCGAACATCAATTTTGTTGCGGGAGGACACTACCGAACAGAGCGTCTCGGCATCCAAGCACTGGGGGAAAAAGTCCAGGAGAAGTTCGATGTACCTGTCACATTTTTTGAAACCTCTAATCCAATCTAAGGGGCACAGACGATCGGCTGGCCCCCGAGAGGTCGGCAACCTGGACGAAACCCTTTCAAAAAGCGGAAAAGTAGCCTCGCAGAGCAAATCAAGGTTGTCTGGGTAACAATTCTCGGCAAAGCGGGAGTCTAAGATCTCTCAAAGAGCCCACAAAGGCTCAGAGACAACCTGCTCTGGATTGGTGAGTGGCCAATCCAGAGCAGAAGACTTGGCCTAATTCTTCCTCTCGAAGAATTAGGCCAGAACTGTAATAGATCAACCTCTCTACTCTGCGACCTCTGAGTGCTCGAGCGATCCCGGTGAAAGGGGGAGAGTGGGCGAGAAAATCAGCTTTTCGCCAGAACCTGCGCCTTCTCATATTTGCTCTCCGGTCAGGTCACGGAGGGCCCTTTCATAGGCCTTCAAAACGTCTGTGCTGAAGAGGACAAAGCGGACGTGGTCGATATCCGAATCTCCTTTTAGATAGTCAATGACCGTTGAAAGGGCAATTGACGCGGCCTCCTCCACCGGATACCCATAGGCCCCTGTGCTTATCGATGGGAAGGCTAGGCTCTTGAGCCCACTCTGATGGGCTACGTCCAGGCTCCGTCGGTAAGCGCTCGCCAGAAGATTCCTCACCTCACTGCTTTCCCGACGGTAGACCGGTCCCACCGTGTGAATCACATGCCTCGCCTTGAGGTTGTAACCCTTCGTGATCTTCGCATCACCGGTATTGCATCCGCCAAGGGTTCGACATTCTGACAGAAGCTCGGGGCCTGCCGCCCGGTGGATGGCNNNNGCGTCTGTATCCTGTTGGGTGATATCCCCCTGGACGAGCTCCAGGATTGACTGGTTGACCTTGACTTTCATGGCATTCCTCCTTGCCTGAGATGCAGGTAAACATGCGACCTTCACGGCACGCAGGCATGAGCTTCAACACACCGATTACCCTACAAATATCACATCTGGGTGAAAAAGGGGAGGCGATCAAGGCTGTGAAGCCCTCGAAGATGAAGAGCCGATGAAGCCTTCGTTAGGAACCAAGGCTCTCGACGACCCCAAAATAGGCGAGTGAACCGTCTTCTCAATTACGAGATTACACCGTCACTAAAAGTGACGGATTAAGTTTCTTTATAAATTCAATTGCTTTTCTTACTTCAGGCCTCCAGGTGTCATATATATCTAACAGTTTTTCGATGTCTGATTTCGAACATCTTTAATAATATCAAATACATCTGAATGTGGTACGCATCTTGAGTAGGTATCCGTAGCTTCGCGGTCATCTCGGAATGTCGCCCTTATGCATCGGATAACCAAGATAATCCTATTCATTTTTTTGCTCGCCTTGGTGAGCGGGGGTACAACTGCCGTCATACAGGGAGAGGATGAAGACTGTCTCGAATCAGAGCAGATCAGCGATTGGGAAACCACCAGCGAGGAGGACATCGCTCAGGGGGGAGTAATCCTTGTTTTCTATGAAGAGGTCGATCCGTATGTCCTTGAATCCATCACGGGCAAGGGCCTGGAAAATGTCGGTTTGAGCTCTGACAATGGGCCGCCTCTTTCGGCCAGAATTATTCTTGGAGACGAAATAGACGTCGACCGTCGGCCCAAGATTGTGTTTCGTAACGGAGGCAATCCGACGACCAATGCGCAGGTGAACAGCGTGGTTGTTGAGGCCAATTAGATTCAGGAGAGAGAGGGGAGGTGATGAAAAAGACATGAGGAGCGGTCGGCCGCGGCGATCGCTTGAGAGAGGACATTACTGAGTAAGGAATTCAACGAAAGGAGGAATGGGCAATGAAAAACTTATTGGGAATCACTTTAGGACTATTGGTGTGTGTGGCACTTGCCATGCCCGCGATTGCAGATGTATCAGTTGATGTGACCGTTGAGAAGAATAAAGATATAAACATTTGGGAACAAGTGTGGATTGTAAAATCGGCAACCGTGGACGTGACGGTAAAGCTGGAGAGCAAATCTGCGGCAGAAGCAAATGCCATGTTGAATCAGGTAAATACACACAACCAGCATACGGGTGTGCTCGTTATCGACCCTGATGATCCTTCTTCCGAAATAGTAGGCTCAATCAGCTCGAACTCTGGTATCGTGGGTGTTAACCAGGCCTCCGGGATCATGAACAATCAAGGCAACGTGGTAGCGTCGGCCACAACCACTGGTGAGTCGGCATTTGTGAATTCCCAGGCCGCAGCGGAACAGCAAAATACATTCAACGTCGAGTTGCAGCTTCTCGCTATTTCCCAAGGCGTTATCGATGGGAGCATCAGTGGGAATGACGGTGTTGTCGGGGTTAACCAGGCCTCTGGTTCACTCAACAACCAGGCGAACACGGTGGCGGTTGCTGCCGGTCTGGGAGGCGGACCCATCGTTGCCTTGGCCGAGGCAGATCTTGGTCAGACCAATTCGCTTCTTAGCGTTACTGATTTAGCTGCCATAAGGCTGGCCAGCATCACCGATTCTATCAAGGGGAATAGTGGGGTAGTCGGTGTCAACCAGAGTTCCGGTGCCCTAAACAACCAAGCGAACCTCATTTCCGTCTCGTTTGCCGAATAAAGTTAAGGGGAGGAGCGGGATTACCCCACTCCTCTCCTCCTATTTCAAGAAAAGCGGAGAACTCGATGGTCAAGGGTAAAGCGGGGATCGTTCAATTCTTAGTGGGTTTCCTCACGGGGATCTTTTTGTCCCCGTTGATTCTATGCTCAGCCCAGGGTGGAGAGAGGGAGACCCGGGTGGTCGGCTCGGCAAACGAAAATATTGGGATTCTCAATGTAAACCAGGCTTCCGGTCACGTGAATAACCAGTCGAATGTGAGAGTCTTTTCCATCGGTCTCAGTCCCGCTCCCCTGAACGAAATTCGAATGGAGAGATCGACGACTGCGGGTCCCACCGAAATTGACTCCAGTGAGGCCATGACCAAACAGGATTTGATCGAAACATCATTCCAGAACAACCTTGGGGTCATGGGAATCAATCAATCGGCAGGAACCTCAAACACCCAGAGCAACGTTCTGCTTCTGACTGTAGGGAGTGCCAGCACAACAAACATACAGGGTGCGACGCCAGTTGCAGAAGAGGATCTCGACCGTGTGAGTGCATCCAATATCTTGCGAGAAGAGAGGGGCACTCGGAGGGACGTCATTAGAAACTCCTTCTCAAATTCCAGTGGAATTGCTCAGGTGACACAATCTGCCGGAGATTTGAACATCCAGACGAACGCCATCGTCTTTTCTTTCAGGGAGACCTATTTGAAATGAGAACACTGCCGGCATTTCACGCATCATGTCTATTATTGCTCGGCCCAGTTCTGATGCCTTCGGGTGCCATCGGCGGCACAATAACTGTCGGTCTTCCAAACGGTCTCTATGTCACAAAGAAAGTGGTGAGCCTGCGAGAAGCGCGGTACGAGAACGTTGTCCCCCAGAAGTTCGATTTGAGTTGCGGGGCGGCCTCACTGGCTACGATCCTCAAGTACTTCTACAATGAAGAAGTCGATGAGATTGATATCATCAAGGAGATATTGGAGCGGGGAGATCGTGAAAAGATCGCTGAAAAAGGCTTCTCCCTCCTGGATCTCAAGAGGTATGCTGAGCGTAATGACTATCTTGCCAACGGCTACAGAGTCACTTTAGAAAACCTAAAGAATTTGAAAATCCCCGGTATCATCCTCCTAGAGTCAAGTAAATACTCTCACTTCGTTGTTTTGAAAGGGATGAGAGGGGACAGAGTCTACATCGCCGATTCCGCCTCTGGGAACCGGTCGATGAGTGTGAAGGACTTTGAAAAGAGCTGGAACGGGGTTATCCTCGTTGTGGCGAGCAAAAAGGGACAAACCTTTTCAGACTTGCCCTTGACCTCCGCCATGTCTGCTCCGATGATGAACGTGATACGGGTGCAGCGGATGGGGATGGGAGCATTTTCGTTTTTCAAGGCCCAAGGGGAGTTTTGATTTGAAAGGAGGCACTTCATCATGTCTAGAATGACGAAACAGGCAATCGTCCTCTTTGCCGCCCTGTTGATTCTTCCGGTTGTCACGGGCTGGCCTCCGGCTTGGACCGCGGATCAAGAGTTTGGGATCCCACTTTCCGATCAGGAACTCGATGAAATGAGAGGGGGGTACTCTGGGATCCATTTCGGAATTCAGTTCAGCGGCTATTGGGATAAACTGGGGAACGTTTCGGGTTCGCTGGTTGGACGCGTCCCGAGTAGTCTACCTTCCCCTCCTGATCTTCCGAACCTTCGCGGTGAGGCCGTTGCGCGAGAACCTCTTGCCCTTGGTGACAGAGCGGTTGTTCAAGCCTATGTGGGTAATTTCCGCGGGGCCACTGGCATTTTTCAAATCAGCCAATCTCCGGGGAATTACAACGTGATCCACAACAATTTGATTTTGAATATCACGATGATCCACGTTGCACGCGAGTCCGCATTGCCAGCGCTGATGAAATATCTCACCTTGCCTTAAGGCAAATGGAGTACAAACACCGACCGAAATTTTCCATAGCCTACATAGCTTAGGCGGGCAATGTCTTAGTGTTCAAAAGACTCAAGATTTGGAGGATGTCTTCATTCGTCTGATTTCCCCAAAGAGAGTCATTCTGTTGAAGAAGTAGAGAGGAGGGGTTGTGACACGCAAGGTTAGGATTTTTTCAGTGATCATCACATGCTGTTGCTTAATGATTCTTCCTCTCGGAGCCTCTTTCACACAAGATGTACCTGAAGATTTCCAAAACAAGCCTGTAGATGTCGCCCTCCTGACCGGATTTATGGATAAATACGGTCATAAATATTATGAGAGGATTGAACGAGAAAACCAAAAAGTCATCACATTTAGGGTTAGCAACGAAAAAAGAACGCAGACAGTTCAATTTTCAATCATCTTTATTCCTAAAGAGCAACTCCTAAAGATAGAAGGCCACGATCTGGCCGATGTCCCCATCTCATCTGAAAAAAGGAGTTCACTGCTTCAAAGGCTAAACGAATTGAACGGTACGCGAACAATTGGAAAATATTGCATAGACAAAACCAATGACAAGGTGCGGTTCTTTTATTATAGAACTGTTGTGGGAGGAATTTGCTTCGCTGACTTTGAAAAAACCCTCAGAATAGTCGAACATATTGTATTCAGTGATCTAGAAGCAATAAAGGATCTCAGATCATAATTCCACCCCTTCACCTAATAGGAGTGACCTTTGTCCTCGCATCTCTATTCGTTCCATACCCATCCGGTTCAGTAAGAGTCGAAAATATGACCCAGATTTCACGAACAAGCAAATTCTGTTTTCCTTGTCACATGGTTTTTAACCTGTTATCATCGAATCCGTTGATCAATTCAATCCCCGGAAAAACTGAACAAGAAGCCCCGGCTCTAGGTGAGGAATAACAACAACCTCCAAGATTGGTAATCGTTGATTCTTCAGACAGCCGGGTTGCCTAGGCAAATGGGTAACTTGGGTTTTTTTTCTGAGGGGGCAAGAATGCCACGACTCAAGAGGAGAATCAAAGGGATTCTATGCGTTCTTTTGGGCCTTTGGATTCTGGTGCCGATCGGTGCAGGCGCACAGGAGGAGCAAAAGCCGACTGGCGAACCTATCCAAAAAGAGACTCAAGAAAAGCCCCTCCCTGCTGAAGACCGGCGAGAGGAGGCTGCCAAAGAGAGGGCCGAAACGATTTTGATCCAAGAAGGGGGCGTCCTCATTCCCAAGAGAACTCTCGTCATTGAACCGAGTTTCAATTACACTCATTTCTCGCGCAATCTCATATCGATTAGTGGCTTCACTGTTTTTGAAGCCATTGTGATCGGGACAATCGCAGTTGAGGACATCGATCGAGATATTTTGACACCGAGCCTATCATTTCTCTACGGTATAACGGACCGCCTTCAGTTCGCCCTTGAGATTCCCTATCTCTACCGACATGATCAGCTCGTTCCCACAGCGGAAACCGGAGTAGCCCAGAGAGACAGAACAATCGAAGCAAATGACCTTGGTGACATCGAGGCCGGGCTCTTCGCCCACGTTATCCAAGCAAGGGGGTGGCGACCAGACGTTATTCTCAATCTTAGGTGGAATTTCAGGACAGGAGAGGATCCTTACGGCCTCGATACAGAAGAGATTGAAGGAAAGATCATTCTGAAAGAACTACCCACAGGCAGTGGACATAACGGTATGTCTGGTGGGTTCACCCTTGTCAAAGCCGCCGATCCCGTTGTCTTCTTTGGAACGGGAAGTTACTTCTGGAATATTGAACGACACGTGGGTGGCAACTTTGGAGAGATCGATCCAGGTGACAGTATCGAATATGTTTTGGGAATGGCCACTGCTTTAAGTGAAAAGATATCTCTGAGTCTTTCCTTTCAAAATGTGATCACAGACGATACCACCCAAGACGGCTCCAAGATTCCCGGTTCAGGAACGAACGCTGCCACTGCATTCCTTGGAACAAGCTATCGGATATCCGAAAACGTTTCTGTCTTTGCTTCGGTCGGCCTCGGCCTCACCGAAGACTCCCCGGATTTTCAGGTCGAAATTAGAGTTCCAATCTCCTTTTCCCTGTTCTGAATCAGACCTTCCCTTTCTCGGGGATATAAATCCCCAATTTCTTAATGAGAACATGAAGATAGGGTCGGCTGATCCCCAGGGCTCTCGCGGTTTGAGAAATATTTTGTCGACAGTCGTTCAGGGTCGACTCGATCATCTCTTTTTTCAGGTTCAAATCGGCCTCCCTGAGTTTGGATGTCCTCCTGGTTTTTGGGGAAGGGGTGAGTTCCAAATCTTCCGGTGTAATCGAATCGTCCTGGACGACAACAGCTCTCCTCACCCGATTGATCATCTCCCTGACGTTGCCGGGCCAAGTGTACTCCCTTATGACATCTAGAGCCTCCGGCGTAAAGCCCTTGCAACGCCAGTTCCTTTCACTTTTTATCTTTTTCAGAAAGTATTGGGCCAAAAGAATGATATCCTCCCCCCTTTCGCGCAAGGGAGGAAGCTTAATCGAGAATACCTTTATGCGGTGAAAAAGATCTGAGCGAAAACGTCCCTCAGCCGCAGCCTTCTCCAGATCGCAATTGGTGGCCGCGATGATTCGGACATCAACCTGTACACCCTTTGTGGAACCAACGCGTTCAACCCTTTGAGTCTCCAAGAAGCGAAGGAGTTTGGGCTGGAGGTTGACTGGCAATTCCCCAATCTCGTCCAGAAGAAGTGTGCCTCCATTGGCATCCTCGACCCTTCCTTTCCTCGGCACATAGGCCCCTGTAAAGGCTCCTTTTTCAAACCCAAAAAGCTCTGCCTCGAGGAGTGATTCAGGGATGGCAGCACAACTGATGGCTACAAAAGGCCTGTTTTCTCGAACGCTTCTTTCATGAATCGCATGAGCGACAAGTTCTTTTCCCGTCCCGCTTTCTCCGAGAATGAGAACCGAAAGGTCGGTTGGGGCGACTTTCCGGATCAAAGAGAAAACCTCTTTCATGGCCTGGCAGTTTCCCAAAAACTCCTCGGTCTCCTCGATGCCGGTCAACCCTCTCTTACCAAAAAACCTCTCTTCGACGTAACCGAAAATCTTCCTTAAATCATTGATACTGAGCGTACTCAGGCTCTCGCTCAACTGTCTGAAAAGCGATTCCCGTTCGAAATAGAGGAAATAGTCTCTGTTCCCGAAGTCCAGTTTCCAGCCACAAGATCCACACGCTCCAGAAGAGAGATGATTGGAATGGTTACAATAGGGACAGTCATTCTCCCCGAGTAGGAATTCACGCATATAGGTCCAAATCTTCAGGAGATCCCCTCGAGTGATTCCTGAAAAGCGAAGCCCGAATCCATCCCTTTCTTCCCTTACAACAGAACCGTTGACCGTCAACTCTCCGATTTTCTCAAGTGAGGTCCTCACCGTGCAAATCGAACCTAGGGCAGTTTGAGTAGAGGACAACTTGCATGCCGGCTCGCAATAGAAACCGCCCAACCCGATATTTTTCAAAACAACAGGGCGCTCCTCCCCCTCTGTATCAATAATCCAACCCGTTACCTCCCCGTTAATACGTGGAGAAAAGCGTGCCATAGGATCTTCCCACCTCTTCAGAGATTCACAGTTCCGAAAGCATTCATCCGTCCGTACTGGACAGGGCTGCCACCGCGCGCTACGCTATGATTTTGAACCCACAGACGCTGGGGCCGGACTGCCAGGAAGACCTTTGAGTGGGGAACATCAGTGTTTCCCGTTCCACCTTCATGACCGGTGTGACATCCACGGAAGACCAAACTTTGAAATGAACAGTTTTTCCCATTTTGGGAAAAAGATTTCTCATAATCTATTGAAAATCTTAGACTTTTTGTCATACTATATAGCTTCCGTTAAGAATGTCAAGAAAAAACGCGCTCCAGTTTCCTGAGTTTTCAAAGTATGAAGTTTCTAAGCTTCTAATGTTTCAAGAGAATTTTGAATCTTTTGATTGGACCCTTAGGGACATGAGCGTCCACAAAACTGGAGGAACTCCAGACAACACGAGCCGGGTTTTCTCATTCTGCGAAAATTATTCTGCCCCGGGGATATCGGTAAAAGCGGTGGCGGACAAACCGGGAAAGCGGTGGCTTCGGGGTGGGGAGCAATTCGCCGAGTTCTTGGGATCTAATCGGAAGAAGAGGGGCTTTTCTAACTCCTGGAGTCTGATTGTGGGAGGTCGTGTCGGACTCAAGCTGTTTTGGTCGAGGTATACCTCCGGCTTCTGTACGCTTTCCCCTGCCAGATTTTTCTCCTTTCAAGCGTCTCGCGGATAGCCTGAAGGTTTGTCTGTTTTTCACGAGCCCAGAGGGGCGCCACGAGCTCCCCGGGATGAGGATCCCCTGTGAGCCGGTGAATGACTATTTGGGGCGGTAAAAGAGAGAGAAAATCGCACACGATGTCCACGTAGGCGTTTCGGCTGAGACAGTGGTAGGCTCCTTTTTCATAGAGACGGTGAAGGGAAGTATTTCGAATCACATAGAGAAGATGGATTTTGATTGCCTGAATATCGATTTCTCCCAAGGCCCTAGCCGTGTCGAGCATGTCATCCTTGGATTCGCCCGGAAGGCCGAGAATGACATGAACGCCGACCTCGAGGCCTCTCGAACGGGTGTGGGCTACTGCGTCGACGAAAGTCTCATATGAATGACCCCTGTTGATCAGTCTCAGGGAACGGTTGTGAATCGACTGAAGGCCATATTCAACGGACACATAGGTCTCTCGATGCATTTCAGCCAAAAGGTCCAAGACGGGTTCGTCTACGCAGTCCGGTCGTGTGCCGATCGTCAGGCCCACAATATCGGAAACCTCGAGAGCTTCGGTGTAGAGCCGTCGTAGGCGGTCAACCGGTGCGTAAGTGTTTGAGAAGGATTGAAAATATGCGATGAATTTATGAGCCTTGTAACGTTTCCGAAGGTATGCCTTTCCCGACTCGAGTTGTGAGGTAATCGACTGATATCGAGAAGCACCTGTTCCAGATCCAAGTTTATTGCAGTAAATACAGCCACCCAAACCGACCCGCCCATCGCGATTGGGGCAAGTCAATCCCGCATCGAGGCTGATTTTTTGAACCCTACATCCAAATCGCTCACGCAGGGCCGTATTGAGGTCACGGTAAAGTGGACGGGACATACCATTATTATATATAATTAGAGGTTTTCAGGCTATGGACGAAAAGCCAAGATCGTTGACCCGTTTATTCACCGCGGAGACGCAGAGGGCACAGAGAATTTTTGTTCTTTGCCCATCGGGAGACGACAATGGCCAAAAACAACCAAACCCTAAGGGAAAAACTGATGTTTATTGCGTTCCGCCGATTGCGGAACAGAAGCGTTTCCTTTGCCGCCTTCTCGCGGCAAAGGAAAAACGATACCTCAGCGCTCTCTGTGTCTCTGCGGTGAGCACATGTTCTGGCTAGCAGGGCAGATTTTGGTTACTTTACTGAGCATGCCCCAAAGTATACGAACGCAATGACGGGTTATTCAAATGCTTATGATGTCATCGTTGTCGGAGCCGGTCATGCGGGTTGCGAGGCCGCATTGGCCGCCGCTCGGATGGGCTGCAAGACGCTGATTTTCTCCATCTACCTCGACACTGTGGCACACATGCCTTGTTCTCCCTCCATTGGAGGATTGGGAAAGGGGCATCTTGTCAAGGAGGTGGATGTTCTGGGCGGCGAAATGGCCAAGATCGCCGATCTCACGGCCATACAATCTCGCACGTTGAATATGAAAAAGGGGCCGGCAGTTCAGGGAACAAGAACGCAGAACGATAAGGCTCGTTACAGGGGTCTCATGAAGAGTGTTCTCGAGAGGCAGCCGAATCTCGAGATGAAGCAGGCTCTCGTTGAAGAGATCCTTGTTGGAAACGGTGGCGTGGTTGGGATCAGGGATCACATCGGGGCGGAGTTCATAGCAAAAACGGTCGTGATTACAGCAGGAACCTTTCTTCATGG
>JABAOD010016639.1_pt1 | contig 11079 bp, 5 predicted proteins | sample 7062151 | NCBI WGS metagenome assembly JABAOD01 (sample SAMN14538626, study PRJNA623070) | marine sediment metagenome | biome: marine biome [ENVO:00000428]; feature: marine pelagic biome [ENVO:01000023]; material: deep marine sediment [ENVO:00002113] | place: India: Gulf of Khambhat ...
GGCGGTGACCAGGTTGCGGAAGAGCTCGCGAACCAGGGGGAGTCCGTCCGGGCCGATGCGCTCCAGCGTCGCCTCGGCGTGCCCGGCGAGGGCGCCCCCGACGCCGCCGATGCTTTCGTAGGACTCGCGGGTCAGGAGGCCCTGCTCCCGCTCCCGGCGATCCCAGAGCTGGGCAGCAGCGAAAGCGAGCAGGGGCAGCGCGCCCCGCTCTCCGCTGACCTCGGCCAGCATGTCGTTTACGAGCTCCTCGCTCTCGAAGCGGTAGCCGCATCGCAAGGCCGGCTCCACCAGCGCCCGACGCAGGGCCGCGCCGGAAAGGGGCTTCAGCGGCGTGAGCTCGTGGAACAGAGGTGCGAGGTGCTCGTGAGTGGCGCAGCGGAACAGGAAGTCGTCCCGCATCGACAGGAGCACGTGGACGTCGGCCTCCAGCGGCAGGCGGCCGAGGACGGTCCCCAGCTGTTTCTGGGTCTCCGGCGGGCTCAGCGTGAACAGCTCCTCGAACTGATCCACGACCAGGAGCGCCTGGGCATGCTGATGTCGCCACCGGGAGAACAGCGACACGGCGACGTCGGGCTCGCCGAAGCGGAGGAAGGCCTCCATGACCTCCGAGTCGCCGCTCAGTTCCGGGGCGAGGGACCGACCCAGGGCCAGGAAGGGGCTGGTGCCGGGCGTCGCGACCACGGCCCGCCAGCCGGCAGGCAAGGCAGGCAGCAGACCGGCGCGCAGGAAGGAGCTCTTGCCGGCACCCGAGGGGCCGATCAGACCCAGCAGGCTGGGCCGGTGGAGCTTCTTCCACAGGGCCTCCACCTCCAGCTCGCGGCCGAAGAAGAACTTCGTGTCCTCCTCGGTGAAGGGCGCCAGTCCGGGGTACGGCCGAGCCGTCTCTGCGCTGGCTGAGCGCAGAGCGACCTCTTCGAGCTCCCGGGCAAGGGCCGAGGCGCTGGCGATCCGGCGATCGCGCTCGGCGGCCGTGGCTCGCGCCAGGACGCCGGCCCAAGGCGTGTCTGAGAGCCGAGGGGGCCGGCTGTGGATGCCTCGCCAGAGCTCTCGTCGGGCCCGTTCATCCCGGATGCCGGTCGGTGCGACCATCTCGGCAAGAACGACGCCCGCGGAGAAGATGTCGGCCCGGGGGTCGAGGGGCTCGCCGCGGGCCTGTTCCGGAGCCATGTAGGCCGGCGTTCCCGCCACGGTTCCCGTCCGACCCTCGCCGAGTCCCTTGGCGATCCCGAAGTCCATGACCACGACACGGCCAGTCCGGGTGACCATCAGGTTCTCCGGCTTGATGTCCCGGTGGACCAGGCCGGCCTCGTGGATGGCCTCCAGCCCTGCCAGGAGCTGCGATGCGAGCTCGCGGGCTTCCTCGAGAGCCAGAGGACTTCGCTCGTGCAGCACGTCGGCCAGGGTGATGCCGTCGACGTACTCCATCGAGACGGTCTCCTGTCCGTCGAGCTCGAGGAGCTCGTAGACCCGGCAGACGTGGGGCGACACCACCTCCCGCGCCGTTCGCACCTCCTGGCGCAGCGTCCGGCGGGCCCGCTCGTCGTCCAGCACGGTCGGTGCGATGGTCTTCAGCGCGACTTCGACGCGCAGCTTCAGATCGAAGGCCCGCCAGACGTCGCCCATGCCACCGCTCCCGAGGCGGGAGCGGAGTCGGTAGCGGCTGCCGAGGATCTGCCCAGGTGTGAGCGGACCGGATACCTGCTCCAGAGTCGGAGCGAGGTCGGGATCCGGTTGCATCGCGTCGTCCTCGAGGGCCAGCGCTAGCAGGCAACGCGAGCAGAGCCCTTCGGCCCAGGCCTCCTCGGAGAGGGTGTCTCCACAGTCGGGGCAGCGCAGAGCTGCGGTCGCCATCGCGTCAGGCCGGCGAGTCCTGCCAGGGTCGGACAACGGCCAGGAGGTGGCGCACCTCGTCATCGATCTCGGCGGGATCGGCGACGGTGTGGGCGATCTCCTGGCGGAGAAGGCGGCCATATCTCTGGCGGAGCCGGCGGACCGCCATCTTGACCGCGGCCTCGCTCATTCCCAGCGCCTGGGCGGTGTCTCGGTAGGGCGTTCTGGGCTCGGAGCCGGTGAGGTACGAGCGCAGGCGCTCGAACTGGCGATCCCTGTCCCCGGATCCGGACTCCACCTGGAGTCGATCCATGGCGCGCTCCATGGCAGTCAACCCCCAGCGGCGCTCGAACACCTGCTCGGGGGTGAGACGGTCGGCCCAGGACTCGAGGCGGAAGCGGGCCTCGGCCTCGCTCGCGTCGAGCGAGATGGTCCGGGTGCCGCCGCCGCGCTTCTGCGCTCGGGCCTTCTCCCGTTCGTGGGACAGGAAGTGTCTCAGGGAGGCGAGGAGAAAAGACCGAAAGCGCCCTTTGGCCGGGTCGACTTCCCGGAAGGCTTTCTTCTCCAGAAGCTCAGCGAAGAAGGCCTGGGTCAGATCGCTGGCATCCGCCCCGTCGTGACCGCGGCGGCGGATGTAGGCGTACAGGGGATACCAGTAGCTCTCGCACAGCGTCTCCAGGGCCAGCCGTGCCTGGCTGTCGGAGGCGTCGCGTGCCGCCAGTACCTGACTCCAGTGGGTTGTGGCGAACCGGTCGGACACCTTGACCTCGGTGCCTGGGGAGAGCCGAAGCCAGTATAGCGGCCTGTAGGACGGAGTCGGCTGTGCCCTTCATGTCGAAACCGCTCGGCGGCGGGTCGGGGGCGCCGGTTACTTTGCCGACGCTTTCCGTCTTCAGGACATGAGCGCCCAGCCCGGCGGGCCCACGATCAGGGGAGCAGGTGTGCGGCGCGCGGGCCGAGTGGCGTGGAAGAGAGGACCTTGGATTCGATAAGGGAGGACTCAGCGATGAGACTCAGAATCAGTCTGCTCACGGTCTCGGCCCTGGTGCTCTCGGTGTTTCTGGGGGTGGAGGCAGCCGCCGCCTGCGATGCCGACTACGTCACTCGCGACGGCAGCATCCTGACCGTCCTACCCACCGGAGTCGACGACACCGAGAACCTGCAGTGTGCGTTCGACACCGCCGTGGCCGGGGACACGGTACGGCNNNCGACTTTGTGGGCACCTTCCGGGGTGCGGGCGCAGGGCGGACCGTTGTTCAGAACCTGGTGCCGCTCGAGGTCACGATGCCCAACCTCTTCGTCAAGCCGTCGCCCAGCGCGACGTGGCCGTCGATCTTCGCCTTCTGGGGCGGTGACTTCGACGTCTCGGGGCTGACCATCCAGGCGGTCGGTACGCCGCCCACGACCGGATGGACGCCGGTCCCCGGTCTCTACCTCGAGGAGCTCGCCCACGCCATCGTGATTCTCGGCCCCGAAGCCCATGTGGCGATCCACGATGTCCGCGTGGAAGGGCGAGCCTGGGCCGGAGGGCTCTTCGGCACCAACCTGATCAACGGCGTGTTTCCGGAGGGGTGCCTCGGGGGCTACGCGAGTCTTATGCGTGGCTCGTTCTCGGTTGAGCGCTCCAGGTTCCGAATGGTTGCCGATCCGGCCCCTCTGGCCTGCGTCGAGGAGTTCACCTCGAGGATCGCGCACAACCGCTTCGACCAGGCGCTCGGCCTGAGTGCCGCGGACTTCCTCGACTCGAGTCTGGAGTGGGCCCACAATCGGGTCGACTCTCTCCTGGGGGTGTGGCTCTACGACCTCGGTGCTCTGCCCTACGGTGCCATTGCCTCCGACGTCCTCGTGCGCAACAACCGGTTCGCCGGCGGAGGCGGGCCGTTCTTCGAGGGTAGCCTCGGCCCGGCGATGAGCTGCATGCTGCTCGGCAACAACACCAACCCGGCCGAGCTCGGGATCTACCTCGGACCCGGGACCCGGGGCTGCATCGTGGTCGGTGCCGGGCCACACGTACGGGTCGTCGATCTGGGGACCGACAACGTCATCGTGGGCGTCAACAACGACCATGAGGGCGTTGGACGCGAAGTGAGCGCCATTCTGGAGACCTTCCGGATGCTGAGGGGTCGGTGAGATAGCGAGGTCGCTGGGCGGAAGCCCGGCCGCCGCGGCTCGGGTGATGCGTCCCGCAAGAACTGTGGACCTACCGATGAGGCGTGCCGGGAGGCGAGTCCGCGGGCGCCGGCTCGGGTGCCCGCAGGGGAGTCTTCGCCGCCGCGCCGCCTTTCGCACCTGTCCCCCCAAGGACCAGATAGCCCTCGGGGGCGAGAGCGGTGGCCAGCATCACTTCGTTGATGTCGAGGTGATCCTTCCACGTGCGGGTTTCGCGATGGGCCGGGTCGCGCCAGAACGAGACGACCTCGGCGCCCAGCGAGAGGTGGCGTCCCAGCGCCTCGAGTTGCCGCGCCAGGGCCGGATGCTCGGAGAGCGGCTCGGGCTCGTCGGCGAGGTGCCGGCGCATCCGCTCTGCGGCGGCCAGCCCGATGGCGAGCCCCAGCTCGCGGAAGGCCAGCCGGGCGCCGGCCGGGCGCCGGAGCTCACCCTGGCGGCCGTAGCGACCGAGGCCTTCGAGACTGGCAGCCAGCAGGTTCTCGAGCAGCTCGCCACCGGCGAAGGTGCCTTGCCGCGTGAGCTGCTCGACCCGAAAGGCGTCCCCGAGGAGGCCACCCAACCCCAGGGGGTCGGTGGTGGCCCAGTCTCGGCGGCCCTCGACCATGGAGGCGAAGGAGGCGATCTCGTCCTCCAGATCCGGCTCGCGGGCGGCGTCGCCGAGCTGCCCGGCGGTCGCCTGGAGCTGGAGCGCGGTGACGTAGCCGTCAAGGGGGTCGTGGTGTCCCATGGAGGGCACCAGGGGGCGCGAGAGGTCGATGCTCATCTTCCAGACCATGCGCGTGTCCCCTTCGCCCGCCGGCCGGCGAGTGAACGCGCCGTGAGCAGTCTGCGCCAGCTCCCTCGCCCAGCGGCTGAAGCGCTCCTCACCGGTGTCTCGTGCCGCCAGATCCAGGGCGTGCATCCAGCGCGTGAGGTAGTGGAAGTACTGGCCGTCGCGCTCCCACTCCAGCTGGGGGTCGTAGGGCTCGGCAGGCCCGCGCTCCGCCAGCTCCTTGCCGATCCGTAGCCCGCCCCGGGTAGGGTGCTCGCTGCCTTCCTCCTCGCCGAGACCGCTGATCCAGCCCGTTCTCGGGTCGTCGGCGCGGTGGCGAGCCAGGGTGTGGTGGACCCGGTCCACCAGCCGCAGAGCGAGCTCCCGGTAACGCGCCTCGCCCGTGGCGCGGGCCAGGCCCAGCAGGTTGCAGACCGCGAAGGCGTCGGTCCACAGATAGCGCCGCTGCGGCCGCTCCGAGGTCAAGCCGGTGCGCTCCGCGAAGCGGGTCATCAAGGAGGCGGCTTGCTCGATGTCGGCGTCGGTCATGCTCGCACCTCCGGCTTCTGCTCGGCCCGCCAGGAGCAGGCAGACGGCGAGCGACAGCACCGGGCCGCGGCCGACGGTGGCGTGCCGCGCGCGCCGTGCTGGCGGGCTCTGGCTCACTGCGGGCACCTCTTCATGATGCCGAAGGCGAGCGGCCGGCGCAAAGCCGGTGGCTCCTCGGCCAACGACGCCGCTACGCGCCCCGCCCCGCGAGGTTCACCTTTCGGCCGACCGACCTCAGCCCGCCGGCTCGAACGGCCCGCGGGCCGCCTCCGGCTCCTCCCGTCCTCCGACCGCCGGCGGCATCCACCGCACGTAGCGCCCCTCCTCCCACCGCACGAAGTAGAGCGACGGGTCCTCGAGCTCGCGCTCGAACCGGTAGAAGAGGCTGGAAGTGGTCGTCCGCCTGCCAGCCGAGCCCCAGGGCCGGCAGGCAGAGGAGAACCGTGACCCAGGGGAGCCAGAGCGGCAGGCGCGGGTCGGCCAGGCGGGTGCGCAGGCTCGCGAGCGTCAGGTGCGGGAGCCAACGCATCGTGTCCCCTCAGGGCCGCCTCCCGGGTGTCCCGGGGAAGGCCTCCCGGGAGGTCGCGGTCCGGGCAGAAACAGCGTGCACAGCGCGGCCGGGATCGGTCCGCGCTCGATGTGGATCGCCCTCCTCGCGGTCCGGGACCTCGGGGTCGAACCGCTCGAGTCTAGCTCCCCGGCAACGGCCACGCTCCGCCCGAGCGGATGGTCGCGACGACGGCGACGGGCCAGCGCTGCGGACCTCGGCCGGATACGACGCGTCACTAAGTGAGAGCGGGAAGAGCTCCCGCCGGACGCCCGAAAGGAGGACCCGAGATGAGACGAGCCGAACTGGTCAAGAGACCCTCAGGCCGAGCGCTGCTGCTCGTGATGGTGGCGGCATCGCTGGCGCTCGTCGCCTGCGACAACAGCGTCGACTTCAGTCCCACACCGCCGGTCGTCCCTCCCTTCCCGCCGATCGGAGACCGGAACCTGCAGATCTCCGGCAGCCTGTCGGCTGGCGGGGGGGCCTGCTTCGTCGCGACGATCCTGTTCGACGGCGTCGAGCTGCCGGGCGGGCGCACCGACTGCCCCGACGCGGACGGCTGTGCCAAACTGGATCTCGCCGCGACGACCTCCGCCGGCGCCGGCACCCACACGATCTCCTTCCTGGTGCTCGGGCAGTCGCGCGGGCTGGTCGACTACGAGGCGCGAGGGAAAGTCGTGGTCACTCGCGGCGGCCTGAACTTCAGGGGCCGCACCATCTACCTCGAGCCCAGAAGCGCGAGCCTGCGACCGGGCGAGAGCGTCACCTACGAGGTCGTCTTCATCGACTGACCTCGGCGGCGCTGAGGGGACAGGTACAAACGGCCTTTTGTACCTGTCCCCTTCGGGAGATAGCCATGCGTCGATTTGTCTCTGCCGGCGGGTCGCTGTAGCCTGGGCAAGCCCTGGGTAGCCACTTCCGAAAGCCGCGGCTGGAAGGCTCTGAGCCTGGCCACGCCTGGGCCCGCGACTGGGAGGGTCCTGGTTGAAGCGCTGGCGCAATTGCCCTCGCATGCTACTCGCCGTCACCCTGGCGGCTCTGCTCGCCGGGGTGGGCTCCACGGGAGCCATCGCGGGATCGGGGGACCAGGGCGCCATCTCCTCGGCCGAGCTGGCCGACCGGGTCACGGACGACCGGGAACTGTCCGGAGCGAGTGACGCGGCCCCGGTTCCGGTCGTTCCCGGGGCGCCCGCGCTCGGCGCGGCTAAGACCGACGCGCTCGCCGCTGACAACGACGGCGACGGTGTACCCAGCCCCGGCGACGAGCTCGAATACACGGTCACCATCGCCAACACCGGCAACGCCGCCGCGAGCGTTGTCGCGCTCACGGACCTCATCCCGGCTAACACAGCGGTCGTGCCCGGCTCGGTCACGACCACCCAAGGCACCGTAGTCTCCGAGGACCCGGTGGAGGGAGGTATCCGCCGGGGATCTCGCTGCGGGCACCGCGGCAACCGTCTCCTTCCGAGTGACGATCGACAACCCGATCCCGGCCGGGGTGATGGACGTGGTCAACCAGGGCACGGTGACCAGCGCCGAGCTGCCGGCGGTGCTGACCGACGATCCGGACCTCGGCGGCGCCGCCGATCCCACGGTGACCATGATCGTGGCCGCGCCGCGCTTGGTGGTTGCGAAGACCGATGCCCTGGTCGTCGACGCCGACGGCGATGGCGTACCGTCGCCGGGCGACAGCCTCCAGTACACGGTGACCTCGGTCAACCTCGGCAACACGTCGGCCACCGCTGCCGTGCTCACGGACCCCATCCCGGCAAATACAGCGGTCGTGCCCGGCTCGGTCACCACGACCCAAGGCGTCGTGGTCTCCGAGGACCCGGTGAGCGTGGAGCTGGGCGAGATCGCGGGCGGCGGCGGCGGCGCGACCGTGACCTTCGTCGTGAGCATCGTTCATCCGCTGCCGGCGGGAGTGGCGGAGGTGGTCAACCAGGGCTCGGTGTCGTCGAGCGAGCTGGCGGACGTGCTCACCGACGATCCCGACGTCGGCGGCGCCGCGGACCCGACGGTAACGATGGTGACCGCCGCGCCGGAGCTGGTCGTAGAGAAGGCCGACATCCTCTTCACCGACGCCGACGGCGACGGCGTGGCCTCTCCGGGCGACACGGTGCTCTACAGCGTCGGGGTTCAGAACGCGGGCAACACCTCGGCGACAACGGTCGTGCTGAGCGATCCGATCCCGGCGGGCTCGGCGGTCGAGCCCGGCTCGGTCCAGACGTCGCAGGGGACGGTGCTCGGCGAGGACCCGGTGGCGGTGGACCTGGGCGAGATCGCCGGCGGCGCCGTGGCGACCGTGACGTTCCGGGTGGTGGTCGACGATCCCTTCCCGGCAGGGTCGCTCGAGCTGGCCAACCAGGCCACCGTCGCGAGCGCCGAGCTGCCGGGCGTGCCCTCGGACGACCCCGATACGGCAACGCCGGGCGACCCGACGGCGACCCCGGTCTTCATCACACCCGGGATCGCGGTCGGCGACGCGGCGGAGACAGAGGCCGACGCTGCGGCGGGGATGAGCTTCGCCGTGATGCTGTCCGTTCCGTCGAATCGCGAGGTGCGGGTGGACTACGCGACCGCCGACCAGACGGCGCTGGCGGGCCTCGACTACCAGGCGGCGGCGGGCACGTTGATCTTCGCGCCCGGTGAGACCCTGCAGCCGATCGTCGTCATGGGCCTCGACGACGTGCTCGACGAGCCGGACGAGACCTACTTCGTGGATCTCGCCAACCCGGTCGGGGCAACCCTCGCCGACGCGCAGGGCCTGGGCACGATCCTCGACGACGACGCGCCGCCGGCGCTGGCGATCGACGACGTGGCGGTCACCGAGGGCGATGCCGGCGCGGTGCCGGCGGTCTTCGCCGTGACGCTCTCGGCGCCCAGCAGCTTCGACATCTCGGTCGACCACGCCACCGCCGACGCCACCGCGACCGCCGGCGTGGACTACATCGCGGCGGCCGGCACCGTGGTGATCCCGGCGGGCTCGGTGAGCGGCATCGTCGCGGTCGACGTCCTCGGCGATCTGCTCGACGAGCCGGACGAGACCTACTTCGTGGATCTCGCCAACCCGGTCAACGCCACCCTCGCCGACGCGCAGGGCCTGGGCACGATCCTCGACGACGACGAGGTCGAGATCGCGATCGACGACGTGACGGTCGACGAGGGCGACAGCGGCACCACCGACGCGGTCTTCACCGTCACGCTCACGTCGGCGCCGGCAAGCGATCTGACGGTCGACTTCGCGACCGTCGAGGGTACCGCCACGGCGGGCCTGGACTACACCTCGGCCTCGGGCACCGTCACCATCCCGGCGGGCTCGTCAGTGGGCCCGATCGCCATCGCCGTCCTCGGCGACCTGGTGCTCGAGCCCGACGAGAGCTTCACGGTCGAGCTTTCCAGTCCGTCGGCGGGGACACTGGTCGACGCCGAAGGCCTGGGCACGATTCTCGACGACGAGGCCTGCGCGGGACCGAATCTGCTCGAGAACCCCGGCGCGGAGGAACCGCTTGCGGGCGGCGAGCTGCCCGGATGGACCGAGGTGCTCGGCACAGAGTGGCAGCCGCGCTTCGACAACCCGTTGCCTTTCGAGGGCGCCGCCTACTTTTTCTCCGGGCAGACGGACCTTGCCGAGCTGCGCCAGGATGTCGACGTCTCGGACTACGCCGCCTTCATCGCCGCCGGCGAGCAGGCTTTCCTCTTCGCCGGTTATCTGCGCGCGCTGGACGAGCTACCGAGCGACACCTCCAGGATCGTCGTCGAGTACCGCGACGCGGCCAACAGCGTCGTCCTCGACGCCTACGACTCCGGCGAGGTCTCGAGCCCTCTGGCCTGGGCCGAGGTTGGAGACCTGCGCGTCGCGCCCGTGGGAACCGGCTGGGTGCGCGTGCGCCTGATCGCCTCCCGGCTCGGTGTCGGCAGCGACAACGACGGCTACTTCGATGGCCTCTCGCTGCGCTCCGTGCGGACTCCGGTGCTCTCCGTCGGCGACGCCGTGGTGACCGAGGGTGACGCGGGCACGGTACCGGCGGTGTTCGAGATCGCCTTGTCCTGTCCCGTCCCGGATGAGACCTCCGTCATGGTGGCGACCGCGGACGGCACGGCGGTGGCGGGCGAGGACTACGCGGCACTCGCTCCGACCGCGATAGTGCTGTCCGCCGGGATGACGAGCGCAGCGGTCCCGGTAACGGTCTTTGGTGATTTTCAGATCGAGCCGGACGAGTTCTTCCACCTCGATCTCAGCTCGCCGCTCAATGCGGTGGTGGTAGCTCCTCGGGGTACCGGGCTGATCCTCAACGACGACGACGATCCCGACGGCGACGGCGTGCCCGCTGATCTCGACGTGTGTCCCGACACCCGGATCCCCGAGTCAGTGCCCACCAAGCGGCTGGGCCGCAACCGTTTTGCACTTCTGGATGGGGACACCGTCTTCGACACCCTAAGGCCCAGAGGAACCGGCCCGGGACTGGCCTTCACCGTCGAGGAGACTGCCGGCTGCTCGTGTGAGCAGATCATCGCGGCTCTCGGTTTGGGCAAGGGGCACGAGAGATTCGGGTGCAGCATCAGCGCCATGAAGGAGTGGGTGGCCCTGGCAAAGCCCTAGGCACGGATCCGCCGCCGTCCGAGCGGACGAGTCCTCGGCGCTGAGGGACAGGTACAAGAGGGCCTTTTGTACCTGTCCCCCTTAGGGACACGGGAACGCCGACACGACCCCCGGCGGGAAGTCGATGGCGAAGCGGTTGTCCGCGAAGCAGTTGTCCGTCGGATCCGGGTCGGGCAGGATCAGCGCACCCGTCGCCGGGTCCAGCACGTCCGGGATGAAGGCGATGTCCGCGCCCGGGATGAGGGTCCGGGCGGCGTCGACGTTGCCGCCGTTGTCGAGGATCACGTTGTCCCGCACCTCGTTGCCGTCGACGAAGGGCTCGATCCGGGGGTCGAGGAAGAAGAACGGGTTGCCGATGATCGCGACGCCGAAGCTGTCGTTGTCGCGGATGACGTTGTTCTCGATGCGGACGTCGTCGCCGCCGACGTTGAGGATGCCGGTTCCGGTCGGCAGGATCGCCAGGAAGTTGCCGGCGCCGGGCGGGAAGGGGTTGGGGAGGTTGTTGGCCTCGATGCGGTTGTGCTCGATCAAGACGTTTCTGGTGAACGGCTGGGGCAGGCCGGGCAGAACGACGACCAGGATCCCGGCCGTGTTGTTCCGGGTGATGTTGTGGCGCACGACGGCGTTGAT
>JABAOD010003095.1_pt7 | contig 11074 bp, 9 predicted proteins | sample 7062151 | NCBI WGS metagenome assembly JABAOD01 (sample SAMN14538626, study PRJNA623070) | marine sediment metagenome | biome: marine biome [ENVO:00000428]; feature: marine pelagic biome [ENVO:01000023]; material: deep marine sediment [ENVO:00002113] | place: India: Gulf of Khambhat ...
GGTGCTCTGGAAAGGGTTTTGGGAGAGGCGAAGTTTTCGGATGACTTTCTCGCCGATGAAGTTCTCCACCTGAAAATCCTCAGAAGCCCAAAGCATCACGCTCGTATCGCGGCCCTGGATGTTGAACTGGCTTCAAAGCAACGCGGGGTTGTCCGGATTCTTACGGCCAAGGATGTTCCTGGAAGAAATCGGGTCGGAACGATTACCAAAGATCAGCCTGTTCTGGCGGAGGACAGGGTCCGCTTTGTCGGCGACCCGATTGCTCTGGTCGTGGCGGAGACAGTAGAACAGGCGGAGGAGGCTCTCCAGCACATTAAAGTCGAGTATGAGGAGTTCGAAGCCATCTTGACACCCGAAAGGGCTTTGGAACCGGATGCACCCGAGATCCATGAAAAAGGGAATCTCCTGACTCGCAGGCTCATCACGAAGGGAGATGTCGAGAAAGGCTTTCAGGAAGCCGATGTGATCGTTGATCAGACCTACACGACTTCGAGAGTGGAACAAGCCTACCTGGAGCCAGATGCGGGTTTTGGCTATGTAGACGATGAAGGAGGGATCGTTCTACATGTTTCCACCCAGAACCCTCACTATGACCAGACGGAGGTGGCGGCTGTCCTCGGCTTAGATCTTGATCGCGTCAGGATGATTCAGGCAGCCACAGGGGGAGGATTTGGGAGTAAGCTCGACGTTTCTGTTCAATGCTATCTTGGGTTAGCGGCGTTTCACCTTCAGAGACCGGTAAAACTCGTATATACTCGGGAGGAGGTTTTCACGGCCACCTCGAAACGACATCCTTTGACAATTCATTACAAGACAGGCGCCACGAAGGATGGGAAGCTGAAAGCCATAGATGTGCGGATTGTGGGAGATACAGGAGCCTATGCGTCCTATGGAGCCACGGTTGCTACTCGCGCAGCTGTCCATGCAACGGGTCCCTATGAGGTTCCGAACTTCAAGGCCGAGAGTATCATGGCTTATACAAACAACAACTGGGCGGGTGCGATGAGAGGATTCGGGATCCCCCAGCTTGCCTTTGCCCACGAATCGCAGATGGATATGGTGGCTGAAAAACTCGGAATGGATCCCATCGATTTCCGGTTAATCAATGTCCTGAAAAAGGGGTCTTCAACGGGTACGGGTCAGATCCTCCAGGCCAGCATTGGCATTGGTGAAACCCTTGAACAATTGAAGATGTGGCGGGCGGAAAACAAAGGCCAAGAGCCTGGCTTGGGTGAGAGCGGTGAGGAGGGACGGAGCGCCAATGGGATCGGAATAGCATCCATGTGGTACGGAATCGGGAATACCGGGATTGCCAATCCTTCCACGGCCCAGGTCGAAATCGACCGGCGAGGGAATATCGTGCTCTTCACAGGTACGGCTGACATAGGCCAGGGCTCGGACACCGTTCTTGTTCAAGTCGCCTCGGAAGAGCTGGGCGTTGAGCCAGAGGAAATTCGCTTGGTCCGTGCAGACACGGCACTGACCACAAACGCCGGGGCGACTTCCGCCAGTCGGCAGACATACATCTCAGGAAATGCGGTGAGAATTGCGTGCATGAATCTAAAAGAAATCCTCTTCAGGGAAGTGCGGGAGATCCTCGATGTCGGGGCCGGTGAATTATCTATCGAAGGGGGACGCGTCTTCTCTCCAGCGCTTCCCACTCTTTCAGTCGCCGTGGCCGAAATAGCACGTCGGGTTTATCAGGAGGGGCGTCGGTTGCGGGGAGAAGGGTTCTTTGACCCTGAAACAACGAAGCTCGACCCACAGACCGGCCAGGGGAGTCCTTATGCGACCTATGCATTTGCCTCTCACCTCGCCGAGGTTGAGGTGGATAAGGAGACGGGGGAAATCAGGGTCTGCCGAATCGTGGCGGCTCATGATGTGGGAAAGGCCATTCATCCGATGAACGTGATCGGACAGATCAACAGTGGGGTGGCCATGGGACTGGGTCTGGCTTTGACCGAGGCCTTCATCCCTGGGGAGACGAACTCCTTTCTGAACTACTTTATTCCCACGATCAAAGACGTTCCTGAAATTGTGCCGATTGTTGTGGAGGATGAGGAACCGACCGGTCCCTTTGGAGCGAAGGGCATTGGGGAACCCGCCCTGATTCCCACAGCACCTGCAATCCTCAATGCCATTGCCGATGCGATTGGTGCGAGAATCTATGATCTTCCGGCTTCACTGGAGAGAGTTCGGAACGCCGCACGACACAAATGATTCTCGAAGATTCAGATCCTGAAAGGAGATGAGAAGAGATGTCCATGACAGTGATTCGAAACATCGGAACCCTTGTGTCTGGCGATATCGATCAACCATTGTTAGATGCTGACACCCTTGTTGTCAGAGATGGGAAATTTGCACAAATAGGGAAAGAGGATACTCTGGACACTTCGGGTGCTGATCGGGTAATTGACGCTCAGGGAACGACGGTGACCCCCGGCCTGATTGATTCCCACTGCCATGTGGTTCTTGGTGACTACACGCCCCGGCAAAAGATGCTGGATTTCATCGAGAGTTCACTCCATGGAGGCGTGACAACGGCGATTTCTGCTGGAGAGGTCCACCTTCCCGGAAGGCCCAAAGATGTGGCAGGGACAAAGGCTCTGGCGATACTTGCGGCAAAATCTTTCTCCAATGCCAGACCTGGCGGAGTGAAGGTTCACGGAGGTGCACTCATTCTGGAACCTGGACTTCAGGAGAAGGATTTCCAGGAGTTAGCTGGAGAGGGGGTTCAAATCGTCGGGGAGATCGGCTTAGGAGCCGTGAAACGGCCTGAGGATGCCGTTCCTATGGTGAAATGGGCCAAGAAATATGGAATGGTCGTGATGATGCACAGTGGGGGAACTTCAATTCCGGGAAGCAGCGTGGTGACGGCAGATCAGATTATGGCAACTGACCCTGATATTGTGACCCATATTAACGGAGGACCTACTGCACTTTCGCTTGATGAGGCGAGAAAACTGGTAGAAAAGACATCTTACATTATCGAGATTGCCCATTGTGGCAACATGAAGCGAGCCGCTGAGGTGATGGAAGTTGTGAAAAAAGCCAATGCCTTGGATCGGGTGATCATTGGGAATGATGCTCCTTCTGGTACGGGCGTGGTACCACTGGGGATATTGCGAGTGGTTAGTCTCATATCGTCTTTTTCAGATATTCCAGCGGAGAGTGCTCTTGCGATGGCGACTGGCAATACGGCAAAGGTCCATAAGTTAAATACAGGAATGATCAAAGAAGGAAAGGAGGCAGATCTTGTCATCATGGACGGCGCCATGGGTTCTGTGGGGAAAGATGCTCTCTCTTGTCTGATGACAGGAGATATCCCAGGGGTTGGCCTGGTCATGGTTGATGGGGCCATATTGGTCAAAAAGAGCCGGAATACCCCGCCTCCCGCCAGAATGTGGAAAGAGGTATAATTCAGGTGCCCCATGCCTCACTGGCCATGTGCGGGCCGGGGCGTTGGGCAGTAACGGCAAAAGGAGATCTTGAGCAAAATGCGGGTTGATCTTGAGAAATGTACGGGTTGTGGCTCATGTGTTGAGGTGTGCCCTCTTGAGACGATTCAACTCACCGAAAAAAAAGCTCTCATTGGAGAGGACTGCGTCGACTGCGGCGCCTGCCAAAAGGTATGCCCTAAAGAAGCTCTTGCAATAGAGGAGAAACCTTTCGAGGGCGCGGTTCAATGCGCGGCGTGCCCCATTTTTTGTCAGATTAGACCGGGGAAATCGGGTGCTTGCCAGCGGTTTATCAACAAGGACGGGATCTTGGTCCGTAGTATTCCCTTGCATCGTTTTGAGGACGTGGAGGAGGAAATCGGACCGGATTATGAGACGGCGATTCGAAAGCCGCTCATAACGGGAATCGGAGCCGGGACCACTTATCCCGATTATAAGCCAGCTCCTCATATTGTGGAGGCAAAGGTTGAAGGTGTCGACGTTGTTACCGTCGTGACAGAGGCACCGTTGAGTTACAGCGGTATCAAGGTGAAAATCGACACCGACAGAAATATCGGACGGGAGGGTGCTCCTGTCCTGGTGCGCAAAAAGAAAGTGGGTCACGTCACCACTGAAGAATATGGTTCGAAGATGCTATCTCTGGGAGGTGTCAACCTCCTAACTGGAAAAGACGGGCTGGTCGTGGCGCGGCTCATTGCGGACATCGCCAACCGAAAGCCTTTTTCCCTAAAAGTGAAAGACGGTCCCCGAATGGATCTTCAGGTGGGCCAAAGCCCTGTCATTGACGGAGAGACCACTCAGCTGATGCGGGTGGGGTGTGGGTCGGCCTCAATGGGTCTTTTTGCGCCATACTTTTCAGAAGCCGCGGATGAAGTGATTGTATTGGATTCCCATTTAATTGGACTCTTCACGGAACACACAGCAGGCAAATTCATCGGAGCTCGCTACAGCGGTGTGCGCCTTAAGGCTAGAAGGAGCACACCGGGACGATACTTCGGTGAACCTGGCAAGGGGTGGGGTGGGACTCCGATTGAGAATCCACTGGATATTGTCGAAGGCGTGGATCATGATGTAGCAAAGCCAGGAATCACGTTGCTGATCACGGAAACTACGGGAGAGCGGTCCGCGATGTTTCGGTTGAATAAGGAGGGTAGATTTGAGCCCATCAACCTTTCGGAAAAAGCGAGGAAGGCAGTGAATGTCATTTCTGAAACTTGCCAGTCTTCAAGGGTTTCCGCGATTTTCGCTGGAGGAACAGGTGGGAGTGCCCGGGCCGGGGTGACAAAATATCCGGTCAAGCTAAATGAAGCCATCCACAACAACAGAGCAAAACTCACTGTGGGGGGAGCACCGGTTTTTATACTTCCCGGTGGTGGGATCAACTTCCTTGTGGATGTCGAAAAGGTGAAGGTCCGTGCTTTTACTTGGGTACCCACACCTGCCCCCGTGGTTCCAATCGAATATACGATGCGAACGGAGGATTACCTGGAGATGGGAGGCCACAAGGGCTCTATTAGACCCTTGCAAGACGTTCTCATGGAAATCGTAGAAGGGGATTGACAAGGTAGGATGGAGGTATTTCGGAACGGTTCTGTCTTGGTCAGCCAGGGACCGCTTCATATGACGATAGGCGTGTCCAAAAATGGAACGCCCTCGTCGGAAATGGCCCGGCAGGGAGCAGAGAAAGCTCTTGAAGTACTCGAGGACCTGGCTAGGTGGCTCAACATCATCAAACTTAGCTGGACCAAAATCAAGAAACTGAATGGATTACCTCTCGTTGTCCAGCAAATGGTTCTGGCTGCTCAAAGGACAGGTGATCCCGGCGTAACTCCCCTTGCAGCAGTTGCCGGTGCTGTCTCCGATCAGGTTGCCGATTTTTTGGAGGCATGTGGTGGAACGCGTATTATTGTCAACAATGGGGGAGACATTGCCCTGCGGCTTCATTGGGATGAAACCGTTAGAGTGGGCATTCGCATGGACGTCCAAACGCAGGACTACACGTATAATCTGGTCGTTAACGGTCGGTCGAGAATCGGTGGAGTCGCCACGAGTGGACTTGGTGGGAGGAGTTTTACGAAAGGTGTGGCGTCAGCGGCTGTGTGCATCGGTTCTTCGGCGGTTTATGCGGATGCTGCGGCAACGGTTGTAGGAAATTCGACCTGGATCGAAGACCCAAGCATTGAAACAGAGTTGGCGGAAATCCTTTATCCGGACACGGACATCGTGGGTCAGCGTGTCGTGATGAAAGTTGGGGAGATTGGGGAAAACAAGATAGAGGAGGCCATCCAGAAGGGAAGGGGAAAAGCCTCGCTTTTGATCGAGAAGGGGCTGATCAGAGGGGCCATGATTGGCGTCAAGGGAAGGATTGGATGGACCCCAAATCTTGAATGCCGGGGGAGAGATTTCTATCTGAACGACGATTCTTGATGAAGGAATTGAGAGGAAGTTTTGAGGGTACCGGTGTGGTTTCCCTTTGCCTTTGATCGGTTTTGAGGCCCTGATCGGTTCACGAACGCACCAGGAGGTAAAACAGATGGAAATCCGAAAGTTCGCGACTTTTGTCGAAGAGACCCTCATCGAGGGGGGGACAGAGGTTTCAACACCCACCCGAAAGGCTGCGGCTCTGGCGGTGATTAAAAACCCCTTTGCGGGAAAATACGAGGAGAATTTGGAAGATTTGATGGCTGTGGGAGAAGAACTGGGGGCAATCCTGGGAAAAAAGGCTGTTGACGCCCTGGGCAAGCCGGTTGAAGCGGTTGAGAGTTATGGTAAGGCGGCTGTCGTCGGGCTGAACGGTGAACTCGAGCACGCAGGGGCCATTCTTCATCCAAAGCTCGGAAAACCATTTCGCGAAGCCGTAGGGGGAGGAAAAGCCATCATTCCGTCAGCAAAGAAGATGGGAGGCCCAGGTACGGAAATCGATGTTCCCCTTCACTATAAAGATGCGGCCTTCGTGAGATCTCACTTCGACGCTATGACGGTGAGACTTCACGATGCGCCGAAGCCGGATGAAATTGTCGTGGTACTGGCCGTGACCGACTCAGGGCGCCCTCATGCAAGAATAGGGGGTCTCAAAAAGGAGGAGGCCAGGAAGGAGGACGGATTGAGATAAAACCGTCGCTCCATACGGCCTTCACCCTGAAAATATACCCGATGCGCTTGATCTCTTTATGAAATATCCCCACGGTTGGACAAAGCAGAACTGTGAGATTTTGGACCCCGTAAGCCGACCGGGCGATACCATGGAGTTTCAAACCGAGATAAACTGTCTCGTCGGGCTGAGTAACTGTCATCGATCAAATCCGAGCCGTGCAGGGGGTGAAATGGGTGAACATCGCAATAATTGGAACGGGTTTAATGGGGCGGCCCATGGGCGAGAGAATCATGAATGCGAATCACCGTCTCATTGCATACAACCGGACACCGGAAAAGGCTGAGCCCCTCGCCCTTTTGGGAGCAGATGTTGTATCGATTCCCGCTGAGGCCATTGCTTCGTCTGAATGCGTGGTTCTGATGCTGGCTGACGCTCAGGCGATCCGTGAGACACTTCTTCAGAAGGACGCGCTGAGTTCAGTGGCGGAACGCACTGTCATCCAGATGGGAACCATCTCGCCTGAGGAGAGCATCATCGTCCAGGGAGAGATCCTCCGAGCAGGGGGTGACTATTTTGAGGCACCCGTCTTGGGAAGCATCCCTCAGGCCGAAAAAGGGGAACTCATCGTCATGGTAGGATCTACATCCGAGCAATTTGGCCGCTGGTCAGATCTGCTGAGATGTTTTGGCCCTGATCCTGTTCTCATCGGTCCGGTTGGGCATGCCGCAGCTCTCAAACTCGCACTCAACCAACTCATCGCTTCTCTCACGGCTGCCTTTGCGCTGAGCCTCAGCTTTCTGGAACGCAAAGGAATCGATCTCGACCTCTTCATGAAGATTCTGAGAAAGAGTGCCCTCTACGCACCGATGTTCGATAAGAAGTTAGAACGGATGATCGTGAGAGACTACGCCAACCCGAACTTTCCGACCAAACATCTGGCCAAAGACATCGATCTGTTTTTGAATGAAGCTAAGCCCCTTCGCCTCCAGACAGTTGGCCTTGAGGGGGTCCGGCGACTGGTCCAGATGACACTCAACAGAGGGTGGGTCGAAACCGACTATTCCGCCCTATTTCAGGTCATCAGCCAGGAGGTGGGCTAGGCAAAATTTTTTCGGCCGAGGCGGATCGAACAGTTGAAGGTGCGGATCTTCTCCCGCCACAGGCAGGACCTAGGTTTCACGCGCAAAAAACATCTGCAGCAGTGCTCAAAGAGGTTTGGGCTGCCTGCCTCTAAAATCGATCAGAAAGGCCGGGAAACTCTAGATCTATGCATGTTGACTTCGACGGATTTTTCGAGTTAAATGGCAAAACAATGCATTCAAGGGTCCATCCTTATAAGGCTTTTATTTATCCCACACCGCGCGCACCCCGCACCGAGTCTGTCATTCCCCATAAGGTGCCGTAATTTTCGTCGAATCGGACTGATGCAGAAACCGTATCTCCTAATTCGCCTACGCGTTCAGTGAATAAAAGGGAAGGAGCGGACACATCATGGCGTGGTTTCTTTATCTCGTGAGCATTATCTGGATCATTATGGGGACGGTTTTGGTCTTATATACCGATTGGATCAGAAACTCTCTGAAAGAGCTGGTTGAGAAGAAAAACTACCGGTTTCTCAGCCCCATCCCATTTGTATTTGGAGTCCTTCTCGTCATCAGTGCCGGCTGGAGCGAGGTCTTTTGGCTCATTTTTTTGCTTGGCCTCGTGGGCGTGGCAAAGGGTCTTTATCTCTTCCTTGCCCCAAAAAACCAGCTAGAGATAGTCATGAAGTGGTGGTTTGATGAGGCCTCGGATCGGTTGTATCGATTTGTGGGTCTCATCTGTCTTGTACTGGGGATCGCCTTGCTCTCGTGGATCCGATAATCATCGGGAGGCGAGAACGCTCGAGCGGAAATTCCTCTGTGACCCCTTTGGAGGGAGACTGGGCCGTTGGCGTTACGCCTGGGGAGACGAAAAACAGAACTAGGCTCCCCTTAATTTGGATTTCGCCAGTGATCTTAAGGCCCTCAGCTCCTCGGAAGCGGCATAAAAGATATCGACAGACTTTTTGGGATTGGGGACAACCAAGAGAGGTACAACGTTCACCTTTGCCAATTCTCGACTAAACGCCCTGTTCGTATCGGTGAATGAATCATAGGAGAGTTTGCTTATATCGACCTTCGCGATCACACGGCTTTGAGCTTTTCTAAACCTCTTCAATCCGCTTATTGCTCGCTCCCAGTCTTTTTTGTCATTTGTCTCAGCCGCTTGTATGAAATCCTCAAAAACATCATCTGTCATTTCATGAGTTAGCTTCAGGGCTTCCTGTTGAAATACCAGCGCAAATTCCTCGGCAAACACATCCACCGCCGGCGGATTATTTGGACTCGTCGTCACCGTTCGTTGGAAATCATCGATCGCTATGTCAACCATGGACATAAACTGAGCCTTTTCAGCTTCTACGATCTCTTTGGCAGGAAAGTGATTCTTATCATGAGCTTCCAGGTAAGTAAGTATTCTTCGACAGATTTTCTTGTCGATTCCCTTCTTATTTAGGTAGCCTCGAAGCGGTGCATAGGTTTTCTTCTCAATGTCGAGGGACACCATCTTCGAGGCTGTGGTGTTGTCCTGAGCGACATGGCGAGCCAGGGCCAAAGTGGATAAATAGGCATTAATCGCTTTTTCAAAATCCCTCTGTTTTTCGTAATACCTACCTTGCAGTAGGATCAAGTCTGAAAACTTCTTCAACTCTTCAGTAGGAAATGCCTTATGGGCAAGGTAATTATATTGTTGTCCAAAGTCGAAGTCACAGTGNNATAGTCCGCGTTCCATCCTTTTTTTATGATGGTCCTGACCGTTCGCTTAAATTCCTTTGAACCCGGATAATACAAGAGATCAAAGGCCTTTGAGTAATGTATCGCGGCGTTATCTGATAGGTCGCGATCTTGTTTTTGCCGGGTGACGGGTTCACTTTTCTTGATCGCTTTGTTGGTGTGAGCGAGTTTTGTGCTTCCCACTTCCGGCGGATTTCGCACGAGATCTGAAGTTTTCGTTTCCTGCTCACTCTGAGAGGCTTGAGCAATAGGGGATCCTCCTATCTGCTTGACGATTTCCTCCAGGTCTTCGACATCCGAACCGGCCTTTTCCAGATCACGCTGCAAGGTCTCCACTGTGACAAACTCAGGAGCTGGCGTGCCCGCGTATTCATGAAATTTCCCGTTGATCAGCAATGTGATGCGGCTAGACCTCAGCCTCATGATGCCCTCGATCAGGCTTTCCTTACCGTATTTGTCCACAAGGACTTGGACGTTGGAACGGGAGACTGGAAGAGTCCGTTGAGCATAAAGAAAGAGAAGTGCACTACAGATCAAAATATTGAGAACGGCTTTTCTTGACATGATTCCCACCTTTAAATGTTGCCATGAAGGGGGCTTTCCCCTGCAAATTGTCTCGTTGTTTCGGATGAATTTTCGAATACCTTCGTCGTTATCGACAAAACCGATGAAAGACTTTAGTCGCTCGGATTTGCTGGGACTTTCAAACATCGTTGACCGCCCCTTCATCATCCTTGCATGGAATATTTCGTCTTGCGAATGAGACTCCGACAGGTCTCACAGAGCACTTGCAAGTGGCATGTCCTTTGCTTCCCCATCGATGCAAATGAAGGTTGTCCACCTCGCCAGCGGTGATGCAACTCGCCATGACGTCTTGTGGCCCTGGCTTTTGGGTTTCGGAACCAAAAAGCCTCATAACTTGAGAAAGAGTTTGTCTAGGAAGTCTTTGCGGCCGAATTTTGATATTCGGATGCGGTCGTTGCTTTGGTTCGGTAGGACTGCCAGGTGAGCGAGGTCGGTCAACCCATGACACTTCGCAATGAAATACCGGTGGAAAAGAAGAGGCCAGTTGGAGTGGCGTTGCATGCTCTGGTCTACATCGTGCTCGGGGTGTGGTTATCCTGGCCTGAGGCTCGATCGAGGTCCAAGGTGGGTGCAGAGAACAAGGTCTGACTCCCCCGCTGAGGGCTGGGTGGTTTAGGCCAATCAGATTTTCGTGTGTCCTCAATCTTCCCAGACTTTCTCTCGTTTATCGATCACTCTCTTTGCCTTATGGGTCGCCCTCTCAAGGGTATTCTCCTTCAAAATCTTGACCCGAGGAGAGACCCCGACCAGGCTTTTGATTTTCGTTCTCACATTCTCAGCCAGGGCTTCTTCCTTCATCTCGACGCCGTCCTTCTTCTCAACCTCGACATCAAACTTATCCAGATGCTTTTCTCGGTAAACGACAATCTGATACTCGCCCGTTAGCTCGTCTAGGCCTCTCACAACCTTCTCAATATCACTAGGGAAAACATTGACGCCTGTGATAATCAGCATATCATCTCTCCGACCATGGATATTGATCCGTGCGTGCGTCCTCCCACAATGGCATCTCTCCTTATTCGTAGTGATGATATCGCCGGTTCTAAAACGGATCATGGGCCTTGCCCTTTTTTTCAGGGTTGTCAGCACCATCTCCCCTCTCTGTCCATCGTCAACAGGTTCGA
>JABAOD010001875.1_pt1 | contig 11071 bp, 10 predicted proteins | sample 7062151 | NCBI WGS metagenome assembly JABAOD01 (sample SAMN14538626, study PRJNA623070) | marine sediment metagenome | biome: marine biome [ENVO:00000428]; feature: marine pelagic biome [ENVO:01000023]; material: deep marine sediment [ENVO:00002113] | place: India: Gulf of Khambhat ...
CAAATAAGCCGTTACTTTTATCATCATTGGGTTTGTTTGGGTCTCTTGGGAAGCAGTTCTCGGACAGAAGGCGGACAGTGAGAGCATAACGGTTGTCGCGCGCTGGTTCGTTGACCTAATCTGGTGGCAACAGTTCTGGTTTCCTGTCTGGTGCTGATAGCGTTGCCTGCTGAGAAGAAGGAAATTCCCTACGAGCTGTTGAATGGGGAAATCTTTTATTCACTTTTCGAGGCCCAGATCATCATCGAGAGATGGAGATGTCATTACAACACCNNCCGGCACCCCAGACTCTACAGCCTCAGATCAAGCTGCTTGCACAGGGGTTACCAACATAGTAAGTGGTAGAAAAATTCCCGGCTGGTCAGTAGGGCTTCTCGCAGGAGAAAAGAAATCTCCTAAACGGCTTATTTCCTTTTATCGTCTTCTGTAGTTCTTCTCCATGGCATACTAGTTTCGGTTGCCCACCTGCCAGGCTATGGAGGCGGATCAAACCGTTAGAAGTGAGACAAGCTCGATGTACCGGGTTCGGCCAAAAACACGAATTTGTGGAGGAAGGAAATGATCACCAGAAGGCAACTCTTGAAGGGCAGCGTGGTAGCGGGGGCCGGCCTATGCCTGCCTCTGACGCGTAAGGCGTTCTCTGCACTGGGAGACTCATGCACGACGGATGGAGGCGCAAGCCTCGCGAAATTTGTCGATCCGCTGCCGATCCCAAAAGTGCTTGAACCTACCCGAACGGCTCAGGGAATCGCCCATTACGAAGTTCGGATGACGGAATTCGCCCAGAAACTTCATCGTGACCTCGGCCCCACGACCCTGTGGGGGTACGAGGGCGTATACCCGGGCCCCACCATCGAGGCCCGAACCAACGAACGGCTAATCGTAAAATGGATCAACAACCTGCGGGATCGGAAAGGCATGCCGCGTAGACAACATTACCTGCCCGTCGACGCGAGCCTTCACGGACCCGACAAGCATGGGTCGAGCCCACGCACGGTCGTGCATCTACACGGTGGTCACGTTCCGGCGGCGAGCGATGGGTACCCGGAGGACACTTTTCTACCCGGGCAGTTCGCAACCTATGACTACCCCAACGGCCAGAACGCCTCCACGCTCTGGTACCACGATCACGCGCTGGGGATCACGCGCCTGAACGTCTACATGGGGCTTGCCGGCTTCTACCTGATCCGGGATGCTGTCGAGGAGAAGCTCAACCTTCCGAGTGGGCGGTACGAAATCCCGCTCCTGATCCAGGACCGCTCGTTCAACGACGATTGTTCCCTCTCCTACCCAACCGCGTGGGAGCAGGACTTTTTCGGAGACACCGTCCTGGTGAACGGTAAAGTCTGGCCTTACCTTGAAGTGAAGCGCCGAAAGTATCGGTTCCGGATCTTGAACGGATCGAACGCGCGGACCTACCGGTTGAAGTTGGATTCCGGGAAACCCTTTTCCCAGATTGGAACGGATGGCGGCCTTCTGGAGGCACCAGCCGAGGTTCCAGAGATCGTTCTCGCGGCAGCCGAACGCGCCGACGTCATCATTGACTTTTCGGGATACCGTGCGGGGGACGAGGTAACGATCCCCGATGTCATGAAGTTCGTTGTCCGGGAACGGACAGAAGATCAAAGCAACCTGCCCGGTCGCTTACGCCCGCTCTCCCGGTTACGGGAGGAGTCGGCAGTAAAGTCCAGGCGATTTTTTTTCCGGAAGGTCAAGGATCCCAAGACCCTGGCCAAGTGGCTGATCAACGACCTGGGATGGGACCACATCAGTGAACACATAAAACTTGGTACAACCGAAGTGTGGAGTTTCGTCAATCCGTCAGGCGAGATGCATCCTATCCATTTGCACCTCGTCCAGTTCCAGATTCTTGACCGCCAACCGTTTGACCTCGCGCAATTCAAGAAAACGGGGAAGGTCGTCACCACCGGGACTCCTGCCCCTCCACCCCCCAACGAGTCGGGGTGGAAAGACACCGTAAGGGCGAACGGGGGCGAAATCACCCGGATCATCGCCCGTTTCGACGGCTTTACCGGAAAATACCCTTACCATTGCCACATCCTCGAGCACGAGGACCACGAAATGATGCGCCAGTTCAGGGTCTTTTGAGGAACCGGGCGGGCTGTCCCGGCTGGAGATGTCGCTTAAGCATGCACAGCCACAGAGGCGAGAAAGAGTCAGTCGCCCAGAAACCTCGCCGTGGTAAAAATCTCGATCGTTACGCGGTCGGTGCCTTGTGCCCGGGCATAGTTTTCCACTCGGGAGACAATCCGCTGCCGGATCGGGGGTATCGGTATACGCCGGATTCTTTCGAGAGGTTCCTCGTCCCACGCCATTGTTAATTCCGCCTCTGCCGTTTCCGAACCGCCCTCTTCTCCCATAACCGCGCCCATTGACGTCATCGCTTTCGGTAGAAGCTCTTTCAGCACCCGATCGAGGAAGAACGGCGATATCACCACCTGTTTCTGTCTCTTGGCTTCGTCCTCAATGGCTTGCTTGGCCAGGGCACGCGCAAAGCTCGGCATTCGCTCCAATCTCTTGAGGGCCTCCTCCGTCCAAGGAATCCCCACTTCCGGCACGATATCCAGATATCTCTTGAACTTGTCTATAATCTCTTCGTTCTTGGACGTCCTCTGCTTCAAGAACTCCTGGATCTGTCCGATGACTTCGACTTTGCGCGCATTGCGGCTCATTTTTTTCTTGGCGACCTCGAAGGCTTCCAACCGGAGCTCTTCAAAACCGAACTTCTTGATACTTTTCGACACTCGCAGCATCGACTCATTACGGATCTCTGTCAGAAACTCGGAGGTAATCCACTTGTAATTTCTTTCCCGGGCTCTTAGAACCATTAACTTGCGAATACCGGGACGGACAAAATCCGGCGCGTTCTCCACCCGCCTCAGCGCCTCTTCCGTCCAGACAATCTCCCCGGCGGCTCGGGAGTCCCTCTCCGTGTCTCTGTCCCTATCTCCCATCCTTGTCTCTTTTCATCTTCTTCACGAGCCACCATTCGCCGACTCCGGTGATCACGGTTCCCATCAGTCCGTATACGTAGAGCCAGCCGGATTCCAGAGGTTCCAGGAGGAGGTAGACCCAGGATGAAATAGCCGAGAGCATCTCACGCTCTCCGTTGGCGCCATCCCAAACGTGGAAGGCAACAGGGATGATCTTTCCAACCTCGAAAGCAAGGTCTTTTTCTCCTTCCCGCGGCGCCAGAGGTCTGGTCAGAACGACTCTCCACCTCCCGTCCTTCCAGGCGCCTTGTCCAACCAGTTCTTGATTTTCGGCTCCCTGCAAGACGGCCGGTTTCTTCGACCCGGTAGCGGTCAGTTCTTCGACCGAACCCCTTCCCGCCGTCTGGTCGACACCGGCCGCATTCCATCGCCACAGGCTCACCGGCTTGTCCGGCTGCCCCAGGAAAAAGTAGGGCGCCTCCGCGCCCTCCGTTATCTTGACTGGGAACTGGATCTCCACCGAATCGCTCAGCGTCCACTTCCTCTCTGGGTCTGGCTTTGCATACGTATCGTCACCGGAGATCGGCTCCTCCTTGTGGGCGGAATCTTTGAATGGATCGTCCCATTCCAGGAGAAAAGCGATAGCCTTGTCGTTATAAAGACTGCGGACGGTGATCAGATCCACCGAATGATTCTGCCAGCGCGGGCGCACGACAACCTGCCCGCTCAACGGAACCTCCAGCGGGGCGGCCAGCTGCCACAGAGAATCGTCGGGACCGGAGGGCAAAGCCCGTTCCACGCGCACGGATCTCAGAACCGCCTCCCCGCCCGTGCGCGTCTCCCGGACCAGGGATCTCACATAGGCGGCTAGGTCCCATCGTTCGTCCTCCGTCAAGGTATCGGTGTACGAAGGCATCGGCGTACCATTGATGCCAGTCGTAAAGCGGGTGAAGATGTCCGTTACGCTGTTGCCTCCCTTGTAGCGCCAACCTTTGGTCAGGTTGGCGGGAACGATAGGGAATCCCCAGTCGTCTTTCAGCTTGGCGGCTGACGGGCCGTCACCTCGTCCCTCCTGACCGTGGCACTCCCAACACTTGGCTTTCTGATAGACCTTCTTTCCCTCTTCAACCGAGCCGCTCTTATCGGAACCGATCTCGGCCCGCTGAGGCTTGTCCGCAAAGAAGTCGGCCGCGAAGGTCTTGATAAAATAGATGACCTGCCAGCGTTCCGTTTCGCTCAGGGCCCCATCGAAACTCTGCATCGCCGTTCCAGGGATGCCGTTTTCGAGAACCCGGAAAAGGTCTTCGTTCAGTGGAACCTCACCGCTTTTGGTCGTACGCAGCTTGTAGACCGCCAGCGTAAAGTCGCGGGGCCTCGGATTGAGATAGTCCGCTACCGGACCGTTTCCGTCTCCTTCGAGACCGTGGCAGAAGCTGCACCGTTTCCGGTAGATCTCTTTGCCGATAGCCACGTTCTCCGCGTTTTCCGGCGGTCTTTCCTGAGCCGACGCTACCTTATGCGTGACCAACAGGCATCCTAGAATCAGGATACCGGCCATCCGAGAGATAGTGAGCCGTCGATCTTCCATGCCCCGGTGTCTGGGTTCCCGTTTTGACGCGTTCACTCCAGCTTCTCCGGTCTGCGAGGCTCTACGCCCGCCGTTTCGAACTCTGCCAAGATGATCTTCCAGATCTCTTCGTCGGCTAGCTCCTCTTTCCACGCCGGCATCGCCGAGTCCCAGGGGCTGGCCTGAGAGGGAAGGCCGATACCGCCCTCCTTGATCCGCCAGAAGAGGTANNGAGGTAGCTCTCTACCAGAGTCGCAATCGTGCCAGGATCGCGGAAGTTGGCAGGTTTCAATCTGAACCCTCGAGCCATGGGCCCGTCACCTCCCGCCATCGTCCCATGGCACGGGCGGCAGTTTTTCTGATAGAGGACCCTTCCCTCCTCCAGAAACTTCGTATCCTTCACGGAGCCGTCGGGGTTTCGAAACGGATTGGCCAGTCTCTCGTACGCCCCGGGGATGGTGGGATGCTGGATCCTCAGGGCGGTCGGGCTCGCCGCCTGGGGTTTCATCTGCGAATAGACCAGGCCTCCAGCGAAGATCGGGATGACCGCCAGAATCACTACGCGACCTCCCCTCAACCACAAACCCCACTTCCCCTCTCGATCCCCCACCAAGAATGAAACGACCGGGCGCAAAAACTCGGTTAGGTTCTCCTCGCTCACCGTCACATAGACAAAGACCCCAGCGACGGCCAGAGCCATGAACATGGCCATGGCGGCCCTCGGTACCGGCACCCATTGACCCGCCCGTGTCACGGTCATCGTGAGGAACGGAAGCCCGTAGTCCAACAGGGCGTAGATCGCCAGCAGAAAGAGCACGCTGGACCAGAACAACGGCAGCCGAAATCTTTTCATTTGAGACTCACGAGGTAAGCGAGGAGATCATGCAGATCCTGGACCGTCAAGAGTTCGGCGAAGTTTCCCGGCATGAGCGAGGTTTCCTGCGCTACTCGCTCGGCAATGTCCGCCTTGGCAATTTCCTGAAACTGTCCCGTACTGTCCGCGATCCGTACGGCCGTCTCGTCTTCACCCTTCAGGATTCCCCCGAGGTAGCGTCCCTTCTTGGTGATGATCAGAATCGGCTCAAACTCCTTAGACACCACCTTGCTCGGCTCCAGGACGGATTCGAGGATATATTGAGGAGTCTGTACAGCGGCTATCTTTGTGAGCTCGGGGCCGACTTTCCCGCCCTGGCCCGCGACGACATGGCACTTGGCGCAACCGGCCGGGCTCTCCGGATTGAAGAATAGCTCCTTCCCCGCCTCAACGTCCCCCGCGAGGTAGGGCTTCCACTGCTGAGGAGGCTCCCGGACCCCGGAACTGGCAGCTGCCACCAGGTCCCGGAAGAACCGGGACTTCTCGATGGATGCCGCATCACCGGCCCCACCCTGGCTCTGAAGGTATAGTACCACTGCCTTGACCTGGGCGGGCTTGAGCGCGATCGGGGGTTTGGAGACAACCGGCATGATGTTCTGGTATCCCTCGACTAGGTAGGCTTCCGGCTTCGTCAGCGACTCCAGCAGATAATCCACTCCGGAGTAGGATTCTCCGGTCTGCCGCGCCCTTTCTTCGGCGCGTTTGACGCCCCTGGCGCTTATGGGCAATCGAAGCGGTCCCGTCTCGCCCAGGTTCGGCCCGCGGATGGCGCTCCCTCGGCCACCGATACTGTGGCAGGTGTAGCAGGTCCCCGCCCCCCAAAAGAGAGCTTCCCCGGCTTCGGCGCTGACTTCCTCCCCTACGCTTTGTCGGAGACGGCCGGCTTCTCCGGAAATCCGCGTTAACACCTCACCGATGTAAACAAACAGGAGAAGAACGAGAATCGTGAAGAGAGCGACACCTAGGAATGGCCTTTTCATGTTGCCGTCTCTTTCCGGGTTTCATTCATACCCGATGGACAGAACGTTCCTTTTTTTCTCCGAGACCGGCCAGCCAGAAAATAAAGGAAACGGACCCCAGGAAAAGAAAAACAATCCCGCTGATGACTTTCGCCATATACGCCATCGTCGGGGTGTAGGCCCAGGCCGACGTGTCCCGCACGATCCCGTAGACGTGCCAGTCTTCCCTCAGTCCCGAGCGGATATAACCCATAAGGCCCATGAGGAGAACGACGCTGATGCAGAGGAGCACCAGCGTGTATTGGGACCGCACGGGCATTTTCCCCCAGCGGATGCCGCCGACCACCTCGGCATCCTTGAAAACGAACAGATCGATTGCCGTGTTGACAACGAGGCATGCGATCACCATCAGAAACTGGGAGACGGCGATGTTTCTCAGAAAGGGGTTGGCCTTCTCCATGATGACGAACCCGTAGAATCCCAAGGCGAAGACGGCGCTGAGCACGGTCACCCCGAACAGAATGCCCTGCCCCAGGATCCCGCGATCCCTGAAGGTCAGACCGATCGCGACAAAGATAGCCCCGGTCTCGGTCATGAGAAGCAGCCCCGGAAACCTGAAGTATTGTCCCTTATCCGGGCTCAGGTCCAAAACCGCCGGGTCCAGGTTCCAGAGACTTAACGAATAGGCGGCCAGAAAGAGGGCGCAGATCCCTCCGACCGAAAGGAGAATCGCCTTCGCCCGCGTTCCGTGCGCGGCGAAAGGCTTGAGTTTTCCCTTATTGCCTCTCCGATAAAGAAGAAAACTGAAAAAAGTCGAGAGAATGATGAGGTTGACCACGGCGTTTTTCGCCGACATCAATCCCAGCCACTTGAGAATCGGATGGTACTGGCCTCCAATGGCGAGCTGTTCGGCAGCGCTGAGAGGAAGGTTGTGGGGGGTAAGCCAGATCGCAAAGGAGATCAGAAGAACAACGTTGATGTACTTGATGTACTTGAGGTACCGTTCCGCACCCGCGATCCTTCCCATGCCGATCCACAGATAGTAGTTCGCACCAATGAACAGGACCCCGATAAGGATCGCCTGAATGATGAACGTCCAGGAAAAGGTTCCCCCCATCATGTTGTTCCCCATGACGGGTGAGGCGCTGTAGACTTCCCGGCCGAGGTAGTAACCGGCGAACGGGAGGGGAATGAGAGCGGCTATGGCCACAAAGTTGCCCACGTAACCCATCCAGTCGTAATGGGCGCGTTCGCCCTCGGTCGTCGAACCCAGAAACTTCACGGCAGCGTAGGCTCCCACGATGAAACCGCCAAAGGCGATATTGGCAATGAAGCGGTGAATGGCCAGCGGGATCCAGAGCGGATTCTCGACAGCCGCCCATGTGCTGCCCAGAAAGGCGCCGGTCTCGGTGTTGATGCCCGACGGACTCATCATGAAGCTCGCCCAGGAGTTGGCGATGAGCATCAGGATGGTTCCCCAGACGTTGAGAAGGACCCCGAAAAAGATGTGGAGGCCTTTCCGTTTTCCCTGAAGCTGGTCCCAGGAATAGTAATAGAAATAAAGCGTAAATCCCTCGGCGAAGAAGAGAAGCGCGTAAAGGTAGTAGGAATGATGAAAGGCGTTCGTCAGATACGCCATGAACCTGGGATAGAGGCCGAACAGGGAGAAGGCCATCAATCCCCCCAAGGCGGCCGTCGTTGAAAACGCTGCGGAGAGCAGCTTGGTGAATTCCCGCGCCAGGTGGTCGTACTTCGGGTCTCCCGTCCTCTTTCCGATATACTCCACGATGACGGCAAAGATCGGGACCCCGAGAACGAAAGCCCCGTACATCAGATGGAGCTCAGCCACGACCCAGACGACGAGCCGCGGGTCCAGACCGAAGAAGCTGCGGTATTCCTGCGTCGCCATCTCCTGGGCCAGTGTAGGAACGGAACTCAAAACCGCTATTCCCAGGAGGGTAAAAAATAGAATAGAAGATGCTCTCAATTCTAACTCAACCTCTATCGATCCTTATTTAAACCCAGCGGCGGCTTCCCGGTGAAAGCGCCCGCCAGCTTCTGGCGCGCTTCCGCCATTACCTCAGGGGTAATGACGGGATAACAGTTCTCCCGGGCAAAACGCTCCACGCTTTTGATGACCATTCCACGGGCGAAGGAGGGCACTCTTTCCAAACGACTTCGGGCTTCTTCGGACCACAGCGATTGGAATTCCGCCTCCAGGCCAAATGTGAATTCCTTCTGCAGGGCGACGGTCCTGAAGCCGTACTTTCCCGGTTCGTACTGGCACGACGGGTCTTCCGCAAGGTAGTTTCCCGTCCGGGCAAAGGCCCGGGCTCGACAACCGCCACAGATATTCTTCAATTCACACACACCGCACCGTCCCTGGAGGAGTGCGCGGTTACGCACTCCCTCGATAACTGGCGTGTGGTGCCACAGCTCAGCAAAGCTTTTTTCCCGCAGGTTTCCCGCAGCGAGAGGCATGTACGGACACGGAGTCAAATCCCCTTTCGGTGTGATCCGGCAATAATATGTGGCAGCAGGACAACCGCCTGAATAGGTCTGAAGAAACGGGGAGGACGAGTCCTGTTCGTAAACGATGCGCTTGTACTGGGGAGCACACTTGGCACCGATTAGCATCTTCCCGCGGTAGTCCTTCTGGATCTGGTAAAGGCGGGAGAGCATTGTCTCATAGTCCGCAGCCGGGAGATCAGTGAGATCTTGCCCTCGGCCCGTGCAGACTAGGAAGTAAATATTTGTGGCCTTGGCCCCCAGCCCATAGGCGAAGTCGATCAGCTGAGGTATCTCCTCGTAGTTCCAGCTCATCACTGACGTCTGGATGATGAACTCAAGACCCTTACGCTTGAGCAGCTCGGCTCCCCGAACTGCACCTAGCCAAGATCCAGTGACACGGGTAAAGCCGTCATGTGCCTCCGGTCTGAGAGAGTGAAGGCTAATGGAGGCTCCCTTTACACCAGATGCCAGCAGACGTTCGGCCAGCTCATCGTTCAAGGGGGTTCCATTGGTCCCCACAACTACAGTAAACCCTCGATCCGTCGCACAGCGGGTAATGTCACAGAGGTCTTTCCTGAGCAGAGGCTCGCCACCGGTGAGGATGAGCAGGGCATTGGGATTCATTTCCGCAATCTGATCCAAAATTCGGAGGCAATCCTCAGTGGCAAGTTCATCCGTGCGGCGACCGAGACGAAAATCAGCATCCAGATAGCAATGNNAGCAATGAGAGCAGTTAAGGTTGCACCCGTTGGTGATGTTCCAGGATATAGAGTGAACGCGTGTTCCCATTTCAATCTCACGGCGAACGTTCGATCTGCCAGCCAGCGCGTATCAGGCAGACCATGGTAACCAAAGTAACCAAGAGGGCAGCCGCATACACTGCATCAGGTGACATCTGCTTTAAGAAAAAGGGCTCTCGGTCATACAAAAAGGGAAGGCGAAATCCGCCCAGAACGCCCAACAAAGCAATTGCCCTAAGGCCCACCAGCAGCGACACCAACTGAGTAAAACGGCGGTAACCCCGATAGACAAGATACGGAAACAAAACCATGATCAGGGCACCGATAACCAGGTAGCTCACCATCGTCGTGTAGGAAACGACGGGCGGAAGACCGTTTTGCCAGATGCGCAAGACTGCAAATCCTTCGTATAGGACGCCGTAAATTAAATAGGCTATAGCCGCTTGCTTAAATTTCCTCTGTTGAGCGGCAGGCCCCATATGCCCGTTCATCCTGTATGGAAGTCGAAAGTCTCGCTCCATTTCTTCTTGACCGATGCGAGGACATCGGGTGTGACCTCACTTAATCCTAGGTCTCTCGCATGTTGCTCGGCCTCTCTCACAACCATCCCCCGGACAAAGTCTGGGATCTTCTCTATCCGCTTCCTGGCCTCCTCGGCCCAGGGAATTTGACTGACTACCTTGGCCGATCCCTCAACCCAACTTTCATACTTTTCCCGCACAACCTCCGGGGTGATGACCTCGTAACCCTTCGCGCGCGCGAATTCTTCGATCCTCCACCTGGTCATGTCGCGAATATAACCAACGGGGACTCTCACCAGCACCCTCTCAGCTTCCTCGGTCCATACACTTCGCTCTTTGGAGGCGCCCGCCCTTGCCTTGTTTTCGTGGTGCATCACCTTTCCCTTGCCCTCAGTGCTGTTCTTGCCGATGCCCCCTACAGCCATTTTCTTCATCTTCTCCTGCGCCGATCCCCCGAAGAGAGTGCCGAGGGCCTGATCGATCACCGAGGAGGTAATCACTGTATGTCCCTTCTCCAGGGCATAACTACGGAGAGTTTTCTTGGCCACGTCTCGGGCGAATTCGGGGACCCTCTCCATCCGTTTTTTTGCCTCGTTGGTCCAGATAATCGTTTCCTCCGCTTCCACCTCAACGGGCGGCACAAAGGTACTGCTGGTCAAAAGGAGATGGCAGGGGGCCAGGCGGAGTAGGTTCTCGGCATTGCTCCCGATGTCCATCTCATCGTTGCCATGAATGCCGATCCGGCCCGCAACCAGCAGCCAAGGCTTTTGCTGTTTGCCGTATTGCAGAATTTTCTCAAAGGCCTTCCCAGCTAGTAAGGTCGCCTTTAGATCCACACCGTCCTCTCGGGCCAGCCTCTTTGAGATCTCAAGATGCGAGCGATAGATCCTTGCGAGTCCGTCATTGATGATCTCCTCGTGCAGCCTCTCCTGCTCTCTGAATCTA
>JABAOD010000591.1_pt2 | contig 11055 bp, 11 predicted proteins | sample 7062151 | NCBI WGS metagenome assembly JABAOD01 (sample SAMN14538626, study PRJNA623070) | marine sediment metagenome | biome: marine biome [ENVO:00000428]; feature: marine pelagic biome [ENVO:01000023]; material: deep marine sediment [ENVO:00002113] | place: India: Gulf of Khambhat ...
GCATTTCGCTAACTGCCTCCTTTCCTCAACGCGCGCAACTTGAAGTATGATAAGACGATGGCGGACAAGGCAAGAAACCAGACGGGGATCAGCAACAGCCGATGCTCCCAGCGATGCTCGCCCGCCACCTCGGCCGCGCCCCGCACGTCCCGTGCTATGGAGCCCACCTGCCGGCTAAGATCTTCGAGCGCATCCAGGTCGAGGCTATGCTGAGCCTGGGCAATCTGCATGTATGCAGTCACGGCGGTTGCGTAGCGAAGCTTTACGTCTGCCACCTTCCGACCACTGCGGATCAGTTCGTCAATTGCCTCCTCGGCGCCGTGCAGATCTTCCGCGGCGCGGGTCACCTTTTGCTGGATCTCCTGGCCAACCAGCGCGGCCGGGCTATCTGCGTCGTGGCAAGCCCGGCAAGTGGCAGCCACGCGCTCCGGATCTACGCGCTCGGTGCCGTGGTTCGAGTGACACGCCGTGCAGCCGGGCAGCTTGCCACCGCGAGCGGCGGCGCCGTGGGGCCCGGCGTCGAAGGCGCGTCGCACCAACACGTGGCAGTGCCCACAGACGTTGGCGATCTCGGTCACCGCCGGCGGCAGTGCGGCGTGGGAGCCGTGGCAGCCCACGCAGGTTGGTGCCGCGAAGTTGCGCTTCTCGTATAGGGCGACGCCGTGGGCACTTGCCCGGTGCGTTGCGACTTCCTGCGTGCCCAGGCCGTACTTGCTCATGAGCGCCGAGTTCTCGTGGCAATCCGCACACGTCGCGGCGATGTTGGGGGGGTGCACGTTGCTGCGGGCGTCGTTCGGCGGCAGGATCAGGTGTGAGTCGTGACAGTCGCTGCAGGTCGGCGCACCGAGATCGTCAGCTTCCAGCAAGAGTTTTCCGTGGCGGCTGGTGCGATACTCGGCGAGCTGCCCGGCCGGCAACGCGTACTGACGCATCTGGTCAGGGTCGGAGTGGCAGGAGGCACACAGGCGCACCGTCTCCAGCTTGTCGGGCGACCCGATATAGTCGGACCCGGCATGCGCGGCCGCCCGTTCGAAGCTACGGGGGTTGCCGCCGTGACAGTCGTGACAACCGATGCCGCGCTCGGAATGAGCGCCCAGCAGGAAGCTGCGTCGTTTATCTGTGTGGCAGACCACGCAACTGTACTGCGGGTCGATCGTTGCCTCCCGTTGCTGGCTGCGCGGAGCATCCACTCCATGCCAGGGCCCGCCGGGCGGCGGTGGCGGAGCGAACAGGCTGGCAAATACCAAGAGTGAGACGGCAAGTGTCACGGCTCCACCTCTCCCGTACCGCTGCGCTCCGGGGTCGGTGACCGTCGCACCCCTTCAGGGGCTGTGTCCGGTGGCACGAACCGCTCGGACGCCTCCGTGCGCAGGCGAGCGCCGGGTGGCAGCGATCTGAGCTGGCGCCCTGCGAACCACGCGACCAGGAATCCCGCGAAGAACACCAGCCCGAGGACTAACATCACCGGCCGCTTGCGCAAACGCCGCTCCGGTCGGCGGTCGAACAGGGGCAGCAGCGCCAGGCTAATCCCCAAAAGTGTGAAGAGCCAAAACCCCCACACTCCCAAGTAGCGGATCAACGCCAGGGAGACATCCACGGGAATCCACGAGGAGACAAGCTCGGCAGGGAGCTCGAACGGGTTGGCGGGATCACCTAACGGCCGCGGATACAATGCTGCAAGGCTGAAGACCACTGCCAGCACCACAACGCCGACGATGAAAGAGCGCAGGAGATGGTTGGGATAAAACGGTACCCCGTTGGTCGGATCGGGATCCCCGCCCGGCGGGGGAGCGATACGGTGCTTTCGCAACAGCGTGAAGTGGAAGAGGAGCAGGGCAAAGGCTACCCAGGGCAGTATGATGACGTGCACCGCAAAGAATCGACTCAACGTCGCGCCCGAGACGATCACATCACCTTGCAGCACGGCAGGAACGATGCCGAGCAAAGGTGTGCGTGACATCGTCTGCAATACTTCGGTTACCGTCCAGTAGGCCCACTGATCCCAGGGCAACAAGTAACCCGTGCCGCCAAAGGCTAGAGCCACGAGCAGCAAGAGCAGCCCGACCAGCCAGTTGGTTTCACGGGGCGGCTTATAGGTTCCGCTGAAGAATACACGCGCCATGTGCGCGAGCATTGCGACGATGATCAGGTTCGCCGACCACATGTGAAGGTCGCGAACAAGCCAGCCGAAAGGCATCTCGGAAACGATGTGCTGTATGCTTGGGTAAGCTTCCTGCACGGACGGCCTGTAATAGAAGGATAAGAGGACGCCCGTAACGACAAGCACGACGAATAGCAGGTAAGTAACGCCGCCCAACGCGTGACGCCAGCCGACGAAGGCCGGTAGCCGGTACGAGAGAGCTTTCCGCCACGCTTGATCGATCGGGAGGTTGTGCTCGATCGGCCCGTAGAGCAGGCCGAGGAATCGCACCACACCGAGAAGACCGGGATCCGTGCTCGCCTTCAGGTCAGCCCAGAACTGGGACAACCACCTGAGTCCTCTTCGGTTCTCCACCTCGCTCACCCCTGGGCCCGAGACACGTAGACGACGCCCTCTCTGACGGAGACCGCGTAACGCTCGAGCGCCTGCGTCGATAGACCCGCCACCACGTCCCCGCGGAGGTCGTAGACCGCGTAACGGCAAGGGGAGTAGATCCGCGATGCCTCCGGGTCCCAGCGCAGGATGCAGCCGTCCACCGGAGAGACCCCTCGGAGCGCGAAATAGTGGGTGGAGTCGGGTCGGACGATGAGAATGATCTCCTCACCCCAGTTGCGGACCCGACTGGAGCCGACGGGAAAGTCGATCTCCCGGACCACCCTCACCGCAGGTTGTAGCTCGGGGATCTCGAGGGGTTCCGCCGGTGCGACGTACAACGCCAAGCCAATGCCCCCTAGCGTCAGCATCAAGAGGATGACGCCGCCGAGCAACAGCTCGGTGAAGCCCAGTCGCTGCAGCGCCGGTCTTTTTTCCATCACCAATCGGAAAGTCTTTACGCGCGGGGAAGGCGTCGGCGGTTCCCGGTCAGCCCTCGCCGTGCCGGTGCCGCTGCCAAACTAGCGCGCGCCACGGCACGCTGCCAGCCGCACCCCGAGCCCGACCTGCTCGGCTGTCCGCTGGGGCTCCGGCGTCGGGGGCGCGGCGGACGAGCGCGGCTGACAATCTGTCCCGGACGGGGCCATTGGCGAGATCTTCGCGGGGGGTCCCCCCCTAGGCGGGTCGCATAAAGCCTTTATTTATGGTGGAACGAATAGTGCACCCGCCCCGGGGTGTGCAGGCTCACCCGGCCGGGAAGCGGCCGGCGGCCCTTGGGCCCGTTGCCCAGCGGATTCCCCCAGCCGAAGAGGTCATGAGATGGAGAACACGTCTTCACTCCCGACGAATGCGCCCGATAAGCGGCAGGAACGGCGCGTGGAGGTCGCCGATCGTCTGAAGACGGTCGAAGGACAGCTGCGGGCGGTGCGGCGCATGGTGGTGGAGGGTAAGGAGTGCTTGGTCATCGCGACCCAGGCGGCCGCAGCACTCGAGGGTTTGCGGGGCGCGATGAAGATCGTCCTAAGGAACTACATGGACGACTGCCTCGACGCACAAGTGTTGGAGGGCGATCGCGAGGCAGCATATGACCGGTTCGTAGCGGTACTGGAGCGTTTCATTCGCTGAACAGCGGGAGGTCCACCTATGTGGAAAGTGGTTCTTGAGAGCCGCACTTGGGGCCTGATCGTTGATGCTGGTCCCAACCTTCCTGGCGGCGTCTGTCGTTGCCTGCGACGACGACGATGAGGACGGCACGGGGTCCGGACCGGGACCGCAGGCGCCGGCCGCGGTGACGGTACAGGTCACGACGAGCGTCGACACCGTGACGGTGACGTGGACCGCGGAGGCCGCGGCCACCGCCTATCGTGTCGAGCTGTCGACGAACCCGAGCACACTGACGCGGGAGGTCGGCTCCGATGCCCGGCGGCCGCGGGTGGCAACTGGATATTCCTCTCGTCAGGGCGCACGCGCATTGATTGCGCTCAGCCTCCAGAGAACCGTTTGAGCGCGCAACACATCGGGCGTACGGGTGTAACTCGCGACCCTCTTGCCTCCACCGCCGGCGCGATCTAAGCTGGTGGCGGTGGGCAGCGGTCAGATGTGACCCGTCACGCCCGAGTGTTGTCTAATGTTGTCTAATAAGGAGGGAAGGGCGTGACCCTGACCTGAAGGGAGATGAGGTATGAGCCATCGACGTTTGTTCCTAGTAGGGGTGATTCTGCTGGCCGGCACCGCTGCGGCTTTCGCCTGGCAGCAGGAAGCTTGGAAGACTCCGCCGGCGGTCCAGCACGAGCTCGAAGGCCGCGACCAGTGCATGATGTGCCACAAGGCTGGCGCGATCGAGGCGGTGCCGGACGCGCCCGCGAACCACGTTGAATTTGCCAACGCTACGTGCCTGTGGTGCCACGCCAAGGACGCGACGGTGCAGACGACGGCGCCGCCGACTGTCGGCCACCCCCTCGAGGGGCGTGACGACTGCCTGATGTGCCACAAGGCGGGCGCGATGGAGCCGGTGCCCGATGTGCCGGCCGATCATGAGGGCAGGGAGAGCAAGCACTGCACTCTGTGTCACCAGCCCGCCGCGTAGCTCTTGTCCTCTGAGGGCGTGTCGGCGCTTTACGTTGGCGCGCCCTCGCTCATCCACAGAAGACCCCTGTAACTCGGTGGCGCGAGGCCGAAGTGCAGTTAGCGCAGCAATCGAGGCGAGCGACCACTTCGCGAGCGCCAGGGCGCAGCAACGTCTCGGGTCCTGAACGATGACCATCACGGGGGCGACCGTCTTCGCGTTCGCGAGCGTCACCGCCGCCGCCACCGGCCTCGGGGCGTTGCCCTTCCTATTCTTCCGCAGAATGACCCGCACCTGGCTGGCGATCTCGAACTCGATCGCGGCGGGACTGATGATCGCGGCGAGCTTCGGCCTGGTCTACGAGGGCCTGACCGCAGGGCTGGTGCGCGTCGTCTCCGGCGCCATGCTGGGAGTCGCCTTCATCGCCCTGAGCAGCCAATGGCTGCGTGGCTACCGCGAGCTGGCCCTGGGCACGCTACGCGGCGCCGACGCGCTCAAAGGACTGCTGATCATCGGGGTCATGACGCTGCACTCCTTCACCGAGGGCGTCGGTGTGGGCGTCGCCTTCGGCGGGGGCGAGACCTTGGGGGTGTTCATCACCACGGCCATCGCGGTTCACAACATCCCCGAAGGCCTGGCGATCAGCTTGATCCTCGTGCCACGCGGCGAGCCCGTTAGGCGGGCCGCGGGCTGGAGCATCTTCTCCAGCTTGCCGCAGCCCCTGCTGGCCGTCCCCGCCTTCCTGTTCGTCGAGGCCTTCCACCCGTTCCTGCCGGTGGGGCTCGGCTTCGCCGCGGGGGCGATGATCTGGATGGTCTTCTCCGAGCTGATCCCCGAGGCCTTGGAAGATTCGTCCAGTACCGCTGTGGCGACGACGGTCACGCTCTCGCTGATGGCGATGATCGGGTTCCAGTGGTTCCTGCGTGGCTGATCTGTCGCAGAATGTCCCAGCGGCCCCCGGTGGCCTCCTGCCTGGCATGCCATTTCCATAAGTTTCCTGCAGACGTCCCCGCCTGACGGACGAGCGAAGAATCAACGGCTGGCCGCGTGCCTCTCGAAGAAGGGATGCCGGGGGAGGCACCTCGGGGCTGCCGGCCCGTACTTTGGGCCTGTGCGGCTCTTAAAAGGGCAGAAGATGCACGAGATGTCCCTCGCCATGGAGATCGGCTCGATCTGTGAGCGGGAGCTGGCCAAGCTCCCGGAGAACCGGCTCACGGCCGTGGGTATCGAGGTGGGCGCCTTCTCCGGCGTCGAGGTCGATACGCTGCAGTTCTGCCTGGAGGTGGTACTCAGGGAACGCCACGACGGTGTTCGCATCGAGGTCGTCCGGGAGCCCGGGATGGCGGTGTGCCCCAGCTGTGGGCTGGAGTTCTCGGTCTCGCAGGCGCCCTTCGAGTGTCCGAAGTGCGAAGTCTTCGCGCGGGGCGTCTCCGGGGGCCAGGGTTTGCAGGTGAGTTACCTCGAGGTGGAGTGAGAGCGATGAGCGCCGAGCGAGTGCAGGTTAAGGAAAAGGTCTTGAGCGTGAACGATCAGCTCGCCGCGGAGAACCGCGAGCGGCTGGCTGAGCAGGGGATCTTCAGCCTCAACTTCATCTCCTCGCCAGGGTCGGGGAAGACTACGCTTCTCGAGCGGACGGTGGATCTGCTGAAGCCGACACTGCGCTTGGCCGTGGTGGCGGGCGACGTGCAGACGCGGCGTGACGCCGAGCGGCTGGAGCGGCACGGCGTCCCGGTGGAAGCGATCGAGACCGGCGGCGGCTGTCACCTCGACGCGCGGCAGGTGGCCAGGACGCTGGCAGCCCTGGACCTGCCGCAGACGGATCTGCTGTTCATCGAGAACGTCGGGAATCTGGTCTGCCCGTCGTCGTTCGATCTGGGAGAGTCGGCCAAGGTCGTGCTGATGAGCGTCACGGAAGGCGAGGACAAGCCGCTCAAGTACCCGGCGGCGTTCCGTCGGTCGACGGCGCTGGTGCTCACCAAGATCGACCTCGTGCCTCACCTGGATTTCGATCCGGAAAGGGCGATCGAGCACGCGCGTTCGGTCAACCCGGAGCTGGCGGTCTTCTCCACGTCGTCCGTCAGCGGGGAGGGTCTGGAGATGTGGACGGCCTGGTTGAACGAGCAGGCCGCGGCCTGCCGGAAGAGTGCGGAGCGTGCGGGGTCTTAGCGTCAAGGTGCGCGGCACCGTCCAAGGCGTCGGCTTCCGACCGTTCGTGTTCCAGTTGGCCGAGCGCTACCGGCTGACGGGCTGGGTGCGCAACACGAACAGCCAGGTCGAGATCGAGCTGGATGGCGGTGAGGAGTCGCTGGAGAGCTTTCTGCGCGACCTGCGGGAGCGTGCGCCGCCGCTGGCGCGGATCGACGAAGTGGAAGTCGAGGACCGGGACCCCGGCGGTTTCACCTCCTTCGAGATCATCGAGAGCCAACTGGATGAAGGCTGGCAGTCCATCCCGCCTGACACGGCCACCTGCGACGCGTGTCTGAACGAGCTGTTCGACCCCTCGGAGCGCCGCTATCACTACCCGTTCACGAACTGCACGCACTGCGGGCCCCGCTTCACGATCATCGAGTCACTGCCCTACGACCGCCAACGCACCACCATGCGCTGTTTTCCCATGTGCGACGCTTGCCGGCGCGAGTACGAGGATCCACGCGACCGGCGCTTCCACGCGCAGCCGGTGGCCTGTCCGACCTGCGGCCCCAAGGTGTGGCTGCACGCCGGCGAGATGGAGTCGGGGGCCGCGGACCCGATCGAGCGGTGCGCATCGCTGCTTCGCCAGGGAAAGATAGTCGCCATCAAAGGGCTGGGTGGTTTTCAGCTGGCGTGCGATGCCACGAGCCCGGAGTCGGTGGCTCGTTTGCGAGCCCGCAAGCGCCGATACGGGAAACCGTTCGCGCTCATGGTCCCCGACCTGGAGTGGGCTTCGCGGCTGTGCGAGCCGGCGCCGATCGAGCTCGACGCGCTGCAGAGCCGCGAGCGCCCGATCGTCTTGATGCGGCGGCGGCCCGACACCGAGATCGCCCCCGACGTCGCGCCGGGGCTCGATACTCTGGGGCTGATGCTTCCCTATACGCCGCTCCACCATCTGCTGCTGCGAAGCTTCGACGGCCCGCTTGTCATGACGAGCGGCAACTTGAGCGAGGAGCCGATCGCCATCGGCAACCGCGAGGCGGTCGATCGACTGGCGCTGATCGCGGACGATTTCCTGCTTCACGATCGCGATATCTACGCGCGATACGATGATTCCGTGGTCCGGGTACTGGGCGATACCACCGTGCCGTTGCGGCGGGCGCGAAGCTATGCTCCAGATCCATTGAGCCTCCCGTTCACCGCGGATCAGGACATCCTGGCCTGCGGCGCTCAACAGAAGAGCACGTTCTGCCTGGTCAAGCGGGACAAGGCCTTCTTAAGTCAGCACATCGGCGATCTCGAGAACTTGGAGACGCTCGAGCACTTTCAATCGGCGCTGGCGACGTTCGAGCGACTCTTCAAGGTCGAGCCGCGTATCATCGCCCACGACATGCACCCCGACTACCTGTCCTCCCGCGTGGCCCAAGAGTATCCGGTACCGAACGCCGTGCGTGTCACCGTGCAGCATCACCACGCGCACATCGTCAGCGCGATGGTCGAGCACGGAGTCAGAGATGAGGTGATCGGGGTCGCCTATGATGGCACGGGCTACGGCACGGACGGCGCGATCTGGGGAGGCGAGATACTCGTCGCGAACTGGACGGGCTTCAGACGTGTGGGGCACCTTCGCTACGCGCCGATGATCGGCGGCGAGGCGGCGATACGCAAACCCTACCGGATGGCCGCCGGCTACATCTGGTCGCTCTGTCGGGCGAGCGAAGCGGAATTCCAGCCCTTCCTCGACTCGGTCCCGATCGGTGAGCGGATCATTCTGCGACGGCAGCTCGAGGTGGAGTTCAACACGCCGCTCACCTCCTCCTGCGGTCGGCTGTTCGACGCAGCGGCGGCGCTGCTGGGCGTGCGCACCGAGGCCCTGTACGAGGGGCAGCCTGCCGTCGAACTGGAGGCGCTGGCCGACGCGCAGGTGGAGGATCTTTACCCGTTCGATCTCCTGCGGACTGCGGAGGGGTGGGAGATCGATCCCGCCGCGGTGCTCCGCGCACTCTGGTGCGAGAATCAGAGCCGGCCGACCCGTCCCGGTGATCGCCGGCGCCTTCCACAACACGGTAGCGGCGTTCACCCTCGAGGTCTGCCGGGCGGTGCGCGACAAGCACCGTCTCAATCGCGTGGCACTAAGCGGCGGCTGCTTCCAGAACGCTCTGCTGACCCGGCGGCTGTTAGAAGGATTGAGGAAGGACGGCTTCGAGGTTCTGACACACCGGCATGTGCCTCCCAACGACGGCGGCATCTCGCTTGGCCAGGCCGTCGTGGCCCACGCGCTCACATCGTAAGTGATCGATTGGGGCCGGGTTCCGGGCAGCGGTAACTCCTAGCAGATGCGCGGTAAGGGCTCGCCCTCGGGCTCCGTCATCAGGCGGCGCCCGAAGCCGGTGTCGAGGATCAGGCGCCCCGGGTGCTCCTCGCCGCAGGTTCCGATGATCGCGCTTCCTTGACCCTGTGGGTGGGATTCGAGTGCGGCCAGCACCGCGCCGGCCGCCTCAGGCCGCACGCCGATCAGGGCCTTCCCTTCGTTAGCGATGTGGAATGGGTCGAGCCCGAGAATCTCCGCGGCCGCGCTCACCGCCGCCGTGATCGGCACCGCGGACTCTTCGATGATGATCCCGACACCGCTCTTCTCCGCCATCTCGGTGAGCGAGCTGGCAAGACCGCCGCGGGTGGGGTCTTTCATCGCGGCGATCGCGCCTCGGCCCGCCTCCAGGGCGCGACGAATCAGCCCGTTGATCGGCGCGACATCGGACCGGAGGTCGCCTTGCAGACCGAGGCCACGGCGCGCCGCCATCAGCGCGATCCCGTGATCGCCGATCGGGCCGGTGAGCAGGATCCGGTCGCCGGGATTCAAGCCGGCGTCGCCGACCACCGCGTCGGCGAGGGCGACTCCGGTAGTGTTGATGATGATGCCATCCAGTTCGCCACGCCCCATCACCTTCGTGTCCCCGGTCACGATCGTGGCACCCGCCTCGCGGCAGGTCTCCTGCATTGAACGCTGGATGCGCTCCAGGTCGGATTGCAGGAAACCCTCTTCGATCACGACCGCCGAGGCCAGCCCCAGCACCTCGGTGGCGCCCATCACCGCTAGGTCGTTTACCGTGCCGGCGATCGCCAGTCGGCCGATGTCGCCACCGGGGAAGAAGATGGGGTGGATGACGTGGGAGTCGGTGGTGAGAACCAGCCAGCGGTCGCCGATCCGCAGAGCCGCGCCGTCGTCGAGGGCGGCGAGACCGACGTCGTCCGTCCGGCCGTCGAGAAATCCCGCCGCCAGCGTCTCCTCGATCAGCATCCGCATGGCGCGGCCACCGGCGCCGTGCTTCAAGGTGATCCGCTCGTCCTGCGTGCGACCGCGTGGCCCGGGGCCCGGCTTCATAGCTCGGGGTGACCGCCGTACTCGTACCAGATCTTGCAGGTGCCCTCGCTGCTGACCATACAGGCGCCCACCGGGGTCTCCGGGTCGCACTCCTTGCCGAACATCTCGCAGTCCGTCGGCGTGGCGAGTCCCGACATGATCGCGCCGCAGATGCACTGCTCGCTGAGCGCGGACGGCGAGTAGCCCCAGAGGCGCGACAGGTCGATCTTGAATTTCTTGCGGGCGTCCAGATGGGCAAACTCGTCACGTAGCCGCAGGTTCCCGTCGGGAACATCCGCGATGCCTCTCCAGACGCCGCCGGCCATTCGGAACACCTTCCACATCTGCGCCTGGGCGACGCGGTTTCCCTCGCGCGTGACGCAGCGCGGATACATGTTTTCCACCTTGGTCTCTCCGTCGCGAATAAGCTCCACGAGACGAACGAGACCGGCGAGGATGTCCAGCGGCTCGAAGCCGGCTACGACCACGGGGATGCGATATCGCTCGACGAACGGCTCGAAGATGCCCCAGCCGGTGATCGTCGCCGCATGGCCCGCCGCCAGGAAGCCTTCCACCCGAGTCTGGGGGATCTGCGCCACGAGTTCCATCGCCGGCGGCACGTACTTGTGCGCCGAGAGGATGGAGAAATTCTGCGGCAGATCGTTCTGCAAGGCGATCGCTGCGGTGGCCACGGCGGTCGTCTCGAAGCCGGTGGCGAAGAAGACAACCTCCTCGCTCATCCCGCGGGCGAGGTCAACGGCCTGGGCCGCGCTGTAAACGACCTCCACCCGCGCTCCCTCTGCCTGCGCCTCGGCCAGTGACTTGGCGGTGCCGGGCACCCGGACCATGTCGCCGTACGTCGCGATCACGGCGCCATCCTGGGCCAGCACCACGGCCTCGTCCACCTCCGGCAGATCGGTGACGCAGACTGGGCAACCCGGCCCCATGATCAGGTCGAGGGGCTTG
>JABAOD010042315.1_pt3 | contig 11052 bp, 9 predicted proteins | sample 7062151 | NCBI WGS metagenome assembly JABAOD01 (sample SAMN14538626, study PRJNA623070) | marine sediment metagenome | biome: marine biome [ENVO:00000428]; feature: marine pelagic biome [ENVO:01000023]; material: deep marine sediment [ENVO:00002113] | place: India: Gulf of Khambhat ...
TTGGCCACTCTCGGGGGTGGATGCTTCTGGTGTCTGGAGCCCATCTATGATGAGCTCGAGGGCGTTGCCAAGGTCGAGGTAGGCTACTCCGGTGGGGACGTAGCCGATCCCAGCTACGAGCACGTGTGCACCGGCACGACGGGCCACGCTGAGGTGGTGCAGATCACCTTTGACCCCACGGCGGTCTCTTTCGAAGAGATCCTCGAAGTGTTCTTCTCGATTCACGACCCGACGACCCCTGACCGGCAGGGGGCCGATGTGGGCCCTCAGTACCGGTCGGCCATCTTCTACCACAGCGATGAACAGAAGGAGACCGCAGAGCGGGTGATCCGCGAATTGGATGCGGAGGGGATCTGGGGGGCTCCGATCGTCACGGAGGTGTCGCCCCTGGAGTCCTACTATCGCGCCGAGGAGTACCATCAGAAGTACTTCGCGAAGAACCCCCAGGCCGCCTATTGTCAGTTGGTCATTGCGCCCAAGATCGCCAAGTTCCGTCAGAAGAGCGGCGCCAGGCTCAAGACCTCTGCGGTTCCGGCTCGATAGCCCCGCCACCCGTCGGTCCATCGGCCGCCTCGGACGGGAACCGCTGGCCCCGCCGAGACGTCGGTAGAGCAGGGTTGAGACGGTCGGTGCTTCTACATATGGCCCGAGAGTGGGCGGCACATTGAGGAAGGTCTGGCTCCTGGGCGCTGTGGTCGTGGCAGGCTGTGCAGGTGTGAGCCCTGCTCCTACTCCGCCCGCAAGCCCCGATCAGCCGGTCGCGTCTGAAATCGTACTCATCGACGTCCACGAGGTCGCGGTGCACCAGGTCGAGTTCGATCCAGCGGCGCTGGAGGTGGACATCCAAGGGGTGATCGGTGATTCGTGCAACCAGTTGGACCAAGTCGAACAGCAACGAGACGGGAACGAAGTTGTGCTTACAATCACCGCCATCCGCACCCTCGGTGTTCCATGCAGGGAACTCGCCCAGCCATACGACGAGACGATCCCCCTCCAGGGCGACTTCGAGCCGGGAATCTATACCGTCACGGTGAACGGGGTCTCGGATGCGATCGAGGTCGTGTCGCACCTGGACGACGCGGCTGCTGCGGCGCGAGCATTCCTTGCTGAGAATCTAGGGGTGGAAGAATCGGACCTCAGGCTCCTGAGCACCGAAGATGTCCTGTGGAATGACACCAGTCTGGGCTGCCCAGAGCCGGGGAAGGTGTACCTTCAGGTGTTGACACCGGGGTACCGCCTCACGTTTCAGCATGGGGCGGAACGGTTGGAGGTCCACACGAATCACGACGGCACCCAGGCCGCCACCTGCTGACCTCGCCGGACTGACCCGAGCCTCGTGCCTGCATCCCTGGCCGAGAGCCCGGACTCCTCCAGAGCATCGGGCGGCCCGGCCGAACTCAGCAGAAAGCTTGATGTCCCAAGCGCAGCGGACTCGAGAGGTGAACAAGAACAGGAAGGCCAGGATGGAGAAGATCCAGAAGTCGGACGAGGAGTGGCGAGGGCAGTTGACCCCCGAGCAGTACTACGTGACGCGCCAGAAGGGCACTGAGCGTCCGTTCACCGGTGCCTACTACGATCACAAAGGCGAGGGGGTCTACCGCTGTGTAGCGTGTGGCCAGGCGCTCTTCAGCTCCGAGACCAAGTATGACTCGAGGACGGGGTGGCCGTCCTTTTGGGACGTGATCTCTTCAGAGAGTGTTGACACCGAGGATGATTTCAGCCTGGGCATGCACCGGATCGAAGTGACCTGTGCCCGGTGCGATGCCCACCTGGGCCATCTGTTCCCTGATGGGCCCGCTCCCACCGGCCAGCGCTACTGCATCAACTCGGCCGCGCTGACCTTTGTCGCAAAGCGGGCCGCTCGTGAAACGGGTGGAACACCGTAGCGTAGCGACGGAGGCCAGAGAAGTCCCCCGCCGAGTCGATCTGATCTAAGCGCTCAGCGGCTTCGCCCTCTCGGAGCCGGTTTGCCCCTGTCGTCGTCGATTCTGCCCCCGCCGTCGCCCCTTTGCCCCTCCTGCAGCGACGGACGGAAGAGCGAGTCGCTGCGCTTCGCGAGGCTCCCCTGGTCTATTCGTTGTTGCTTCGTTGCTTCGGGTGCCCGGAGAAGTCTCGCTGCCCTTGGGGAGGAGCGGCCCGGGGGTTGAAGAGTCGGCTCAGGGGACCGCGATTTCGACGAAAGCCGTCATCCCCCACCTCAGGCTGGAGTCCGGTCCCTGCTCCAGATCGATCGTTACCCGGAACACACGCTCGCCACGCGACTCTGTGGCGAGGGGTGCTATCCTCAGTACTTCGCCAGTGAAGGTCTGATCCGGTAGAGCATCCACGGTGACTTCCACAGAGGCGCCGATCTGCACCAGAGGCACATTGGTCTCGTGGAGGTCGGTGGTCTCCACCCACAACTTGGACAGGTCCCCGAGTTCGGCGACCGGCATGCCAGGCCCGACGAGTTCGCCCACGTCCACATGAAGTACAGCGATCGTGCCCGAGAAGGGGGCAACGAGCGAGGCCTCTGCGAGGGCCACCTCTGCCTCCTGTAGTGCCGCCTCCGCCTGGGTTCTATGTGCCTCCAGGAGGGCGATCTCCTCGAAGGTGGGACCTGCCTGGAGCAGGTCGAGCTCGGCCTGAGCCCGCTCGACGGCCTTCTGGGCTATCGCGAGATCTTCCGCCCTAGGGCCATCTACTGCGAGGTTGTATGCAGCCTGGGCGCTGGCGAAAGCCAGATAGGCCTGTTGGAGGGCGACGGACTGCGGCGTAGCGCTGGCGCCGGGTAGGAACCGAACGGCGTCGAAGGCGGACTCAGCCAGGGCCAGCTCCACCCTCGCGAGTTCCAGTCGGGCCTCCGCGACCGCCACCTCGTCGCTGGTAGGTCCTGCAGCGAGCTTGTCATGCGCCGCTTGGGCGGAACGGTAGACGGCGCGAGCCGCCGCGATCTCCTCGGGCCGGGCCCCGGCCAGGGTTCGATCCAGGGTGGCTTCGGCCGCCATGAGGCCGGCCGCAGCCTGGGCGACCCTGGCCTCTAGGTCCTGCGTCTCGAGCCGTACGAGCACCTGAGCGGGGGTAACATGATCGCCCGCTTCGACCAGGACCTCAGCAACTCGACCGCCGACGCGGAATCCTAGGGAGGCATGACGATGGGGGACCATCAGGCCCTCTGCGGAGACCACTCGCGGAACCCCGGCCGGTGGACCGGGGGTGGGTGTGGGCTCGGGGAGAGGTGCGAGAAACTGGCTGTAGAGTACGGCGCTCGCAAGTATGGCGAGGAGGACCCCTCCAACCAGAAGTACATTTCGACGGCTCACCAATCCCTCCTACTCGTGTTGGATGGCCCGTACGATATTCAGTCTCGCCGCGCGCCCGGCCGGATAGAGAGCGGCCAACTGGGAAACCAAGAGGACGGCACCGATGCTCACCAAACAGGCCGCAAGCGGGAAGACATAATCGACTCGGTACCCGCTCAGCTGGTTCACCAGTCTCATTCCCGCGACAGAATGCGGCACCCCCACCGCGAGTCCGAGGGTGGCCCCCATAGCCCCCAACATGGCCGCCTCCCCACGGATCATCCGCCCCACCTGGCGGCGAGTCATGCCCAGGCTCCGCAGGACCCCAACCTCGCGTATCCGTTCCAGGACATTCATAAGGAGGGTGTTGGCCACCCCCAGGGCAGCGACCAGGACAGCGATCAGGGCCAGGACATTGAAGAGGCCGAAGGTCTCGTCCACCAGCGCCTCGACCCGGCTTCGGAAATCCTCGTTGGTCTGGACCTGCAGGTGGTAGCGATCTCCAAACCGTTCCTCGATGGAAGCCGCTACCGCGTTCGCGGAGACGCCCTCATCTACCCTGGCGACAAACACGCCTACCGTCCGCGCTCCGAAAAGTCGGCGTAGGTCCTCACGAGATCCTGTTACGGACAGGCCCTCGAACGTGTAGTCGACGATGATCCCTGCAATATGGAACTCGCGGGCCCCCCGATCGGTCGCAAGTCGCAGTCTGTCGCCGACGTCGAGTCCGTACCTCTCGGAGACCACAGTGGATATGAGAACCGCCTCTCCTGCCGCGAGCTTGTCCAGCACGGCCTGCTCGTTGTCCGGGCGGACGGCGAACTGGAATCCTGTTACGAGGGAGTGAGTCGCTGGATCCACGCCGGTGAAGAGAAGCGTGTCGCCACCCGGTTCCTCTCCCATGAGCCCTTCGGTTCGCACCGAAACGTAGGACACGGGACTCACCGCCTCTACCCCCGAGACCGAGGCCAGCCGGGCCCCCAACTCCGGTCGCATGGCGATCGGGGATCGGACGTAGAGGTCTCCTCCCAGAGCGCGCTCCACCCAGTCCTCGATGTCACGTCGGAACGACTCGGTCATGGAGCCTACGTCCACGATCATGACGACTCCCACCATCAGAGCGGCCACTGTCAGGGTGGACCGGCCTCGGTCGCGACGGGTGTTGGCGCTCCCCATCCGGCCCTCGTGGCCGAACAAGCGTACGAGCGGGCCACGGAGGATCCCCTCCATCCGGTCCGCAACCGCGGGGGCGAGCAGGGCCGCGCCCACTAGGATTGCGAGAGTGCTCACGAAACCGACTGGCAAGGCGGCCGAGGTCCGTATCGGCAGAGGGTAGAATCCCACGAGGATCAGGGCGACGCCAGGGATCCAGCCCCGCTCCACGACCCAAGACTGTCCCGTCCGAGCCCGCACACCGAGGGCCTCGAGGGGGAGAATCCGAGCCGCTCCGCGCGCGGGAAACAGCGCCGAGACCAGAGTCAGTCCGAATCCCACGCTGAGAGAGAAGAGGAGCGCCTCCGGGGTGATGGTCGCCTCGGCAAGATCCACTCGCAGCAGGGACTCGACGGAGATCATGAGACCTCGAGATAGGGCGATCCCGGTGAGCACGCCGATTCCGGCTCCCAGCGTGCCGAGGAACAGTGCCTCCAGGAACACCAACCCCATGATCTGGCGCCGCCTGGCGCCCACGGTGCGGAGCAGCCCGATCTCGCGGGTCCGCTCCACCACGGTCATGGAGAAGGTGTTGTAGATCAGGAAAGAGCCTACGAAGGCTGCGACAGCGCTGAAGAATGCAAGTCCCTGCTGGTAGGAAGAGAGGAGCCTGGCGAAGAGCCGGCCCCGAGCTGCTGGATAGATGACCTTGAAGCCTTGTCCCAGCGTCTGTTCCGCCCTTTCTCGGAGTGCCTCCAGCCGCTGTGCGTCCTGGGCCGTGGCGGAATCGGCGATGATATCGATCTGATCCAGCCGTCCACTTCGCTTGAAGACATCCTGGATCACCTTCAATGGCGCGACCGCGGCGTCGCCGCCGTTCGTGGCTCCGAACCCTTCGGTGGCCATGAGTCCGGTCACGCGGAACGAGACGGCACCCTTGGGGGTGAGGATGTCGAGGTCCACTCCTAGGCTCACTCCCTTCCTCTCAGCAAAGCGGTCGGTGATCACCATTACGCGGCCGTCCTCGCGAGGAGCCAGGAACGATCCCTCCACCATCCGATACACGCGTGCGTCGGGATCCAGGGCCGGGTTCACGCCGTAGACCTGTAGGACATTGGCGACATATCCCTGGCCCAGGACGAAGGACGGCTCCCACTGGTCCGCATCTTGGGCAAGGAGGGTGGACGCGGTCACGCTCGGTACGGCCAACTCCACGCCGGGGACGCGGGCCACATCATTCAGAATCTCCTCCTCAAACCCCTCAGCCGTCAGGGCAGAGCTCTCCACCTGTAGATGGGCACGGCCCGAAGCCTCCTCGAGCACGCGCTCTACAGACGCAAGGGTGCTTCGATTCGTGATCTGGATGGCGAGGACCACGCTGACGCCAAGTGAGATCCCGGCGATGGTTAGGAGCGTCCGTCCTGGACGAGCGCGGAGCCCATGCACCGTGTACCGAATCAGCACCGCGATCACGATGTGTCCCTCAGGACTCGGCTCGGTTCTCGATTCGCCCGTCTCGGAGGTGGATGACGCGATCCGCGTATGAAGCCCCCACCGGATCGTGGGTCACCAGGACCACTGTCTGACCCAGCTCCTCGCGCGAGCGACGGAGGAGGTCCAGGATCTGTTGGCCTGTGGCTGAGTCCAGGTTGCCGGTCGGCTCGTCGGCCAGGACGACCGCCGGGGTCGTCACCAGGGCGCGGGCGATGGCCACCCGCTGCTGCTCCCCGCCCGACAGCTGATCGGGCCGGTGGTCGCCCCGCTTCTCCAAACCCACGAGCCGCAGCATCTCGCCCACGCGTTCGCGGTTGTCTTCCAGTGACCGGCCGTCGATAAGCAGCGGAAGGGCAACATTCTCCTGGGCAGTCAGCGTGGGGATCAGGTGGAAGAACTGAAATACGAATCCGATGTGGCGGCGCCTGAGAAGCGTGAGGGCATCGTCGTCGAGTGTCGCGAGGTCCGTTCCGTCCACCCATATGGCTCCGGACGTGGGCCGATCCAGTCCGCCCAGCAAATGCAGAAGTGTGCTTTTGCCCGATCCGGAGGGACCCACGATGGCGACGAAGTCCCCCGGCTCCACCGAGAGGTCCACGGAGTCCAGGGCCTGTATCTCGACTTCGCCCAGGCGGTAGCGCTTCCCCAGCCCCGTGGCCTTCAGGATCGGCACGGCTCCTCGACTTGTGAACGCTATCACGAGCCCGAGAAGAGTGTCAACGGATCGCGCGAGGAAGGAGATCGCGCAGGGCGGATGGTCGGGGGGCGAGAAGGCGATCGCTCACGCTAGCAGGCGGCTCGAGCGAGGATTCCCTTCACAGGCGCGGGGAGATGGGAGCCTTCAGGCTGCGAAGGTTTCCTTCCTAGCCGTAAGAGATTCGAGACGATCCTCGTCCACCTCAACGCCGATGCCAGTCCCAGTGGGAACGGTAATGGTGCCGTCGGGATTGAGTCGGAAAGGCGGGTTCACGATGTCCTCCGAGAAGTAGCGGTCGCTGGCTGAGATGTCGCCCGGCAGGCTGAAGTTGGGAAGGGTAGCCATGGCCACGTTGTGGGCGCGGCCCACGCCGGTCTCGAGCAACCCTCCGCACCACACGGGTACGCCGGCGGATTGGCAGAGGTCGTGGATCTTGATCGCCTGGAGGGGCCCTCCCACACGGCCCGGTTTGATGTTGACGATCCGGCAGGAATCCAGCTCTAGCGCCAGCCGGACCTGCTGGAACGTGCCGACGCTTTCGTCCAGGCATATGGGGGTCTCGATCTGACTCTGAAGTCTCGCGTGGTCAAGGAGGTCCTCGTAGCTCAGAGGCTGCTCCACCATCATCAGGCCAAAGCCATCCAGGGTCTTGAAGGTTTCTAGGTCCTGCAGGGTGTAGGCCGCATTGGCGTCTACCATGAGGGGTGTTTCGGGGAACTGTTCTCTTACCGACCGCACTACCGAGACGTCCCACCCCGGCTTTATCTTGATCTTGATGCGACGGTACCCGTCGCTGACATAGTCAGCGATGCGCTCGAGGAGCGCCTCCACCGAAGGCTGAATCCCTACGCTCACGCCACTCTCGATGGCGTCCCGGTGACCGCCCAGGACGCGGGCGAGCGGCACTCCCTCCCGCTTCGCCAGCAGGTCCCAGAAGGCCTGTTCCAAGCCGGTCTTGGCCAGGTGGTGGCCTCGAACCGGCGCCATCCTGTCCTGCAGGCCCCCGGCATCCGGCACGTCCTGCCCCAGTATGATCGGAACCAAGAAATCCCTCAGGATGTGCCAGCACGTCTCGGTGGTCTCGTAGAGGTACCATGGGCCGGCCATTGTCGCCGACTCGCCGTGACCCACCAGCCCCTCCGCTCGCATCGTCACGATGATGGGATCCCGCTCCGCCTCCTCCCCGAAGCTAGTCTGGAAAGGATGGACGAGGGGAAGACGGACGTGGCGAAGCTCGACTTGCTCAATGCGCATGGAACTCGGTCCTACCCTGGTTCGGTCGGCGACTCTCGTCGGCGCAGGAGGTAGGCGCTTCGCCTGCGGTTGTGCTGGACTTCGCTTAGGAAATCCTCAACCTGGTAGCCCGAGGCAAAGCACCGCTCGAAAACGGCCCGGGTCTGGTCTCGCCACGCGCGGGCCAGGGACAGATCCTCGGCCTTTAGGAGCTGGAATTCTGGGGGGATCTCGATCAGAAGCTCCGCGGAGGTCAGATCAAGCTCCTGCTTGGCCGGCACCGGATGTCCACTCTCGCCAATCTCGGCGCGTACGGCCCAGTCAGCCCCTGCCTCGACCGCGGTTTCGAGTGACAGAGGGGGCGGCCCCCGATCGATCCGCTCCGCCACCCGTCCGCTCGTGATCCACCAGTCGACCTGGAACCGGTCGGAACTCAGTCCTACGTTCAGCGCGTCTGACATCTCACCGTAGGCGTTCCGGATGTACGTCTGGCAGACGGCCCCGAGCTTCGCGATGTTGAAGTAGCCGTTTCGGCTCTCGAGCGGGTCATAGGTCCAGGTGATGAGATCCAGCCCCTGCTCCAACACAAACTCCCGCTGGCGGAGTTTCAGCCGGTACCCGACCCCCTGGTCCCGGTACTCTGGCAGGACCGCGACGATGTGCGAGGTGTGCTTCCAACGGGGGATGGCTCCCTCTTCTTCCTCCCGAGCGCTCGCCCCCAAGAACCCAAATAGGAAGCCGATCATCTCCCCCCTGTCATCATAGGCTCCCAGGACCACCCCGCCATTGCGTTGCGCCGTAACCAGGAGATCGGAGGGGACAAGCTCTGTGTCTCCCATGCCCCACACGCGCCGCTGCAGATCTTCGCAGCGGCGGTACTCCTCGAAGCTGGAGACACGCCGTATGGAGAGACCGTCTGAGGCCATGGATCGTCTGGGTAAAGGCCTCTGCGAAGCCAGAGCCAGCTAGATGAGGCGTCTTGGGAGAAGTCTAGGGAACCGAGGCGAGCCTGTCCACGGGCGGCGTGGCTCGGCCTAGTACGTTGTACGATTGCGGGCCCTCACTAAGTGTGCGAGAATCGGTCCATCTATGGCAAGGGTCTGTTCTGAGGTTGGCGCGGGAGGTGTCGAGATGCCGCCAAAACGGGAACCAAGAACCGCGAACGGACAGAACGGAGGAGGGAGGGAGATGTTTTCCAAACTGCGCTGGCTAGGTTTGTCACTCGTCGTAGGTATTGTTGTCGTTCTGGTGATCGCGGGCTGTGCGACGCCAGCTCCGGAGGCGCCGCCTGCGGGTGTCACCACCGACCTGGGAGGGCGCGAGGTCACCGTCATGGTGGAGAACGCCTACCCGCCCTTCAACTTCATCGACGACGAAACAGGGGAGGCGGTGGGGTGGGACTACGACGCATGGCGAGCCATCTGCGACAAGCTCAACTGCACCGCGGTCTTCGTGGAGGCGGCCTGGCCGCCCTTTGAGATGATGGCAGCCGGCGAGCTGGATGTAGCTGCCGACGGGATCACCCTACTGCTCGACCGGTCCCTCAGAGTTGATTTCTCCGATCCCTACATCGAGTACGGCATGGTCGCGATGGTTCGAGCTGACGACACGGAACTCACCGACGAGGCGGCCCTCGCAGCATCGGATGCGCTCATAGGCAGCCAGCCCGGGACCACCAACGAGGCGGCCGCGCTGAAGATAGTGGGCGAGGACAGGGTCAGGAGCTATGGCGACTTCACCATCGCCGTGGAGGCCCTGAAGGCCGGGGATGTGGATGCGGTTCTCATCGACGAGGTCGCGGCCGTGGGGTTCCATGAAGCGAACCCGGGTGACTTCAAGAACGCGTTCTTCGTGACCAGCGGGGAGTTCTTGGCCTTCGTCTTCCCGCCGCTCAGCGACCTGGTAGCACCGGTCAACTGGGCCCTGCAGGAGATGTTCGCTGATGGCACCCTCGACGCGATCTGCGAGGAGTGGTTGCTCCGACCCTGCTCGCCAGCAAGGGAGTAGGCACCACGCTATTGGCACATAGCAGGTGGCAGCTGCGGGGCGCCCCCTGGGCGCCCCGCAGCACGCACCGCCATCAGCGGGGATAGGTCGTGGGCCACACTGAGTTTGCTATCTCTCTGCAGTGGCAGGGGGACCCGTGGCGGTAACTGAGGAAGCAAGGGCCGACCGGCCCGGCTTGGTCCCCGGGACGAGCAGGCTGATAGAATTGCCCTGGTGGGCACTGGTCGTCCTTCTCGGGGGCGTTCTCTTGGTCTATTTCATCTACTCCGCTCCGCTCTGGCGGGACGCCTTCGAGTTTCTACGTGCGGGGATCCGGATCACCATTCTGCTGACGCTGACCTCGTTCAGCATCGCCCTGCTGCTGGGGCTGCTGACCGGCCTGGGTCAGCTCGCGAAGAATCCGATAGCCCAAAACCTTTCGGCTCTCTACGTCCAGGTAATTCGCGGCGTTCCCCTCCTGGTCCAGTTGCTGTTCGTGGCCTTCGTGATCGTTCCCGCCTTTGTCGACCTCCTCAACGACCTTGGAGGCTTCATGCGGCAGACCGCCGCCGTAGGTCCCCTGGGTGACCTGGGCTCTGCCCTTGCCACCCTGAGGCTGCGCGACGTGGACATGAGGTACCGGGCCATCGTAGGCCTGGCGATCGGCTACGGGGCCTTCGAGGCGGAGGTCTTCCGAGCAGGAATCGAATCCATCGAGCGAGGGCAGATGGAGGCGGCCCGCTCCCTGGGCATGACCCACTTCCAGGCCATGCGCTACATTATCCTCCCTCAGGCCATCCGGGTGGTCTTGCCGCCTTTGGGGAATGACTTCATCGCGATGCTGAAGGATTCCTCCCTGGTTTCGGTCCTAGCCGTGCGGGAACTGACCCACCTGGCCCAGCTTAATCGAGCGCGCACCTTCCGTTCGTGGGAGACCCTGGGCATGGTGGCCTTTCTTTACCTGGTGTTGACCCTGTCTCTCTCGCTCTTGGTCAAGGTGATGGAGAGGAGGATGGCTTTTGAGAAGTGACGAGGTCGCGACGGAGACCGACGACATCATCGTCATCGAGCACGTGTACAAGAGCTTCGGGAAGGTCCGTGCGCTGGTGGATGTCAACCTGAGGGTGAAGCGGGGCGAGGTGTGCTTCATCTTTGGGCCCAGCGGAGGAGGCAAGAGCACTCTACTTCGCTGCATCAACCACCTGGAGA
>JABAOD010002341.1_pt2 | contig 11051 bp, 13 predicted proteins | sample 7062151 | NCBI WGS metagenome assembly JABAOD01 (sample SAMN14538626, study PRJNA623070) | marine sediment metagenome | biome: marine biome [ENVO:00000428]; feature: marine pelagic biome [ENVO:01000023]; material: deep marine sediment [ENVO:00002113] | place: India: Gulf of Khambhat ...
CTATTACGAAAACCTGGAACAGGAGACGCCATTCGCGACACTCGAGAACATGTTCCTCATGCTCGAGGGCTACCGCAAGCTCCGCGCGCTGGCCCCTACCGACGCCCACATCGTACCAGGCCACGACCCGGCGGTCCTCAAACGCTATCCTTCGCCTTCACCAGAGTTGGAAGGCATTGTCGCACGGCTCGACGTTGCCCCGACGAGCTGATTTTGACCGCGGTCTTATACTGTCAAGACTCCAATAATAAAGGCCTGAAAAAAGGCGCGATGGTTTTCTGAACGCCTAAGACCTTGCTAGATCCCCAGCCAGTGAGACGGGCTCGAACTGTTGCGGGCGGTCTATGCTAGGACATATGGGTTACGAACAGCACCGCGTCGCCGCGCCACAGAACGGATCCCGTGCTCACGACATCGCGCCGAGGTACAAGTGGCTCACCGTGGCGCTGGCGCCTATCCTCGTAGCGCTGCTCGCTTGGGCGGCCACGGAAGTCATCAAGAATTATCTATCCGGCAAGGGTGATCCGAACATCTGGGTGACCGCTTTTGTGCTCACACTGCTCGGCTCGCTTGTTTTGGTGTTCCTCGCTTCGATCCTCTGGGCTTTCCGAGCGCGCATCGTGCTTTCGGATGACAGAATGACAGTGCGCGGGTTGATCCGCACTCGATAGCGGGCACATCTTTCTCCCGGCCATCCAAAGCCAGCAAGGTTGATCTAACTCAATGCGAGTCAATGTGAGGTCTTGTATATGGTTCCTCGTGCAGGCCGCAGATAGATAAGCAGAGGCTCGTTGTGTGTCTTCCAAACCCAGAAAAATCCTAGCCGGAATCCTGGTCATCCTCGGCGGATTGGTGATGTGGCTGGCCCCGGAAGTATCGACGGTAGGCTTCGTGATGCTGCTGCTCGGTGTGGCCATCGAGTTTATCGGTATTTATCTGGAGCACAAGGATTCTCAGTAATGCTTAGCCGCTCTGGCAATAAACTTACGCACCGCGATTTATCACCACATTGCCGCGGCGTTGATGCACGCCCCATGCCAGGAATCAACGACAAGTTAGGTCTAAGGCGCTGGGGAAAACCTATCTGGTCGGCACAGTCTGAAACACTCGACCCGCGATCGGCAGAGAAGTTGATGGATTTGCTTATCAGTGTCGTAATCAAGGATTTGAGAAAGAAAAGACTGCTTAAGGCACCAAGCCGTTAGAGACGATCGATCTTCCCTTTGAGGTTTTTGTCTCGCATCGGCTCAGGGTTCTCCTAGATGTATGGCGGCTTCGGTATCGGCGTGGTGGGCATTGAGCGGGCTTTTTATGTTGACATCGTGGTTTCCGACCTTGCCTTCTATCGCCAGGGTCTAATTGAGCAGCCAAAGCGAGGCGTTGAGCACGGTCGCGAAGGCAACCCACAGCACGTACGGTACGAAAAGCGCGCCCGCCCAGCGGTCGACTCGCCAGAACAGAATGGTGTTGGCGATAATCGCGAGCAGTAAGATAATGATCTCGACGAGCGCGAGTCCGATCTGTTGCAGCCCAAAGAAGATCACCGACCAGCTAAGGTTCAATGCCAGCTGAGCGGCGAAGACCGTGAGCGCTTTGCGGGTGATCCTCAGTGGCGCTCGGCGCCACACGCGCCAACCGGCGATCGCCATTAAGACGTAGAGCGTGGTCCAAACGGGCGCGAACACCCAATCAGGCGGGTTGAAGGGTGGTTTATGGAGCATCTGGTACCACGTGCCGACGCTCGTCGCCGTGATGGTGGCCCCGATGCCAGAGACCGCGAGACACACGATGAGAAAAACGGCCAGCGCAAAAACATCTCGACTTCGCTTGGGATAATCTGTCAGGGACTCGGGCATTTCCAATTGATCATTGTTGAGCATACCGATGCCCGTTCCCCCGGCTGTAGTCCGATGCTGCGAGAGCGCAATGATAGTGCATTAGCGGGGGTTGTAAACCTTAAAATCAGACTAGAGAATAGCGCCGCTTGATGGTCCACCCGGCGGTGCTGTGGCCCAAATCTTTGACGCAGATCAACGACAGGCACGAAGGGTTGTGTTCGTCTAGGGACTGGAGGGAGCCTGTTCATCCGAAAATTGAACAAGCCGGAGACCGTGTCATGGCATTTCTACAATGGAGTCCGAATCTAAGCGTAGGCATCGATTTCATGGATGCCGATCACCAAAAGCTCATGGAGCTGCTAAACGAGCTACACGACTTGGTGGAACCGGGACACGTCCAAAGTGAAGCTATAGATAAGCTCGATGAACTCATCGATTTCGCGGAGCAGCATTTCCGTCTTGAAGAACGGTTGATGGAGGAGAGCGAGTACGAGGAGTTCGAACAGCACAGGCAATTGCACGAGGTCTTATTACAAGATATCGCGGAGCTTCGGCAGTACCTGACTACGGGAGAAAAGGCCGCCGGACCCAAAATCATGGATTTCTTGAGAGATTGGCTCATCCGTCACATCCTCGACTCGGATAAGCATCTGGGTGGGTACCTGGAAGGGCGGCTGGGACGAAGCAGGCGAGTCAAGTTAAGGAGCCCGGGTACGGCCCGCCGGGACGCTTAAGGCGCGCGCGCTTCGTCGACCAAGCGCAACGTATCTCTGAGCCAGGTACAAGACGTGCAACGGCATCGCCGGCTGTCGTGTTCCCAGTAGGTGATCTGCGCGCCCACATAATCCGATGCTATCTCCAGGGCCGCCAGGATTTCGGCGATGGGCTTTTGCTCTAGTGCCACGAACTCCTCGTTGTTGTACAGCCATTCACACTCCGGTTGCTGCGGGCAAGCGAGGCACCTGCCGTCCTCGTCGTCGTAGAGACCGTTGTGCGGACAATCATCGAGGTCCATGTCGTTACGCACGAGCTCGCGCGGATAGGACAGCGCCTCGATGAGGCGCTGTCGCATAGATTCCTTGATTGCTCGTGTCGATACCATGGTTTTCCTGCCAAGGGGAAGGCCAGTCTGCCGTTCTTGTGGACTAGCACCGCTGGCGCGTTGACTCCAGTTGGGGCAATCCCGCCGATGTACCAGGCCAACTTGCGAGTTAGGTATCCCTGTTACGAGGCTCCTTGACATGTTCACTGGCCTCCAACGCCGTGCGATCGGCAGTGACGTGACACTTCGCTCGATGATTCGCTTTGTCGAATGTATTTTGGCAATGGAATGGCCGCAAGTTCTGTACGATGTCGGGACCACCGATCGATACGTTTTCGATCTTCCACCCATAGTCGGAATGCTGATTCCCATAATGCTCGCGCTTCATCCATGCCCCGCACTCGTCTTGGCGCCAAATAGAGGAGTCCTGATCGAACGTCCCTCTGCCTTTCTCCCACACTTGCTGAATCATTTCATCGCTGAATGCCACCGGTTACTCCCGATATCGAGAAAACCCAGTATTAGAGCAACACAGGGGCTGTTGAGTGTCTTTGATCTATGTCAAAGGCCGGTGTGTTTGGCTGCCCAAGGAACGAGAGTGCAGTCATGAGGAGGCGGGCCGGCAGAATATTTGCACGTCGCAGGGAGCCATGAAGGCCGATTAGAGTTTATGGCTAAGGCCGGGAATGTTGAATTGAAAGAGGAAAGCGTGATCTTCCATAGCCACGGGCAGCTTTTCGCCTTCGTCGCCCGAGCGGCGGGTGCGAAACGATTCCCGACTCATGAGCGATCAAACTCGCGCGGGCAGTCAATCCTCTTGCCAGTTTTCCACGTGCGCGAGCAATAGGTTCTTAATCTTCTCAGCAGTGAGAAAGCCGGTGTGACGGTACAGCGTCTGACCCGTAGGAGAAAATAGGACGTGTTGCGGGAGAAAGCGAGCCCCCGCCCCCACCAAAACCTGATCGGCTTGCAAATTGTAGCGGCGTGCCCAATCTCGGGCCGTTTGTGGTGTGGCCTGCTTTAAGTTCATGTCGGTCGTGATCACCGTGAGGAACACGATCTCGTGTCCGAGTGATCGCTCAAGCGCACTGATTATTCGTGACTGTGGGTCACAAGTACTGCACCAAGGTGCCGCATAATCCAGCCACACGAAATCCCCTGCAAAATCCGCTAGCGCAATCGCTTCCCCTGTGGCGCTAACGAAGCGTGTATGCCGCATGGCCGCATACGAGCGATCCGTCAGATCAGCGACGTAATGCTCTCGCGTGGGGCGCTCTTTCTCGCAGGCACTGACAAGTAGCCAGATACTCATCGACACCAGGAGACACCGGCAGCGCACGGCGTATAGGTATACGGAGGCCTGCACGCTTTTCCCTTGTGGTCTTAGACTGTTCGGACGTTCACTGGAGCTGGAAAGCGACGCTAGTGGGGTGGGTTGACTGACCAGTCTTCGATGTCTTGTGGATGCTTCAGGTAGTACGCGTACATTTGCAGAAAGCGCTCGGCCGGTTTGCCAAGACTCCGCAGCTCGCCGATGTTAAGCGGATACTTGTTTTCGAACACCAACCCATAATAGACCTCAAAAATAATGCCTTTATAGATTAAATCCCTCTTCGCCGAATCATACGCATAAGCCCTTTGTAGCACGGACCCAGGTTTGGCCTTGTATACGGTACCGATACTTACCAATACGCCTTCGGTGACGTAGCCGTCGCTGGTGAACAAGATCTCGAAGAGTCTGCCTAGGGATTTCCTGTCTTCGTTAAGCGCTCTGTTTTTCAACTGATCGAGCACACTCGATACCCCTGCGAAGCCGTAGGCTTGGTCGACATCGCGGATGGATGTCTGATAGAGGACCGCTTCGGTGATCCGCAGGTCCTTCTTTTCGGCGCTCTGTGCCGCAGCCTGGTATGTGAAAAAAACTCCTAATGCCAGGCCGAGAACGATAATGTTTCCACTTTGTTTCATAAGCATGACCGAGGGAAACGGCCCTCACTTGAGTGTAGTTCAGCGTTCCGCCACGGGGCGGAGCATTGGGACATGTCGCGCGCAAGTGATCTTGGGTTTTATTGATATATGTCAAAGAAACGTAAGGATGGCCCGGGTATTAGGGTGGACGAATACGCGGCCTAGCAACCTCACCTCTGGACAAGAACATTGATGGAAGAACGTTCGCCGCTTTCCGTTCAATGAGAATGATCATCAGCGAGGGTAAAGGCTCTTCATAGACATGTACGACGGATTCTCCAGGCGACGCGAGGGAAAGACGATGAGAAGACTACTAGTGGGTCTTACGGCTTTAGCGCTGATCGGAGTGAGCGGCCTCGCTTTCGCGCAGGCCAATGAAGGGTGGTATGCGGGAGTCAGCGCCGGCACAACCGAGCAAAAAGATGCCTGCGAAGAAGTTGATGATCCGCCATTTATCGTATTTACGGGCAGTTGCGATGACACCGACACTGGCTGGAAGATTTTTGGCGGCATGCAGTTTAACAAAAACTGGGGGGTCGAGTTCGGTTATGCTGACCTGGGTACATCGGAGGGCTCTGGCACGGTAAGCGGTCTTTTTATCCCGACCTCACCCGCTAGTTTTGATGTCGATGCCATGGGCGTGTACGCCGCCGGCACCGGTGCCGTACCTTTCGGCCAGAGCCAAAGGTTTGCGCTTTTCGGCAAACTTGGGGTACTCGCATGGGACGTTGATCTCGATGTGAAGATCAATGGTGTTTTAGATCCTGATGAGTCGGGCAGCGATACGGGTATTAGCCCGCTGCTTGGCTTTGGCCTCAAGTATGACTTTACTGAGCGTGTCGGCATACGTGGGGAGTGGGAGCGCTTCTTCGCAGTGGGCGATGACGAGGAGACCGGACAGTCCGATGTGGATCTGATCACTATCGGGATCGTTGTCTGGTTCTAGGGATACGCGTTGGCAGCGTGTGCAATCGCAAATGCGCACGCACGCAGGCGCGCACGCTTTTGGCGAAAATTCAGTCATGAGGGGGTATTGGGCGTCACAGAATCTTCGTGACGATTTTCATAGCCGGCCCGTCGGGGTGCGGGTGGACGGTAAAGCCCAACTTTTTCATCAAGCCGAACATCTTGGTGTTGTTGCTTAGCACTACGCCCTTCATCGTCTTCAATCCGCGCGTCTTGGCGTTGTTGATCAGAGCCCGCATGAGACGGGTGCCAACCCCGCGTCGGTGCCATTGGTCATCGATTACGATGGCGAACTCACAGCTCTCACCATCCGGCGCGGTGATGTAGCGGGCAACACCGATCTCCACTTGGTGACTTTCGTCTTCGCATACCGCGATCAATGCCATCTCGCGGTCATAATCGATCTGCGTAAAGCGCACGAGCATCTCACGCGTAAGTCCTTTGAGGTTTTGTAAGAAGCGGAAATACCTGGACTCGTCAGGAAGGTTGCGAATGAACTCGTGCTCGATCTCGGCGTCTTCCGGGCGGATCGGCCGCAGGGTGATGTCAGTTCCGTCAGCCAGCTGCCAGCGCTCGGTCATATGCGCGGGATACGGATGGATTGCCATATGCCCGTAGGGGTCCAGAGGCGGTGTATGAACATCAACCACGATGCGGACGTCGATCGCGATCAGGCCGCGATCGGTGAGAACGAGGGGGTCGATCTCGAGACTGACGATCTCAGGCAGTTCGCACGCCATTTCGGATACGCGCTGGAGCACGTCTTTTAGCGCCTCCCGACTAATGGGCGGCAGGTTACGGAACCCACCCAGGAGCGGCTCTACCCGCGCGCGGTTGATGAGGTCTTCGATGATAAAGTCATTGAGCGGCGGCAGGGCCACCGTGCGAATTCGTCGCAACTCCACAACGGCGCCGCCGGCCCCGAAGGTAATCACCGGACCGAATACGGGATCGCGGCCGATCCCGACAACCAACTCTCGTTCCCGCGGCGCGTGGTACATGCGCTCCACGGTCACGCCGAGGACGCTCGCATCGGGTCGCTCGCGTTTGGCGCGTGTCACTAGCTCGTTGAACGTGCGGCGTATCGAATGGGCATCCTCGACGTCGAGGCGCACGCCGTCGACATCCGACTTGTGGCGGATGTCCGGTGAGTTGATCTTCATGGCAACGGGAAAACCGAGGGCCTCCGCTGCCACCAGGGCCTCATTGGCGGTGTGCGCTTGCATTGCTTCGACGACCGGGACACGGAATGCGGACAGCACGGCGCTCGCCTCGACTGTCGTCAGGGTGCTTCGGCTTTCGGCCAAAGCACCTTCGATGATCATCCGAGTGCCCTCGATATCGGGCCTTGATGTATCGGCAAGCGGCGGCGGGACCTGCAACAGCAGATGCTGGTTGCGTTCGTAGCTGACGAGCAGCGCGAAGGCGGTCGCCGCGGATTCCGGCGAGCTGAATTGGGCGAGTCCCGCGTCCGCTAGCCGCCGACGCGCCTCGGCGACTCCCGCTTCCCCCATCCAGCAGGCCAGCACTGGCTTTTCGCCACCACGCGCAACCTCGACGACAGCGTCCGCCGCCGCGGCCGCGTCGATCATCAACGGTGCCAGCATCACCAGCACCCCATCGACATTGGGGTCGGCCAGGCAGGCGGCGAGCGCTTCGCGGTAGCGTGCAGGCGCGGCATCGCCAAGCAGATTAACCGGGTTCGCCTCGGACCATGGGGGCGGCAAGACTTGGCGCAGACGTGCACGCGTGGTTTCGTCCAATTCGGCGATCTGCAAACCAAGCTCCATCGCACGGTCGGCCGCCGTCACGCCCAGGCCGCCACCGTTTGTCAAGATGGCCAATCGATTTCCGCGGGCCCGCTGATTCGTCGAAAAAAGCTGAGCCGCTGCGAACAGCTCGACGATCGTCATGGCACGCACAGCCCCTGCGCGCATGAGCGCAGCGTCGAACACGTCGTCAGCGCCGACGACGGCGCCGGTGTGCGCCCTCGCAGCCTTCGAGCCTTCGGCATGGCGCCCCGCCTTCATGACGATCACCGGTTTCACGCGCGCGGCTGCGCGCAGGCCACTGACGAAACGACGGGCGTTACGTATGCCTTCGACGTAGAGCAGGATGGCGCGCGTATGCGGGTCAATGGCGAGATAATCGAGCACGTCGCCGAAGTCCACGTCGGCGGCGTCGCCCAGCGAGATCATGGCGGAGTAGCCTATACGTCGTGGCCCGGACCAATCCAGGATGGCGCTGCAGAGAGCGCCCGATTGCGATACGAGCGCGAGCTGGCCCGGCCTGACCGCTGCACTGGCAAACGTGGCGTTGATGCCCATGCACGGGCGCATCACGCCGAGGCAGTTTGGGCCCAGCATTCTCATGCCGTGCTCACGCGCAATCTGCACGGCCTCTTCCTGGAGCCGTGCGCCTTCTTCCCCGGTTTCGCCAAACCCGACGGAAAGAATCATGGCCCCTTTGACGCCAACGTCAGCGCACGACTGAAGGATCGACAGAACGGTTCGTGCCGGCGTGACGATGACGGCAAGATCCGAAGACTTGCCGATGGCCTCGAGCGATGGATAACAAGGTTTGCCGAGAAGCTGTTGATATTTCGGGTTGATCGCGTAGAGATCCCCGGCAAATCCGCTCTCTAGCAGGTTAGCGTATACCTTGAAGCCGACAGACTCAGGCCTTTCGCTGGCGCCGAAGACAGCGATACTGACGGGTGCGAACAGTGAGTCCAGGTCTCTACCAGCCATAAGTGTTATCTCTTATCAACTAGCCTGCCAACGCCCACGCACCACGCGCGATCAATACACTCGTACCGCCATCGGCTCCAGCATCAGCCAGACGTTGAATGCGGTGAAACCGAGGATAAACAGGAGCATCGGCAACAGTCGCCGGCCGGCGAGGACTTGGCCCGTCACGAACAGATCGCGCCCGCGGTGGCGCAATACCTGTATGGCGATCCAGAAGCCGAACATCAGCAAGCCGGCCTCAAGCGCAAACAGCAGGTTCTCCGGAATCAGCACCGCCAGGTGCCGGGCGTGGCGCTCCATCATGGTGAGCGCCACAGCGTCGACGCCGAGCGGATTGGCCAGCACTCCGCTCAGCCCGGCGCTTTCGCGCACCAGGTGATTGAGGTTGTGCGCCAGATGGTAGGCAAAGGCGAGCGGCAGCACGGTGAAGGCCAGACCGGAGAACAGGCGCTTGAACGCGATGGTGCGACCGGCCAAAAGACGGGTCACGTGTACGACGAGGAGGTACAACAGCGACGCGAGCAATAAACTTCCGGCAAGGCCGATGGTGAAGCTCCACAGAAGTGATCCGGATTCGCCGATCGCGTGAGCCATCGCCTCGATCCAATAGTCCCACCACAATACCATCGTCAGCCCATGGAAGGAGGTCAGGGTCAGCAACGCCAGCATAAACCACGCTTCGTCCCAGTGCGGGCGCGCGCCCTGGATGGCCTCACTGCTCATGGGCCGCAACCGCCAGGCGATATTGTCGTACGGACAGCTTCGGGTGCAAGCGCCGCACGAGGTGCAATACGTATTTTGCTTGAGCCGCCCCATGACCAGGTGAGTCGGACACGGCTCGACATCTTTGTTCCCGTGGTAGCAATCAAGTGTGGTGCAATTTGCGCAGACCTGCCCGTCAACGGCGCGCAGCTCGACCGGCGCCAATTGGGCATAGAAGCCTACCGTGCGCCCCACCGGACAGAAGTAGCGGCAGAATGCTTTGCGTTCGAAGATAGCCAGTGAAAGGGTCGCCAGTACCACGAGTAGCAAGGCAACCAGTGCCGTGGCAAAGGGGCTGGTCGTCACGCCGAAGCCGAGCTCGAGCCAAGTCAGGCCGATAAACAAGAGCAGCGCCGGCACGACGCTTCGCAGCCATCGAGGAACCGTGAGGTTCAAGCTGCTGCCGGCTTCACCCTGTCGCCAGAGGCGCCGGCGTACCAGCCAGCTGGCGAGCGCGTCCCAGGGGCAAACCCCGCACCAGGCTGTCCCCAAAAAAAACACCGAGATCACCACACCTGTCCACCACAGATTCCATGTTAGGACGGTGGCAAGGTTGTGTTCCCCTAGTGGGGTGCCGAACAACCCGGCAGCGATGACGAGCAGGAAAAGCGCGACAAAGACAAGCTTAAGCAGCAACTGCGGCCACGGGCTGAGAGTCAAAAATCGCACCCCGTGTCCCAGCAAGGGAATTGTAGCGAGGTTCACGTAGCGTGCCTGGATTGGTCTGGAAGGCGGGGCGAGTACCGCCCACAGGCTGCATAAACCCATGAAGGCCAAGACCACCAGCGCCCACGCCCACGGCAATCCACGATGGGTCATGATGTGAGAGGCTTGCCCCGAGACGTGATGGGCATAGGCAGGATGGTATTGCGCCGCGAAAAAAAGACCAGGGATCAATGCCAGCCGTGCTGAGTGCATCTCTTACATTACCGCGCGGGCCGCAGATGAATAGTAAAAAGATGAGCATACCTCGATGGCCTTGTCATTGATGCCAATCAAGGAGGCGAATGGACGTACTGCCCGAATCGGACAGGCAGTCGCCAGGCGCGGGTCCCGCATCAGCCGTGTCCAAAGAGGGCGTCGCCTTGCTCGTCGATTATTTTCTTGGCCTTCAGGATTGAGAAACTGATAGCGTCGTTTCTGTCGCTATGTGTGTCTATTCTTATGAAGTGCTGGGACTTGAGAACCCCGCCTATCTCCTTCGTGATGTCGCCCTCAGTCGTCCACCCGGTCTCGACCTTTCGCGGCGTGGCCACGATGGTGTAGCCGCGGTAGTACACGGGCTCGGCACTGGCGGCGAGAGCCGGGCGGAGTTTTTGTGCCGATATGAGCGCGCGCAGGAACTTCAGGACCATGATGGCATTTCGTGAACGTTGTCGCGGCATCCGCGATCTTAGCAGAAAGGCAGCCAAGGCAGCCTAGGCCTAGATCTTCGATGCCCTTGAAATAGCGATTTATTCTACAGTTCGATTGTACTACTGTACCATTCATCTTTTGACGATACGTGGCAAACCGCAGCGCAAATGTCTGTCTAACAGGGATATGCATGCGTATAGGGCTGGGTGGAGGCGGAGCAGGGTTGATCGGCGTAGTCCTTGCCTCCTCTGTCTACTGGATGTTGGCGTTCGGCGAGATGAGCGAACGTAATCTGGAAGAGCGTGTGTGTGGGCTTAAAGAACCCGTTGCCTTCTGGTTTTGGAACATCGCAGCGGGACACGCGGATTC
>JABAOD010006671.1_pt3 | contig 11048 bp, 8 predicted proteins | sample 7062151 | NCBI WGS metagenome assembly JABAOD01 (sample SAMN14538626, study PRJNA623070) | marine sediment metagenome | biome: marine biome [ENVO:00000428]; feature: marine pelagic biome [ENVO:01000023]; material: deep marine sediment [ENVO:00002113] | place: India: Gulf of Khambhat ...
GGACAAGCGGCACCAGCGATCCCGGGAGCTGTCCGGCGGCATGAAGCGCCGGCTCATGATCGCCCGCGCCCTGGTTCACGAGCCGAAACTCTTGATCCTCGACGAGCCCACCGCCGGCGTGGATATCGAGCTCCGGCGGTCCATGTGGAACTTCCTGAGAGAACTGAACGCTCGCGGCACCACCATCATCCTCACGACCCACTATCTGGAAGAAGCGGAAAGTCTTTGCGAGAGCATCGCCATCATCGACCACGGCAAGATCATCGAGGATACCAACATGAAGGCGCTCATCAATCGCCTGCATTCCGAAACTTTCGTTCTCGATCTGGCGGAACCGCTTGACGTGATGCCCGCGACCAACGGCTATGCCCTGAGACAGATCGATGCCACCACCCTGGAGGTCGACATTTCCAAGGATCAGGGCATCAACAAGCTGTTCGCCTGCTTGAGCGACAGCGGCATCCGCGTGATCAGCCTCAGGAACAAGGCCAACCGGCTCGAAGAGCTGTTCATTCGCATGATCGGCGCCGACAACGAGCGCGAAGGCGCGCCCGCTGACACAGAGGCCCCGCGCAGCGGCGAGACCGACACTCAATGAGCAGCCGCACGGCCGCGAATTGGGTGGCCTTCACCACCATCCTGCGAAAAGAGATCCGCCGCTTCACCCGAATCTGGCAGCAGACCATCCTGCCGCCGATGATCACCATGACGCTTTATCTGCTGATTTTCGGAAATTTGATCGGTCCACGTATCGGAGAGATGGCGGGACACCGCTACATTGACTACATCGCGCCCGGGATCATCATGATGGCGGTGATCACCAACTCGTATTCCAACGTGGTGTCGTCCTTCTTCGGCGCGAGGTTTCAGAAGTTCGTGGAGGAAATGCTGGTTTCGCCGACGCCCATGTACTTGATACTGCTGGGGTACGTGGGCGGCGGCGTGGCGCGGGGTCTGCTCGTGGGTGTTGCGGTCAGCGCGGTGACATTCGTGTTCGCCGATCTTCGCATCGAGAATGCGCTGGTGACTTTCCTGGTGGTGGTGCTGACCGCGGTGCTCTTTTCTTTAGCCGGTTTTATCAACGCCATTTTCGCCAAGAACTTCGACGACATCGCCATCGTGCCGACGTTCGTGCTCACGCCGTTGACTTATCTCGGCGGCGTATTCTATTCCATCCAGCTGCTGCCCGAGTTCTGGCAGAAAGTTTCGATGCTGAACCCGATACTCTACATGGTGAACGCTTTTCGCTTCGGCATCCTCGGCGTCAGCGACATCGGCATCGGGTTCGCATTCGCCATCATCTGCCTGTTTATCCTGGCGCTCTATTTGGGCTGCCTGACGCTGCTCAACCGGGGCTACGGCATCAGAAGCTGAGATGGGACGGATTGCCGGACCGGGTCCGGCCGCGCCCGGGCGGCTTCGCGGCNNGCGGTGGCAGGGAATGAGATAGGCCACCGCGTTATGGGCGCAGGCGCTGCCGGCGGCGCGCACCGCCTCGGGTCTGCCGGCGCGACGGGCAAGCTCGGAATAGCTCACCACCAAGCCGGGGGGCACCTTGAGCAGCGCCTCCCATACCTTGACCTGGAAACGGCTGCCCCGGACGAGGACGTTGAGCGCTTCGGCGGACCCCCTGGGGCGGCCGGGAGAGAAAATCCTCGCCACAAGAGGGGCGGTTCCGTCACAGTCCTCGATTAGCGTCGCGTTGTCGAAACCCCTGAGCGAAGCGCCGAGCGTCCCGTCCCGGTCGCCGTTGGTGACGAAAGCGAGGCCGCAAATGCCGCGATCCGTAGTCAGTATCAGGCATTCGCCGAAGGGCGAAGGATGGTAGCCGTAGCGGATCGCCAGACCCGCGCCGCGACGCTTGTACTCCCCGGGAGTCACCGCCTCCAGGGTGACAAACAGATCGTGTAATCGGCCGGCGCCGGAGAGTCCGGCGCTGAAGGCCGCATCGAGAACGCTTTCCGAAGCATCCAGGCGCTGCTTGGCATGCTCGAGGCTCAAGAACTGGACGAATTTCTTCGGGCTCAAGCCCACCCAGCGGGAAAACATACGCTGGAAATGGAACGGCGTGAGGCCGGCGTGCCCGGCAATGTCTTTGAGCGAAGGCTGGGCATCGAAGTTCTCCACCAGCCACTGGAGGCTCGCTTCCATGCGCTGGTAGTCCCGCGCAAGCACGCTCAGATCCGGATCGCCGGAGTTGCCGTGGACGGTCTGGTTGTTTGCCTGGGCCTTCATGACAGATACCGACATTCAAGCTGAAGCGACTGCGCAACAGACTATGCCCCGGCGCCTTGAGGCGCCACCCGGATCTTGCGCACCAGAATCCAGCCTTCCCGCCGGGCCGGAGACCCTCGGGCGCTGGAGCCGGCACTAGCGCGTTTCCAGATAGCGTTCTTCGAGTTCGAAGCCGAGGGCGTAAAGACCGCTTTTGGCCGATTCGGTCATGATGCTCGAGCTGATGATCGCGTATCGCTTAAAGCCCTTGGCCCGGGCGAATGCCTGCAGGCCGGAGAAAACCTCTCGCGTCTCGCGGTTCCAGTACAAGACGTCGAGCGGAAGCATCACCGCGACGGCGCCGTCCCGGGTGGTGGCGAGCACCATGTGACCCGCGGCAACGATGCTCCTGAGCGACCCGCCGCGCTCGCGATAGGCAAACAAAAGCTTTCCAATCTGCACGAACGACAGGGCTTCCTCCTCAGAGCCCGCCGAAAGCGCCGCGCGCAAAAGCGCTCCGCGATTTTCCACGCCGTCGAGATAGGCCACCTGTTCGGTGAGCCTGGTCTTATGACTCGGCGACAGCACCGGATGCGACAGAAAGACGTTTGCGAGCTCTTCCGAGACCCCCGACGACACCAGCCGGTTGAAATTTCTGGCATAGAGCTGATTGATGGTGTTGTGGGTCATGGCCGCCCGGACCGAAGAGTCCACTTGGCCTCCGGCGGGCCGGAACGTCTGGCCCCGGGGAAGCGAGATGGTCACGACGCCTGCGCTCACCCGGCCGGCGCCGCGCGCCGCGGCCACGGTATCGAGAAACTCCTGAACCCTGGGATTGGACGAGTAGAAGTCCAGATCGAGCTGGCTTGCGACGTTACGTTTGTGGGATGCGAGGATCGGATCGCCGGGCTCAAAGCCATCGTAGATGGATCGTTCGTCGGCGCCCTTTTCCCGAGCTTCCGTCGGGCCCTCCCGAAGCTCGTCGAACGTTTTGGCCACGTTAACCCCAAACTGCTTGACGATTTGTGAGGTGGTGCTCAATGGCGACGTGAGGATGTCGACAAAGGAGTCGGCGCCCACCTCGAGCTTTCCGCGCAGCGATTCCGCCAGCTGCTGGTTATTACGACGGAACTGATCCACCGCCTGCGCCAGGGTTCTGATTTCGTGCACCCGCACGGCCACCATGGGAATCGACAACGCCTTATAGCTGCCGAAGTCCGATTCAATTTCGAATTCGAGCCAGTTTGCGCGTGTTCTCACTTCCTCCCTTACCCGGTGATTGCCCGAGCGAAGCAGCGCAGGGCCAAGAACGCGATCGGGGCTTACCCGGGGCGGCGCTTCGTATTTGATGTCCTCGGTCTGGGCGTACGCGTCGTACCCACAGGTGGCGGCGATGACGAAGGCAATGACGGAGAGGGAGGGCTTCAATCCAGTTCCGCCGCGTCTACGACCGGGTTTCGAAGCCGCCCGATTCCCTGAATCTCACACTCGACCACGTCACCGGGTTTGAGAAACTCCGGCGGCTTGCGGGCGAATCCGACGCCCGAAGGCGTGCCGGTGGCAATGATATCGCCGGCTCTTAGGGTCATGCCCCGGGAGAGAATGGAGATGGTCTTGCGCATGTCGAATATCTGAAAGCGGGTGTTCGACGACTGCTTGATATCGCCGTTCACCCGGCAGCTCAAGTCCAGCGCCTGCGGATCCGGAATCTCGTCGGCGGTAACCACGCAGGGACCCATGGGGCAGGCGCCGTCGGCGCTCTTGCCGAGAAAAAACTGCTGGTGCCGGAATTGAACGTCACGGATCGAGATATCGTTGATTACGGTGTAGCCGAAAACATGATCCAGGGCGTCTTCCTCGCTGATGCGTCGCCCGGGCTTGCCGATGATGACGCCCAGCTCCACTTCCCAGTCCCACTGGCTGGAAAACTCTTTATCCAAGGGGATGGGGTCGAAGGGTCCGATGACGCTGCCCACCGCCTTGGTGAAGACCACCGGATGCTCGGGCAGCTCGCGATCACGCACTTCGGCGGAAGCCGATTCCTCGATGTGCTCCACGTAGTTCCAGCCCAGGCAGATGACGTTAGCAGGTGGATTCGGAATCGGCGCCAGAATCTCGGCGTCCGCCAGGGGAATGCGTATCCCCGTGGACTCCGGGTCGGTGTATTCCTCAAGCATGGAAATCCCGTCGTCACCGGCGTTGATCACCGCCAGCATGCTTCTGGGGATACCTTCCTTGGGCGTGGACAGGGCGGGAAGGACGACCTGGTCGCCGGACTGAACCCCGAGGTACTCCGCGCCCTGATGTTTCAAGGTGACCAGCTTCATGGGTTCTTGCTTGTATCCGGACTCAGCTAACGCAGGATGGATTCTCTATGCTAACCGCACGGCTCGCCGAGAACCATTGCCGGCGGCGATATTCCCCGAGCGGGGGCCGCCCGGCCACCCCGGGGCCCGGAGGGGACACTTATCTTTGGAAACTCTGAATAATTCCATCCCTGGAATTTTCAGAGTCGGCAAGTGAAAACGCGGTTTCCACTTGCCTTACGAATCCAATGACTTACAGTCATCGGATTCGGCGGCGCATCCTAAGCGCCGCAGGTCTGATAAATCAGACCTTCCCTTTAAGGATCGAAGAAAGTTTTGCCCTTTTTGAACGACTCGGGATCGGTGACGAGGATGCGCCCGCTGTAGGCAGACTGAGTGGCCGGCTGGGCATCGGCGTGCCGGGTGCCGGCGACGTGTACCGATACCTGTTTTCTGGCGTCGCTCAAGATCACACTCCTGTAGAAGCTTTCCAGCTCTTCCAGCGTGATCGCTTCGACCTCGGACGCTATGCGCTCGCGAAGATCGAATTGGAAGTGTTCCCGGTCGAGCTCACTCCAGTACCGATTGGTGCGTTCCTGAAGCTGCGTCTCCTCTTCGAGAATATTGTTCACCAGCGCCTTCTTGTGCCGCTCGAGCTCATCCGGGCTCAAATCTTTCAGCTTGGGGTGGAAGGAGCGCACGAATGCGTCCATATGATCGTCCAGTACGTCCGGTCCGGCGATAGGGGACTGCACTACCAGCGCGAAGCCCGGCACTTCGAACATGGTCATCTGGCTTGCGAACACGATGTAGCCGAGCTGGCGCTCGGTGCGCAGCTCCTCGAAAAAAGCGGGAGAGATGATCTGCGATATCAGCGCGGCCCTGGCACGGTTTCCAAGCGAGTTGTCTTCGCCCTGCATGTAAGCCACCGCTGCGGACTCCTCGTGGTTGCTGTCGAGCTCTCTGAGGTAGCGATCGCCAGGCTTGAGCTTGACCACGCGACCGTGAGGAACCGGTTGGGGATTGGATCCCGATAGAAGCTGCGCGCTCACGATCGCCTCGAGCCGCCGGGCTTCGTCGGGATACACGTTGCCGTGAGACAACATCACCACGTCCAGGTTTTTTCGCAATTCAGGGATGAACGCCTTGAGTTTATCCAGCGTTGCCGCGGTCGCGGCAGCCAGCTGCGCCCTGTCGCTCCACTGGGGGTAGATCAGCATGTCCCGCAGCTCGTCCAGGGCACGATCGTAGGGCGCGTTCTGACGGCGGTTGCGAATGTTGCGGATCAGATCCTGCTGCAGAATTCGAAAGCGCTTGGGATCCAGCTTGGGCCGGTCCAGCGCCTCTACGATTTGGCGCAGCAGTATGTCCTGCTTGTCGCTGTATCCGGATATCCTGATTGTCAATCCGCGAATGTGCTTGTAGAGGCTGTAGCTCAAGCCGGCGAGATTCGCGGGGTATGAAAATTCGTTCAGCTCGTCGTTCACCATGGCCACATACAGCCGCGTGAGTATCTCGTTCTCGGGCGAGCTGCTGGCCTCAGTTGAGCGCAACGATACGTAGAAATCGGCGCGCGGCGTTTCAAATGTTTGGTCCTGCTTGTGCCATAGCTCTACGCCGGGTCGGCGCACGATCCTGGCGGGGACCGGGGAGGGATCGCGCGGCGCCTTAATGGCGAGATTTTCCGGTATGAACGGATTGGGCTCGGGCAGTGCCAGCGAAGGTGAAATCTTCTTAACCGTGACGCGGCGAACGAAGTCCGGACCGAGCGCTGTCAGTTTGTAAGGCGTTTCGTATCGCGGCGTAGTCCGATCCGTCTTCAGACCCGTCGCAACCACCGTAATCAGAACGTTCTCGGGCGTCAGTCTGCTCAAAAAACCACGAATCAGACCCGGGTCGAAACGATCAAACAGGTACGGCCCGACCAGAATGTGCTCCGGCGGGTAAAGGTGGAGCAACGCCGCCAGGCTCCGGACATAAGATAGCGGAGGCGGCGGCTCCCTGAATCGAAAATCAATTTCCGCCAGTTTGCGGTTCTCTTCGAAGATCCATTTCTTCACTCCCTCCCTATCGATGAGGCTCAAGTACTGGAATACCAGAGCCGTGATGTCGTCGATGTGCTTCATGCCCTCGGGCGTCAGCTTCATCGAGACATTGAAGGTCGATTCGTTCTTGTCCTCGTAGCCGGCGCCGGCGCTCAGCTCGTCCGCCCATCCCCGTTCCTTGAGTAAAGACAGAAGGCTTCCCTTGCCCTCGTGACCCAGAAGATGACCGATGTAGGAAACAGGCTTCTCGCGATAGAGCCCTGCGACGGGCGGTATTGGAAAGCTTAGGGAGAGGCTTCGCTGTTCCTTTATAGGCACCACGTCAAGCCGCGCGGGCAGGGCGCCCTTGGCGTACAGAGGCACGTCGATCCGCAGCGGCTCGGCACCGGTGTTGGGGACCGCGGAAAACTTGTCGATCACCCATTGGCGAAGGGTCTCGAGCGGTTCCTTTCCGAGTACCGCCAGGGTCATCAGGCCGGCCGAATAGTGGCTGTTATAAAAGTCGATGAGATCTTTCCGCACCGGCGAGTCCGGCCGGTCGGCAAGCGTGTCTTCCGAGCCGACGGGAAAGTTCGCGAAAGGATGCTCAGGGTTTAAGGCTCTCTTGCTGGCGGAGAATATTCTTCGGCCGTCGCTCTTCAGTCCGGATAGAAACTCCGAGTTGACCACCTGTCGTTCCCGCGTCACGTATCGCTCGTTGAACAAAGGCGCGATGAAAAACTGCGCGAAGCGGTCAAGCGCCGGCTCCAGATAATCCTTGTCGACATCAAAGAAGTAATTGGTGTGGTCGAAGCTGGTGTAGGCGTTCTGCCTGCCGCCGTGGGCGTTGATGAAATCTTTGTATTCCCCTGGCTGGGGGTACTTCTCGGTGCCCAAAAAGAGCATATGCTCGAGAAAATGCGCAAGTCCTTCCCGCTCCTTCGGATCGCTGCCGTTACCGATGTTCACATCCAGAGAGGCCGCGGCCTTGTCGGTTCCGGGATCGGAGATGATCAGCGCCTTTAGACCATTGTCCAGCTGCAGGAAATCGTAACTGCGCTCATCGCTCGGGCTTTTTATGATTTCCACCGCCGCCGCCGGAACGGCGATGAAGACGATCAGAGCGAGGGCGGTCAGTCGGGTGAAAAGACGGGTAATACCCGGCTTGGTCTTGAGAGGGAATTTCATTGGTTCGATTCTCTGGCCTCGGTGAGTGCTGTCGATACTCGGTGCGCGACTCTATCACCCGCAGCGGTCCGCCGGGGAGCGACGTCAATCACGAATCATAGTTCGACCCTGCGCTATCTGCCGGGTTCCCGCACGCGAGGCGGTTGAGAGCGCGGCGTCCCGTTTTAGTCGGATTGAATTTTTGATGCACTGGATGCGATCCCGATTTGGCATCCCGGAGGCCCGGGTTCATACTGGCTCGATGCTCAAAGGCACGGTTCTGGCGGCGCTGGTGGCCGCGTTTCTCGCTTTCGGCGCGCCCTCTGCGCGCGCGGATCAAACCGACGTCAGACTCGACGGCTTGTTCTCGCAGCTTCAAGGCACCAGCGATTCGGCGGAAGGGCGGCGCATCACCAGGCAGATCCGCATCATCTGGCGTCAGACGGAAAACGAAGTCGCCAACAACGCCATGGCCAACGCCGGCTGGAAGCTCTACAACCGCCAGTACCATCAGGCGCTCGAGCTTATCAATCTGGCGCTGGCTGCGGCGCCGGAGTACGCCGAAGCGTGGAGCCGAAGGGCCGCCGTCTACTACCTCATCGGCGATTACGCCAGCGCCCTGGAGGATATCAAGCGCACCCTGGCGCTGGAGCCCCGGCACTTCGGGGTTCTGGCGGAGCTCGGCGCCATCTACATGCAGCTCGAGGACTTCGAGGCGGCAAAAAGCGCGCTGCTCAAAGCGCTGGAGATCAATCCACATCTGCGGGCGACGCGCCAGAATCTGGAGACGGTGGAGCGCCGGCTGGCCGGAGAACCGGCCTGAACCCCAAGCGCCCCGCGCCCGGGCCTTATAACTGAGCGTAATTTAACTATCTCGTTCGTTTCTTTTTCTTCATTAAGCCCGAGCGCTAGCATGGAGTCACTCTCGGCGGCTACGGAGTGCCGCCCGCTGACCTCTTTCACTAAGGCGATACAACAATGTCAGGCCTCAAACAAGACCGCGTTACCCCGCGGGTGCATGTCCTGCACGAGAACGCGGAGTGGTCCGAGCCCCTGTTCAAGGCGCTGGCCGCGCGCGAAGTCCCGTTTCGCGACTGGCACCTGGACGCCGGCGGCGTCGATCTCGCGGCCGCGCCCCCCGCGGGCGTTTTTTACAGTCGCATGAGCGCCTCTTCCCACACCCGCGGCCACCGTTTTGCCCCGGAACTGACGGCGTCCGTGCTGGACTGGCTGGAAAGCTACGGCGCCCGGGTGATCAATCCCAAAGCCGCGCTAATTCTCGAGCTCAGCAAGACCGCGCAGTACGCGGCCCTCGCCCGGCACGGCATCCGCACCCCGCGCACCGTCGCCGCGGTGGGCGACGCCGCCCTGCTCGAGGCGGCGAAAAGTATGCGCGGGCCTTTCATCACCAAGCACAACCGGGCGGGTAAGGGGCTCGGCGTGCGGCTGTTTCAGAATGCGGCCGCGCTGGCGCAGGCGCTCGAGCGGGGCGAGTACCAAGGCTCCGTCGNNNNGCCTCACATCACCCGGGTGGAGTTCATCGGCCGAAAATTTCTCTACGCGGTTCGGGTCGACACCTCAGAGGGTTTCGAGCTCTGTCCGGCGGAGTCCTGCGCACCAGAGGACGCCTTTTGTCCGGCGGGTGCGGGCGCTTCCGGCGCCAAGTTCGAAATCATCGACGGTTTCACCCATCCGCTGATCCCGCGCTTCGAGCGTTTCATGGCCGCCGAGCAGGTGGACGTGGCGGCGTTCGAGTTCATCGTCGACATGGAGGGCAGGAGCTACACCTACGACGTCAACACCAACACCAACTACAACCACGATGCCGAAGCGCGGGCCGGCGCCTCTGGAATGGGCGCGCTGGCGGACTACCTGGCAGCCGAGCTGAAGCGCTACCAGCGAAGCTCGAAACCCGACGCCGCATGAATGGGGTTCTAAGCGCGAGGCCGAAGAGCGTCGCGCGTCGCGTTGAATCCGTCGCCGAAACTTTCGGCGACAGCCAGCTTCACCCGCCGCCAGCCGTCATCCGCCTGAGCTTCAGGCCCCGGACATCTACTAGATCTCGCATTCGACCCTGATCCGCCTACCGTCTATCGGGCGCGCTTTATTCGTCGCTCGCGAAAGGTGATGTAGGTGGTGCTGGCAAATATGACCGCGCCCCCCACCCAGGTGGCCGCGTCGGGCACCTCGGCGAAAAGCAGAAATCCCAGAAGGCTGGCCCACAGCAGACGGGTGAAATCCACCGGAAAGACGGCGGTGGCATCCGCCAGCCGAAAAGCGTTGGTCATCGCCAGATGACCCAGCGTCGCCAGCAGGCCGACGACAAGCAGCCAGCCGAGCTGACCGGCGTTGGGCGCCACCCATACCGGCAGCGCCAGGGGCAGCGAGAAAACGGTCAGCAGCACCGAGTTCCAGGCGACGATGCAGACGGTGGAGTCGGTGCTCGACAATTTTTTCACCGTCACCAGCGCCAGCGCCCAGAACACGGACGAAGCCAGCACTATCCAGGCGCCCGGCTGCACCGACTGAAGGCCGGGACGCAGTATGATCAGGGCGCCGGCAAAACCGGTGAGCACCGCGGTCCACCTTCGAAGGCGCATGCGCTCGCCAAGAACCAATGCGGCGGCTACGGATCCGAATATGGCGGCGGTGAAGCTGAGCGCGGTGGCTTCGGCAATGGGCACCACGCTGAGACCGTAAAACCACAGCGCCATGGCGAGGATGCCGAAGCAGCTGCGGATCAGGTGCAGGCGCGGCTGCCGGCTTTTGAGCTCTTCAACTCCCGCCCGCAACATCAGCGGCGCCATGATCAGAAGTCCGAAGAGATTGCGAAAGAAGGTGATCTCGAAAGCGTGCATCTCGGCGCTCAAGAACCGCACCAGAGCGTGCATCCCGGTGAGCGCAAGCGTCGCCAGCACCATGAAGAGCATGCCGCGGGCGTTCGACGCGCCGACAGCACGGGCAGCGGCGACTTCCTCGGGCTTCAAAAGTTAGGGAAGCTCTGATTTATTCAGAGCTTCCTGCGGCACAAGGATGTGCCGCCGTTTTCGGCACCTGCAAGGTGCTGAAAACGTGAGCAAAGCGGGAATCGCATTCTCGCTTTGCGAGGCTGAAAAATCCATGGACGTATTTTTCAGAGTTTTCTTAGATATCTCGCCGGCACGCCGGTCGGCGACGCGCCCCGGCGGCGGCCCGGCGCGCGTCCGCGACCGGTGCGCGAAAGAACCGCGGCGGTCGAAAGATGAATCGCCGATTGGGTTCAGCGGCCGGTCCGGGCTGCCGGTTCCGGTGCGGCGGGCTCCCCGCGTCACTTCCGCTCGCCGGCCTTTCCGCCCAG
>JABAOD010020548.1_pt1 | contig 11048 bp, 10 predicted proteins | sample 7062151 | NCBI WGS metagenome assembly JABAOD01 (sample SAMN14538626, study PRJNA623070) | marine sediment metagenome | biome: marine biome [ENVO:00000428]; feature: marine pelagic biome [ENVO:01000023]; material: deep marine sediment [ENVO:00002113] | place: India: Gulf of Khambhat ...
CGGAAACACGTTGACGACCGGGATACTCCACCCCAGCAGGTTCAGGGCCTTCTCGACGATCGCGACGCAGAACAGAAACACTGCCGTCGCGAGGAAGACTGGTGCTGTGAACACGTGCTCCGCTCGATCGGTCATTCGGGCCTCCCGTTGCCCACTGGTGTCAGCACTGCCAGGACTCGACCAACGACGTCGGCTCATCATTCCACCCCGGTTGTCTCGTGCGTGGATGTCGCAGCAATCGCTGGATCATGGTCGGGTTTCCACGGTCAGCTTCAACATCGATACGAGGCTCCAAAGATGGCCACTGGGCCCCGCGGCCGGGAGGGCGCCGAGTCAAGCCCGGCGCCCCACACGACCCCACGGGACCGTGTCGCGGTCGACGTCGGTGACGTCACGCCTTCCGCACCCACGGTCCGCGGTCGTAGGTTCCCAACACGAGATACCAGGAGCCAATCATGGCACGGATCACGCTCGCCGCGCTGACCCTCGTCGGGGTGGTCGCGGCCTGTCAGCCGGCCCAGCCCGAGCTCACCGAAGAACACCGACTCGCCCTGATCGACACGCTGATGGGCGTGCAGCGCGACATGATCTCCGCTGCCAGGGCCGTCGACGCCGACGCCGTGCTGAGCTTCTTCGACAGCACCGCCGGCGTGATCATGGGAACCGAGTACTTCTCCTACCCGAGGTTCGCCGAGCGGGTGCGGAGTGCGTATGCCGCGATGGAGGGCCAGGTCGTGAACTGGCACCCGGCCAAAGTGTCCGTCATCTCACGCGACATGGTGGCCATGACCCTCGGCGGACGGGCCGCCACGATCGCCGCTGGTGATACGTCGGAGACCGTGGCAGTGGCCTGGACTGAGGTCTTGGTGCGCTCCGACAGCGGCTGGAAGGTGCTTCATGCGCACCAGAGCACCGGCTCGACGGCGGCACTGCAGTAGCGCACAGATATCCTGAGGGGCCCACAATGGCACCCGCCACGCCCACCGAGATCCAGCGGTGGACGTGGCCGGTCACCACACCGGGCCTGCCGGCCCTCGAGGACTCAGAGGCGTCTACTTCGCACCCGGAAGTCCACGTTTTCGTGAATCCAGTTCCAGAGGTGGCGCTGGGAGTCGGCCTCGAGCCCGGGCTCGGTCTGTTCCCGCCACCCGGTCATCACCTGATCGTCGACCGTCCACATGCGCACGCGCTGGCGATCGATCTCTCGCTCCCACGCCACGGACGCCGTGGGTGATCCGTAGAGCAGGCGTACCGTCACGCTGCGCGATAGGTACTCGAGCGGCTTCAGGTCGATCCTGGCGTAGGCACTCGTCGTGTCGGTCGACGCCCGCCGAGTGAAGTCGGGAATCCCGTCACTGAAGATCACCACGTCGAGCGGCGCCAGCACCAATCCCTGGCGCTTGATCAGCGTGGCGACCCGGCCGAAGAACGCGTTGAAATCGGTGAAGGCATCTTCCGGTGGGAAGAAGGTCCGAAGCTGCGTCCGGATCTCCTCGACGCTCTTGTTCTGGAACGCGTGAATCGGCTGGAACGACTTCGGCTCGCCCACACGCGCGCCACCCACGGAGCCCACGAACACCGCTGACGGCACGCGCAGCTCACCCATGCCGTTCAAGTGGCCGTACAGGTAGTGCGCGGCGAAGTCGATCGCGTCTTCGTATTTGCCCCCGGCCCTGAACGAGCCGCTCACATCGATCCCGATGACCATGGTCGAGCGGGCCGGACGCGTGCCTTCTTCCGGCAGGCACGCGGCCGCGAGGAGCGCGGCAAGGCCCGCCGCGATCGAGACGACTAGCCGGCGACGCATCAGGCACCTCCGGCTTCTTGCACCGGCTGCGTCCGTGGCGGCGGCCCCTTGGCGGTCGGCTTGAGACCCGCGATCCGCGGCGTCTTGGCCAGGATCTCGTCCAGGCTGCGGAAGGGCAGCGAGAACATCGGGCGGGATCCGACCGCCACCACGGCGAAGTTGACCGCCGCCGCTCCCATCTGCAGCACCGGCAGCGAAAGCAACTCGAACACGTGACGCGCTTCGCGCTTGAACCAGTCGGTCTCGCTCTTGAGCGCCAGGATCGGGCCCTTCCAGAAGTCCGGCTGCGGCGTCTGGAACCCGGTGGCAACCCCCTCCTGTCGGATGGTCTCACGCGCGAGCACGGCGACCAGCGCCGGGGTGCCGTAGCGACCGAACAGGAACCACGTCATGCCGCGCACACCCACCCAGCCAAAGGAGGCCAGCGCCAGTGTCGAGAAGAGCCCAAGCTGCACTTGCTCACTGGTGGTCTGCGCGATCCACGGCGTGATCGCATCGATCAGCTCGCGATAGAGGAAGATGACCTCGAAGAACATCACGAACAGCTCGACCGCCGACATCTGGATGATCTGCGGCACGTCTTTGGTTCGCACGGCGGCCGCCAACGCGTGGATACACGCGAAACTGCCGAGCACCAGGAAGAAGAGGAAGATCCACAGGAGCGGGGCCACGAGGCGCGGATCCGGCTCGAACCCGGTGATACCTGCGAGCACCTCGGTCAGCGTCGGCTGCAGCGTGTACATGAAGATCACAGCCTCGACGGCCGACCATAGCAGCAGCGCCAGGAATGCCAGCCACGGTACCCCCGGCTTGAAGTAGTTGCGGGACGTCCAGTCCAGCATTCGGAGCGGACTCTGGAACGCGGCCTTCACGGCCGCCACGGCGATCCCCAGCCCCAGACGCAGGAGCCCCCACACCCAACCCACGAGCACCACCCCGAGCCGGACGATCCCTGCCCAGTAGAACCACGCGGTGCGGCCCGCGTCCCACCATGCCACGAGCATGGCGGTCACGAACCGTCCCCGGTTCGACCGGAACGGAATCGTGTACAGCGACGCCATCGTGATCCAGACGCCCGACAGTAGCAGCAGCATCGGCAGGAGGATCAGAATGCGTTTGACCAGCATCTCGGCGGCGGTGTCACCGTACCAGGTGAAGTTCATCATCGCCGCGTGCCAGTCCGGGATCCACGCGAGCGGGGCCGACAACACTTCCGCCGCGCCACGCCACTCGGTGGGAACGAACGCTTGGACGAGCTGCATAAGCCCACTCCGTTGGAGTACAGGTGAGACGGCGGGACACCGAAACGCGGTATCCACTTCACGAATCGACTCGTGCCGTTCTCGGAATGGGCCTAGCCTGGGGTCTGGGCCCGGGTGCAACGATGATCCAAGTCACACCGTCGCTCGATGGCTCACGGTCTTTGTTCGGTCGTCATAACGCCAAACCCTTGACGATGAGCGGCTTAGACCCCATCACCTAACGCGGCTTCTGCGATNNGCGATCGGAAACGCCACCGGAGGATGTTGTCCCCGTCACTCCTCCGGCGCGCGAATGCCACCGCGCCGCCTGACCGCACGAATCGTCGCGAGGTGCTCGCCGTAGGTTCTCGAGAACACGTGACGGCCGTCGCGGCGAGCCACGAAATACAGGAAGTCCGACGGAAGCGGATACAGCGTGGCCTCGAGGCTCGCGAGCGACGCCTGCCCGATCGGCGAGGGCGGCAGGCCGGCCACGCGGTACGTGTTGAGTGGGGACGAGAACCCGTAGTCCTTGTTGTAGAGACGCCGGCGCTCTCCCAAAGCGTACACGACGGTCGGATCGGCCTGGAGCCGCCGACCTTTGGCGAGCCGGTTGTGATACACCGACGAGACATATCCCAGGTCGGCGTGATGCGGATCCTCCCCTTCGATGATCGATGCCAGGATGACGACCTCGTGGCGGGTGTACCCGAGTGACTCTGCGCGTGCGGTCCACTCGGGGCGCCAGCGCGCCTCGAACGTATCCACCATCTGTTGCACGATCTGCTCCGCGCTCGCACCGACCGGGATGTAGTACGTGTCCGGAAAGAGATATCCTTCGACGGTCTCGCTCTCGGCGCCAATCCGCGCTCGGAGAGTCGAATCGCGCGTTGCCCGCACGAAGCTGTCGGGTGGCACGCCCATGATCTGCTCCACGAGCGGCGCCAATTCGCTGATCCAGATACCGCTCCGTACCTCGAATCGTGCCTCCGGCTCCCTGCCACGCCGCAGGGTGGAGAGCACCTTGCCCATCGGGGTGCCGGGGACCAGGGGATACACCCCGGACTTGATGCCGAGGTGCTTGCGCCCCATGCGGGCAAACCGGGCGAACGCTTCCGCCGACCCGACGATGCCGTGCGCCGCCAGCGACTCCGCGACCACTTCCACCGGTGCGTCGGGAATCGCCACGCGAATGGCGTGAGGTGATTCCGGCACAACGCAGGCGACGAGCGTGAGGATGAGGGTGCCGACGAGTGTCGGACCCAGGACGCGTGCCCCCGTACTGTTCGTCATCCTGCGAGCGTAGCCACAGGGTGAGGGGCCGGGCTGTGACGCAGGTAACACGGTGACACGTTGCCCCGAATCGCCGCCATTGTCGCCCATCCTGATCTGTGTGGGTAACATTCGTACCGTTTCCGACCAGAGAACGGAGCGCAAAGTTGCTGCGGATCGCTGTGGGGGGGATGCGGGACGCAGGGGGACGGCACCTGAGCGAGCTGCGGATCGACTACCTCATGGAGCACCTGACACAGTCCACCCACCCGTAGTAGACGGGATAGGCGGAGATCCCTGACCGACCGGCCACCGGGATCGGCAGGCGACGGACCAAGCTGCGGAGGTCGACAATGCGGCTCCTCCTCCTGAGCAACTCGACCAATCATGGATCCGGGTTCTTGGAGCATGCCCACGACATGTTGCGGCAGCTGCTCGGGACCGGGGTCCGCGACGTGCTGTTCATCCCGTACGCCGCCGCGCGGCTCTCCTTTGACGCTTTCGCCGACAGAGTTGCCGACCGGTTCCGACCACTCGGCATCACGGTACGCGCTCTCCATCGCGAGGCCGACCCACGACAGGCAGTGGACGCCGCCGAAGCGATCGCCGTGGGTGGCGGCAACACGTTCCAGCTCCTCGCGCGCCTCCAGGAGCAGTTCCTCCTAGAGCCGATTCGCCGTGGCGTGCAGAAAGGCGCCCCCTACGTGGGCTGGAGCGCCGGCGCCAACGTGGCGTGCCCCACCATCAAAACGACAAATGACATGCCCATCGTGGAGCCCCGCAGTTTCACCGCGCTGGGGCTCGTACCGTTCCAGATCAATCCGCACTACACCGAGGCGCGTCTGCCGAACCACGGCGGAGAGACGCGACCGGAGCGGCTGATGGAGTTCGTGCGGGCAAATCCCACGGTACCCGTGGTAGCCCTGCCGGAGGGGACGGCCCTGCTGGTGGAGGACTCGGCGGTCACGCTGCTCGGCCCGACCGCGGCAACTGTGTTCACGGCCGACAACGAACCGCGCGCGCTCGACCCGGGGCCGGTGTCGGTGTAGCGACTCGAGCCGGAGCTAGGGCTCGGGGAGTCGACGCACGACCTCGGATTGCGCGTCCGGGCCGCGGCGAACCACGATCGCAATCGGCTCACCGCGCACCAGCCACCAGCTCTGCGGATCGAGCGTGGACGGCGTCGCCAAGTGCAGATACAGCCCGCGCACGTCGAGCGTGTCCATCGCCGCCGTGTCGTCAAGGTCGCCGACGTCACCAAGCACGAGTCCCCGCCGAGCCACAGGATCGTCATAGGTGAGGGCCAGATCGAGCGGGAGCGAGCCACCGTCCGGCAGCACGACGCGACCGCCGATGAGCAGGAGGTCGCTCGCCACGCGGTGATTGACGGGGAGCTGCTCGTACGTGTCCACGTCGGCGCCCGCATAGTGCTCGGTGGCGATCGCTTCCAGTGCCGACAGGAGCAAGCCTCTGTTGATCCCGCGGAGCCGCTGCTTCTGCGGATCGTCTGGCAAAGCACCGCTTTCGATCAACACCGTGCTGGTACCCCACTGCTGGATCAGGTCACCAAACGCTCGCGGAGTGAAGGTGTCATCGTATTTCGCAATCCGACCCGGTATGACGCGCGCCAACTCGGCGGCAAGCACGGCGATGAGCTGACGGGCGCGGCTCCGGACCGGCCCATACGAGCGGGCCGAATCCGCGGCGGGTGCGAGCAGCGCGATGGCCACCTGGGACCCCTCCGGACCGGCAGTCGTGCGCGCGCCCTGGTCGTGCAGGTTGAAGCCGAACGCGGGCTCCAGGCTGTCTCGCAGCGCTTTGAGGACTCGGGCCTCCGGCGTGGCCACCCGGCGCGCGTCACGGTTCACGTCCACCCCCGCCGCATTGTGGCGCTGAAACCGCTGAGCACCATCCGGGTTCAGCATGGGGATCATCGTGACGGTGAGGCGCTCCTCGATCAGCGATCGCAGTGGATCGGCATCGGCCTCGGCAAAGAACCGGATCAGGTCGGCGAGCGCCATGGTGGCGGTCGACTCGTCACCGTGCATCTGCGACCACAGGAGGACCCGGACGGGACCGGAGCCGAAGGTGACCGCCCGAATGGCACGACCCTGCACGGACTGTCCCACCGTTGCGACGCGCACCCCTCCCCGATCGAGGTACGGTGCCAGAGCGGCCCACAGTTCGGCGTGCGTGAACCGGCGTTGCGTGATCGTCTCCACCGTGAAGCGATCCGCTACGGTCCGGCCCGCAAGGTCACAGCACGGCGTCTGCGCAAACGCGGCACTGGTTGGGGACGCTGCAAGGACCACGAGGAAAGCCGCCAGCGGCAACCACCGATGCGGAGCCCGCGTCGCCGTCATGGGCGCAAGGCTTCCGGAATCGGATTCGCGGGGTCGGGGATCTCGCTCAGCACCGGGGCGATCTGTGAGTGACCAGCCCGTGCGACCAGTGCACGACCTCTGTGTGCACGATGCATGACAAACACTCCAGCTTGGGGTAGGCCCGCGAAAGATGCTGTGCCGTCCCCCAGCGAATCAACGCGGGACGGGGACCTGGACTGCTTGACGAGCCGTCGACGTCCCAACTTGTCGCACCATCCGCGTCCACGCGAGTATCTTGTACTCCGATCACGTGTCACCACAAAACCGATGACGATCATGACGCGATTCTTGAACCTCCTTATCCTTGCCGCCCTCGCGGCCTGCGCAGACCGTGACGCGGATACCGCGATCCCCGAGCCCACGGCATGCACCGTGGAGGGCCTCCGCAACTGTGCCGTGGCGGGTGATGTCCTCTTTGCGAGCCAGCCCTCGGACACCGCGCTGGAGCTGCTCGCCGCGCGGGGCTACACGACCGTGGTCACGACCCGCGCCGACGGGGAGATCGACTGGGACGAGCGGGCCAAGGTGGAGTCGTTGGGGATGCGCTTCGTGAGCATCCCGATGCCGAACCCGGTGTCCGGCATCACCGATGAACAGGTGACCCGACTCGACTCGGTGCTGGGGAGCGCGACCGGCCCCGTGGTGCTGCACTGCGGCTCCGGCAACCGCGTATCCGGCCTCTGGGGCGCGTGGCTCGCCGAGCGAAGAGGCGTCGAACCCGAAGAGGCGCTGCGCCTGGCGGAACTGGCCGGAATGCGGAGCGTGCGGCCGGTCATCGAGCAACGACTCGGCGTGGTCCCGGCGGCACGGTAGCCGGCAACAGCGACCCCGCCCGCCGGCCCGCAGCCGACGGGCGGGTCGAGGTCAAAACCTGATCGACACGCCGAGCCCGACCCCATTGGGTGTCCGGTGAAAGGCTACGTGTGCGCCGCCGAGCGGCACATCACGCCACACATCCCGCGACGACAACGCACCGATCGCTGCGCCCAACAGGCATCCTCCCAGACCGCCGATCGCCAGGCCGTGTGCAACGGGTATTTCGTCAAAGAGACAGATCTCGCCACTGGAACAAGGCCCACCGGAGGCCACAGCCGTGAAGACACCCGCACTCGCCCCGACGAGGGTGCCAAGTCGACCGGAACCGCGACCACGAGCGAGTCCTCTAGACCGCTCGAGCGCTCCGACCGTCCTCGCGCCACGCTGAAGTGCAGCGTATCGGCCCGGATGGCGTGGAACGTTGCCGGCGTGCGACGAAGATCGTAGCTCGGAGCCGTGACCCGGACGCGTTGGCCCGGCTCAAGGCGTGGGACTTGTCCCGCCACCGACGCCAGGGGACAGGTCAGCAGCACGAGACCAGAAAGCAGGAAGCGCCGCATGTGGGCCTCCGAGGTACTGGTCGAAACCACCATAGCCCAAGGGCGTCAAGCCGGCGTCAAGCGCCCGGCGGCGCTACTCGGGAGTCCGGTCGAACACCCTTACCGTGAGGACGCGTCGATCGGCAGGGACGGCGTGGACCTCCCCGTCTTCCATGTCCACCACGCGCTGGCCGTCACGGGTGGAGACGAGCAGATGGCGCGGGCCCACCCAGCGGCACCGTTCGGTGCCGGCCGCCACGACCGCCGACTGCGGCTCGGCGATTACCTCGTCCAGCACCACCCGCTCGGTGGTTCCGCGTCGCACCACCACCTGCCGTGTGGTGTAGGCCTGCGCGCCCGTACTGCGCGCATAGGTGCGGTCGTGGGCGATGCGTCGGCCGTCGGGTGACCAGCATGCATTGAAGTCGTTCGGTACGCCGAGCGGCATCTCCTTGGCGATGTAGCTGTAGTCGTTTGACGGCACCGCATAGACGACGAGATGCGTGGTATTCGCCCAGCGACGCGACACGACTTCGTAGGCGATCCGCTCGCCGTCAGGCGACCACACGCCGTTGCGTGGTCGACTCTGGTAGTCGGAAATCACGCGCGCCGCCTCACCGTCGTGATCCGCGATCCACAACTCGGGGATGATCTCGGGCTGCGGACGGTTGGCGAAGGTCACGGACCGGTTCTGGTAGAACGCCATGCGCGAACCGGACGGAGCGTACACCGGATCAAACTTCGCCGCCTTGCTCGCGGTCGCGAGCGTCGTGCAGTCAGCCGTGGCGACCGTGTAGAAATTGGACTGATCGCTCACGACCGCTTGCGAACGCGGCCGCCATGCGATGAACCCATTCGCTGCCCGACAGCCGATATTCCGCACCGATCCCGACGCGACTTCGCGAATTCCGCCGTCACCACCGTCGCGAACGCCCACACCCAGCCGACGACCATCCGGGGACCATGCCATCGTGTACTCGGCCGCTGCGGAGCCCGTGTGGACATCCGTCACGACGCCAGCCTCGGCGTCGACGGCGGCAACCCGCGTGCGGTCGGCCTGGCGATAGGCGATCCCGACCGCGCCTCCCGATGCCGTGGGCTCGGCGTGCAGCACCTCGTCCACACCGCTCACGATCACGCGGTCCTGGCCCGTGCGCGTATCGAGATGGCGGACCGCCGACCCGGCGTGGTACACGATCGCGTAGTTGTCGCCGGGGAGAGGCCNNGGGGCTACCCCGGGGGCGCATGCCGCCGCGGCCAAGACCAGGATCGGCAGCGCTGCTCGGTTCACTCGAGAAATCATGGTGCACTCACCTGTGTCGCACGGGATCTTGATCTCGGCCAACCGCTGTCCGACCGGCGCTCATAATCATCAGGAGGCACCCAAAAGCAAAGCCGGGCGACCGCATGCCGACCCGAGACTCGTGCGACAACACCGATCTCCCCCTTCGGCAATCACCTTGCGTCACGAGACGTAGCCGGCACGTTGAAGGGTGCGCGTGATCTGGGGACGCCACGGGAGCACAGGTCCTGATGGGAGGAAGACGATGTTGGAACTCACTGGGTTCGGACCACTGTGGATGCCGTCATTTGGAGCCCTACTCGCCCTGGCGCTCGTGACCGGCCCAGGGTCGTCACACGCGCAGTCGCCTCAGAACCGGGAGATACCGCTGCCGCCCGTGCGACATGACGGGACGGTGTCCGTCGAGCGGGCGCTCACCGAGCGGCGCTCGGTGCGCGAGTTCTCCGGAGCACGGCTGACCCTCGAGGAGATTGCACAGCTGCTGTGGGCCGCGCAGGGCATCACCAAGCCCGGGGATCGGCCGTCGGGCTGGAACGCGGCCTGGACCTGGATGGGAGGGCGTCGTACTGCACCGTCGGCGGGGGCGCTCTATCCCCTGGAGCTCTACCTGCTCGCCGGCGCCGTTGCCGACCTCGCCGTGGGGCTCTACCGCTACGTGCCGCAGTCACACGCACTCACCCGCGTGCGCGATGGCGACCTGCGCGCTCGTCTGGCCGGCGCGGCTCTCGATCAGCGCGCGATCGGCGTCGCTCCTGCGCTGCTCGTCATCACTGCGGTATACCCGCGCACGGCAGTCAAGTACGGTGACCGCGCCGAACGGTACGTGCACATCGAAGTGGGCTCGGCGGCGCAGAATGTGTACTTGGAGGCCGAGGCACTCGGTTTGGGAACGCTCTTCGTCGGTGCCTTCCACGACGCCGCCGTGACAGAGGCGCTGGGGCTGCCGCACGACCATGCGCCGCTGGGGATCATGCCGGTGGGCCGGTCCGAGCGTCGTTGAGGAATTGGTTCGTGGGTGCCGTCAGTTCCCCGACCGAGCGGCGGATGCCGACTCCAGGTAGGTCACCACCTTCGCGCGTTCATCTGGGGTGAGGGGCTGGTTCAGCATGGTGGCCAAGTGCTTGTCCATCCGCTCCACGACCGCGGCCCAATCCGCGGACGGATACTGCCGAGGATCGGGGGTCTCGTGGCAGCGGCTGCACACCGCCACGTAGAGCGCACGGTCGGGTCCGTCCGGTAGGCTCACCGGACTTACCCTGATCGCGTGCTCGATGAAGTAGCGCACCATCACCGTGCGTTCGGCGGACGAGGGAATCGGCACCCGATCGGGACCCGCGAGTCCCTCCATCCTGAGCCACATACGGCGAAACACCCGCGGCCAGTCGGCCGCCGAGTGAATCTGCGGTGTCGCGAGGGCATGGCATGCGGTGCAGTAGCGCTCGTGGAGGTGTGCGCCCTCGGAATCGGGATCCGGCAGATCGACCCGAGCGACACCGGGCGGAGGAAGCGCCACCTTCGCCGAGGCCAGGAGGAGGGCGTCCTGATTGGTCGAGGCGGCCGGCCCGCCCAGAGGCGCGTCCGGAGACTGCCGCTCACCGCAGGCGAGCAGCCAGAGCAGCGCCAACGGCGGAAGGCACCAGGAACCCCGCACACTGACCAGCCTCATGGATGCTCCCTCTCGTGGGA
>JABAOD010019548.1_pt3 | contig 11035 bp, 12 predicted proteins | sample 7062151 | NCBI WGS metagenome assembly JABAOD01 (sample SAMN14538626, study PRJNA623070) | marine sediment metagenome | biome: marine biome [ENVO:00000428]; feature: marine pelagic biome [ENVO:01000023]; material: deep marine sediment [ENVO:00002113] | place: India: Gulf of Khambhat ...
CCGGGCTCTACCCCACGCTCGATCCAGACAGTCGGGGCCTGATCGCCCTGTTTACTCAGATCGATGGTTTCGAATTCCTTCAGCGGGCGCTTCTGCGAATCGAGGATAATCGCGAGCTCCGGCTGCAATCGCGTAGACTGATGCTCCTTCAGTACAACACCGATCTCGCCGGTGTTGAGCTCTACGAGAGTACCGACCGGGAAGATGCCGAGCGCCTGGATAAACTGTTCCACCATCTCGGCCTGATAATGCTTGTCCGACAGCGCTTTGAACTCGCGCATGGCATCGTAGGACGAGATGGCTCTCCCATAGGGCCTGTCGCTGGTCATCGCCGAGTAGGAATCGACGATACCGCCGATGCGCCCGAAAACCGGTATCTGATTGCCCTTCCATCCTTTGGGGTAGCCCGAGCCGTCNNCGTTGCGACCATGTCCATGACCCGCCGATCGACGCCACCCGATTCGCGAAGCACCTCCAGTCCAATCTCGACGTGCGTCTTGATGTAGGCCATTTCCGGGTCGGTCAACGCCTCTCTCTTCTGCAGCAGCTGTATCGGCATCCTCATCTTGCCGACGTCCAGGAGCAGCCCACCGAGACCAACGGCCTTCAGCGACTCCTTGTCGAGCCCGAGATGTCGCCCGAAGATGAGGGCCCAGACCGACGACGCAATTGAATGGGCGCTTATGTACTCGTCTTTCTCCTGCATACGAACCAGCAAAGCCATCGCGGTACTGTTGCGAAGAACGCTGTCAACCATCGCACCCGTGACAACCTCCAGCTCGGGCATCGATATCGCGGATCCGTTGCGGATGCCTTCGAGCACGTTCATGAGCTTTTCCAGCGCCCCGGTATGAATGGATTTGGCCACGACGAGTTCGTCGGCAATACTGGCCGTGTCCTGGTAAAACTCACCAGGCCTCGACCCATGCGCCACTTCAGCGATTCTTCCGCCAAACAGGCTCAAGATACGTTGCCAAAGCGACCGCCAGACGCCGCGCGGCCTTGATTCGATGCTTCTCGACTGGTTGCTGGAACGGGGAGCCTCCAGGAACTGTACGATCCTCGCGTCGGATTCTTCGAGATCGATTTCGACATAATCACAGTAACGGCGGAGGTCCTCGATCTCGTTCTCGTTACGAATGAAAAAGCCCTGGAACAGAAACGGCGTTTCCAGCCACGGGCGGTCGAGACGGGAGACGTACATGCCTACGCGGAGGCCGTCGACGTCGATTTTTCGTAATGGTTTGCTCATAGCTCGAAAAACGGCCTCACCGCTGGGCGATAAGGCCTGACTGGATTATGGAAACCTTAGCAAAGCGCCCGATTTGAAAGCGGGATATGGTTCACATCAATGGCGGCGGGTCGTCTCGCAAAACTGTGATACCGCGAACCTGGTGCCCAGCGATTACTCGAATTCGCGTCACGCCTGGCCCATGGCTTCGGCGCCGCGCATGATCATGCGTAACTGGACAATGACGGTTTCGACGTGCTGGTCACGCTCCTCGGGCGGCGTATCGAGCAACGCGATACCCGCCGTGAACAGGATGGCGACCATCGAATCGGCCGCAATTCGCGCGTGTCCCAGCGGCACGCCGCGTTCGCGTGCTTCCTCCTCCAGGTAGTCCGCCAGGTCACCGGACATGGTTTGCATCAAGCGCTCGGCGGCGCGCCGGAACTCCGGCTGTCGCGACATGCTCTCCTGCAGGATCATCCGCGACATACCCTGGTTGCTGGAGAAGTACTCGAAAAGCGTCTCGACCGACGCCCTGATCAGCGACCGGCCGTTCGAGGCCTGGTGCAGCACACCGTGGATCAGCTTGCGCATGGATTCGCCACACTGCTCGATCAGCGCCAGGCCGAGGCCTTCCATGTCGTGGAAATGGCGGTAGAACGAGGTCGGCGCGATGCCGGCGAGCTTGGCGACCTCGCGCAGGCTCAGCGTGTCGAAACTCCGGCCCGAGGCCAGCTCGGCGGCCGCCGCATCCATCAGCTTTTGCCGCGTTTCCGCTTTTTGCTGCCGTCTTGAAAGCTTCAGGAGCGCTCTGGCCATGGGCGGTTCGACGCCGTTCTTCTGCGAGGGTATTGCATTCTAGCAGACTTATGGTACGGTTGTGCGTACACCTGTACGCTGAAAAGGTTTCGCTATGTTGACCTATAAGGCCCCGCTGCGGGATATGCGGTTTGTAATGGAAGACGTCCTGGACTACGACCGGCATTATGCCGCGTTGCCGGGCTGCGAGGAGGTGAACCTGGACCTCGTCAACGTGATCCTCGAGGAGGCCAGCAAGTTCTCCGAGGAAATCGTCGCACCGCTGAATGCCGTGGGCGACAAGGAAGGCTGCCGGATGACCGAAGATGGCGAAGTAAAGACGCCTTCCGGCTTCAAGGAGGCCTACCAGCAATACATCGAAGGCGGCTGGCCGGCGCTGGATCAGCCGGAACGGTACGGCGGTCAGAACCTGCCCATGTCGATCGGGCTGTCTGTTCGAGAGATGAACGGCACCGCGAACTGGTCCTGGAGCATGTATTCGGGACTGTCGCATGGCGCGATGGAAACCATCGACGAGCACGGCTCCGAGGAGCAGAAAGCGATGTTCATGGAGCCGCTGGTGAGCGGCCGCTGGACGGGCACGATGTGCCTGACCGAGGCGCACTGCGGCACCGACCTGGGTCTGCTGAAGACGAAAGCCGAACCGGCCGCGGACGGCACATATCGCATCACGGGCTCGAAGATCTTCATTTCCTCCGGTGAACACGATCTGGCCGAAAACATCGTCCACATCGTGCTCGCGCGCCTGCCCGACTCGCCGCCGGGCACCAAGGGCATCTCCCTGTTTATCGTGCCCAAGTTCATTCCGAACGACGACGGCTCCATCGGTGACAGGAACAACGTCCGCTGCGGCGCCCTCGAGACCAAGATGGGCATTCACGGCAACGCGACCTGCGAGCTGAACTTCGACGGCGCGACCGGCTACCTGGTCGGCGAGGTCAACAAGGGCCTGAACTACATGTTCACGTTCATGAACTTCGCCCGTCTCGGCACCGGCGTGCAGGGCCTCGCACACTCCGAGCTGGCGTTCCAGAACTCGCTGGCCTACGCAAGAGACCGCCTGCAAATGCGCTCCCTGTCGGGCCCGAAAAACCCGGACGGACCCGCCGATCCGATCATCGTGCACCCCGACGTGCGCCGCATGCTGCTGACGCAGAAAGCCTTTGCCGAGGGCGGCCGCGCGCTGATCTACTTCGCCAGCACGCAGGGCGATATCCTGACCCGGTCGCAGGACCCCGAGGCACGCAGGAATGCCGACGAGGTGCTCAGCCTGCTGACGCCGATCATCAAGGCGTTTCTTACCGAGACCGGCTTCGAAAGCGCCAACCTAGGGATGCAGTGTTTCGGCGGGCACGGCTACATCAGCGAGTGGGGCGTCGAGCAGAACGTTCGGGACGCGAGAATCGCCATGCTTTACGAGGGCACCACGGGCATCCAGGGACTGGACCTGCTGGGCAGGAAGGTACTCGGTACGCGCGGCAAGGCGCTGGACCCCGTAACGAGCTTCATCCTGGAGTTCTGCAAGCATGCGCGCCGCCGCAAGGAAATCCGGCCTTACGTGAAGAAGCTGGTCCGGCTCACCCGCCAGTGGCGATCACTCACACGAAAGATCGGCTTTGCGGCGATGAAGAACCGGGACGCCGTCGGCGCGGCCTCGGTCGACTACATCATGTTCTCCGGCTACCTGTTGCTCGGCGTGGCCTGGGCCGCGAGCGCTCGCGCGGCCTACAAGCGGCTGGAACAGGGAACGAACGAAGAAGCATTCTATCGTTCGAAGATACAGACGGCCGAATTCTACTTTACCAAGATCCTGCCGCGCACGACGTCGCTGCTGCAGACGATGCTGGCGGGTCCCGATCCGCTCATGCAGATCGACGAGCAACATTTCGCGTTCTAGCGGCAGGCCGTGTAAAGCGTCCGACACGACGCATCCATTGCAGCGGCCGCCGCTATCGAAGCCTGGTTCCCGGTCGATGGATGCATCGACCCGTGGGGGCCTTCGGGTGATAATGTCATTTCCACCTGCGACAAACCGGTGATCTGCGAATTCCTGCTGGTTACAGAGCCAAAATGGTGTGGAGAATTTCAGATGCTTATTACCTTCAAGACTCGAGCTTATGCCGACATTACGATGTTTGGAGACGTTGCGCTGCAGTTGATCAAGCTTATGGGCCGACGTGAAACGGTGCCGAGCGCCATCTATCCGGAAGACATCCCGCAGGCGCTGAAGAATCTGCGTGCGGGAACCGCGGCGCACGCTGGTGCGCGCGATTTGGCCGAGGCTCACGAGGACTCAGAGAGTTCCAAGGAATACGTGAGTATCCACAAACGGGCATTGCCGCTCATCGAGCTGCTCGAGGCCGCTCATGAACATGACGTCCCGGTAATGTGGGAACAGGAAACGAAACATTTCTAGATCCATAGCGACGACCTGACACATCTCCGTTCGGCCGCAACGCTCCGACCTCAAAATTCAGGCATGCCTGGAAACCGCCCTGGCCCATCGAGGCCAACGCGCCGCCGTCTAGCTGCCGGTAGTAACGCTCCTGGTGAGGCGGACCTTCCTCAGGAGTGCTTCGAGCTGGTTCCGTTCTTTTTTACTTAATCCCTGCAGGCTGTCGTCGGCGGCGTCGAGGCGCGCCTGGACAGCGTCTTCAATAGCACGCCTTCCGCCCGACGTTAAGGACACGATGACGGCCCGGCGATCACTTTTGTCGGGTCGCCGCCGCACCAGCCCGCGGGTTTNNGTTTCCAGCTTGTCGATGCGGTTGGTCATCGCACCGCTGCTAAGACCGGTTTCTGCCGCCAACGCCGTCGCCGGAAGCGCGAACGGCCGTCCCTGTCGGCGAAGTGCGGACAACACATCGTATTCGAACAGCTCGAGACCGAGAGGCTCCAGCGCCTCGGCCGCCTGTCGCAGAAATGCTCGATTCAGCGACATTATCCGGATCACGACGCCGAGGCTCGCTGTCTCGAGGTCCGGCCGCTCCTCGGACCACTGGTCGAGAATGTCGTCAACGGCGTCTCTATTCATGCGATCATTTAATTTGATATAAAATTACTTGACATCGAAATATTTTGGCAGATACTCGCTGGAAGTCCCACGACTTTTTGTTCCGGAATTAGAACATGACAGCGACGTTACATAAACCGGCCCGTTTCGAGCTCCCGACCAGGGTCTGCGCGGAGCGGAAAGCGACAAAAAGGATTGATGCGACGATGGCGCTGGTCGACAGGATAGCCGATCTGCCCGGTATCGAAACGGTTGAGCGCCGGGACGATTCGGTGCCGTGCCAGGTGGATGTGTACCTGAAGCGAGACCCCGAAAGACAGCTACGAGCACATCCGGCAACGCTGTTTTGCAGCCTGGCGGCCGACAGCGTGGTGGTCAGGGGCCTCGACCTTTGGGCGCAGCACAAAGTGATTTCAAGCGGATGGGGAAAGCTGGATTTCGACCGGGTGCGTATCTTCCCGCCGCGCAACCGCAGGGAACTGGAAGTCGTCTGGAAAATTCTGCAAAGAGGCCACGACAAACTGTTTAAACCGCCGGCCACGGTACCGGGTGAACATATCGTTTCGACCTGGGACTTGCCGAAATTCTCACGTACAACCCTTNNGCAAGGACAATGCCTCCGTATGACAGCGACTATGACGAGCTTGATGAAGTTGACGAATTCGACTTCTCCACAGTTCGGGCCATTCGCCATATGACCAACGAGAGGCGGCGACACCAGCCGCGCCTGCGCCGACATAGACGCGGTGGAAAGTTCGCAGATGACCGTTGGAATGACAACGACTGGAGCGACTACGATGACTTCGACGCAAGCGATTACGCCGACTACAATGCTGACGAGTTCGACGCCTGCTCGGGGCTAAACATCGACCGATACTGAGCACTTGCCTCGGCGCCGCCAGCGAAGCGCGACCGAGAGTGAAACTTCCTCATAACCGGGGCGTCATTCCGACGCCCCTTTTTTGTCGCAGCTATCCTTTGCCGCGCGTGCGAGTCCTGCCCTTCTTGGAGTTCTTCTCGATAAACTCGATGATCATCCCTGCCACGTCTTTTTGCGTCGCCTGTTCGATTCCCTCGAGCCCGGGACTGGAATTCACTTCCATCACCACGGGCCCGTGATTCGAACGGAGCAAGTCCACGCCGGCAACATTCAAGCCCATCACCTTGGCCGATCGTACCGCGGTCGAGCGCTCTTCGGGCGTCAGCTTTATCAAGGTTGCGGATCCACCGCGGTGCAGATTTGACCGAAACTCGCCTTCCTTGCCCTGCCGCTTCATCGCGGCAACGACTTTGTCGCCGACGACGAAACAGCGAATGTCGGCGCCGCCGGCTTCCTTGATGAATTCCTGCACCATGAAGTTGGCCCTGAGGCCGCGAAACGCCTCGATGACACTTTCCGCCGCCTTCTTGGTCTCAGCCAGGACCACGCCAACGCCCTGCGTGCCTTCCAGCAACTTGATGACGACGGGTGCGCCTCCCGCGATCTTGATCAGATCGTCGGTGTCGTCCGGTGAATTGGCGAATCCAGTGACCGGTAAACCGATGCCTTTTCGCGCCAGCAGCTGCGATGCGCGCAACTTGTCACGAGACCGGCTGATCGCAACTGACTCGTTGACCGAGTACACGCCCATCATCTCGAACTGCCGAACCACGGCGGTGCCGTAAAAGGAAACCGATGCGCCGATTCGCGGAATGACGGCGTCAACTCCGGTAATTGCCGCGCCGTTGAGGTGAACACTCGGTTTATGACTCGTGATGTTCATGTAACAGCGCTTGTGGTTAATTACCGGCATTTCGTGCCCGCGCTCGACGCCCGCCTCCACGAGTCGCTTGGTCGAGTAGAGATGCCTGTTGGTTGAGAGAACGGCGATTTTCATTGTGTTGCCCTCGTCGATTCTGTGCTGCCAGGGCGATCCTTGATCTAGACCTCGGTCGTAGTTATATCGTGTACAACGGAAAATGTCTCGACCCGATTTTCGGCCACCGAGACATCCGCGAATGCCCCCAGATTGAAGAGCGCGTCACCCTCGTGCGCCAGCGGAAGGTTGCTCCGGCCAATGACAATGCCGTCGAAGGGCGCGGTTACTTCCTGCTCTGCGTCGCCCAGGGGGTCGCTGATCGCCGCCAGCCTCTGTCCTTTTGCGACACTGCTGCCCAGCGATACCTTGCCGCCGACGATTCCGCTCGACGGTGCCCGGACCCAGCTCGTCGATTTGGCGATCACCGGCTTTACAGGCTTTGCGCGTCTGCTCGGAGGCAACATGCCAATCCGCCGCATCACGTTCAGGATCCCACGGATGCCACCCCGGATCGCGACCTCATCGAAGCGCAGCGCCTCGCCGGCCTCGTAGATGAGCACGGGCAAATTTCGCTCGGCCGCATAGGCGCGCAGCGATCCGTCACGAATATTCGAATTGATAATTACCGGAGCGCTGAACGCTTTCGCGATCTCGAGCGTATTCGGATCGTCGAGATTAGCCCGGATCTGCGGCAGATTGGAGCGGTTGATTGCCCCTGTATGCAGGTCGATGCCGTAATCCGCTTTGGCGACGATCTGCGTCATGAACAGGTGTGCGAGTCTCGCCGCAACGGACCCTTTAGAGGTTCCGGGAAACGACCGGTTCAGGTCGCGCCGGTCAGGGAGGTAGCGAGACTGGTCGAGAAATCCGTGCACGTTGACAATTGGGACGGCCACGAGAGTCCCGCTGACAGAGCGGAGTATCTTCCGCTTCAACAAGCGACGAATAATTTCCACACCGTTTAACTCGTCGCCATGGATCGCCGCGGAAATGAACAGCACGGGACCGGCCCGCCTCCCGCATACGACCTTGACCGGCATGCTCAGCGATGTCCCGGTGTAAAGATCGGCCACCGGCAGGCTTACGTTTATACGCTCGCCCGGGTTGATCACGTATTCGCCGATTGTCAGTGATTTATTTGCTGTCACGGATCCCTACGCCTTCTTGGTTCGCCGTTTTTTGCCAACAAGATAGGACCGGGCCGGATTGACCAGCGCGCGGCCCACCAGTGCGGTCCGACCCAGAAGCATGCGGAACAGCATGGTGTCGCGGGCGGTCAGCGTTGCCTCTATGGGCCAGGAGTGTTGACCGATACTGAGCGTCGTCGAGATGACGAAGCGCTCCTCCTTGTGCCCCCCGGAGTCGGTCACGACTCGCTTGTCCAGAACGTCGGCGATACAAGTGACGATGGTCTTCTCGTCCTTCTGAATAGGATGAATGCGAAACTCGACTTTGTCACGACCCCCGTCGGAAAAGCTACGCAGCTCGAAAGCGTGGATCGCTGAAGTCCGGGCTCCCGTATCGACCTTTGCTTTAATGGCTTCGATGCCGAGATCCGGCAAGCGAACCCATTCGCGCCAGCCGAACGTCAGTAACTTGTCCGCTCGATTCATCTGAGTTCCTTGAACATCGCGATCATAAAAGGACCCACTTAGTTCAACGGCTGCACGGATTGCCGGTTTGCCGACTATCGCATGCCCGGGGCAGGAAGCAAGTTAAACGTCAGCTCGAGGGCGATTCGCAACGCTGAAAAGAGTATAGCCCGGACCGAAATCGTCGACGTCGCACCACAGGCGGCCTACAGCATGAATGACAAGAGCGATGCCGTACCCAGGAAGGAAATGAAGCCGGACACATCCGTCACCGTCGTCAGGATGATGGATGAGGCCGTTGCCGGGTCCTGGCCAAGCCGGATCAGCACTATGGGTACGACGGCGCCCGACATGCCCGCAGCGATCATGGACAGGATCATCGCAACGCCGATGACAATGGCGAGACCTATGGATTGGCTCCACACGAACACCGCGATACCGCAGGTAACGGCGAGCGCAATCCCGTCAACGAAGCCGACCTGGACTTCCTTCCACAGCACCTTGCGCCACTCCCTCGTCCCGATCTCACGCAAGGCAAGGCCGCGCATCGTAACGGCGAGCGCCTGCGAGCCGGCATTGCCGGACTGACCCGCCACGACCGGCAGCAGCACGGCGAGCGCCGTAACCTGCGCGATCAGTGATTCGAATAGGCCGACGACCGCCGCGGCGAGGAAGGCCGTCAGCAGGTTGATGTGCAGCCACGGCAGCCGGCGCCTGACCGAAAAAGCGGGTGTCGACAGCGCGCGCTCATCGGCACTCACGCCAACCATTTTTTGCATTTTCTCGGTGGCTACGGCTTCAATGGTCTCGAACAGCGCCTGGTATCGGACGACGCCGAGTAGTCGTCCTCCGACATCGACGACCGGCAGTGAGTCGACCCGGTGTTGGTCGAGCAGCTCGACGACTTCACTTCGCGGCGCCGTGGCGAGTACGCTGGCAGCCACGTCCTCGAGCAGTTCATGCAGCGGTTGTTCGCTGTCCGCCGTCGCCATTGCCTGCATGTCGACGCGCCCGACTAGGCGATTGCCGCGATCGACAACGTACACCGTTCGCGTGCGGCGCGCTCCCGAGCTGCGCAAGACCTCGAGCGTCTGCTTTACCGTCATGTCGGAGCGAATCGTGTCGTAAGGCCGATCGAGCAGGCGTCCGGCCGAGTCCTCATCGAAATGCTGCAGGCGCTCCAGGTCCGTACGAACCGACTTCGGCAGCCTGGCCATCTGCTTCGCCCTCGCGGCATCGTCCATCGCGGCAAGCAGGTGGAGCGCGAGCCGCGGCGGCGCATCACGCAACACGACCCGCTGTTGCTTGCTGTTCAGCGCGACGAAAACCGCGGCGGCGCGACTACCGGACAGATAGTCCATGCAGCCGATCAACGCGGCCGGGCTGATATCGCGAAGGTGACTGCGCAGCTCCTCGCCCGGCATGACCTCGAGACAGCGTGCCGCGTCCGCCGGCTGTTCGCGCAGATAACTTTCCTTGAGCACTCCCTGCAAGGTCACGTCGCGTCTTTCCTCGAGAAGGTCTTGAGCAGCAGCGTCTCGCAGAGATGCACGAGGTCTCCGAGCAAATCGAGGAGAATATCGCCCCCGCGCTGCACGCTCTGCGCATGCATGCCGGCGGCACGCAGCACCTTTTCGCGCGACACAGCGCCGAGGACACGATTCCGGTGATCGATCACCGGCAGCCAGTTGCGGGCGTGCCACTCATCGTTCATCGCCGCGGCCGTTACCGGTGTCTCCGGTCGCACCGCCTTGACCGAGATGAGGTAGTCCCTGACCGACCCGGATGGAACAGCCCGCAGCAGCAGCCGCCACCGGTCGAGCACCCCGAGATAGCGTCCGTCGGCATCGACGATGACCACCGGCCCCTGGGCTTCGGGGTCGAGTTTTCGCAGCTCGGCCAGCACCTCTGCCGCCGGCGAGTCGGCCCCGACACGCAGCGGGATGTCTCCAACGAGCGCGCCGACGCTGTGCGGCGGATACTGCTGATTCCTGAGAAGCCGGCGCTGCCGGTCGCGGTCTTGAAGGCTGTTGACCAGGGCGAGGCGCCGTTCGCGCGGTATGCGGCTAAGCAGGGTGACCGCATCGTCGAAAGACGCGTCAACGAGCCAGTCTGCGGGCCGGTGTCCCGCGGAGTCGAGCAAGCGCCTGATGTGGGCTGCGGGCAGACGGGCCGCAATCGCTGCCTTGCGATCCGCAGGCAGACTCTCGAGTATGTGTTCGCTCTCGTCGAACTCACCGCGGCCAAGAATTCGCGCAAAGGAGTCCGGGTGGCGGATCGCGAAGTCGAGGCTCAGCCGATCGATATCAGTCATCCCGGCTTTCTTCCGTCAGTTTCAGGACGTTCGTATCGGCAAATCGCGCTGCCGGTATCGACACCACGCCATCCTCGGTGGAGATGTCCACGCCGGTAGCGTGGATATCCACGATCTCTCCCTCGATACCGTCCACACGAATCCGGTCCGCGACGGCCAGACGCGACAGCTCCCGACGTGCGAGAAGGTTGGCGACGTGCTGACGCGCTCCGAGAGCGAACGCGAGCATCAGCCCGCTGCCGGCAACGGCAAACCCGATCAGGAGAA
>JABAOD010000354.1_pt1 | contig 11034 bp, 11 predicted proteins | sample 7062151 | NCBI WGS metagenome assembly JABAOD01 (sample SAMN14538626, study PRJNA623070) | marine sediment metagenome | biome: marine biome [ENVO:00000428]; feature: marine pelagic biome [ENVO:01000023]; material: deep marine sediment [ENVO:00002113] | place: India: Gulf of Khambhat ...
AGGGTGCGAAAATAGAAATGCCCGTTGACCACTTGTCCCGCACTGTTTCTCTGTCAAAAGGCGGGGTCATCCCCGAGTGCGTATGAGAGAGTTCCTCGGCTACAGCAGAGTCTTTGATCGGTATGCCCAGAGAACCAACAGCGCGAGTAAGGCTGCGAAGACTGCGGAGGCAAGCAGGCCGGGATGCAGCTGTGGGAGTCTATCCGCAATATTCGCAAATTCGGCCAGCGGAACGGCAGCCGTAAGTAAAGGCACGGACCACCTCCTTCATATCCACATCAAAGCTTCTGACCACATTCCCGTAGTGTCGCCACGGAGAAACCTGTGCCCTCCGATCGCAGACCGATCGCTCATGTCTCGAGGACGATGCGCGTGTCAGTGGCCTCCACGCCCTCCACTCCGTGGATTTGCCGGAGGACAACCTGGCCGAGGTCCTTGTGCGTCGCAGCCTCAGTGAAGGCAATCACGTCCGGACGGCCCCAGCAGATATGCGCCGACTTCACCCCCGCGATCTGAGCGATTTTCTTGGTCGCCATTTCCACCTTTCCGGGCGTGACATAGACAAATACGTACGCTTGCGTCGCCATGGCCTACCTCCCTTTCCGTTCTTCCTTTCCCCCTAGAAAAAGCGCCCTCCCGGGCTATGCTCCGCCCGAGAGGGCGTCTGAGTGCTTCCTGCGCCTTCGATTATGCCAGAAGTGGGCCCGGGGGCTATGCTCACCCCGGTTCCATGCTGCTACTACCTACAGGAACCTTGCCGTTCCCCCATCCCTCGATGGCCCTCGCGACAACGCGGGGGTTTGGCTATCTCTACTTTTTTTGTACTCCCATGGGCATACCCCCTGTCAAGTCCAAACTGGGGAAGTCTAAAGCGATCCCTTGTGGGGCCGTAGCCGTGGGGGCGGGGACCTACCGGGAGCTTTCGGAAATTCCATCCGTCATACGCGAGAATAGCAAATAGCAAGCCCGACCNNACCGACCCCCAAAACACAAGCCCGACCCCCAAAACACGACCCCCAAAACAAATGAGCCCCAAAATGACCCTCAAAACTGCAAAACTGATGACCCCCAAAACTGTTTCTGGCCCCATGCCCCCCGCTTGCTATCTGCGCGGAACAAAGACCTGCACTGAGGAGGCATTTGCCAGAATTTTCAAGGGAGATACGAGGAGTCGGAAGGTGTCATTGGTCAACCAGCGGCCGAGCAAATTCACATAGAACGGGCTCTCCAGGATGCCGCTTTCGCCCCCGGGCAAGCTGCTCTCCGCCCGCACCCGCCAGGGTCCCATCTCGCTCACGAACCGATTGACCGGCCCGCTGCCGAACATGAAACCATCATCATCGTCGGCCCGCGCGCTGTGACTCGAGGCATCCACGACCCCAAAGCCGCCGTCCGTGGGAATGCCCGCCAAGTTCTCGAGCGGCGGCGGAAAGGCACTGCCCGCGGGGGGAACGTCAAAGGGACCATTCAGGGGGTGGTCGAACACGATACGATGCAATCGGCCCCAGCGGTAATCGTCCTGGTTGGTGGAGCCCCCGAAGGCTTTGTCGAACTTCGGACCGGCCAGGAGGTTGAGGGCGTCAACGAGGCTCTGGAGCAGCAGAATATCGCGGCGGGTGGCAGGATCGTCCAGATCGTCCACGTCGGGCACATTGAAGAAGTTCAGCCCAGAGGCTCCTATGCCTTCATTCTGATCGAAGTTGTCGAGTAAGTGGCGCAGCGCAATCATCGCCCGCTGGCTGCTGGGGCGTGGCAACGCAAACTGGCCCAACACAGCCTCAATAGTATTGCGGATAATCTGGCCCCGCCAGACCGAATAGATGGTCGCGGCGATGCTGGAGGCGATCTCCTCTTCGCTGGGCGGGAACCGTTGCCCGTTCTTGTCACTGGCGTCGAAGCCCTCCGGGATTCCTGTTGGAGTGGAAAAATCCCATTCTTCCAAGCGCCCCACCGCCTCGTCCACACGCGGGTCGGCAGCCAGCGCCGCCAGGGCCAGATGTGCGCCATCGCTCTGCCCATTCTCGAAAGCCTGCAGGATGAAGGGCACCAGCACCTGAGCGTCAAGCATCACGGTGTCGGCTTGAATCATCTTCATGTCCTTACGTGAAATCTCCCGGCGACCGGTAGTGAGCCGCTCTGTAATCGCTTGAGTGATGCGTCCGGCGCGGGTGCCGAAGTCGTAACCCGGGCTTAGGTAGAAGAAACCGCCGTCAGGGCGCAATTGGTTCAACGGGTCGTTGTCCAGGGTAATACCCGCCGGATCGTTGTTGGCGTTCACGAAAAACCCCGCGAGCGGGTTGATAGTTTGCGGCATCTCCTCGAACGGCAATATCTCGAATGGGACGGCTTGCCCCGGCTGCGGGCTCGATACCGGTAACCACTCGTTCCCCCCGGTGCCCTCACGAATGAAGAACGGAGGCAGGCCGTTGACGAAGCCCGCCTGCAAGTCCTCCCGGAGCGGCAACTCGCCGCTGGTGAAATAGGCAATATTGCCCTGGACATCGGCATAGGCCCAGTTCTGCGACCCAAAGTCGAAAAACTGCAGTCCGCGTTTGAAGTCGTCTAGATTGCGGGCGCGATTCCAGATGAAAAAGGCATCAAGTTCGCGCGTACCACTGAACCCGGTATATTGCACGCTCAGGGCGGTGCCCTCGGCCGTGCCCGCAGGAGGATCAATTTCCACGATGGGGCCTTGATTGCGTCGGGGAACAATCAGCACTGCCGCCGGAATCGTGTCGTCGGGCGGCGCCACGACCACATTGTCGAACACACCGTCGCCTCGCACGTTGACGCTAAACACTTGCGGCAGGGGAATGATAGGCTCGAGTTGCTCTTGGTGTTTAATGCTCAGCCCGCTGGGGGAACTCGGGTCCGGCTCGACCTTCTCCTGGAATGTGTCGGTCACATCCATCGGATTCGTGGTTGCCCCCCAGGAAATCAAGCGGTTGTGCCCCACGACAACAAAAGGCAGGCCGGCGAAGCCACTGCCGATGACATTTAAATCAGGCGTGCGCAGGTGTACCTGGTAGAAGGTTGCCGGCATGTCGAGCGACAGGTGAGGATCGTTGGCCAGCAACGGGAAACCGCTGGCGGTGTGCCGACCGCTCACCACCCACTCATTGCTGCCATTGGATCGATTGATGCGCCGCAAGATTCTGCGGAAGAAGGGGATATGACGGATCCGCTCGAGATATCTACGACACAGGCTGAGCGTCTCCGGTGATATTTGTCGTCCTGCGATGCGGGCCCGTTCGACCATTTCCGAGGGGAGCGCGGCCAGAGGCAGAGGCTGACTTGCATCGGGAACAGTCGAGGCGGGGTCGAACGGGGCACTGCGAAACAGGTCTTCAAAAAAGAGTGCGGTTCCATCGAAGCCTACAGCGACGCCTGCTTGCTGGTAAGCTGTTAGAGCGATGGTTCGATCGATGTCATCCAAGTCAAATGACAGGTCGAAGGCAAATTTTTTGCCAATAACCAGGCTGTCAATCGGCGACCATGGTTCCACCTGGGTCAAGGTCAATTCGAGCAGATTGTACTCCGGCGGCAACGGATGGGATGTGATGAAAGCATTCACACCGGCGCTATAAGCCTCGAGCGCCTTCCGCACTTGTGACGACAATAGCGGCAGCGACCGGTCGGCGGCACGTCGCAAGCCGATCGTGCGCAATTCGACGTCGCTCGGGAGCGCTGCGGGACCGAGGAGCTCTGCCAACGTGCCGCTGGCCTCGCGCCGCTTGACGTCCATTTGAAAGAACCGGTCTCGCGCGTGAACCCAACCCTGCAAGAAGAAAATGTCGTGGTCATTCGCGGCAAAAATGTGCGGGATTCCCTTTGAATCGCGCACGATCGCAGCGGCCTCTCGCAGGCCCTTAATTAAGATGAGCGTACTCCCAGCAAAGGTATGGCTAGGCGGGGATAAGAACAAAAGCAACAACGTGGCTAGCGTGGTTAGCCCTATCTTGGTTAGCGTGCTTTTCATGGCGAACCCCCTTAACGAAATCTGATCTATGAATCCACAGGGTTCTCGACCCATCTTTTCTATTCCCTTGCCATCCGAAAAAGCTAAATGTCCTCCCGGGCCGTGTTTCACCCGAGAGGGCATCTAAGTGTTTAGTATACCCTCGATTGTGCCGAAGGGGGGCTAGAAGCTATGCCTACCCCGGGCCATCATGAGTACCTGCTGAGAGTTTAGTGTTGAGAGCTGAAAGTTAAGAACGAAGAGCCACGTGCTACGCGCAAAATGCTTTTCTCCGATCAGCCACGCGACTACCCGAAGGGTCGCTTGGAGGTGCCTCTCTTGTATCCCGGTGGGCCTGCCCCCTGTCAAGCCCAAACCTCAGTGGGCCTGTAAGGGGGGATTGCGGTGGGAGAGGTGGTGGAGCAGGAGGCCTTCGCGGAGGCCGCCGTCGCTCACGGTGAGTTCATCAAACCCGAATAATGACGTGGCCTCACGGGCCAAGAGCGCGCCAGCCAGGATCACCTCCGCCCGGGCTGGCTCGAGTCCAATGACCTGACGCCGCTCAGCCAAGGGGAGGGAGCAGAGGTAATCCAGTAGGTCTTGGATCCGGCCTCGGGACAGGCGGTGGCCAGTCACCCGCTCCGCATCGTACGTCGCGAGCTTGAGGTCAATCGCAGCGAGGGTGGTGGGCGTGCCCGCCGTTCCCACGAGGACGGCCCCGGGCGGATGTTGGAGGCGTGCTGGGACCTGCTGGAGGCTCCGACGAATCGAGGCAGCTCCCGCTTCCAATTCATCACCCGACGGGGGGTCACTTTTCAGGTGGGCCTCGGTCAGCTTCACCACCCCCGTAGGGAGGCTCACGTGCCCGGTTAGCTTCCCGTGTTGGACGCCGGTGAACTCGGTGCTGCCACCCCCGATATCCACGATCAGCATGTTGGAGTGATCCGGGAGGGCATACGAAACGCCGAGTGCGGTCAGCATTGCTTCAGTCTCTTCAGCAGCGACGTGGAGCTCGAGTCCGGTCTCTGTCAAAACCCGGTCGAGAAACTCCTTCTGATTCTTGGCCTCGCGAGCGGCACTGGTGGCGACGGCGACCACTTCCTCGGCCTCGAGCGCCTTGGCAGTCTGGGCAAAGCGCTGAAGGACCCGGATCGTCCGCTCGACCGCCCCCGGGCTCAACACGCGCGTCTCATGGATCCCCTCCCCGAGCCGAGTGATGATCTGCTCCTGGAACACGGTGCGATACGCTGCAGAGCTGTCCGCGTCCGCCACGAGAAGGCGTACGGTATTCGTCCCCACGTCGATCGCCGCGACCCTTATCATCGCCGCGCTCCCTTCTTTACCTGACGAGGCACGTGATCCGAGGCGGTCGTCGCTCTCTTGCCGAGTTCTGCCACCACGGTGGGGTCCGGGGTGACCACGACTGTCTTTTCCTGGGTGATGAGAACCGTTCCGGGCTTGCTACGTTTTGCCCTTTTGACGAACCGCACGGAGGTGTAGTGGACCGGGACCTTCCCGGCATTACGGGCCTTACTGAAGAAGGCGGCGAGTTGCGCAGCCTCGCGGAGGGTCCGAGGGGGGACTGTCTTCCCCTTGGGGTTTCGGACGATCACGTGTGACCCGCCGTATCCTTCGACGTGGAGCCAGAGGTCGTGGGGACGGGCCACGCGGAAAGTCAGGTGCAAGTTGCCCGCAGAGCTCCGCCCCACTAGAATCTCTCGACCGTCCGTGGAGACGAGACGTCGTGGCTCTATCGCTGCTCCTTCCCTTTCTTGGGGTGCCCTGGCCTTCGGCGGTGGCGGCTCAAGCTGCGTGAGGTCATGGGCGGCTGCCGCCCTCTCCAACGCCTCGGGAGTCTCGGCCTGGATCACCTTCTGAAGAGCCGTCTCCCATCCTTTGAGTTCCGCCTCGGTCTCCGCCAGCCGGCGTTCGATGATCGGCAGGCCCCGTTTGATTTTTCGGGCCTGCTTGAAGTACCGCTCGGCGTTGGCGTCGACAGTAAGCGCTGGGTCGAGGGGAATCACCAGGGTTTTGCCGGCCCCGGCGTAGTAATCGGGCAGGGTCACGTCGGAAAGGCCTCGGAGGACGCGGGTGCGGTGAACCCGGAGCAGTTCTCCCTTCCGGCGAAGGTCTTCCCATCCCCGCGCCTTGGCCAGATCCGCCAGGATCTTATCCCGCCGTCGCTCGAGCCGTCTGATCCGTCGCCGGATGAGACGGGCATAGCGGTCTTGTGTCGCTTTCCACTGCGGCATCATTGAATTATCTTATCCTTCGAGGCAGGCTAAGTAAAGGCACTCATCGGCGAACTGGGGATCGGTTGCGTTTGACAGAGGGCCAAAACTGGGGTAAATTTGACGCCTAATACGGGGTGACTTCCTCCTTGGAGCCATAGCCGCTACGATGTTTCGGTGGCCATCCGTGGGTGATATTCTTTGGTTGGGTGTCAATGCTCAAGAGCATGACCGGGTATGGCAGGGCCGAGGGTGCCACTGCCACCCACGTCTACACACTCGAAATCCAGGCCTTTAACCACCGGTATACCGACATCCGGATTCGACTTCCCAAGGCTTTAGCCTCCCTGGAGTATGAGCTCCATCGGGAGGTCCGGGGACGGGTCCACCGGGGCCGCTTTGACGTCCAGGTCACGGAAAAGCTCCATGGCGAGATTCCCCGAACCTTGCGCATTGACCGCGGAGCCATCGAGCAGTATGTTGGGGCACTCCGGGAGCTTCAGCGAGAGCTGAACCTTCGAGGGGAGGTGACTATTGAGTCGCTGATAGGGCTGCGCGATCTCGTAAGCCTGGAAGCCGCAGAAGTTGACCTGACCGAGGCAAATGCAGTCCTCAGACAGCTTCTCCACCACGCGTTGGATGAGGTGGAGGCGATGCGGAAAAAGGAAGGGGAGAACCTGGCTCGAGGTCTCGAAGGTTGCTTGAGCCAAATCGAGGCGGCACTAAAGACCGTGGAGGCACGCGCATCTCCAATCGTGGAGAGCTATCGCACCCGCATGCAGGAACGGGTTGAAACCCTGCTTGGCGCCCCGCTTGCCGATCCGGATCGAATTGCGCAGGAGGTGGCCATCTTCGCGGACCGCTCCGACATCACGGAGGAGTGTGTGCGGCTCAAGAGCCACATGGCGCAGGCCCGGACGATCTTCCAGGGGGATGGTCCCCATGGTCGGCGACTGGAGTTTCTCTTGCAGGAGATGCATAGAGAGGTCAATACCATCGGGTCGAAGGCGGCTGACGTGGTGATCTCTCCGGCGGTGGTGGGGGTGAAGGCGGACTTGGAGCGATTGCGGGAGCAGGTCCAGAATATTGAATAGAGACCTTAGGGGCACTCGGAGGATTGCCCCTGGGAGCGGGGGAGGTGAAGGGCTTGGCGACCGGACTCCTGAATGTGGGCTTTGGGAACATGGTGGTCGCCAGTCGGATCGTTGCCATCGTGAACCCGAGTTCCGCCCCCAGTAAACGCCTGAAGGACGAGGCGAAAGAGATCCGGAAACTGGTCGATGCCACGAACGGGCGGCGCACCCGCTCGATCGTCGTGACCGATAGTGACCATGTGATCCTCTCGGCCATCCAGACGGAGACCCTGGCCCAGCGACTGGTGGGTGATCAAGGAGAGAGGGAGTAGCAGGTGGGGGATTTCGGTCGCCTCGTGATTGTGGTGTCTGCCCCGTCAGGGGCAGGAAAGACCAGCCTATGCAAGGAGGTCGTTCGACGGGTCCCAGGGCTGGCCCACTCGATTTCGTATACCACCCGGGCGCCACGGTCCCACGAGGTCGGGGGCCGGGACTATCACTTTGTCGATGAGGCAACCTTTCAGCGGATGGTGCAGTCGAGGGATTTTGCAGAGTGGGCGACCGTCCACGGGAATCTCTACGGTACCTCCAGGCATTTGTTGGAGGCCGATCTGGCAGCGGGCCACGATGTAGTTCTCGATATTGACACCCAGGGAGCCGCACAGCTTCGGCAGGTCTATCCGGAGGGCGTGTTCGTGTTTGTCCTCCCACCCTCGTGGGAACAGCTGGAAGACCGCCTCCGGGCCCGAGAGAGTGACGCCCCCGAAGAGATCGCGCGCCGCCTAAGAAGGGCCCGGGATGAGATGAAGTATTTCAAAGAATACGATTATGTGATTATCAACGATGTGCTTGAGCGGGCGGTCGGCGACCTGCACGCCATCATTGAGGCGGAGCGGTGCCGGGGCTTTCGCCTCGATTCCCGTGTTCGGGAGGAACTCGGCATTTGAATAGGAGGAATAGAACCCATGAGCCATGTACCCATTGAGGACCTTATTGATAAAGTCGACAGCAAATATCGGCTGGTGATCATTGCCGCCAAGCGAAGCCGGCAGCTCAACCAGGGGGCTGCGCCCCTCGTCCAGCCCAAAGGGTACAAATCGACCAATATTTCCTTAGAGGAGATGGCTGCCGGAAAGATCGAGTTCACGATGAGACCGCTCGAGGAAGTGACCAAGGCAGGGGTCTATGCCGAGGCGGTGAAACCGACCTGGTTCCGCGAAATTGCCCCCGAGGAAGTCGTGAGCGAGGAAGAAGTGGAAGAGGTAGAGCCCGAGGTGGAAGGCGTTGCGCCTGCCGAGGCGGAAACAGTGGAAGCAGAAGAAGAGGCAGAAGGGGTCCCCGAGGAAGCCGAGGCCGAGCTCGTCGATCTCGACCAGTTAGAGAAGGCAGAGGAAGAGGAGGAAGAGGCATAAGCCTTGATGATCAGCGGTGTCATCCTAGCCGGGGGGAGATCGAGCCGGATGGGCCGCGACAAGGCGGTCCTCGAGATCGGGGGAAAGCGTCTCATCGATCGACTGGTCGAGGGACTTCGCCGAATCTTCCCAGAGGTGCTCGTCGTGGCGAACACCCCAGGTCCCTACGAGAAGCTGGGCGTCCGAGTCGTCCCGGACCTCGTCCCCGATAAGGGTCCGCTCGGTGGCATCTATACCGGCACCACTGTCGCTGCCCACCCGTGGGCCTTCGTGATGGCGTGCGACATGCCGTTCTTTAATCCTGGCCTGATCCACCATCTGGCATCCCTCATCGGCGACAGGGACGCCGTTGTCCCGTACACCGACGACTGGGAGCCGCTGTGTGCCCTGTACGCTAAGACCTGTCTCTCCCAGATGGAGCCCCTCATCCGCGCCGACGACCTCAAGGTCGCCCGGTTCTTTCCCGACGTCCGCGTCCGACGGGTGGAGATGGATGAACTCCGGCCCTACGATCCCGAGGGCCTCAGCCTCTTCAACATGAACACGCCGGAGGAGTTCGCCCGGGCCGAGGAGTGGTGGCGCCAGCTCTCGGTGACAGGGTAGTATGCTCGTCCTCGCTGCCAGGTACCTCCTCCCGATGAGCCAGCCCGCAATTCAGGACGGAGCCCTCCTGATCGATGGGTCCCGCATCCGGGCCGTGGGGCCGCGGATGCTCCTGAAGAAGGCGCATCCCGAGCTCGAATGGCGGGATCTGGGCGAGGCAATCCTCCTTCCCGGCTTGGTCAACGTGCACACCCATCTCGAGCTCGGCACCCTTCGTGACCAGGTTTCCCCCGGGTGTTCCTTTGTGGACTGGGTGTTGAGTCTTGTGGAACGGAAGCGGGGCCTGACCTGGGACGCGTGTTCAAAGGCCACAGAGGATGGCATCACCGAGCTGATCCGGTCGGGCACCACGTGCGTCGGGGATGTGACCTCGACGGGGGTCAGCTTACCGGGGCTGAAAGCGAGTGGCCTCCGCGGGGTGGTGTATCGGGAGATGATCGGTCCCGATGATTCCCGGGCGGAGGAGATCGCCGAAATACCCTTTTTGCATCTGGAGGATATGAGTGAGCAGGCCCGTGGAAGTTCGCTAGAGGTCGGCATCTCTCCTCATGCCCCATACAGTGTCTCCCCCCGCCTCTTCCAGCTGTGCCGGCGCATGCAACAGCGCTTGGACCTAAAGGCGGCGATCCATATAGCCGAGAGTTCGGCTGAGATCGAGTACCTTCGATCGGGGATGGGGGAGATCCGGACCCGTCTCCTTCCCGCGACGGGGTGGGATCACATCCTCCCACCGCTCCTCGGGACGACGCCGGTAGGTTATCTCGACGGCCTGGGGCTGTTGGATTCGAGATGCCTCCTCGTCCATTCCGTCCACCTTACGGAGAAAGATCTAGAAATCTTGTCTCAAGGCAGCGCGGCGGTCGCGCATTGTCCTCGGTCGAACGCGTATCTTGGAGTGGGCCGAGCTCCGCTCAAGGCGTTCCGAGATCGGAAGATCCCCGTGGGCCTGGGAACGGATTCGCTGGCAAGTACCCAGACGCTCAGTCTCTGGGATGAAGTCCGCTCTGCTCACGAGATTCATGGCGGTCTGCTTTCCCCACCAGAATGGATCAGCATGGCGACGACGGGGGGAGCGCAGGCCTTAGGACTCGACGGTGAAATCGGGACGATCGAGCCCGGCAAACGTGCCGATCTCGCTGCCGTCTCCCTCAACAACCCAGGGGCTGACCCGTATGAATATCTCCTGCACGAAGCGGGTCCGGAAAGGGTGCTTCTCACCATGGTGAACGGCAGGCTGCTTTATGAAAGGCAGGAGCCGTGAGGCGACCGCGAGTCGGCAAGGTTCGCTATATTAACTGCGAGCCAGTCTATTACGGGATCGAGGATGGGGCCGTCGAGGCCCATTGTGATCTCGTTGAGGGGACTCCTGCAGATCTGAACCGAATGCTCGAGGCGGGCGAGCTGGATGTCTCGGTGATCTCGTCGGTGGCCTATGCGCAGAACCCCGGGCATTACCGGCTCCTTCCGGATCTGGCAATCGCATGTGACGGCACGGTGGGAAGCGTACTCTGCCTGAGTCGTCTCCCGTTTCAGGCTTTGGATGGCGAAAGAGTCCTCATCACCCAGGCATCCCTCACCTCGGTCTACCTGCTCCGCGTCTTGTTGGAGCGCGCCTATGGCGTCTGCCCCGTCTACCTTGGGGGAACGGTGCTTGAGGAGCTTCCCCCGGATGTCGCCGCGGGCCTCCTCATCGGTGATCCGGCTCTCAGGGCGGGTCATGAACACAAGTACCCTCATCAGCTGGACCTGGGGCAGGG
>JABAOD010015406.1_pt4 | contig 11030 bp, 11 predicted proteins | sample 7062151 | NCBI WGS metagenome assembly JABAOD01 (sample SAMN14538626, study PRJNA623070) | marine sediment metagenome | biome: marine biome [ENVO:00000428]; feature: marine pelagic biome [ENVO:01000023]; material: deep marine sediment [ENVO:00002113] | place: India: Gulf of Khambhat ...
TTGTAGTCCAGGTCGACCGGGTTCTGGGTCGCCAGCAGCACGCCCAGCCCGAACGCTCGGGCCTGTTTCAACAACCGCAGCAGCGGAGCCTTGGAAGGCGGGGCCGCAGTCGGCGGCAGATAGCCAAAGACCTCGTCCATGTAGAACAGGGCGCGCAGTGTGCTTGATCCTGGCTGAGTCCTCATCCACGACTCAACGGCGGCCAGCAGCAGGGTTAGGAAAAACATGCGTTCGGCGTCGGACAAGTGGGACAGATAGAAGACGCTGTGGCGCGGCTTGCCTTCGGGTGTCCAGAGCAGGCCTTGGACATCGAGGGGGACTCCCTGCGTCCAACTCTGGAAGGCCGGAGAGGCAAGCAAATTGTTGAGCTTCATCGCCAGCTCGAAGCGATCTTTCGAGGGGAAGAACTGCTCGACCTCGAATGCCCCGAGCCTCTCAAAGGGGGGAGTCTGTACTTGGCGGATCAGCTCGGTTAGATTAACGTCCTTGCCCGCTTGCCAGGCACTTTCAAGGATATTTGCGAGCAGGATGTGTTCCCGCGATTGGACAGGGTCAGCCTCGATCTCAACCAAGCCGAGAAGCGCCGTCGCCGTGCTGGCGATAGTCTCGCGAAAGACCTCCCGGTCCTCTTCCCAGTCGCCCGTAGGTGCGGAAAGGGAGGCCAGGATACTGACAGGCAGACCCGACTCCGACCCCGGTGTATATACAGCATATTCCACCGCGCGACTAACCTGGGCAATCCGCTCGGCACCTATGCCCCAGTCGGCCAAGCCTTTACTCCAGAGCGCAGCCGTCTTGCGGGCGATTTCCTCCACGCTCTTGCCTTCCCTGCGCGCTTCATCCGGATCGACCCACGGCTGGAAAGCCTCCGGCTTCAGGGAAGGGAAGTGAAGCAACAGGTTGGCCAGGTCCCCCTTCGGGTCAACTAGAAGCGCAGGGATGCCCTGCAGCGCTGCCTCTTCCAAGATGTCGATGCACAACCCCGTCTTACCCGAACCCGTCATTCCGACCACGACCCCGTGAGTCGTCAAATCCCCAGGGTCGTAGAGGACAGGCTCGTCGAGCGTCTTGCCGGCATCCAGATCATACTTCCGCCCTAGATAGAAGTTTCCGCTTGCCTCAACCATAGTTCTCTCCTGCTCAATCACGCTCTACGGCGTGGCGATCCTGAAGATGCGCTCAAACTCCTGCTCGAATTTTAGGGTAAGCTCCCGATCCTCAATGATAACCAAATTCTCATCATTCTTCTCTTCGGCGTTGCGACTCAGATTATAGGACCCCGTGACGACTCTGACGCCATCGATCAGGATAACCTTGTGATGCATATTTGCAGAATTCCCATCCAGCCGCACATTAAGCCCGGCCTCTTTCAGGCGTTCGAATTCTCCGCCCTGGGTTGAGGCCCGGGAGCTCTCTAGCACTCCCCGCACCGCAATCCCACTGGTGGCCCTTTCAAGTATGGCGTCGGCGATCTCATCCGATGTGAAAGTGAACACCATGAAGTCGATGCTAGCCTGTGCGCCGCGCAGTAATTCAAGCAATCGCGACCGCACCCCATCATCGGGGGAGAAGAGGACTTCCACCCGCCTCCCATCAATCGACACGGATGGAAAGGGAGTATCGCTCATTGAGAGAGCGCCGAAGCGGTCCTCCAAGAACATCTCTTCGAATTCACGGGTGTAATTCTCAGCCAGGCGACTGGATCGGACCCTCAGCAGGTTGTTATCATTCCTGTAGGCTCCGCTGACGGTAAAGTTCATCGAGCCGGTCCATATGTCCAGACGGTCAATGACAACGAACTTGTGGTGCATCAGCGGCTCGCGCCGATCCCCTACCACTTCGATGCCAGCCGCCTCAAGCTCCTGCACTTCCGGCTCCAGAATGTTGTCGCTTTCCATGACGACCCGCACCCTCACACCTCTGTCCATGGCCCGAAGGAGCGCGTCGCGCACACTCCACAGGTTGAAGTCATAGATCGCCACATCCACAGAAAAACGCGCAGCCTGAATGGCTTCGGCAAGAAGTGCGTCAGGTCCGCCGCGCAGGGATTGCGCAGCAGGCCCGGTTGGATCGCTAAAGGCCAGCGTATACCAGCCATCTGGCGCTGCGGTCTCCTCCGGCAGGGGCAGCAATGCCTCGAAGCCCTGTCGATAAAACGCGCACTCGGCAGCAGCGAGCAGGAGAAGGACGACGAAGCTGCCGACAGGCGTGATCTGGCGGGGTTGGCGCCGGAAGAATGGGTGGGGGTTCATTCGCCCCGCCTCGGGGATTGAGTTGGGTCGGGTAGTGAAAACGGGATCCGACCAACAGATTCGAGTTCAGCAAGATATAAGCAGCTGATCAAGATGATTTACGCTACCCTGTCAGGCACTCCAAGAGAGGCCGACTTCGTGCGGCGCTCACCTCCGCCGGGGTCTGCACGGACTTTCAGGAATCAAAGCCAAGGGAAGCTCCAGAGCGTGGCGGCTGGCAACAAAAGCCACTGCATGCATAGGCGGCGATTGAGCCTCCGCCCGTGACCCTCGGCCTGGTCCCAAAAGGGCGCGAGGCCCAGAAGAAGGTCAAATTATCACCTAGGTCACGATTGGCCAAGTCACCCGCGCTGCAACGCGAGCCATTTCACGGATCGGGTCATAATCGCCATCCTCAACCACGACAAACCGGGCCATCCCTGCCTCCGCCAGGAGTTCACGGCCAGCAGGATCGGCGGGCATATTGGAGAGCAACGCTTTCAACTCGGCCCTAAGATCTTCAGGCACGCTCTTGTGAATCACCCAGGGGGGGATGGGACTCGGTCCAAACGTCTCGATAGTTCGAATCTGAGAGCTGTAATCGGGGTGTTTCTGCAGTTCGACCTCCAGCACAATGCTGTCAATGGCGGAAGCCTCCACCTGACGATCCAGGATCATGGCGATCGAGATCTCATGCGCACCGGATTCGATGACACTTCCGAAGAAGTCTGACGGCTTCCCGAGTTTGGCCAAATAATAGCGGGTTAGATTGTACCCGGAGTGCGAGCGCGGCTCGTTGTAGGCCCAAGAGGCGCCCCGAAGATCCTCGAAGGTCCAAAACGGGCTGTCGCGGTGAACGATGACATCCGAGAAGTAGACCGGCAGGCCTTGATAGCGCGCAGCCTTCATGACGGGCGCAGTCAGTAGCGCAACCTCCGACTGGTCCTGATCCGCCTTCCAGATATACGGTAGACCGCAGATCCAGCAGATCTGAATCTCGCCCAAGTCAAAACGTCGTTCCCGCTCCTGCCATGGCATGTCATTGACAAACGACACCGGACAAGGAAGCCGGTCTGAAAGAAACCTGGCCAGGTGCTCTCCGATGAATTCCGTATTGGGCGACATGCACGAGGTGAGCGTCAGCCGCTCCATCGCCTCCACCTTGAACGGCTCGCGGCGGTCACGCGGCCGCAGGGCTTGCCCGCCGGCCTTGAATGGCCGAGGCCAATTCACCTACCACCATCCAACCCCCAGGTTTCAGGAGTAGTCAATTCAAGGCTGTTTCCCGCCGGATCACGGAAATACAGTGAGCGTCCACCCCCCGGCCAGGCAACTTCGGCTTCGATCGGGACTTCGTGTTCACCGAGCCTTTCTCGCCAGGCCCACAGTTCTGCCGCTGAGACCTCAAAAGCCGCGTGGCCGGGACCTCTGGCCCCGTGGGGTGGGACATCACCGCTCGCCTTTTCGCTGGCAGCCGGATCAAAGAGCAAAAAGACGCCGCCGNNCCGCCGCCACACTGGAAGAAAACGTGACGCCCTTCAAGCACGGCGAAGGCCTTCAGGCCGAGAATGGATTCGTAGAATTCCTTGGCCGCCGCCAGGTTGTCCACATAGAGACAGGTCTCTATGATCCGGCCCAATTGCACTGTTCTCTCCACGAGACGTAGGAAGTGGGCGGCCGGTTATCGCCCTCGATACTTAAAGCAGCCCACTAGGTGATCATCCACCATCCCGACTGCCTGCATGAAGGCGTAGCAGATGGTCGTCCCGACGAATTTGAACCCCCGAAGTTTCAGGTCTTTGGCCATGGCGTCGGATTCTGGACTGGAGGATGGCAAATCCTCCCAAGTGTGGGCCGGTGGACCCAGCAGCGTCTGCCCACCCGTGAAGGACCAAATGTAGCTGTCAAATGATTCCACCTCTGAGAGCAGTCTGAGGTAGGCCTGAGCATTGGTAATTGCGGCATCGATCTTCTGGCGGTTTCGAATGATTCCCGGATCGGCCAGGAGACGCTGGCGAGCAGCCTCCGTGTAGCCCGCGATCCGCTGGGGTCTAAACCCGTCGAAGGCGCGCCGGAAATTCTCACGCTTGTTCAGGACAATGCGCCATGAAAGCCCAGCTTGGAAACCGTCGAGGATGAGATGTTCGAACAAAGCAATGTCGTCGTGAACGGGCACGCCCCATTCTTCATCGTGATAGGCGGCCAGGAGCGCTTCACCGGTTCCAAAGCAGCGGTTGCGCTCTTCAGCCACCAGCCGATCCCCTCAGCTGCAGCTCGACAAATGAGGTGGTCTTCTTCCCAGACATAGTATGCTTGTGGAAGCAAGCGTACCACAGATAAGGTTCCACTGGATGGCCAGTCCCTTCCAACACCGGCTGCCCTCGCAAACAAAAGTGAGAGGCAGATCTGGCCCGCCTGGGAGCCTCAACCCATGCGTCCAATGCTGACCGTCGCTCTCTCATTGCTGGTCCTGGTATCTGCGTTCATCCACATTCGGGCGGAATACCGCGGGCCGCGCCTGCATGTCTACATTTTCAAACCGCTAACCACATTTCTCATCCTGCTCATGGCCCTTGTGTCGCCAGGGGCGACCACCAGCCTCTATCGGGGTGCCATCGTGTTGGGCCTAGCTTTCTCTCTCGTGGGTGACGTTTTTCTGATGCTCCCCTCGGACCGATTCCTTCTCGGACTGATCAGCTTTCTCCTCGCCCACATGGCCTACATTGGAGCCTTCTCGCTCGGGCTACCTTTCCAGATTACGCCTGGCTACCTGATCCCTCTTCTGGTCTACGCCATCCTCATGTTCTCGATCCTCCAGCCACACTTGGGCAGGATGAAGCTGCCTGTGCTTCTTTACACCTTTGTGATCGTAACGATGGCGTGGCAGGCGGCCGAGAGGTGGGCGGGGCTCGCGCTCCCCGGTGCGCTCTGGGCTCTTCTCGGGGCGCTGCTTTTTGTCCTTTCCGACACAATTCTGGCCTGGAACCGTTTCAGGCGCGGGTTTCGTCTAGCCCAGCTTATGATCTTGACCACCTACTTTGGCGCGCAGTGGCTGATTGCCCTATCTGTGTGAGATCTTGGGCTCTGAGCCCGTGGGTCGTTTGGACGCTCAAAGGTTGTGAAGGAGGTTTGTGGAACATGTACGCTTATCTAGTCCAGCACGCTAGGGCCAAAGACAAGCGAGAAGATCCGCTTCGCTCGTTGACGGAGGCGGGTTGGTCGGACGCGCGAAAGGTGGCCGCCCACGCCGCCGTTCATGCAGGCGTGCAGGTCGCACGCATTTGGAACAGCGGCAAAACCCGAGCTGTGCAAACCGCAGAGTCCTTGGCTGAGCAACTCAAGCCGCCGCTTGGGGTTAGGCAGGCGGAGCACATGGGGCCAGTCGATAATCCCGCGATCTGGGCGGAACGGCTGATGGAGATGGAACAGGACGTGATGCTAGTCGGCCATCTCCCACACTTGGGCAAGCTCGCCGACCTGCTCCTCACCGGCGAGGAGGACAAGGGAGTGATTGATTTTCAGAACGCAGGAATCGTCTGTCTCAGAAGGGTAGTGCAAAAGCGCTGGGCTATTCGCTGGATCCTAACGCCTGAACTCGTTTCGGAATAGCGGCCGGCTTCAACCCGTGGCCAGCTTGACCACGGTCACTCCCTGGCCACCCTCCGAGGGGGCGCCCGCCTCAAAGGCTTCCACGTATGGGTTGCCCTTCAGTTGCTGCCGGACCGCCTCCCGTAACCGACCGGTACCTTTGCCATGGATCACACGCAGCATCGGCAGCCCAGCGAGGAAGGCCGAATCGAGCCGTCGATCTAGCTCCTCAAGCGCATCTTCGATCCTTCGTCCTCGCAGATCGATCTGGAGGGGCGGCGCTTTGGGGAGCCTGGCTGAACCTCGGTCACCGGCTGCCTTCACGCCTGTGGGCCGGTCCGGCTCCGACCCCTCCCCACCGACGTGGGATAGTTCAGCCAGCCGGGCGCGAAGCCTGAGCCTGCCAATGAGGACCTCCGCCTCTTCGGCGCCCAGGTCTGTGATCACCCCTTCCGCGTCAAGCGGCCGAACCCGCACCCGGTCACCTGGCCGATAGACTCGTTCGACGGTCACAATCTCGGGCTCCGACCTGGGAAGTGGAGCCTCGACCTTCTCTTCAAGCGTCTCAACATCTGCTTCGATGTCCGGGAGAGCGCTCAGGGGTTGACCAGCCGCGGCCAGGCGACGCCGCAGCCGGCGCAGCTCCTTGCGAACAGCCTCGAGTTCCATTTCAGCTTCCCTACGCGCCTGGGCAAGCAACTCCAGGCGTTCGTCCTCAATTCCTTCCAAGCGGTCCCTCAACTCGGTTCGCAGCGCCTCGGCCCCCTTGGCGGCAGCCTCAGCCTGCCTCCGGCCTTCTTGAGCGGCATCGAGTTGGCGGCGAATCTCATCAAGCAACCCATCCGTCTGCAGGTCCTCCGGCGCCAGCGTCCGGCGGGCCCGCTCGACCACGCCCTTCTCCAGCCCCAACCGCTCGGCGATCGCCAATGCGTTTGAGCGACCCGGCAATCCAATCGTAAGATCATACGTGGGCCGCAGACTATCCAGGTCGAATTGGACACTGGCGTTTCGTACGCCCGGTGTCATGTGGGCGTACGCCTTGAGTTCCGGATAATGGGTGGCTACCAGGGTCGTCACGCGTCTCTCAAGCAGGCTTCCCAAGATCGCGCGCGCCAGGGCGGAGCCTTCTTGCGGATCCGTCCCGGCACCGAGCTCGTCAAGGAGAACCAACGAACGGTTGTCGGCATGCTTGAGGATCCGAATAATGTTGTCAATATGAGCTGAGAAGGTCGACAAGGATTGCTCGATTGACTGTTCATCGCCAATATCCGCGTACACAGCCTCGAACAGCGAAACCTGAGAGCCGGCCTCGGCTGGAATATGAAGCCCACAGCCAGCCATAAGGGCCAGCAATCCGGCCGTCTTGAGGGCCACCGTCTTTCCACCGGTGTTGGGGCCTGTAATCACAAGAGCATAGGTCTGCTGATCTAAGGCCAGATCGATTGGGACCACGGTTTCAGCATCGAGAAGTGGATGTCGGGCACCCAATAGCCAGAGCGTCGAGCCGGGGTGTGGGCTTTCTCCCCGCGGTTCGAAGGGTTTTAGGATCGGCTCAGAAGCTTCCAGAGCTTCAGCATAACGGGCTTTGGCAAAAGCCAGGTCCACGCCGGCGAGAGCTTCGACGGTCCTCTGGATCGACTGCGCTTCGCGACCCACCCGCTCCGAAAGAATAGACAGAATGCGGTGAATCTCATCGCGTTCGTCCAGCTTGAGTTCACGTAGCCGGTTGTTCAACTCGACCACTTGCAGCGGCTCGACGAACAGGGTCGCGCCCGAAGATGACTGATCCTGGACTACCGATTTCAGGCGTCCCTTGAACTCAGCCCGCAGCGGGATAACGTACCGGTCCTCACGCTGAGTGATAATCGGCTCTTGAAGCAAAGGCGCAATCTTGGGGTCACCCACCAAGCGCTGCATCTTGCTCATGAGCCGCTCATGCACCACCTCAAAATCACGCCGGATGGTCGCCAGTTTCTCGGAAGCGCCATCCACCACCTCTCCACGATCATTGAGTGTTTTGGAAACTAGGTCGATGACGCCCGGGGCGGGCTCCAATCCGACGGCCAGTACCGCCATAGCGGGGTATTCGTCGCTCAGCCGTTCGAAAAGGCGCTGCAGTCTCCGAGCAGCTATGAGGGTACTCTTGAGATCGAGCAACTCAGACGGCTCGAGCACGATGCCCCGCGAGGCCGCAGTGGCACTAGAGCGCACATCTCTGGCGCCCCCGATAGTCAGCTCAGGGTTCGCAGCGAGGATCTCCCGGGCCTCGGTTGTCTGGGCCAGGCACCGCTGCGAGACTTCCAGGTCAGCGGCCGGAACGAGATCTCTGGCCATCGATTTCGACGCGGAGAAGGCCGCAAATGCGGCCAGCCGTTCCAAGACCTTGTCGAGTTCCAGAGTCTCTAGGTCCTTGGCGTCCATCACGAGGGCAGTGTAACACGACATCGGGAGCAAAGGGGTAGGTCGCCCGGGAGTCCAGGGATGCCTAGTGGCCGGGAAGCGGATGTCGCGGCGACCGATCCCTAGAAGGACAACAGGTCTTCGAGAGCGGTCGCGATACGGTCGGCGGACGGCAGGACAGCCTCCATCAGATCACGGCTGTAAGGCACAGGCACGTCCGGAGTCGTCAGGCGTCGGAGCGGGGCGTCGAGGTACATGAAGAGCCTATCGGCCAAGGTGGCCAGAATCTCGCCCGCAAAGCCGGCTGTCCAGGTGTCTTCGTGGACGACGAGGCAGCGCCCCGTTTTGCGGACAGAGTCAAGCACCGTCTTCCGATCCCAGGGCACGATCGTGCGCAGGTCGATCACTTCCACCCGTTCGGGAAAGCAAGCTGCGGCTTCGAGGGCCGGAGAGACCATCGCCCCCCACGTAACCAGCGTTACCTCATCGCCCAATGCAAGGGTTGCTGCTACACCGAAGGGAACCAGGTAGTTGGGGCCAGGGTCGGGACGACGGGCTACAGCGGCGTCGAGCAGCGCCCGATGCTCGAAGAAAAGTGTTGGGTCTTCGCCCCGCAACGCAGCCCGCATCAAGCCGGCGGTGTCGGCAGCGTTTGAAGGGTAAGCCAGCCTNNGCCTCCAGCCCAAGGTGTGTGCGTAGATCGCCTCGCCGCTGACGGAGTGCCAGGGATCTCCAATCGTCTTGCCGTAGCCGACAGGGATTCGAACCACCATCGGGGCGGCGAATCTGCCAGCCGTGCGCCAGCGGATCGTGCCACAATCGTTGATCTGCTCGGTGGCCGGATCAGTGTACTTTCGAAACTGAATTTCCGCGATCGGAAGCAAGCCGGCCAGGGCCATCCCGACTGCCCGGCCGATGATGCCTTCTTCCGAGAGCGAAGTATCGAAAACGCGCACTTCGCCGAACTTCGACTGCAGTTCCAGTGTCGCGCCGTGCACCCCGCCTTTGGCTCCGACATCCTCGCCAAAGACGAGCGCCCGAGGGTTGCTCTCGAGCTCTTGCTCGAGGACAGCCCGCATGACATCGATAAGGTTGAGGCGCGGTCCACGGCCGGCGGGTCTACCTGAAGGCTCGGCTTCGTGCCACCCTTGCTCAACCGAGATACCCCCCACCTGCTGCAGCTCGCCGTCAAAGAACAAATGCCTAGTGACCTCCGTCACATCTGGCTGAGGCAGCGAACGCGCCTCTTCCAGCGCGGCCCGGGCATCGCGCTCCGCCGCCTGGCGCAGGTCGGCCAATATGTGCGCATCGAGCGTGGCCTCTAGCGCCAGGAGCGGGTCCAGACCCTGCTCCGACTGCCTCTCCTCCTCTGTCTTGTAGGCCTGATTGTCGATGAAGGTGTGCCCGCTCAACCGGGGGACCGTCATTCTCAGCAAACAGGGTCCCTGCCAGCCGCGAACATGCGAGACGGCGCGGGCGATCAATCCCCCCGTGCGGTCTGGATCTGTGCCCGGGCCGTCGAGGACAAGCAGGTTGCCGAAGGACTCTAGATTCGCGGCGATATTCCCACCGGGCGTTTGAAAATCGTTCGGCACAGAGATCCCATAGCGATTGTCTTCGATGAAGAAGAGCATCGGCAGCTTGAGCGTGGTGGCGATCGTCAGGGCCGACCAGAAGCCGTTCGCAGCCACCGAGCCGTCCCCACCCAAGGCGACCGCTATCGCTCCTTCCCACTCAGACTCACCCAAAACCTCTGCCCGGTAGCGGCAGGCCTGCGCCCATCCAGCCACGGGGGTGTACTGAGCGCCGACATCGCCGGAGGATGGCAACACTGTCGGTCCCTGGCGGGGCGGCATTGAGAAGACCACGCCCACGTCGCGCCCCTCGGATGGACTGCCTGACCGGCCCATCCCGGCAGCGAGGGCTTCCACCAGAGTCAGCCCGGCCGCCAGCATGAACGGGCGTGAACGGTAGTACACGCCGGCTGCGTCGTGGGGGTGATCGAGACTAAGGGCGAGAAGCACCTGCGCAAGTTCATGGCCTTTAGCCGAGAACTGATAGGGCACCTCTCCCGAGGGCGCAAGCTCCTGCTCCTCTAGCTCGTCGAGGGCGCGCGAGTTCAGCACGTGTCGCGCTACTTCGTCCCAATGTGGCCGCGCGCCTATAAGATCGGTTGACTTGATCTCGTCCGCCACAGTCGTCTCCCGCCCCCCGGCCCTCATTATAGCCAGATTGCATCTCTTTCCGGGCGATGGCCTCCAGGGGATGTTGGTGGAGGCGCCAAGACGGAAGGGCTAATGACGATCCTAGGCTGCTGGCTTCAGTGGCCCTCTCCTGCATCCAATTCCTCCAGCAGCTGTTGGTCACGCGCCAAATTCCGGGTGCGAATATAGAGACTGAGAATGAAGAGCGCGATTGGACCCAGGATGGCAGCATACCCAAGGATCATGAAATTGAGCGTGTCCATTGGTGCTTCCTGCAAAAGCATGTTCGAGCCTCCCATGCCTCGGTCACGATTTCATCGAGCGCCGGATAAAGAGTAGAGGATTAGGTGGAGAGCACTTTCATCTTCATTTGCTCAATTCGCTCGGTCATGCGCTGCACTCGGATCCGATGCCAGAGCAAAGTCATGAACAAAATCGTAAAGGTGAGCAAGCTGAAGAGGAAGGTCTGGAGCATTTTGGGTGTCATGTCAAAACTGCCTTCTGCCGTGGGGTCACCACTGCCAATCACGACAGGGTGGATGGTCCGGAACAAGCGGATAGAGAGGAACGTGATCGGCACGCTGATGAAACCTACAATGCCATAAAT
>JABAOD010005167.1_pt3 | contig 11029 bp, 7 predicted proteins | sample 7062151 | NCBI WGS metagenome assembly JABAOD01 (sample SAMN14538626, study PRJNA623070) | marine sediment metagenome | biome: marine biome [ENVO:00000428]; feature: marine pelagic biome [ENVO:01000023]; material: deep marine sediment [ENVO:00002113] | place: India: Gulf of Khambhat ...
CTCGAGGCGAACTGGAACAAGGTCAAGGCCGTAATGGTCGAGCCCGGGCAGCTCGACCGGCTGACTAAGGAGATTATTGCCGTGGCTGTGTCTGCCGTCATGGGCTGCGAGTATTGAATCAACGTCCATACTTCCGCGGTGCGGAAGCTGGGTTTGGACGACGAGGGGGTCGTCGAACTGATGGCGGTGGTTGATCTATTCAGCGGCTTCAACAAGCTGTTGGATGGCCTGCAGGTTGAGCCGGACGAAAAGCCCTGGTACGGTTGAGGGTAATAACCCGGATGCCGTGAGCATCCAGAGTATCTCGTCGCCGCGACCCGGCCGCCACTGAGCCGAGCCGATCCTTGGCGGAATGAAGCGTCAAGGAGTCCGGCGGATCGTGTGCCAGACCGGCGCCATGACAGGGGGTCGAGAATGAGCGTAGTGATCGAAGCCATCAAGCTGAACCACGACTCGGGTTCCGCGCATGCCGATGCGCTGAATATCAGAAGAAACGCCGTGGAGTTCGTCGATGTCCCGGAGTGGCGGCGCGGCGTGAGCGCGAGCCCGCAGGACTCGCCGGCGGCGTACGCTATCGGAGAGACGGCAGGCAACACGATCACGATTCAGGCCAAGCTCAGGCGCACGGACTCGAGCATCACGAGCGCCGAAGTGCGCGCCGTGGACCCCTCAGCGCCCCGCGTCATGGGTTGTCTCTACGAGATCCTGCGGCGGCTTGGCATCATACCGTTCGTGCCCCCGCCTTATGGCAACTGCCTCGGAGAGGTGAGGGCGAGGACGATTGCGTTCCCGGCGAGCGGCGAGACGGGATTCGAGACCTTTGAGCTCGTGCCCATCTGGCCGCTTGGGATGTTCGGCCTCGGCATCTACACCGTAGCCTGGCAGTGGCAGTACCGTCTGGGCGCCGGCGATCCTTGGACGGACATCACCACGACGAACCATCGCATCTATCTGGTGCTGGAGACCCCGAACCTTCCCTGGCTGCAAAGTCCGTATCACGATTCCAACGCCCAGCTCCCCTGGACCGACGCGCTGGACAAAGCCTGCTTCTGGGCCGCCAAAGCGGCGAACCTCGATGCGGCGGCGGATAAGATCACGCGAGCGATCAATACGCATCCGCTGCAATCGTACACTCCCGGAACCACGTTCGGCTGGAACCACTACCATCTGACACTGTACCTACAGGCCCTCGACGGCGGCGCGCCGTTCTCTCTCAACTGCACCGACTGCGCCGACGCCGTCACGACGTTCGCGAATCTTCTCGGGTGCGACCTGGTGGAAGGCCGCTTCTTTGACATGGTCACGCGCAGGTTCCTGCCGCTGAACGGCGATCCATCGATCGATGCCGACTGGGAGTCCTGGACCTGGGGCTACCACGAGATCTGTTGGCTGGGCAGTATAGATCAGTACGGGCAAGTCTATGACGGATGCCTGCAGCTCGATATGCACGATGACTATACCGACACCGTCCACATCCCACATCACCCCGTCAAGATGCGTTTCGGCATGAGTGATCCCAACGATTACCGCTACCGGCTGATCGAGAGTGGGACGGGAAGCCTTGAGAACGTACCCCGACACCGGCCGGTGTCGTAGGAGGCGCGAATGCAGGAGGATAGACTGAAGCAGTACGACCTAGAGGCGCTCCGGCGGCAGATCCCTGAGGACCGCGCCGAGCTGTTCCTCGGCTTCCAGCCCTGGGCGGCGGACGCTCAGGGGTGGCAGCGCTCGGTCAAACAGTCGATGTCAGAGACGCCCCAGCGGCCGGTCGTCCGAACCGTTTGGGACGACCCCGAAGACCGTGATCGGCGCGTCCTCATCGATGTGGTGGAGTGTACGTCGGCAGCCGAGGCGCTGGACGCTCTCACCGATCGGTTGGCCTGGAACCAGCTGGCCAGGCTCGACGAAGGACCCACGGGTCTGGGGTTCGCGGCCTTCAAACACCCTCCCGGAGCACCGCCAGCGATCTACTTCGCCCGCGGAAACCTCTGCATCGCCATCTCTAGCTACGGCAGGCAGCCAGTGGATGCGGCGCCCTGGAGCGAGCGGTTGAACCGGCGGCTGGACGACCGACCGTCGGTGGATCGGGCGCTGATCACGCTGCGGGCCGAGCGCGCTCGTGTGAAGGTCGGCCAAGGGGTCGATCTCTCCTACGAGCTGCCGTGGGAATATGGCGAGGACGGCTACCTCAAGTTCTTGCTCGAGGGTGGCACGCTGGCGCGACGAGAGGACCGACTGATCCTGACGGGCACCAAGCCCGGCGAGCTGAAGGTCGAGGCGTACTTGCTCGAGCCGGGACGTGAGACCCACGCGGGACGGCTGAGCGTGACAGTCGAATGACGTCACGCTACAGCCTCAACCCACCTGTCGCGTCTCAGTGCTCCACGTGCAGGATCGGGTCGTGCCCCGAGAAGACCGGCTCGAGCTCGACCCCGAGCGCGTCGCCGAACTTGCTCACCGCGATGTACATGGTGATGGTGTAGACGGCCTCGACGATCTGGGGCTCGGTGAAATGCTTGTGGAGCCGGTCCCACAGTTCCTTCGAAACCCGGTTCGCATCGACTCCGATCTGCACGGTCAGGTCCATCAGAGCCTTCTCGCCTTCCGTGAAGTGCGGGCTGTCCTTGTACCGATCGTCGCCGATGTCGGCGATCTTCTCGTCAGAAATCCCCAGGCGCGCCGACAGCGTCTCGTGCTGGACCACGCAGTACTGACACGCGTTTCTGTGGGTCGCCTTGAGAATCAACAGCTCCTTGGTTACCCAGGGCAGCTCACCCTCCTTCAAGATGGCCATGATGTTGTCGGTGAAGACCGTGCCCAGCTCGGGCGTGTGGCCGAACACCTTGAAGATGTTCAGCAGCATCTGAAACCGCTCCTCGGCCTTGGCGTAAAAGGCCAGCGTTTCGGCGTTCGCCTGATCGCGTTCGACGTACGAGACGCTCATCTTTTCCTCCTTGCGTGGTTTGGCGCTTCGACACATTCAGAATCGATCAGTCGAGAAGTGCCTCGACTTGACGGACAATCGACCGTAGCAGCGGCGCCTCCGCTCGGCTGCGCGAAAGCACGCGCAGGCCGACGAACAGCGCTAACAGCGAACGCGCCGTGCCGACGGGGTCCAGGTGCGGCGCCATTTCTCCGGAGGCTTGACCCTCGGTGATCATGCGCCGAAAGAAGCGCTCCATATCCGAGAGGCCCCGGGCGACGATCCCAGAGATTTCCTGATCGTGCGGCGATAGCTCGAGCGCCGTGTTGACGAGAAAACAACCGTCCCGCGATCCGTCTTTCAGAGCCGTGGCGACCACGCCCTCGAACGCCCCCGCGATCGCCTGCCGCGCCGAGTCGGACCGCGCCAGGTCGTCGAGCCAGGCCTGACGGTGGAGGGCGTCGTAGCGACGAAGGGCCTGGATGAAGAGGGCTCGCTTGTCGCCGAAGGTGGCGTAGAGGCTACCGCGATTGATGCCCATGCACTCGACGAGATCCTGCACGGACGTCGCCTCATAGCCACGCGCCCAGAAGGCGTGCATCGCCTGATCCAGGGCGCGCTCGACCTCGAATTGCTTTTCCCAAGGCATGTCTCAACCTCGCTGAGAGGCGAGAGGATAGCGTGTTTGGAACGATCAGTCAAGACTCGGCCGCCGCGTCCCCGCCCAGAGACACCTGTCCAAAACCGCGGGCGCTCACCTACAACTCCCGACAGCATACAGCCCACCGCGTCGGCCCCAGCGCGCTCCTGACAACATCGTTGCCTCACTCCGCTCATAGACACACATTGGATGCATCTTGCTAGACCCAAGCCGCCTCGTGCATAGCACCTAGCCCCGCCGAGAGAGATCACCACAAGAAGTCTCGTGCATTCGAGCCGGCGAACTGCGCGGTTGCGCTGCCGGATTAGCGCCGGTCGTCCAGTATCGCCGGAGGTTTTAGCTCGTCGCACGGAACGTTTTGCCTGGCACTGTTGCTGGTACCCTTGTCGCTAACGGGAGGGCATAATGCGAGGTTTTCGGCCAGCCAAAGAGCTCACGGCCCCGACCGTCATCGCGTTTACCTTCGCCTGCCTCGTATGCTCTTGTGATCCGGAGCCGTTTTCTAATCGACACATCCCCATCCGTTGGGTCGAGCTCCACGCACCCCGGCATCCTGAATGCAAAGGATCGAACGGGTTGTCTTTCAGAGCCCCCCTTCCGACCCGAGAGCCTGTTCCCGCGACCAGCTACACGAATGCCTGGAGAAGCTCGGAGTGGATCAACTGGATGATCGATAGGTTGAACGTTGTGTACGACGGAACGGGAATCGACTTCTGGCTTCAGTCGCACGACGTCTACTGCACCGAGATCCTGGCCAAGTTGGAGGGGGAAAAGGCAACGCCGTACGCCTGGACTCGAGTCCGTGAGGACCTTCGCATGATGTTCCCGCACGCCGATATGCACGATTTTGGGTCGGAAAAGTTGGAGCGGGAACGATGGCTGGAGAAAGCGTTTCTACTTTACGGTGACCCGCATGGCCTGACCCTGTATATGCACAACGATTACGTCGCGGGTACCGCAGGCGACCGAATCGCTCCGGAAATACTGCCGCAGCACGGCTACGGGCCCTGGTACACACCCGCAGTCGTGTTCATGTTCCTGTCCGGGATAACTAAGGTCCCCGGTTGGGAGTTCGACCCGGAGCTGACCGTTGCCCACGAGATCGGCCATGCCTTGGGTAATTGCCATACCATCGACATCGATTCCTGCATTGTCGACGGCGGGAGCGGCGACGCCGTCTTCCCAGATGGCGCCACCTATAGCTGGGCCGACCACTGGGATCTCGCCTATGTGAACACGGGGCTGGACATCCTCGGCTTTGCGAATCGCAATCAGGCTCGGCAATGGGTTCAATCCAGCGGTACAAGCCAGATCAGTCGCATCGATGACCGTTGGAACATCGTCCTGGAAAAGGACAGCGGCGCGATGAGCGTGCGGCTGGCTTACGACCCCAGTCTGACATTCTGGTCGCAGTCACTCGTGCCGACGCCTCAGTTGGATTCGGTTCGCTTACTGCAAGGGCTGAGCTTCGACCTCGACCACTCGCACGTGAACCTCATCACTCACCTCTATGCCTGGCAGCGGAACATAATGTCGTATCGATACCCGGAAGTGTTCGACCCTCACCCTCGCGACGATGTAGAGGATCCGTACGACTACCTGACGGCTCGCTTTTCACTCTCTCAAATCGAGACCATGCAAAGGCATCTTCGAGGGTCGACTCCCTTCATTTACTCGATCCACGGATCGCGTCCCCCCGGGACCGAGTGGCGTTTCGCCAGCCAGTTCAGCTTTCTCGGAGACGGTGTGACACAGGACGTCGTTTGGTACTCGAACGGTGAAGGTCCTGCCCATCTTGTGCCCGGACCCGACGTCAGGGACATGATCGCCTTCCGAGGTGCGCCGGCAGGGACGGTGGGATTGGAGACCGACCAGGAACTCATCGCCGGTGACTTCAACGGGGATGACCTGGCCGACCTCCTCTGGTATGACGAGCAGGGCCTGAGAAAGTTCCTCTGGTCACGCTTCGAATCCCAAGACGGGGTGCACGGAGTACATCACTGGGACGAGCAATTCCTCAAAGTACCTCCAAAACAGCTTTCAGACCTGGCGGCGGTCTTCGCGGGCGATTTCGATGGGAACGGCGCCGATGACCTGTTCCTGGCGCGGTCGGGCACCGCTGAAGAAGACATCCTCTACTTCAAGCGGAACGTGAATTGCCGCAACTACTCGGCTTGCCTGCTGAAAACGGCTCAAATGCAGGTCAAAGCGATTGCGGGCCCCGTGGCGGTGGGTGACTTCGACGGGCGAAACGGTGACGACTTCCTGTGGTCTTCATATTCGAAAGGGGACACCTACACTCAGATCTTCTGGTCGAACCCTGATGGGACCTTGAGCCCAAGCAGTTCGATAAAGGTCGGCGACGCCGAGTACGTGCCGTTCGCCGGCAACTTCAACGGGACTGCCGGTGACGACGTCCTCTGGTACAACCCCAGTGCGGTCGCCGAGATCATCTGGTGGGGAGCCGCTGGCGGACCCGGAGACGAGCACCGCATGATGTGTGGTCCCGGCGGCTCCAATAGCTGCATCGACAATGGCTGGAATGTCACCAGCAAGTCGGCGCGATTGACGATCGGAGACTTCGATGGCAACGGCGCTGACGACATCATGATCCACGACTCTCACGAACCGGAGATTTTCTTTTCCAGCCCGGGCGGTCATCTATCTTACCCGGGGCACTTCAAGCTGCTCCAGGTCGCCCTGCGTAACAGCGACGCCTACCTCACCGCGGTCGGCGATTTCGACAACGCAAGTGACGGGGCCGGTCGCTTGGGCGACGACATCTTCCTGTATTATCGCCCGGTACACAGGAAGACTCCGCCGAAATGGCTCAAGTAGGGTTATCGTCGGCGATTCGTTGGGTCTCGTTCTGTCAGAACCAGCGCAGATAAGTCAGCTTGACGACGAAGGCGCGGTTCACCGGGTGCCAGCGACCGCCCTCGATGTCGCGCCGCTCGTTGAAGACGATGAACAGGTCGCTGCCCGGCCGGTGGATGAAGTCGGCGCGCAGGTTGGCCGAGAAGGCGCCCGTCTGGCTGTTGTACTGGATGAGCGCGGCCCCGAACAGCTTCGTGTTGAGCGCCAGCCGGATCCGGCCCTGAACCAGGTCGGTGGTGAAGTCGCCGCCCGGCACGTCCACATCGTTGTGGTCGTAGCCGACCGCTAGCCCGATGTGCGGGCTGTTGAACGCCACTTCGCCGCCCACGCCCCAGCGGTGGCCGTCCCAAAAGCCGCCGGCGCCGCCGCCCAGGTCGACCGACACCGGACGTGCCCGGCTGCTGCTGAGCTCGAACCCGGCGTTCCAGTCCTCGTAGTCGCCGGGCGGCACGACCACGCCGGGTGTCAACTCGAATGCTTCATCCAGACGCTGGAACTCGTAGCGAACCTCGAACTCGGCTTCATCGCCCGAGTCCAGCTCCGGCGAGAGGTTGAGCGACCAGCTTCGGTCCAGCAGCCCTCGCGTCGAGACGCTCGCCACGTACTCGACCGTGTTGCGTATGTCGATCTTGCGGAGGCCGCCGATCGGCGGCCGCGGGCTGAACCTGAGCGTCGCGAAGGTCTTCGCGATGTCGGGGCGGCGGATGAACCCCATCCCCGGCCGCACCTCCGGACCGATCTCCAGCTGCTCGATCCGCCAGCCGATCCAATCGCCCGTATAGTCCAGCGTGGCGCGCCAGGAATCGTCGTCGCCGCCGGGCCGCGAGTCGTGCGTGCGCAAGTAAAAGCCTTCGAAGACCATCGGGCTCGAGAGCCAAATATTCCAGTCGACGCCGCCCGCCAAGTTGTACACGCCACGCTCTTCCAGGCGGTGGGTGGCGATCGCCCCCACATACGACCGTCCTCCTACGTCTCGCTTCACACGCCCGACGGCATGGTTGGTGAGCGGGGCATCGAGGCTCTCTTCCTCGGCCGTCACGACGTTGAGCAGGCCGACCGTCTGGCCGCCGACTCGACCGGTGAGCCGGCCGCCGGCGATGATCGGCACGGTCTGCGCCTGGGCGAGCCCGATGCGACGCGAGAAGAAGAGGATGATGTCCGGCGCCCCGAAGAACTGCGGCGAGCCGAAGTCGAAGATGCCCGCGTTCTCGAGAAAGAACTCGCGCTTCTCGGGAAAGAACAGGTTGAAGCGCGTGAGGTCGATCTGCTCGTCGTCGGCCTCCACCTGCGCGAAGTCGGTGTTGACGGTCAAATCGAGCACCAGGCCCGAACCCAGCCCCAGCTTGGCGTCAGCGCCGAAATCGGCGTCGACCTCGGTATCGCCCGTGCGCGGCGCGATCCAGTCCTGACCCGTCTCACCCAAGACGTAGGGCTTCACGTAAACGCTGAGGCGTTGGGGTAGCGACTCGAGGCCGGTCAGATCGCCGGCCCGGCTGATGCGGTTGAGCCCTTCGTTGTCGCGAGACCACGAGGTCCAAAGGCTCTGCTCGTTCTTGCGGACGATGACGCGCTGCACGTTGAAGCCCCACGTCCCCGCCCCGGCCTGGGGAGGGTAACGGAGGCTGCGCAGCGGGATCTGGAACTCGGCGGTCCAGCCTTCCAGCGTGACGCGAGTCCGGACGTCCCAGACGGCATCCCAGTTGCGGTCGGGGCTGAACGATTCGTCGGTGATCAAACCATCGACCAGCACGCCGCGCGGGTTCGTGGCGAAGTAGTAGGCGTTGCGACCGTCGTGGAAGGTGTCGAGGATGATCTCGATGGCGTCGTCGCTGCCGCTGGGCCCGAAGCGACTGATCCCCAACGTCGCGTCGCGCTCGAGCTGGCGGGCGACGATGCGCTGCGGCTGGGCGTCGAAGGCCCACACGCCGATGTAAAGAAAGTCGCCGTCGTAAAGAACGCGCACCTCGGTCCGCTCCGTGGCGGGCGCGCCTTCCGAAGGCTCTTGCTGACGGAAGCCGCCGGCGACGCCCGCCGAACCCCAGAAGGGCTCATCCAGCGCTCCGTCCAGCCGCAGCTGCGCTCCGTCTTCGAGACGCCGAGCCTGCACGGTCGGCGTCAGGATCCTCGGCTCGATCTGCTGGGCTAGAGATACACCGACGGGCTGAGCGAAGAGCAGCAGAAACGGGCCGAGCGCACGAGACACGAGTCTCCCGGATTTCATCGTGAAGGGAACGTAAGGGAAATGCGCTCGAACCTAAAGAAGCGATCTGAACGGGACGTGGTGTCCCGGCGGCTACGCCGAACTCTCGACCGTCGGCGCCCCGGCGGGGAGATGCAGCTCCCACCACTGCCGCGCCTGGGTTTGAGTCCAGGCTTCGCCCGAGTCAATCGCAGCGAGTCGCGTGTCGAGCACGTCGACCGATCGAGGTCGATCCGCCTTGTTCTTGCGGAGGCATTCGAGAATCAGTTCATCCAGTGCCGGAGGGACCGCTAGCTCGGTGTGCATCGAGGGGGGATCGGGCGACTGCCTGACGTGTTGTACTAGCATCATCATCGGGGTCTCTGCGTCGAATACAGTGCGGCCGGTCAGCAGCCAGTAGGCGACGCAACCGAGAGCGTAGATGTCGCTCCGCGCATCGATCCCATCGCGGTCCCCGGTCACAGCCTCGGGCGATCCGTAGGCCGGTGTTCCCGCGAAGATACCCACCTCGGTAAGCTCGGGTCTTCGGGTCGCTTCTTCGCCCACATGCTTCACGAGTCCGAAGTCGAGCACCTTCACGAAGTCGTATTCCCGACCGTACCGGCAGATGAAGATGTTCGCTGGCTTGACGTCTCGGTGCACCATGCCCCGCTCGTGAGCTTCGGAAAGAGAGTGGCAGGCCTGTCGAAGTACATGAACCACGCGCGCGGCGGGCATGGGACCATACTTCTCGACCGCCTTCTGTAGACTGATTCCTTCCAGCAGCTCCATCACGTAATAGAATGTTCGATCGTCGGTGAAGCCGAAGTCGTACACCACGACGGTATGGGGCGAGCGGAGCTCGGCGGTGGCCTGCACCTCTCGCTCGAATCGATGGATCGCGCTGCCCGGTGTGCTCCCCGGACCGCTGATACCGGGGTCGCTCTTCACCAGCTTGATCGCCGCCGGCCGCGCCAGCATCCGGTGCCTGGCCGTCCAGACCTCGCCCATCCCACCTTCGCCGAGCTTCTCGACCAGGCGGTAACTGCCCATACGGCGGGCTTTGCTGATGTGCGAGCCATAGCCCCAGACGATCCGCGCGGCCACCACAGCCATGGCGACGCAGATATAGTTGGGGAGCACCAGATCGACGAGCGCGGCCGCATTGATGCCGGCCTCGGCGAACGGAACGCCTTGCGCCGCCAGCACGAGAAGCATCAGCGGGCGCACGGAGGCGCTGGCGAGCGCCGCGACGACGGCTTTCCCGGGCGTGGTCGGGACGAGGAGTGGGAATACCACGATCCAGGGGCAGGTCCACGATATGCCGTTGACGCTGAACGCGCCGTCGGGTGGCCAGAGGCCATACGCCGGCCACCAGAGGAGGTCGATCTCGATCCCGACGGCGCCGAAGACCTCATAGACCAGGCCAAGCTCGATAAGCCGATAGGGGTTGACGCGCCCGCTCAACGCGATGGCGACGACCAGCAGCGAGATTAAGATGAATACGGCCGCCGTGATGTCAGGAGTGAGCCAGCCGAGCGGGTCCGAGAGTCTTGGGAAATCCTCGAGAAATCGCGATAAGGAATAGAGGATCGCGTAGGCCGCGGCGTAGCTGGCGGCCATGAAGCCCAGCCGCTGACCCGCTCGCGCGGCGAGGTCGGCCGGGAGGCCCGCCGGCGCTGCCAGGGCGGCATCGACACCCGTGGGCTCGGAATCCGGTCCGCGGAGGACTTCACGTTTCACGACCTGTCCTTCCACCGGTATTCAGGACTGGTCGGTTGGGAGCTAGTTCAAGATAAAGGGTCAGGTCGGGCCGGAGAAGTCGCCGGCGTCGGCGCCGCCGGAAAGACGACCGCTCGCGTTGACCGCCGACTTCTGGCGCCGCATCTTCCTCCACCGTGCGCGCGGCGAACTCGCGCCGCAGATGTTAGACAGAGCGCGCCAGGCCTCCAGACCGATCGTCTCACAGCGCAACGATGTCACGACCGCAACGCGACCGTCCCGACTTCGACCGATACTTCATGGGTCTCGCCATGGCCGTGCGCACCCGCGCCAACTGTCTGGGCAGCCGCGTCGGCGCCGTGATCGTCAAGGACTGGCGCGTGCTCTCCACCGGCTACAACGGCACCCCGTCGAAGATGAAGAACTGCCTGGACGGCGGCTGCGAGCGCTGCGCCAATCCCGAGCGCTACGAGTCCGGCCAGGGCTACGACGTCTGCATCTGCGTTCACGCCGAGCAGAACGCCCTGCTCGCCGCGGCGCGTTTCGGGATCTCGGTCGACGGCGGGACGATCTACTCGACGATGCGCCCGTGCTTCGGATGCACGAAGGAGCTGTTGCAGGCGGGAGTCGAGCGGGTGGTCTTCATCCACGACTGGGAGCACCCCGA